>ENA-ORXT01005825-ORXT01005825.1-marine-metagenome-genome-assembly--contig:-NODE-5825-length-11851-cov-11.085188_pt1 | contig 11851 bp, 9 predicted proteins | sample MGYA00237868_ERZ511482 | MGnify/ENA metagenome assembly ERZ511482 | reverse complement strand
TTTGGTGCTGTAGCTCAGTTGGTAGAGCAATGGACTGAAAATCCATGTGTCGGGGGTTCAATTCCCTCCAGCACCACCACTTTTTCTAAAAGCCTTTAAATACGTGGGTTCTTCCGCTGTTTAAAGGCTTTTTTTGTTGGGATTTTGTACTTGTTATTGTACTGAAATGAAGATTGTATTAAAAAAGCCCTATAAGCTTTCTGCTTATAGGGCTTTTTCCTTTATAATAGAGGAGACTAAATATTTTCTAACCTACCCCTCGAAGATACCTTATATGCAAATGGTCGGGATTCTGTCAATGCTTTATTGGTAATACCTTCCCAATGTTTAGTTAGTAATTTTACCATATCCCAATAGCTAAATCCTTTTTTGGAAGGTGGTATTAAAAAGAAAATCCCTAACTCAAATTGTTCGTAAAGTTCTCTTTGATGCCTAGTTTTCTTGATATTATAATCTTGTGTAATAACACAAGCTCCTTGTTCTCCTGCGATTGGAATCCAATCCTCGTCTTTAGCCCCTTGACCAAAAATCTTTTTTATTGATTTTACTTCAATTTGGTCTCTCAATTTTTGATTAAGAGGTTTTTGTAAAAGATCTAAGCCTTCCGCCAAATACTCAGACATGTTTTCGTCGATATATATAATCATGCTGCTTGACAGTATTCTATTGCAGACTCTATTTCTAATTCACTAAGATTATAAGTAAAAGCTATGAATTTTTTGGGTTCACCCGCTCTATACATATTGTATATAGCTTCTGGAAAAATATTGGTACTACCTATTACAGGTTGACCAAATTGTCTTTCAGGATCAACGACAATACTTTTACCTTTTCCTAGAGGATAAAATTTGGTTGCTAAATTTTTAGAATCAAAGACTAAATTTTTGAAAAACATTTCAATGAATTTTATTTGAAACTGTTTTTTACCATCTAAAGATAGAATACCGCCTTTTTTTAGTTTAATAAATATCGTTTTACCATCCGTCTTTATGTTTTCGATAATATCTTTTCTTGCAAAAGGAAAAGGAGTATTATATATTTTAGTTAACTCTATATGGGCTTTCAATACGTCTTTTGTATTAACCCCAGCATCTGCAAATAGGGTCAATATATAAAACTCCACAAGTGTGTGAAATCCTATTGCCCTGGAGTCTTCTACTTTCCAAGAGTAGGTTTCTTTAAATTCTACACCAAATCTTTCGTCCCAGTAATCTCTCATCCAACGATTTACCTTATAAGTTGGAATCCTTAGAATTTTAGAAATCTCCTTGGATGTATAGATACCTACGCCCAGTTTGAGTGTATTCTCGAAATCCATTTTAAGTTTAATTTATTGAATAGTATGATATTTGTTTTACAATATAACCAAAGATAACACAAATAATTTCATTTTAGGAAAATATTTGTTAGGAGATTCTTTATTAGGTAAATTTTCTTTATGTTCTCTTAATTGACGATTCGATTCTGATGAAGAGACAGCTTCTTTAAGTTAGGCAGTTTATCCATATTTTCTAGCTTCGTAATTTGATTAGAAGATAAATCCAGCGTAATTAAATTGGCAAGTTTATCCAAATTCTCAATCTTAGTAATTTGATTAGCGCGCAACGACAACCAAGTTAAATTAGGCAATTTATCCAGCTTTTCAATTTTGATAATTTGGTTGCGGAAAAAAGACAGCCTATCTAAATTGGGGAGCTTGTCGAGGTTTTCAATTGTAGTGAGTTGATTACCTGTCAAGTAGAGTACCTTTAATTTAGGAAGCTTATTGAGGTTTTCTATTTTGGTGATTTGGTTTCTAGATAAGTCCAACTCTATTAAATTAGGAAGCTTATCTACGTTTTCAATTTTGGTAATTTGGTTAGATTCTAAGTATAACTTCTTTAGATGAGGAAGTTTGTTCAGGTTTTCAATCTTGGTAATTTGATTGTTGTATAAGGATAGTGCTGTTAAGGTAGAGAGTTTATCTAGCTTTTCAATTTTAGCGATTTTATTTTCAGATAAATCTAATTCCAGTAAATGTGGAAGCTTATCCAGGTTATCAATTTTGGTAATCTGATTTTCGGACAAATTAAGCTTCGTTAAGTTTGGAAAGGTACCTAGATGTTCAATTTTGGTGATTTGATTGCCATTCAAATATAGGCTAGTTATCCAAGAATACGCCTTTATTTCTTTTGGGATATTAGTTAATCCACACTCCCGCAAATCGAGTTCTGCTGTTTGATTCTGCTTACAGTCTTTTAATATTTGAAGTACTTCTTGTGATAAATTGGTAGTCATCTATTTTATTTTATTTGATTAGAAGCTAGATCTAACTTCGTCAAATTGAGAAGCTTATCCAAATTTTCTATTTTGGTAATTTGGTTGAAAGACAAGTCCAGTCTAGTTAAAATAGAGAGCTTATCCAAGTTTTCTATTTGGGTGATTTGATTGTAAGCTAAGTCTAATCTAGTTAAATTGGGGAGCATATCTAAATGCGCTATTTGTGGGATTTGATTATACGCCAAACCCAACCAAGCCAACTTAGGGAGTTTATCTAAATTTTCTATTTGGGTAATTTGGTTATCGTGCAAGTCCAGCATCTTTAGGTTAGGGAGTTTATCTAAATTTTCTATTCGGATAATTTGGTTGTCGTGCAAATCTAGCATATCTAGTTTGGGGAGTTTGTCCAAATTTTCTATCTGGGTAATTTGATTAGAAGACAAACCCAACCAAGTTAAATTAGGGAGTTTATCCAGATTTTCTATTCGGGTAATTTGGTTGTTATCCAAAACCAACGTTTCTATTTTAGGGAGCTTGTCTAAATTTTCTATTTCCGTAATTTTATTATCGTGTAAATACAACCTAGTTATCCAAGAATACGCCTTTATTTCTTTTGGTATGCTATTTAGCCCACACTCCTGCAAATCGAGTTCTGCTGTTTGATTTTGTTTACAGTCTTTTAGTATTTGAAGAACTTCTGGTGATAACTTGGTCATCTATTTATTTGCTTTAAAAAGTCTAGTTCCTGATAGGAAAAGAAGAATAGGGATTGAAGGTTAAGATTGGACCTTTTTCTCCTCTATCTATCTTCATAAAATTCCTTCCGCAAGCTAACCAACAAAGCTTCAATCTGCACTTCATCAGGTGCTTCCGGTAAGCTACTAAGTGTATATGCCTTTTCCACTTCTCGCATCTTATTCTCCGCCATCTGTATCAAATCATCATATAGCCATTCCCCTTTTCGAATAGCTAATAATTCAGCCCTATTGGGTCGTTTTACGATGATTTTTCCCTTTGCCAATATCTCTTTAGCCATATCCAATAATCTAAAAGTATGCATCATATTTTTAGAATCATAATTCTTGCCATGTTCTATATTGTTTTCATATCTAGCTTCATTCCGCAGGGCTACCCAATTCCAATAATCGGTGTAGTCTTTACAATATTTAATATAGCCATCCTGATTAAAAGATAAATAACCTGTTAACTTTTCTGTTTTAGGAATGCTGCTTAGTAAGACTGTCGTTGCCTGCTCTTTTCTTAAAATGCCTTTATAGCCAAGATCGCCTTCTGTATCATAATATAATCCGTATAGCTCCCTTGCATGGGGTATCTTTACCAAGCCACAACGCTCTTGTGCTATCCCCTTAACCACTAACCATTTATTCAATGGAATGCTGCCATGTTTTTCTAAAACATAACAAAATTCAAAGATGGTCTTTTTAGTTTTATCAACTGGGTTGACAATTTTCTTATTTAAGCCCCTTGCCTTTTTGACTTGGGAAAAAGCATAACCGCCAAAAGTATCTTTACATTTTTTAGAGAGAAATAAGCTGGGTTTAATTTTATCTATGATAGGGTGTTTTATCAATACCTTATCTGTAGGTGTCGCTAATAATTCTAAGATATTTGGATTATTCTTCGCTAGTAATTCTAGGAATCTGCCTAGCTCATAATAGACGGTATCATTTGTTTTGTCTGCTACTTGAGGAATATACTTCATGCCATAAATCATGTCTTTAGGAAGTATATACACCCCTTTTATATCTGTATCCGAAGTCGGTAAATCCAACCCATAAGCTCTACTGCCAGAAATACATTCATAGATGATGAGTTCTTTTTCTTTTAATTCTTGGATGGTCATGTGCTATTTTTAGGGATGTTCTTTAAAAGGAGTTTTTATACTATAACTTTATTTTAAACAAGAATAATTTCCTTACAGTTCCAATTCTTTAGAGGGAGTGAATTTGATTGATTTTTTACTCCCATTTGCCACGTCCCATTTGTTATTTCGCAGAAATCTACTAACGTCTAGGTCCTACGCCCCACTTGCCACGCCCCACTTGTCATTTCGCAGAAATCCACTAACGTCCCTATGAGTGTAGCTAATTAGACGTTAGTAGATTCCTGCGAAATGACAAGTGGGACGTGGGACCTAGGCGTTAGTGGATTTCTGCGAAATAACAAAAGCGACATAGATATAAGCTCTTAGTCTCCCAAAAATACTCCCCAAGTAATAGAAGGATTATTTGCGGTTATTATTGTACTCAACGCTATTGGTTGATACCAAACCGTAAAATTCCCCTTACTATCTTTTGCTTGTAAAGCGACCAGCATTTTGTGGATACCTAATGCCTTATATTTTTTGACTACTGGAATAATTTTATTCAGTGGCGTGTTTTTATCTGCATAAAGAATCCGTTTTAGCCGTTTCCAATTTTCTTCTGGTACATACATCAGAAATTCTTCCTCATACATTGCGATACTATCTATATGGACTTCAACATCCTTTCGACCAATTGTAAATTGAATCGGTCTGTTCTTAGTTTTTTTCGAGGATTTAGCTAATCCGAAAAACAATGGATAAATAAGCGATCTCGACGTATTGCCAGCTTCCCATGCATTGATGGAATCTAATTTTTGAGGTAAATCAATTTCAAGCATGGTAGAACTAAAGTAATCCTCTTGTTGGCTACAACAGTTCGCTTCGCATCTCTTTGCGATATATTGTTTTTCCCCGGGTTCTGTGTATGCAATTTGCCTTAATAGTAAATCTTCTTCTTGTAAGGTAAACTTGAATTCTAATACAAAACACTCTCCGCCAAAAAGCATTTCCTGTTTCCAAAAATCTATTCTGCCAAAATGAGACCAACTTAAAAATACCTGTTTATTGATAGTGCCTAGGGTATCGTCATAGATGTCTAGTGTTAAATAATCACTGCCCATTATTTTTTCTCCTTCCTTAATGGAGGTGATATGCCAATGACCATTTAAATCCGGTGTATTGCAAGCTAGATTCAATAAAACGAATAGTAGTAAGATGATTGCGGAGCCTAGTCTATTTCTATAGCTATCTTTTATCATTTAGAGAAATTTTTAAACTATTTTTTCTTCACCTAAAATAGTGAGTATCTGGACGGTAGAAAGATTCTTTAGAGGGAGTGAATTTGATTTGTTTTTTTGAAAAAAAACAAATCAAATTCACTCCCTCTAAAAGATCTATTTAGAATGGGGAGTCTCTAATATGCCAACTGCATTCCAAAGCATAAAAATATCAAACATCGGTTCTTGTTGGAGTAAATAATATTTCTTTCCAAATAGATTGATTGGTAAGCCGAGGAGGTTTAAAAAACCGAATGTTAGCCCACTACCTGCTAGATGCAGTTTGCCTTGTAGTTTGGTGTGCATGATAGTTGCTACACTTCATCTCTTTTCTCTATTTTCCGAATGTTTTCTTTATCCTTTAACGTGAGGAGGTATGTTGCAAGGTATTTCAGTTCGTCATCATTTGGATCGCCCTTAAATTCTTTTGGGTAAATCGCATTTCCAAAATTATCCTTTGATTTATGTGGACTATCATCTACGATTAAAATTCTATCTAATTTGTATCCTTTTCGTTTGAGTTTTTTTAAGGGTTTGATATAATGGTAATGAGAAACATCTTCGTAATAGCCTTCTTCATCTATTTGAAAATTTCTTCTATACGTGCAACGGCTATTGCCCCAAACAAATGCTAATGGAATACTTGCTGGAATTATTTGCTTGGCAATAGCTTCTACATACTCGTCTGATGCGGACGACCAAATTGCTAATAAAAACGACTCTTTTATTTCGTCAAGAAATTGCGCTAAATAAGGTCTTTTATAAACGTAATAATCAAAGACTATAAAATCTGCTTTTCGATTTAATTCTTTATCCGTCGCAAAAATTAATGTTTCATCTATATCTAGAACGAGTAGTGTCTTTTTTTCATTTTTGTATTTCATTTTCTTTTACGTTCCTTTTAGCCAACAGTGCCACTTCTCGTTCATCACTCATTCCCGCTTCACAAAGTCGCCAATTTTCGCTTTCATAATAGGCGATAGAAGACTGAACAGACTCCTTAAAAGTTCTAAATTTAAAAGGTAATTGCTTGCATAGTTTTTCATTACTAACCATCAAATTACCACCATACCAAAGTGGTAAATCCTGATCGATTTTGACCCCTTCTTGTCTTAACCAAGTTCCCTCTACCAACTCCAATTGGCAGGTACTATTGAGTAATTCTTTCATTAATTCCAATATACTGAGTAGCGTTTTTGGTTGATGGGTGGTACAATTGTACGTGCCATTTGCGACCACTCCCGTCAAGCAAGCTTTCAATAAATCTACTAAGTCTTCTGAGTAACTTAGCGTTGATAGCAATTTACCGTTACTAGGTACCAATAGGTGTTTCTCTTTTTTTATTTTCCGTAGCCAATAGTAAAACCTATCCGTTGGATCGTACTTTCCATAAATGACACTTGGGCGTAGAATGATAGCAGGCAACCAAGTTGCTGCTGCTAATATATCTTCACAAGCTGCTTTTTTCTCCCCGTAATTTTCTTTAAAGGATGGGGCTACTACTTGTGTTTCCGTGTACGGGTTTCTATGGAACGTCTCTTCAATTTTCGACTTGCCATCGTATTTAGGAAAATCATACACCGAAATGGTAGAAATATAGATATACCTTTTTATATCTCGATTAATTACGGCTAGTGTATTGGATAAAGATTTTGGAAAATAGGAGGAAAAATCAATGATATAATCCCACTGATGCTGTCGCAATTGTTCAATATCTTTTGTCTCTCTATCGCCTATTATTCGATGGGCATTGGGAAACAAATGGGCATTGGTTTTCCCTCGATTGAATAAATATAATTCAATGGATGGATCGTTACTTAAATCTTCTACTAATTGTCTGCCGACAAATGCGGTGCCGCCAAGGATTAGAATTTTGTTTTTTTGATTGGATTTCATTTTTGTTTGATTTAAAAGCTTATGGATGCATAAGCTACGGAAAATTAATCAAGATGCCAACAACTTGTTAATCGCTTCTTTCTTCTGGCTTTTTACTAGTAAGGTCTTTACATTTGTTGCTAGCATAGTGATTAAGTGCAACCTTGCGAATAAGTCGCTGTCTTTAAAAAAAGAGGTCAGAAGTCAGATCGAAAAATAAATTTTTCTGTCAGAAGTCAGACTTGGGACATATTCCTAGACGTACTAGACGTTTTTTTGAAACACAAAAGGAACAAAAGAAACAAAAAGGTTTTCACAAAAGATTGCTATATGTTTTACTGGTATATTCCAAAAAGTAAAAAACTTTTGTGAAAACCCTTTTGTTTCTTTTGTTCCTTTTGTGTTTCAAAAAAACGTCTAAGAACACGTCATACATCTCACTTCTCACAGAAAAATGTAATTTTTCGGTCTCACTTCTCACTTCTTTTCATAATAAAAGAAATCACCCGATGAAAAAAATAGTACTCTTGCTCGTAGCGATAAGTTACGCTTGGTCGAGCCATGCTCAAGTTATCGATCTCAACAAAAAACAATTGAAAACCGTTCGCATTAATACGCCGATAAAAATTGATGGCGAATTGACAGAGATGGATTGGCAAAGTACAACCATCGCTAGTGATTTCATTGTGAATGAACCCAACCTTGGTGGAACCCCTTCCCAACGTTCTGAAATTAAAGTTTTATATGATAACACGGCAATGTATATAGGCGCAATGCTGTACGATACCCAACCCGATAGTATTTTAAGAGAAATCAAACAACGAGACGAAATTGGAAATAGTGACTGGTTTGGGATTTTCTTGAACTCTTATATGGATGGCATTAATGGAGAAGGCTTTATTGTTTCTGCTGCAGGTGGGCAGTTTGATGCGAAATATTCCGCTTTTGGGGAGGACTCCAATTGGGATGCGGTCTGGCATAGTGCGGTTCAACATACTTCAGAAGGGTGGGTTGTGGAGATAAAAATACCCTATTCTGCTATTCGCTTTCCAAATGCAGTGGAACAAGTGTGGGGTATTAATTTTGGGCGGGTAGTTCGTAGAAATCAAGAGAAAAGTTTCTGGAGCAAAATCGATCCTAGCGTCAATGGATTTTTAAATCAATTTGGACAGCTATCTGGTATTCAAAATATTAAATCACCAGTTCGTTTATCTGCTACGCCATTCGTAGCCTTATACGGAGAAAACTATAAAGACAAAGCAGCGGACCCTGCCGCCTCTTGGGGACGTTCTTTTAATGCAGGCATGGATATAAAATATGGCATCAATGATGCTTTTACTTTAGACATGACTTTAATTCCAGATTTTGGTCAAGCTCGTTCAGATAATCAAGTTTTAAACTTATCTCCTTTTGAAGTACAATTTGATGAAAATAGGCAATTTTTTACGGAGGGCTTAGAGTTATTTAATAAGGGTAATTTGTTTTATTCTCGTCGAGTAGGCGGTAGACCTATCAATTATTACAATGTAGAAGAACAACTAACAGACACCGAAGAAATTATTAATAACCCACTACAAACGCAATTAATTAATGCGGCTAAAATATCTGGACGGACTCAGAAAGGCTTAGGTGTAGGCGTATTTAATGCGGTATCTGCTAAAGAGTATGCAACGGTAGAAGATACAGAAACAGGGCTAAAAAGAACTATTCAAACCAGCCCATTAACCAATTATAATGTAACGGTATTCGACCAAAATTTGAAGAATAATTCTTATGTCACCCTGTTGAATACTAATGTAATGCGGTTCGGAGAGGATTATGATGCGAATGTAACGGGTGCTGTTTTTGATTTACGAAACAAAGCCAATTCTTATTCGATTAGAGGCAATACGGCATTGAGTCAAAAATACTTTACAGAGGAAACGGATTTGGGACACAAGGCATCTTTAAGCTTACGTAAAACGAGTGGTAATATTCAAGGGGGTATCGCTTATTCAGAAGAAAGTGATACTTACGATCCTAATGACTTAGGTTTTCTAAATAACAATAATAGTAGACAATTCAACCTTTGGGTAGAGTACATGAAATTTAAACCCTTTGGAAAATTTAATCGAGGTGGTTTTGGAATGGAACAAGAATACAGTCGTTTGTATTCGCCAAGTGCTTATAGCGAATACAGTTTAAATTTCTGGGTATGGGCGCAAACTAAAAGCTTCTGGAATCTCAACCTATTCACCTATCACTTACCTACAGAGACCTACGATTATTTTGAAGCTCGAACGGAAGGTCGATCTTACAAAATACCTATCTTAAACTTTCTTGGTGTTAATATTAATTCAGATAGTAGAAAGAAATTAGCTTTTGGCTTTTTTGGTAGAATTGGAAAATTCAGTCAGGAAGGTCGTTATAATGCCTACTTTGGTATTGCACCGAGATATAGAGTCAATGATAAATTAAACTTCCAATTAGATGTACAGAAATTTATTTTAAAGAATAATGAGGGTTTTGTGAATAGTCTAGAAACAGGAGCGCAGCCAGAAATTATTTTTGGCAGACGAGATCGGAATACATTGGAAATGACTTTTAATGCGGGATATAATTTTAGTCCAACAATGGCTTTAACTTTTCGGGCAAGACATTACTGGTCTAAGGTGGAGTATAGCAGCTTTCATTTATTAGAAGAAAATGGAGAACTAGGCAACACGGATTATTTTGATGTACACGATAATAATTTTAATGCTTTTACTGTAGATATGGTCTATCGCTGGAGATTCTCCCCAGGTAGTGATTTATTTGTCGTCTGGAAGAATGCGATTTTTAATAGCGATGAATTTTCTTCTTTGGGCTATTTAAAAAATATTAATAATCTAGGAGCGGCACCGCAGACGAATAGCTTGTCTGTTAAGTTTATCTATTATTTGGATTATCAGATGTTGGAGAGAAAGAAAATTTAGTATTTAGTAAACGTAGCTCGGACATTCCTGTCCGAGTATTTTGCTTGGACATTTCGAGCAAAATACTCGGACAGGAATGTCCGAGCTACGTTTATCGAATCACCGCCGCAGGCATATTTCTATCAAAATTACCTCTAATAACTGGTGATTGTCGATTGCCCGTATACGTACGAACATTATAGTCTGTAAAATCAAATAGTTCTTGAATAGAGACGATCTTGTCTCGATTGGCATCCGCCTCGCCTTTTAAGCCTTTTATTAAAAAATGGCTAAATACGCCTTGTCTCAAACCAGAAGATTCTAAGGAAGTTTCCGTAGATTTAGAGGACATAATTAAGGCCGTACCTGGCGCAGATTGGGCTAAGGTTTCATAGTATTTAGCGAGTGCATTTTCTGCCGCAATTCCTTTCATTGCCAATAGACTACCCGAATGACAAGCATCTGCAATACATAATTTATATTTAGCCGAACTTCTTTTTAGAATGCTGTTAATCTCTTCATGTAAGATTTTATTATTGAAACCATCAAAATCATTTGGTAAAAAAGAACCTTGTAAACCGTGTCCAGAAAAATACAACATCACCAAATCATTGCTCCCTGCTTTCATAAATAATTCCTCCAAAGCAGACAAGATATTATTTCTAGTGGCATCTTCATCTACCAATATACGAATATGATCATCTGCTAACGCACCTCCTTCTGGACTTTTCATAAAGGCATACATTCGATAAGCATCGTCATCTGTATACTTTAAAGTAGGCATGTGATTATAAGCAGAAACCCCTACTATTACCGCCCAAACATTAAGTGGTTTTCCAGTAGCAGGTGTTGCGTAATTATTTCTATTATTGTTAGTAGTATTAGTTTGTTGGTTGGTATTTGTTTGTTGACCCGTATTTCTACCTGCATAAATTCCATTTTCCCAAAGCCCCATAATTCGTTCTCCAGAACTTAGACTTAAAGTGCCTTGCCCTTGAAAACTACCATTTGCCCAATTGCCTTCATACTGGTCGCCATTGGCGTACACTATTGTTCCATAGCCAGCGGGCATTTCATTTTGAAAAGTACCAATATACCTTGCACTATGTCCCTTATAGATATAAGTACCCTGTCCATTATAACAATTTCCAGAAATGCAGCCCTCTCCTGAACCCACCTTATCTGACAGTCGTTCTGGTGCAGCATAGCGTTTTTTAACAGGTAGCTGTGGTTTATCTAAATCAACTAATTGACCATTTTTACCATAAGGTTGTCCTTTTTTCCAGTCTCCAATCCATACTTCCCCATTCGCTAAGGTTTTTTTACCTGCTCCTTCAGGATAGCCATTTTTCCAAGAACCCTCATATTTGCTCTTATCGGAATACTGACAAACCCCTTGTCCATGCATACGTCGATTTTGGAATTCGCCCACATATTTGGCCCCACTAGGATACAGAAAAGTACCCTGGCCATTGATGCAATCGCCACTAATACATTGTGCAGAAAGTAGGAAAGGGGATAAACAGAGGATGAAGGTGAAAAAACGATAAAGTAGTTGTCGGCTTTTCTTCATAGTTGTTGTAAATGTTGAGGGGATGTTCTTTGTAAGGAACGTTGAAAAAATAACTTTACATTTTAAAATTCTAAACTGCTGATTGTCAGCTTGGTTTTTAATTTTAATT
>ENA-ORXT01005824-ORXT01005824.1-marine-metagenome-genome-assembly--contig:-NODE-5824-length-11854-cov-10.681583_pt1 | contig 11854 bp, 10 predicted proteins | sample MGYA00237868_ERZ511482 | MGnify/ENA metagenome assembly ERZ511482 | reverse complement strand
AAATAGTTGAGCAACTGACGCAGCACCATGTGGCGCGTTTCCCTGCTCATTTTTATCTGATGCGACTCATCCATGCTTAGGTGGAGTAGTTCGCTAATGACTTTGGACAGTTCCGCGTTGAGGGTATACTTATCTTCTTTGATCGGGCTAAATCTACCGTCCCAGAGGTGAAAATACTGCTGGCTTTCCTCCTGCACCCCACTCGGGCCAAAACCCAAGTGAGAAGCATACTCCAATAAAAAATGTAAATGGATATTGACTGGAGAGTCCTTGGTCTGATCTAAAAAACGAAGTGTCTCTAATAGATGAACGAACAGTTCTTGATGCTCCTCCTGCCCTTTAATCGTCTTCTGTACAATCTCCATAATGAATAGTCCGATGGAACCTTTCACCAGGTCATAGGGTACCTCATGATAGACATAATGATTGCTTAGTTCCTTGATGCGATGAAGGTTTGATTTTGGATTATCGTAAACAACTAGATCAAGAATACTCATGACCTGCAATAAGCCAGCACTAGTCTTACCTTTTTTTTTGCGAACACCACTGATAATATAGGATTTGAGTCCACGCTCTTCTGTAAGTACATTACAAATCAAACTGGTCTCAGAGTACTTGGTCGTTTTGAGAACAATGCCTCGGGTCTTGATGATCATCTACTGTCGCAAAATATATCTGACAGATAGAGCCGCTTCATTAAAGACAAACTTATTCTCCAAGATGCTCCAGCCAGGTTTGTAATCTATAGAGATCAACAATGGCATAGTGTCCAACAAAAGTTCAACCCCAACAATACCTTCTGCAACCCAGCGAAAAGTATCTTTATTGAAAGCAAGGGTCGTACCACCGCCACCAAAAAAGTTGAGATGGTAAGTGATAAATAAGTGATGCTCATAAAGGCCCGTAAAAGAATAGGTGCGTCCATTTAAATAATTGAATCCGACGATGCCTTCGATCACGCCACTTACTGGCCATACAAATCGCTTGTAAGAAATACCTGACAGTGGGCCTCCGCGTACTCCGATAGCATCTATATATGCATCCTGAGCTTGGGTAGCTACAAAAGAACTCAGGATCAAAAACAAAATAAAAAAGAGGCGTCGCATATAGTATATCTATTCAAGTATTCAGAAATAAAAATACCATTTACATTTGAAGATGTCAAAATAATGGCATCAATTTCAAATGTAAATGGTACAAAGATTTACTCCGTAATTGCAATTCGTTAGTTCGCCATATCGGATAAAAATTTGATTCGCATCAACTGTATTTCATCTAGACTGATATCGTCTTCCTTTAATTCTGCAAGAGCGACTTCAACATCGTCCGTTTCTGCCTCCATAAAATAATCGATTATATCTAGACGGGAGTCTTCGTCTAGATTTTCTTCCAAGTAGTAATCCAGATTGAGCTTGGTACCTGAAGTGACGATTGCATCCAACTCCTCCATCATTTGCTCCATATTCATTTGATTGGATGCGGCAATATCTTCTAGTGGAATTTTTCGATCTATACTCTGAATGATATTGACTTTTGCTTTAGATTTATTGGCAACTTGTCTCACTACAAAATCCGATGGACGCTCTATGTCATTTTCTTCTACATAGGCCTTGATCATCGCTACAAAATCTTTTCCGTAACGCTTTGCTTTACCAATACTTACTCCAGAGATATTTGCCATCTCTTCCATGGTGATCGGGTAGTTCGATGCCATCTCTTCTAAAGAAGGGTCCTGAAAAATAACGTACGGTGGTATCTTTTTTTCTCTACCGACTTCACGACGTAGATCCTTGAGCATTTTCATGAGTACCTTATCCAAAACGGCTGTTCGAGCAGAGGACAGATCAGGTTCGTAATCTTTATCGAAATCGTGATTAAGGGTAAATGTAAATTCTGAAGGACTTTTGATAAATTCTGTCCCCTTCTCCGTTAGACGCAGTAAACCGTACTGTTCAATGTCTTTATAGAGGTAATTACTCAAAAGTGCCTGACGGAGAATAGAACCCCAAAAGTTTTCATCCTTTTCTTTACCTATTCCGAATAATTCGTATTTGTCGTATTTAAAATCTTTCATTTCCTTGGTCTCCTTACCGATGAGGAAATTGGTGATAGACTTTATTTTGAAATTTTCTTTCAGTTTTTGCACAGCCGAAAGTGCTTGGTGCAATTCATCTTGTGCTGGGATCTGATCTTTTGGATGCTTGCAGTTATCACACATATCATGACAGTCATCTGAGTCATACTGCTCCCCGAAATAATGTAGTAAAAACTTTCTTCTACAGGATGAACTTTCAGAAAAAGCCATTATTTCTTGCAGAAGTTGTGCCCCCATTTCTCTTTCAGATACGGGCTTGTCACGCAGAAATTTTTCTAAGCGCAATAAATCTTTATAAGAGTAAAATGCGATGCATCTCCCATCTAATCCATCTCTACCAGCACGCCCAGTCTCTTGATAATAGTTTTCTATACTTTTTGGGATGTCATAGTGAATTACAAACCGTACATCCGGCTTGTCTATCCCCATCCCAAAAGCAATAGTAGCAACGATGACTTCGACGTTTTCCATCAGGAAATCGTCTTGTGCCTTGGTTCGTGTTTTTGCATCTAGACCAGCGTGGTAGGCAGCGGCTCTGACACCGTTGACGGTCAATACTTCTGCAATAAGTTCTGTAGATTTTCTACTTTGCACATAAATGATACCCGATTTGCCATCTAGACCTTTGACGATCTGCACGATCTGCTTCATGGTCTCCTCCTTCTTCATCTTAGGTCTCACTTCATAAAAGAGATTGTCTCTATTAAAAGAAGATACAAATGAATTGGGCGATCTCATGTGGAGGTTCTTCACGATATCCGTGCGCACTTTTGGTGTAGCAGTTGCCGTCAATGCGATCAAAGGAATTTCCTTATTGATCTCATCAAGCATGATCCTGATACGTCTATACTCAGGTCTAAAATCATGACCCCATTCCGAGATACAATGCGCCTCATCTACAGCGACAAATGATATATTTACATTCTTGAAAAATTCTATATTTTCTTCTTTGGTGAGGGTCTCGGGAGCGATAAAAAGTAGCTTCGTTTTGCGATCCACTATATCTTCTTTCACCTTCTTCATCTGAGATTTATTCAGTGAAGAGTTTAAAAAAGCAGCAACATCATCGTCCTGAGAATATCCTCTGATCGAGTCTACCTGATTTTTCATCAGCGCTATGAGAGGAGAGATGACTAGTGCCGTGCCCTCCATCATGAGCGCAGGCAGTTGATAACAGAGGGATTTTCCTCCACCAGTCGGCATGATGACAAAAGTATCTTTGCCATTCAGTACGCTTTCAATTATTGCTTTTTGATTTCCTTTAAACTTTTCAAATCCGAAATGGGACTTAAGGGCTTCGTCTACGCGCTCCTTTATTTCAAGCATCTTTATTAAGTTCTTTTCTTACATTAATGAATAACAAACTGTAGTCTTGGTAGTTTTCGGCAATGCTTTTTTGATGTGGAGTCCTACTATATAAGGTGCCTATAATCACATTCTTCCAGTATAGAAAAACGTGACATTTCAAAGAGTATTGAATAGGCAACCGCTTTTATGAATACTAATATAAATATAATAATCTTAAGTAAGGGTGATTTACTTCAACAAAAAAATAAATGTTAGTAAATTTTGTAATGTTGAAAATTTGCCTCATTATTAAGCACAATGGACAACGATAATAAAGATAAGCAACTTATAAGGACAACTGCAATAAAAACGATAGAAATCGAGGCAGAAACACTAAGTAATTTAGTTAATGCTATTGACGACACATTTGTGGAATGTGTTGAGCATCTGTTTGAAAAAAATAGTAGATTAGTCGTCACTGGAATTGGCAAATCTGCTATCGTAGCGCAGAAGATCGTAGCTACTTTTAACTCTACAGGCACCCCCTCCTTATTTATGCATGCCGCGGATGCTATTCATGGTGATATCGGCATGATTCAGCCCAAGGACACGGTATTATGTATTTCTAAGAGTGGCGAATCTCCTGAGATAAAAGTATTAGTTCCTTTAATCAAGAACTTAGGCAATACTGTATTGGCATATAGCTCAAATGAAAAATCATATCTTGCAAAACGCGCAGACTACAATATTCATATTCCTGTTGCTAAAGAAGCGGACCCTAACAATCTCGCTCCGACGGCAAGTGCGGTAGCACAGATGGCGATGGGCGATGCTATGGCGACGGCGCTGCTTTCATTGCGCGGCTTTACTACCAAGGACTTCGCGCAGTTTCATCCAGGGGGCGCTTTAGGCAAAGCTTTATATTTAAGAGTCAGTGATTTGTATCCCGACAATGAAAAACCACAGGTCTATGAGGACTCGAGTTTGAAGGAAACCATTCTGGAGATGACTTCCAAGCGCTTAGGTGTGACAGCGGTTTTGAACAAAGATAATACTATGACTGGCATCATTACAGATGGTGATCTCCGTAGATTACTAGAGAAAGGTGGTGATATTAACAGTAGTAAAGCCGTGGATATTATGACGACCAATCCAAAATTTATAGCCGCAAATGCTTTGGCGGTGGATGCTTTGCAAATGATGCGGGCAGGAAGTATAACGCAGTTGATGGTTTTAGATCAGGACGCCTATGTGGGTATTATTCATTTACATAATTTGATAAGGGAAGGACTGATATAGGGTTTTCTTATGGGGCCATGCCGATGTCCCGAATGCTTTCGGGTTCGGCACCGGGCTCTGCGTCACTTCGTTTCACTGCGGTCCTAGCGGACTTCCCGCAAAAGCGGGACTGACTCCGATCCCTTGTCCAAAAATTATATGGTTGGGTTTTTTTAATGCCTTAATTCGTTCGCTCTATCCTGAGTGTAAAATTAAAACATTAAGAAGTTAAGATTACCACAGTAGTAGCCTTGAAAAACCTTAATTTTAAATTGCGCCTTAGATTATTTCTTTACCGAAACAATTTTACCCATCTCGTTGATCACCCACGCGCGCTTTCCATTGCAAGAATCAGCCGAAAATTGAAAAGCGTACCTCCCGGCAAACAACTCAGGTATGAAAGAGCATTCCCCTATAACAGGAATTGTGAACTTTGAAATATCACTCAGATAGTGGCCATTTTTAGAATGATAATCTGCTTGCTGATAATACAACTGCCATAGCGCCCATTTTATCTGTTCATCTGGTTTGTTTATAAAATCTGGAACTTCTTGATCTACCGGAATATCTGCAAACTGTACATATCCCCACCACTCGGGCATATGCATGGCGATGGCACTTTGTGCAGACCAAACCCAATTGTCTTCGGGTAGCGGTTTGCCCTTTTCATCGAGAATTTTTTCGTAAGACTTGTTTACCGTCCAATCGACACGGGAGAAATTAATCCGCCATTGGTCATTTGCCTGAGGAGGTTTTGCTCTAGGTGCCATCTCTTTAAGCGCAGACCAAGGAATAGCCATCTCTACAGTCCAATATGAATCTTCATCCGTAGGGTCATTTACCGTACCATTAATATGCACCGCATGACGAACTGCATCCACATTCCAGTTGAATAAATAATTGGGACTGACTTGATGGCGATAAGGCCACATCATGAACAGATCCCAAATCGTATTGAGTGCATTGATTTCAAATTCGTAGTAATTATGCGCATCGCCGTCTGGATCTATAAATATCTCAAAATCATCATCTTGATAGATAACCGCATCGCGCTGAGTGAGTTTGGCCCAGATATGTGGCTCTTCCATCTTTGCGAAAAAATAAAAGTACTCTTCATCCCAAAGCATTTTCATATTGGTCTTCAGTGCAGGAAGTGGCTTGAGGCTGCCTTCTATATCTACGAAGTCATCTGACCAAGCGAGTGCTCGCCAGCTTTCTTCATTAGCTAAGCCATCTATGATAATACTATCGACGGGTGTTTGGCAGACATACTGTTTAGGGGACCATGGAATAGGAGATTCGTAATTAATCTTCAAGGATGCATCAGTATCAGATTGAGCAAATATAGGACAACTAATAATAAGAAGTAGGGCAGATATAAAAGCTATGTGATAAGACATGAAAATAAAGGTACAGAATGTTATTGAGTACTCTAAAATAATTTTACTCGATAGTCATTAGGTACTATAGTAGGTTAAGAAATGACCTCTTCTCCATGCCCAGACAATTCATCGGTGAGAATAAATTTATCTTTCTTTACTTTTAAAAAATTGTCTAGCAACTCCATAGGATTGATAACTGGTAATCGCACTTGTGCAAGAAAGTTTGTAGACAATCTACTAGAAATTGCTCCTCTAACCATTAAGAAGGACATGCCCAATAAGTGAGACAAGTGTTTTTTTTCAATTTCAATATTTTTGGAAACACTCCAGTCAACATCTTCAATATTGGATTGGGCTAAATAGTCAGTATGAAATAAACTGATTTCCTCACCTTCATCATCCAATAAAATATACATAATATGAATAAAGAATATTATTGAATTATTTTTATCAAATGAAGCTTTAACTGAAATGCTGATATCTATATCCTCAATTTCTATCTCTTCATCAAAATAATAATGAACATCAATAAGTTCAAGATTTACTTCTAATATTTTGGGGATACTATGCTGCATTACCAAAGGATTCTGTTGTGTCTATATTTTCTGTTTTTTCTCCTTGTTTTAAAATAAAGGTCTGTTCAACATTAAATATCTTTTTAGACAATTTTTTTGAAGCCAATTTGATATCAAGATCCTTATATTTATGATTACGATTGAGATTCCAATTATTATTGCTAATCGCAAAACTACCAAGAATATCACATCGCTTAGCCTTTGATTCGAGAACCTTAAAATCTATATATACACTTTTCTTATCAATGTCATTTGCTAATACTTCATTTAAATCTTTTAGATATAAATAAGGTGCCTTTCCAAGCGCAGTAGCAAGTGAAACAATTTTTGACAATCTATGATCACTTTCTCCATTAAGTACCTGTGAAATATACCCTTTAGAAACTCCCAATTTATCTGCCAATTGTTTTCTTGACATCTCATTTTCGTCAAGATATTCTTGAACCATATTAAATAATTCTGTCCTAATATTTTCAATCCAAAATTCAGGGCTCTGAAGAAGAAGTTCTCTTGTTAGTTTAGGTCTATTCTTTGATTTCAAATTTTCCATATTTTTTGATTTGCACCAATATATCTTTCTGTAAACGTTTAAGTCTCTTAATATCTTTTTTTTGAGTTTTCTTATATCCTCCTATGCAAATAGTATAGCCTTGGTCTTTCACCACTAGATAATACAATCTGAGATTTTTAGTCCTCATTTCACCTGCATTATCTATACCTTTAATTTTTCTCCTTTTCCCTCTGGGTGGTGGTTTCTTATTATCGCTTATTTGTGAAATTGTAGCAGCAAATGAGGTGAATTGCGAATAATCAATATCTTCTACACTTTCTTCAAAGGCTTCAAATTGGTCGACATCATCTATTATAAGATTATATACATCTACATTTCCTACTGCAAACTTATTTCTTCTTAACGCAAAGTTAGACATAAAGTTTAGTAATTGCTTAACTAAGGAAATATTTATTCATTTCTAATATGATATTCATCAGCCTTCAAAAATAGTTACATCGATCTACTCTATCTCCTCATCCCATACATCTCGCATCATAGAGCCAATAAGCTCGCGGCGCTGCACGGAATAAACGTCCATCTTTTCATCTACATGCTTTAGTAAAGCAATTGCTTTCTTCATAAGATTATGTCCAAAAGCATCAAAATCTTGCTTATAATAAACTAAAGCCTTTTGATGAATGAGATTGGCGACTAGCTCTAGATGGGAAGTTTGAAGGTCTTCACGTTCTAGCAGATCATCCATAAACTCCTCGATATCCATATCTAAGAGCGTCATTGGCTCTATGTCTAAAGTTTGTAAGTATTGATTGATATACTCCAATTTTTGAGCAGTACTAAAACCCAGTAGTTCTGCGATTACTTTCGCGAGTTCTGTTGACATTCTTTCTATTAAGTCTTGCTTTATCATGGATTATAAATATACTATTACTTAACTGGATAAGTCAATAAATAGTGATATATATTTTAAAAGGAAAAATAAACAACAGTGAATAGGTTGATTTAAAGGCTACCCATATCTAGCGCCCGGAGGGCAAGAGGACAAACGGTGGAAGCGGCATCCCGTTTTTTTTGCGCTTCGCAAAAAAACGGGATACAGCGGACGACGTGGTCCCGTTGTTTTATGCATTTTCATGCATAAAAAACGGGATGGCCCCAACAAAATATCGGTACAAGCCCTTATGAAACTTACCCTGCGAATTTTAGGTAAAATAAATTATCTTGTGGGAAATAAAACGAGCAACTTTATATGACGTATAACGATTTTACAATCAAGGCACAGGATGCCATTTTACAGGCACAAACGAAGGGAAAGGATAAGAATCACAAGTCTATAGATACGTATCATCTGCTACTGGGGATCATGGAGATTGATGAAAATATCAGTCGATTTCTGTTTGAGAAAATGGGCGTGAACATGAATGATCTGCGACAGAAATTGGAGACGCAGGTGGGAAGACATCCTGTGGTGCGAGGCGATAAAAAACAGCACCTTACTAAGGAGTGTAATCTGGCGCTGGCTCGGGCGAAGAAATTGCGAAAGGAATTTAAGGATGAATATATCTCGCTGGAGCTGATAATCATGGGGCTGTTACTGAGCTCGGATGTGACGGGTGAAATCATGCGGGAATCGGGTGCTACCGAGGATGGACTGAAGAAAGCAATATTGGCGCTGAGAAAAGGAAAGACTGTCAAGGAACAAACTTCGGAGACCTCATATAATGTGCTAGACAAATTTGCGGTGTGTCTAAATGATCGCGCAGAAAGTGGAGAACTAGATCCAATAGTGGGGCGTGATGAAGAGATTCGTCGCGTGCTGCATATCCTATCTCGTCGTAAGAAAAATAATCCATTGCTGATCGGAGAACCGGGCGTGGGAAAGACGGCAATCATCGAGGGTATTGCTTGGCGAATGGTTAATAATGATGTGCCTGAAAGTTTGGCGAGCAAGAAGATTTATACTTTGGATATCTCTTCGCTGATTGCGGGCGCAAAATACAAGGGAGAATTTGAGGAACGTCTCAAGGCGATTATTAAGGAGGTGACGGAATCGAATGGCGAGAAAATTCTATTTGTAGATGAGATACATACGATTATAGGTGCTGGTGGTGGAAAGGGTGCGATGGATGCTGCCAATATCCTGAAGCCTGCTTTGGCGCGTGGCGTGCTGCGCACGATAGGGGCCACGACGCTTGATGAGTATCAAAAGTATTTTGAACAGGATAAGGCGCTGGTGCGACGATTTCAGACGATTGTAATTGACGAACCCAGTATACCAGATACGATATCGATACTGCGAGGGCTGCAAGAAAAATATGAAGTATATCATAAAATAGAAATTCTAGATGAGGCGCTGATTGCCGCAGCAGAACTTTCTAATAGATATGTCGGTGATCGTTTTTTGCCAGACAAGGCGATTGACTTGATGGATGAGGCAGCTGCTCGTTTGCGCCTAGAACTGGATTCTGTACCAGATGAAATAGATAAACAAGATCGTAAAGTACATCAGCTTGAAATCGAAAAAGTAGCGATTAAGCGCGAGAAGGATAAAGTCAAGCTAGACAAAATAAATGCACAAATAGCCAATGAAAAAGAGAAATTAGAATCTATATCAGCAATTTGGAAAACGGAAAAAGAAATCCTTGATGAGATGCAGGCGATGCGTAAAGAAATAGATACGCTAGAGCTAGAGGCGGATCAGGCCGAGCGCGATAATGATTTTGAATTGGTAGCTACTTTGCGGTATGGAAAAATAAAGGAAGCAAAAGATAAGTTGGAGGCTGCTAATAAAAAGCTAGATGCTATCCCTGAAGAAAAACGATTTACGAACGAAGCGGTGACGGCTAATGATGTAGCAGAGGTGATTTCCAAATGGACGGGTATTCCATTGCAAAAGATGATGCAGAGTGATAAGGATAAGTTACTAAGGCTAGAAGAAGAAATAGGCAAACGACTTATAGGACAGCATGAGGCAGTACGTGCAGTATCAGATGCGGTGCGTAGATCGCGTGCTGGATTGCAAGATGCTAAAAAACCAATTGGTTCATTTATTTTTGTTGGGCCTACAGGGGTAGGTAAAACGGAGCTGGCAAAAGCGCTGGCCGAGGTACTCTTCGACGATGATCAGGCGATCACTAGAATCGATATGTCGGAGTATCAAGAAAAGCATGCGTCGTCGAGATTGGTAGGTGCGCCTCCTGGATATGTGGGGTATGATGAGGGTGGTCAACTGACGGAAGCCGTACGTCGAAAGCCCTACTCGATCGTGTTACTGGATGAAATAGAAAAGGCGCATCCCGATACTTTTAATATTTTATTGCAAGTGCTCGATGATGGTCGACTGACGGATAATAAAGGCCGCGTAGCGGACTTTAAAAATACGATTATCATCATGACTTCTAATATGGGCGCGGAGATTATATTAGAGAATTTTGAAGATCTAGATGCGCTCGGCGAGGAGCATCGCGCAGATATTATTGATACCACTAAAGAAGAAATATTTGAGGCGCTGAAAGAAAATCTGCGACCTGAATTTCTCAATCGTATAGATGAGAAGGTAATGTTCTTACCACTAAGTAAAGTAGAAATCAAAAAGATTCTAAAAATTCTGATGCGCAAAGTGCATAAGAATTTGGGACTGCAAGGTATCTCCATTGAACTTACAGAAAGTGCAAAGGACTATTTGGTAGAGCTTGGTTATGAACCACAGTTTGGTGCGCGTCCGCTCAAGCGTACTATCGAAAAGCACTTGATAAATCCGCTAGCAATAGAAGTACTTGGAGGTAATTACGTAGCTGGAGATAAGATTTTTATTGGTACGGATAAGCATGGACTTACTTTTACAGAATCTGTTCCAGAAAAGGAGGAGGCACCCAAATTGGTAGAAGAGGAGAAAGTAAAAAAGACGCGTCGTTCAAAGTCGAAGAAGGAAAAGGATGTGGAGAAATTGGAGAAGGCGACGGAGGAATTGAAGGATGCGGTGAAGGAGGTGAAGAAAAAGTAGGTGCTAGGTGCTAGGTTGTAGGTGCTAGGTGCTAGGTTTACATTTTTCTCTAATGAATAATTTTTTTGATTATTGATTTGGTATTTCTGCTATGACTTCAGAGCTTAAAAAGAAGATCAGGATTCTATCTGAAAAGTATTCTTATGGAATGGCTTTTGAAAAAGATATTATTCTGGCAAAATCAAATGCTGTTATAAGGTTAAAATCTGGTAAGAAAGATCGTTTACTTATTAACTACGATCTCGAAGGGGAAGAAACAGCGCTGGAGATTGCCCCTGAATTTATTTTTGATATCTTGATGGCACTTTTTGAAAGGAATGGGAATGAACAAATAAGGCGAAATGAAATTTTAATTACGCTTGATGTCTTTTTTGAAGTGGAACCGAATGAAAAGTTTTGGAAACCGATTTTTGACAAATGTAAACTTGAAGAGCAAACTAAAGGTATATCCTCTAAAGTTATTGGAGGGAACAGAATATTGGTGGAATACTATAAAGGGTTTCTGATATTCAGAGATGACTTGAGTGGGTTTGCTTCGAATGTGGTTAAGTGGGGGTAGATTAATTAAATCTTGCTCAATTTATTTAATTCAAGTTTCGTTGTCTTACATAAAGATTTCTCTGAATCGTATTTTATTTGTAATTATAAATTTAAGGCTGTTCTCTCACTTACTTTTTTGCCGTAAAAAAGTAACAAAAACCTCTCGGAGGTGTAAATTTCTTC
>ENA-ORXT01005822-ORXT01005822.1-marine-metagenome-genome-assembly--contig:-NODE-5822-length-11858-cov-11.644767_pt1 | contig 11858 bp, 19 predicted proteins | sample MGYA00237868_ERZ511482 | MGnify/ENA metagenome assembly ERZ511482 | reverse complement strand
TCATGGGTACGCAGAGTAAAGCGTTCATGAGGTTGTTCCCCGCGACGGAACCCTTCGCAGCGCTGGCCATTGACTTAATTGGCCCCCTGTTCCGGAACCCCGCAGGATATGAGTAGATCCTTGTTATATGTGACCGATGTACTAAGTTCACTCGGGCTGTCCCGCTTCGAGACATCACGGCTCTGGATGTTCTCAGCGCCTTCCTCGACACGTGGGTTGCTAGCTATGGGATCCCCGATTCAGTTCTATCGGATAACGGACCCCAATTTGCTGTTGTACTCTGGCAAGGGGTGCTCAAGACCCTGGGTATTGACACTAACTATGCCACCCCTTACCTCCCCCAAACTAATGGGCAGGTCGAACGATTTAATAAGACCTTAGTTAAGCTACGACGACACTACGAAAGTGACCACGTAGTCATGTGGGCCCGATACTTCAGCCTGGTAATTACAGCTTACAATTTGCAAGGGCATAGTACAGTCTTTCTCCATTCTTGTCGCTTCCGTTCTTGTCCAGGGGAAGATAGCAACGAACGCGGTCGACCGGCCTCTACGGCATAATCAACGGCGATCGTGGCTCCCGATCATCGCCTTCTGCACGAAAAATGTGGGCTACTTCCTGGTCGTACGATTGCCATAGAGGGTGGACAGCATTGGAAAACGACTGTAGCATCGGGCAAATCCCGTTCACGTTCGTGAGTACCCGACGGCTTACTCCCGTGGCAATCGAGCGACTTGAAGCGGGCCCCAACCCCCGGGAGATAGTAACCCCCGGGCGAGCCGAGGAGAATTTCCTCAAGCGCCTCGACTCCCTGATCCCCCTAGTACGGGATACCATGGAAAAGGCACAGGCCCGGTACAAACGAGCCTTCGAAAAGCGCGTGCAGACTCGCCGCGAAGCCCTCCAAGTTGGAGACTGGGTATTCGTGAAGTCCCATGAGAACCAGGGGGGTAAGCTCGTCTTCAAGACACTGGGACCCTACCAGATCTTGAAGACCGATGGGCGTCGGCTCACCATCGAAAATGACGATGGGATCCGTACAATCAATGGGAACCACGCCACCCGGGCCCCTGAACCACCCGAGGGTGACCCGACGTGGGTACGGGCACTGGCCGCGTGGCGGGTCCCCTCCCTCCCCTCATCTGCAATTTAACCGATTGAGGCTGTCCTCGACCTCTTTGTCGGGCAGGGGTACGACGACCAGGAGCGACACATGCTCAAGGCCAGATGGTTCGGGTATGGACCCCGGGAAGACTCCTGGCATTATGTGGAGGACCTCCCGTCTGAGAAGGCCCGACAGAACTGTGCGCGGCACCGGCTCACGATGAGGAGAAGGGTGTAATACAACTAAAAAACCCCAGTACAGGGTACCCCTCACACACACCCCCGACAATAGATCGAACCCAACTAGGGACAAGCATGTTTGGGGGCGGGGCTACCCATAACTCAACGCCCCGGTACCCTACCCGGACAAAGGTGACTACTCCCTACCCGGCGAGTGCGGGTGGTCGTCGCGGGCGTACCCCCCGTAGTGGTCGTAGCCCGGGGGATCCACCGAGTACTCCAGGGCCGACCTCCGGTCCGCGGGGCCCGGCCCCCACGTCGAGCGCGGCGCCCGACTCTGCGCCGCCTCTGCGGCGGCGTACCCCCCAGTGGATGTGGGGTAGCCGCCCCCATGGTAGGGCGCGGCTGAGCCAGCAGGCTCTTGGGCGTACGGGGCTTGACTGCAACCCAAGACCGCAGAAGGCACAGCTGGCCCAGGCGCCACCCGCCGGCCGTGCCCCTGCAAGCTGGAGGCCATCTGATACCCGTTGGCGTCTGGGGTGTTGTCCACCAGGAACTGCTCGGCAGAGGCGGTAATGGGAGACGGGGATTCCCGCAGTACGGCCCCTGCCCCCCGGGTAACCCACGCATGGGTGTCCACCAGGAAGGCCACCATCGCCTTCTCATGGGCCGCCCTCAGCGCCCCCGCGGCACTTGGGTGTGTGGATGCCAGGGCGTGCGCGCACGTAGGAGTGACATACCCCCATCTGAAGCTCTGCCCCGCGCCCAGGGCCGGATAGTACGGGACCCCCGGCGGGGCAAACGTCGGGCGGCCCGACCGCACCACGGGTGACGCGCCCGCCCGGGTGGCCTGCCAGACAGCGCCCCCACGATCAGGGGGGCGCTCGGCAGTACTCCAAGTGTGCTGACGCTTGTAGCGAGAACTCACCTCCGAAGCGCCGCAACCCGGCTTGGGCGGGGGCGACGTCGCCGATACCACCGCAGCATAGCGGTAGGCGGGGTCACCCAGGCCCTCACGGAGGCCTATGCGCCCGGCCACCAGGCGCTTGTCGCAGTGGACAAACGCCGTGGCGCCTCGCCCTCCTCTCCGCCAACTTTGCTGGCGAGGTAGTGTCCGGCAGCCTCTCAGTTCAACGACTGGTGTAGGTCAAGCAACTCGCTGAGGTACGCACGCGCGTCCGGGCCCGCCCCCTCCGTCACGTCGGCAAGGCGGAGCCGCACCAGGCGGCCCATCAACGCGGCGGGAAGATGCAAGAGGTATCCCTTAGTACGGGCTAAGGCATACAACACCCTGGCCTCCTCCAGCACCCACTGCGTAGCGAGGATGGCCGCCGCCGGGGTAAACTCCCCCCGGGGAAGCGCGGTGGCAAAATATGCCAAAATGCGCAGCAACCGGACGGACAACCCGAAGAGCACCTCCAGCGTCGACCACCAGAAGGGCGTCGGGACACAGTACGCCCGCCTCTCCAGGGCGTGGACCTGGGAACTCTCCACTTAAGAGATCCGCACCAGGATCCCCGACGCCTCCCGCACCCGGCGCTCGGTGCGGGCGTCCTGGTGGTGGAAGTGGAAATCCCCCTCCCCCACGTAGGAAGTGGAAGAGCACCCCAACTCCCACGCCACCACGAGCGGCATGCCATCAGCGGTGGCCCCGTACATGACAGCGGACAGGCGCGTGGCGGCGCGCGCCACCCACGGCGTGTCTCCAGCCTCTTGTCAGGCACGGAGGTCCGTCACCACCGCGGCAAACAGTGAGAACTGCACAAAATGGCGCGTCAGCCAGCGCTGCCAAGCCGGGTTCTGCTTGAGCTGCGGGATCGCGGAGTATAGCTTCCGCAGGCGAGACTCCCTCAAATGACTCGGGGAAGGGGCGGGCGTCCAATGGACCAGCGCCCCCGGCCCCGCGGGCCCCGCCTCGTGCACTACCGGGAGGCGCCCCCGGCGCAGCACCGGCGGGGGAGACTGCTGCTTCTTAGGGTCATCCTTCCCACCGCCCGGCGCCGCCGCGGCCGCCATTGCCGCCACCGGGAGCGTTCCCCGCCAGCTGGGCAACAGCGGCACGCACGCCGCGGCCGTGCGGGGCACAGCCGCGCCCCCGTCGGCCGACCGCGTCGCCGCACTCGTCTCACGGGAGGCCGACGCCGAACCCGCCGTTGACTTGGACCGGCGGGTCGGCCACGGCGGTTGCGTCGCTTGACTCGCAGCCGCCGACGACTCCTGGCTCGGGGGCGCGTCGTTTGCCAAGCGCGACCTACGGGCCGCCTTCCCTTGCGCCGCCGCCGAGGCCGCAGTACTTGACTTGGCGGCGCCTGCCGGCGTAGCAGGCGCAGACGCCGCCGCCCCGTTACTCCGCGGGGTGCCCTCCGTCGAGCCCTTGGCCTGAGGGGCGCCCGTACCGCCAGGCGCCCCGCCCACCCGCGGGGTCCCCGCCGCAGGGCTGCTCGACTTGGCCGTATCTGACGCCAGCGTCACACTCGACGACAGCGCGGCGCGCCCCGCACTTGGGAAAGCCATCTCCTCCGGCGGAGCCTGTGCCATCGACCGCGAGGAGGCCATTGTCGCCGCGCCCTAGTAGAGGGGCAGCCAGGAGGATAGGGAGAAGGATATAATGAGTCCAGAGGGGCGAGGGAAGGCTCTCAACCCGAGAAGCGACAGGAGGAACGGTGACGGCCGGTAGTTAACGGCCGCCCCGTCCGTTTTCCGCCTACCCGCGTTTTTATGAGCCCCTGTGGGAGAGCAGGGGCCCCCCAGGGGCCTTTTGCAGCCCCGCCTGGCGAGCCACTTACCCTGGACGACTCTTCACAGGAGGGGGGCCCGATAGACAGCCCCACAAGGGGGAGGCGGGGGCGCCATACTCGGCGCCCCCCTGTTGGCCCACCGGGCACGGATAGCAGGTCCGCTATGGACACGCGGCTGCGCCCCTGTCAATCCGCGGCGGTGTCCACCGCACAGCGACAGCGCGTACCCCCTTGCCCCCGGCAGGCGCCCCCCGACGATCCGAGGCGGCCCCCGCTGGCGGTGACCGGGGCAGCACCCGGGCCCAACACTGAAGAGCCTGCCGGCTAGCCGTCCTGGCCCGCCCGCCATGCTCGTTCGGGCCCGCCTCCTTGGCTCTGGGCCGCCGGGACGGCGACCGCTTTAGAAGGGGGAATTGTGACGGTCCAGCACACAGCCCCCACATTCGGGGAACCAGATTCCCTGGAAGTATGTCCCACTACCACATATTTCAAATCGTTCCGTTAGCGACCCACTTGTGATCACCTCGTGGCTCACCAACCACAGTCGCGATCCCAATCCTTCCGTGGGACTAGTATCCTTCCCGGGCGAGCCCTCACTCAAGGGCCTGAATTTGTGAAGACCCGACTTGGATTGTCGCCTTATGCTCCTCCGCGCTTCTGACCCCGGGGCGCCGCAAGAGTGTCACGTAGCACCCTTCCCCCGCCTCTACTCAAGGCGAGTTTCGAAGCTTCGGTCGTCCTCAGCTGAGACTGGCCCTATGGGCCCTGAGAGAAGAGTCTTCCGAGGGTCCTTTGAGGGTGTCTGAGGAAGGTTTTCGGAGGGTGTGAGAGGAACGGACGGGATCAGAGGGCGAGGCGTGAGTGTTGCCTCGTGGCCTTTGACGCGGGCAAGTAAGCTTCCGGTCACACAACTCGTGTTTGTCGCTCGGGGCGCCTTGCCCCGGTCGACGCCGTGCGTGTGTGCTCTTCGGGGTTTTCTTCCGGGGCGGGTATTCCCCGACAGGACTACCCGGCGACACGGTCTGGCCCGCCCTCCCCCCAACTGGTTGGGGTGGGCTGAACGTGTTGTCACAGCCGTGCCGGAGCTCTGCAACCCTACACTGTTTTTTCTGGCAATTCTCGCCGTGTATTCACATGTGCAGGCCGGCGAATACATTGTCTGAAGGCTGAAACCTTCCGAGGGAAAGACATATTTTAACTGTGACGTCGATACTGGCTACGTTCTCAGATTTGATATGAAAACGCGATGAGTGTTGTTTGGTGCATCCCCCAAACCGACTCATATGCCTGTATGAGACGATGGGAAGCGCCACGACAAAAGGAAATGACCGCTGGGCTCGTGACACCCTCAGGAGGCCAACTGCTTGCTTTACACTGTGAATGGGCAGCAAGTTGTTCGAGAGATATTCGAGTACTTGGTGATTGGTGTCAGACGGATACTCGAAGGATTTCGCGAGGGCGGGCGCCGACAGGGCTCTAGCGCGCCGCGGGCCGCCTTTGTCTCGAAGCGGCTGACGACGGCCACACGACTTCAAGTATTTTGAGACTGAACATTGGTGGACATCGCGAACGAGACCCGGAGATTAATTTTCAGCGCGCTCCCCGCAGGGATGTGACCGCAGCGGCACGCGTATATATCTCTGTCGCTGGCGGGTCCACACTGTTGGCGACTCCGCGACAGAATTTCGATGCACATTCTGTTGGGCCGTCGCTCTCAGGCCCAGTCTTGACAACGGGCTTTCAGCGTGCACATGAGCAACGCCGCCCTAGTCGCTCCAGACTGTCCACGCCACTCGCAGGCGAAGGTCATAGGAAAGCGCATGGCAAAGAAAACATGGTCCAAGAAGAGTCAGAATACAGTCATGTCCACCTCCTCGTCAAGAAAACCCTGTATGTCCCCGTCGCCTCCGCATGGAAGTTGACCATCGTTTTCTTACTAGCAGGCACATTGGGTGTGGGGCCAGAAGCCACAGAAGCCCTTAAAAACGAAAATGTATTTGCAGCCGGATAAATCAGGCGTGGTTGGCATGCTGGTTCGTACAGTGCGAACTTTTTCGCAGAAACGGCTTCTATTATTCAATGCTCGCACGGTACGAACTTCTGCGCGAGCCCAAATGGGTGATTTGGTTGCTGAATGCCGCCAATCTGGGCTTTTCAGTTCGTTTCAGACCAATTCAAGGGGCTGCCACGTCGCATCCACATCTACCCGACGCGAAGGCTCGTCACAGCTGGAAAATATTGTTCCTGCACGAGGGCCTCTCTGGCGTGCCCAGACAGACGGACCCTGCGTCAAAATCTCGGTGGAATTTGGAACACCAGCGATGCCGACGCAACGGCTCGGAGCTGGACCGACCCTACCAGTGGATGCATGGACAGGTTGACCTAAGCACGAGGACTTCGGGCGACGATTTCGCTCTTCGTGAATGGCGCAGCAAGCATCGCATCAACAGCTTGAGAGCTGCCGAGTTTCATTCTTGCCACGTGGCCCATACGTTGCAACCAGCGACGATGGTTTTTACTGTCATCTCTAGGCAACGGGGGAGCGCCACGAAATTTATGCGGTGCGTCAGAGCGAGCTGGGGCGCGCCCCCTGTCCAGACAAGCTCAGGAGCAGCTGCAGAGCGACAGTGCGACCCTCTTGTCACCGCCTGGGAGCATCAAAAACGTTACGTGCGGGGCCGGCACACTGGTCCGTTGACGCGCCTGAAGAGGGCAGGACCTATGAAGATTGATCCTGCGGCCCTAAGTGCCCGGAAGGGGGTCAGAGGGCCACGGGGAATGCATTATCTCGCCCACAAAAATCTTGGTCTAGACAACGACTGAGGTGGCCTAACTGAGAAGTGATCCGCAATCCGCAACACGACGCCCTGAGCAAGGTCAACGCATTGCTGAATGACGGCTGCCCAATTCCATGAACCGTGAGGCCTGTGACTGGAGTGTGTCCAATCGCACGGGCTACCCCATTTATGGGGGCAGGAGGGGCCCACCCCGTCCGAGGGTCGTGTACGGGCCACACCATTGCAGTTGTCGCGCGCCTGTGTGCCCCATCAGAATTCTGAAGAACCCCTCCACAGAGATGCCCTGGGGAGGAAAGGGCGGTGTATATGCATGTTACATGAGACAGAGCTGCCGCGATGAGCACCGCACCGCCGCGGTCGCCACGGCGGTCGTCACCGCCACCGTGGGCGCCACCGTCGCCACCGCCACCACCGTTAACGCACTCCCACCTCTGTGCTCGATCGCCTGCCTGTGGCATCTTCCACTGCCCTCGCCGCCTTCTCATCGGTCGCCCACCATTGCAGGCTCCGCTTTTACTCCCCGGCACTGTGAAGCGGCCTCTCCTTCACCGTGGTCTTCACCCGACTAGACGACGGACGCGAAGGCCGCTGGAGATGGCAACGCTTCGGCGGGCGTGACCGCGGCCGCCGTATTGGCCGCACAGTCTGTGTCCGCCTGGACGGCATTGCGCCTGCGCATCTGCGGTATCAACCGGCTCCGTGCGCACGTCGGCTCTGTGACCGGCCGCCGCGCCAACAAAGATCGAGACTTTTAGGTCGGCCTGCGCCGCATCATGGCAAATTTCTTCGGGCTGGACGACAGCGAGCCCGTATATGACGAGGCAACATTTGAGCGCTGCTTTTGAGTGCCCCGCGTCGTTTTCGAGTGGATACATTCGGAAATCTAGGAGGATCCCTTCTGGCGCAAGACGGTCAACGCAACAGAGTACTTGGAGGCGTACGTCTCGCAGAAGCTTGTGGCCGCCTTCCGTGTCCTCTCGTTTTGCGAGACGTATGACCAAGCCGACGAGTACGTCCAGCTTCTCTTGGCGACTATTGAGACATGTGTCAAGAAGCTGCTTCACGTTCTGAACACCTGCTACGAGCCTGAGTACCTTCATCAGCCGACCAAGACCTAGGTGAAAACAATTATGAAGCGCTGCGCCGCTAGGGGCCTACCAGGTTGCATCGACCCCTTAACCTGCCCCCACTGGGAGTGGCGTGGGTGCCCCAAGGCCCTGGCGGGTCAGTACATGTCCCGCAAATCGCTGCGCGCCATCGTTCTCGAGACTATGTGCGACAATAATCTGTACATCCACTACCTCTTTACCGGCGCACCTCGATTCCAGAACGACCTTAAAGCGCTCGGCCCTTCCCCGCTTGTGAAGGACATAATGAACGGCATCCGGCCTTCCAAAGACTTGCCGTACACCGTCAACGGCCGCACGCGCATGATTCTCTACTACATCACGGACAAAGCCTACAAAAAGCACCCTGTGTTTCACTCATGTTACGTCAAGCAAGTCACCCGGAAGCAGCGCATCTTCAATCGCCTCCGGGAGGCAGTGCGAAAGGACATGGAGCGCCTATATGGTGTGTTGACAACAAGGTTCCATACGCTGCTGCGGCCATCGAGATTCACGACCGTGTCGCAAAATGATTGAGGCAGTGAAGGCGATGGCAAATTTGCACAATATGATCGTGTTACGAGGCGGGGTCTCTTTTTGGGCAACCGGCGCGTGTCTGCCGCCGCCGCGGCGCGTAGCGGGGGTGGCGTTGCCGATGACGGTATGGGGAGCGGTGGAATAGGCGGTGGGGTCACGGCCCCTCCCCCCCTTGGCTCAACGGCCGCTGGGGGTGACGACCCGGCCAGGCGCGGCGACGGCGGCGCGCATGATGGCAGTATGGGGAGCGGTGGGGTGGGCCGCGGGGTCGCGGCCACGCGCACCCTTGGCTTTGGGGCCGCCGGGGGTGACGGCCCGGATTTTCAAGGCGGCGGTGCTGGGCACGTCGGCGTCGTGCAAGCGCAACTCGAGCCCGTACCAGGGGGCTCGATCCCCGAAGAACACATTGGGAAGGATCCTTCTCCCGGCTCCTCTCTGCTTTTTTTGCATGCCAGGGCGGCATGCACGGATAATGATAAGTTAGTGACTTTGCGGGACGACTTGGCGGAGCATGTGTATGGCCAGTATGGCGAGTACCTGGCGCGTCACCTTGAGCGGTGCGTGACCTGGACATGGCGGCCTATCTATAAGGAGCTGTGGGAGAGGGGTACAGCGTCGACCACTTGGAATGCTTTCTCTTCTCTTCGGTTTTTTTTTTCTCGAACTTTATTCTTTCTGCGTCTGTTGCTAGTAAGGGCCGCCACCGACGAGAAGAGTGGCGCCTCAGCGACCAGCAGGACAGGCCATTTGAGGGACAGCGGCTGCGACTTCCCAGGTTGCTACTGCCATGCATGCCGTTGCTGCGCTGGAAGACCAGCCAGAGAAAGGTGGGTTGCGACTGACCAGCTGTCCATCGGCCGCCTCAAAGGTGGCAGGCGCCACCCGCCACCGCAACAGCTGATTCCCTTGAATGAATTTCTCACAAGAGCGGTCACCGAGTGGTAGGCAATGGCACCCTCCTTGGTGGCAGGCGGATGCCCCACCCTCGGCGGCAAATGCCGTATCTGCCTCAGCCGCAATGACTTGGGCGCGCTGGGCGATCGTCCGCCAGGAGGCAGATGGCTGCAACTGCGCGGGCGGTGGCTGCCGACCACGCCTTCGGTGCGCTGTACAGGTCGTCATCGAGAGGCGAGTAGCTGCACTTATGCTTCCGACCGTGCCTCCAGTGCACCGTACGGCTGTTCATCTAGGGGCGGATGACTGCAACCATGCGGCCGACCGCGTCTTTGGTGCAAGGTAAAGGCGGTCACCAAGAGTTGGGTGGAGGCATCCACCCTCGTGTTTACGTGCTGACCAACAGCACAGGCTGGGGGGGTACAGCGCGGAGGGGGCAGTGGCAGATTCAAGGTGCGTTGGTGGAAGGCCAATCTGATGTCGAAGACGGCTGCCACTGCAAACACGGGGCGGTGCGCACGGGGCCGAAAAGTTGTTATCCATGGCGCCCATGTGTGCTAGTTGCGTCCGGCACGGTTTGTAGGAAAGCTCTCGCCCGAAGGCGGGGACAAAACCCTTTATTCTTCTTTTATTTCCACCTACACACACAATTGCAGACACACTCACACACCCACGTACACACACACACACGCATACACACACGCAGACACACACACGAGCACGCCCACGCACGCAATTCTTGATACCCCAGCGACAAGGCCGCCCGAAGCGCAAGCCAAGCACCCACAGGTCGTTCAAACAGCACACACACAAAAACGGAGCGCATTGCCCCCACGCCCAACGGCCAGCTCGTCACCGCTACACAAAAAGAACAGCACAACCATAAGAAAAAACGTCACTGGATGCAAGTCAAGGCAGAGCGCCAGCGCGCCAACCCGTACAAGGACATCTGCGCATATAACCAGGCCCTACCATGGGTATTTGTTGATTGAGTATATCCTTAAGTATCTAGGTGTCGGCACCCGTACTCAAAACCCAGTAGCAGGTGGGCGCTTACACCCGCGATTGGGATCGCATACAAGAAAATACTCATGCGACATCCAGAAATGAGTATCTCTCGTGTAAGCGGAAGCTTATAGTCCCACAAATGAACGCGCCGCGCAGCTGCGAACTTCCTCGCTGTCTGGTCAAGCGAATCGCTCGAAACTGGAACTTTGAAAGTGGCCGCATCAGAGTACAGCTCTGTGAGACACTCAGCTTGGCCAATCAAAGCTTGGATCTCTACAACGGCTCCCTCCGCGGGCTATGTCCAACATCAGTTTGAACAGGCACGCCTGGGACGTCGGCGCGAAATACCCCATCAGGTCCACACAGCTCTGTGCCTGTCAAGCTCCGCATCAGGACATGTAATATGTGCTGAGGCTGCGGTACGGTATGTCTCGTGAGCTCAAACAGTCTGAGCGCAACTTGTCATGCACAAAGAAGTCGGTGCCATCCACACTACTGATTTCTGGTCCTCTGGTGGTGCCTGTAGCCCTCGATGCCACGGCTGGCTCGCCCGCAGATCGCTAACCGGCAGCTGTCCCCCCCTTCCTTTTTTTTTTCGCCTGTGTGTTGCCTCTTTTCGAAACTGCGTGTTGCTTCCTCTGTCTTGCGTTTTTTTTCTTGTCTTTCCCGTCTTTACGGCCTCTGTCTGCCACGCCTGGTCAGCAGTTCTGAACACTGTTCTTCGAGCGGTCGACCCCTCCACCCCCTTGTGCAATAGATGGCTCATTTTCTCGGCCTTTAGGACAGCGTTCTCTCAGAGTGTAGTGATGCACACATATACTGAGATCAAGATACTTGCTCTCCGTTTCAGAGGTGGCAGTTTGCATTCGTGTCCTCAGTGATCTGAGGGCGTGTCAGCAATGAAACGGTCGCAGTTACGCTAACAGCAAATGGACTTACGTGGCTGAAAAGGACTGTCCTGGCACAGGGGACACAGGGCTCGGACGGCTTCTGCCCCCCTGCCCCCACCCACCGACCCGAGTGGTGCCAGAAAACCGCGCGCTTGCTCTGCTGGTCGTCTTCTTCGTGTATCTGGCGTGTTACTTTTTTGTTTCTTTTCTCTTCTTTCGTTCTGCTTTGTCTTTACTGGGCTGCTCTCTCATGTGTTGCGCCCGGCTTGTTCCCCGGCATATGTGAGCAGGTAGGCCTTCTCGGCGGCGGGGCTTGCCTTGTGTGTGTGGTGTATGTCTGTCGGGGAACCGCACTACGCAGCCCTCTCCGTGGTACTAAGTAAACAAATGCTAGCATTGGTTAATCAGCAGACGCGAACAGTTCTAATACTGTCCTGACCTGGTCCTGAGGACCAATCAGAGGCGCGGGTTCTCTGGTACTGAGGACCAATCAGAAGCCAGGGTTGTCTCATTTCTGAAGCCTCTGGTGAATCACTATTGAGTCAGAAAAACTCATCCACGAGTTGCTGTCGTGTGATCATTGAGTGATGGGTGCCTCACTAT
>ENA-ORXT01005820-ORXT01005820.1-marine-metagenome-genome-assembly--contig:-NODE-5820-length-11863-cov-3.218564_pt1 | contig 11863 bp, 12 predicted proteins | sample MGYA00237868_ERZ511482 | MGnify/ENA metagenome assembly ERZ511482 | reverse complement strand
CGATGCGTCAGCGGGTTCCTCGGTATAAACATCGACGGCCGCAAAGCCTGGGGCACCTGCTTTAAGTGCATTATATAGAGCGTCTTTTTCTATAAGCTCGGCTCGACTGGTATTCACTAGCAAGGCATCTTTTTTCATCAGAGCCAGATCTTCTGCCGTAACGCAATCGCGAGTATCATCATTTAAACGTAGCTGTAACGACAACACGTCTGATTCAGCGAAGAGTTCGGCTTTAGAGGAAGCCACTCTTAATCCATCCTTTTTTGCACTCTCAAACGAAGCATCACGCCCCCAAACCAGAACTTCCATTCCAAACGCTTGAGCATAATGAGCAATGCGCTTACCGATTTTCCCATAACCCCAAATTCCCAAGGTTAGACCGTTTAGGTTTCTCCCCAGACCTAAATTACCCGAGCTTTGCCAAACGCCTTTCTGAAAATTGTCGACATAGGGAACGATATGGCGACTGGATGCCATGATAATTGACCAGCATAATTCTGCTGGCGCAATCGGCGAGCCTCGCCCTTCAGCGATTGCAACTTTGTGGCGGGTACAGGCATCGACATCGAGATGGTTGCTAATTTTACCCGTTTGGCTAATTAGCTTGAGGTTGGGTAAATTAGAAAGTAACTCATCATCAATCACCGTTCTCTCACGGATCAATACCAGCGCTTCAACGTCTTTGAGGCGCTCGACCAGCTCTCCATTGGATGCTGGTGGTGTATTGAATAGCTCAACGTTATGCCCTGAAAGAACATTAAAGCAATTTAGATCCCGAACCACATCTTGATAATCATCTAATACTGCGACTTTCACAAATCCCTCCAAACTGTAAATTCAACTGAGTTTACAGTTTATCAGGTGCTGGATCACACGCCACAGAAAGATTCCTGAGATTTAGCAGGGAGTATAGTGCAACATGAACTTCCAACCGCGCTCTCCCCGATAGTTACGGGAAACCAGATTATTGAAGGAATCAATACCTAGTTGCGCAGACTTTACCGAGCGACTCTTCAACTCAATCATGGAATCAACTTGAAGAAATACATCTTTCCCACATTTCGACCATGGAGTGTTGAAAGCCTCTCGCGAGTTAAGAATTTTAAAAACCTTACCCTTGACAGTACTGACGAGTTGTTTTTTACGGCTATCAAATCGATAGTTTCTAACGATCCGGGCATTAGCGTTTCCAGGAAGCTCGACAAACCCCCTGAAACGCACCTGACGAAGCCTGACACGCTTATTTTTTGGAACTTGAATCTTCAAAGACAGTTTACATCGCCTGACTTGCTGGTTAGGTTTACCTGAGAACGATGTAAAAAAATCATCAAATACTGAGTTAATCGCAGCTTTATTTGGAGTCATGGTAATGGAGACCGACCCCGGCGGGCATCCATTACCACTGTACTTAATGTTTGATAGCTTTACATAAGGCTGCATTGCCTCGGCGCCTACAGGCGCTAAAAAGCAGCAAAATACTGCTTGAATGAACCGAAGATTCAATTTTCCCACCCTTATTATTTATATTTATAACGAAAATATTGTACATTATTTAGTCATATTTTTTCCTAAAAAGGTTCACATCAGAATCATTAAGCTTTGAGTTTAATGTTTTAGCTTCCTTCGCTGATATTGACTTATCTTTCCAGTAGATTCTGTAAAGTTTTTTGATCGCCGCAATTTCCCTTTTCAGAGATCTCGACTCACCAAAATTAATCTCCTTAGCTTTGATCGCAGCCTCTACAGCCTTGGACTGTTTCTCAATACGACTTGGAAAGTTATCATTACCTCCAGCCTGCACAATCCCCGATATAAACATGAACAATGTAACCGCTACTATAGACTTTAAACATCTGATTATATTCATTTTGAAGCCTTCCTATGCTCACAACAGACCATAGCACCCACAAATTATTTACAGGTAAGGTCTGTTAGTTTAGTGTTTGTGGCAATTATTACCATTGGGTTTGACCTAGATCGGTCGATAGCCACTGAAGCTTCTCTTCACCGCTCTCAAAGTTCCTTCTTTGAATTGAGCGATTGAATTGTCTTTTACAGTGCTACTATAGTTTTATGCGAAAAGCTTTTCGGATTTGGCTCATTAAATTTCAAAACCAAGCAAGAAAAAGACTAACTGCATTTCACATAGCTAAATTGATAGTCAAATTGGGTTTTATACTGCTGATTTTCGTAATCCAACGAATCCATTTGTATCAACGCGGTATCAGCATCGGCTGGTGCGGTTATGTACAGAGATGTATTACTTCGTAAAATCACGTCTTCTCCGCACCGGTGATGGCTGTTTGAATCGGCATATAAATCATCGGAGATATCAATTGTCTCATCATCAAGCTCACCGCTCCAGGTAGTTGTAAGCATCTTGCTACGTGCCGAAGCAAAAAAGTATTCCCGGTTAAATTCTGCAATGCCGTCTACAGGCAGCGTAACCGCGCCTCTAAAATCTGCACCAATTAAAAAGGCTTGATAGCCAGTCGGTATATGCAATGAAATCGCAATATTACAAGCGACTCGGCTGGTTGTTACATCCGATCCTCCGTCTACGCCACTCCCAACGCCAGCAATGGCCTCATATTCATCAAACAGCACGCTCAAAGTTCTGGAATCATCAGAAACCGTTACGCTACCGCTGCCCGAAGGGCATCCTGCACCAGAAACGTTGGCTTCCTTAATCTGTATAGTTGGGGTTTCAACGAGGGCAGGCAGTGGATTAGGGATTGGAAGATCAATGTTTACATCAAGGAGTAAGCTGTCACCGCCGCCATTGCATCCCCCAAGCATCAGACTGAAGAGCATTATCTTAATATATTTCATGTAATTGCCACCTATTATCAACCCCAACACTATGGAGCTTGTTTGGTTGTCACATTACAAAAAGACCAGACTTTAAGACGATAGTTCTTATTTTTCAGATAATTGAAACTTATATACCGACCAAGACGGCTAGTTCTGATCATTTTTAACTTTCCTTAGAGGGAAAACAATGAAGCGCACATCTTGACAGTCCAACTGCTGCTGTATTGAGAAGGATTGATCGGTTATGCGTCTGTGCATCATTTTGAATCGCTTGGCACCCGGGTGATCTTCCAGCAGGTCATCGAGGTTCTTAATGATATCGCCACGTAGCCGCATCGCCATATCTGGCTTATCTTGACCTAACGCAATACAAGCCCGCATCTGGCTAACCCGGTCTAGCAGCAAGGATAACTGCACATCTGAACCTGATTTACCTGCGATAATTTTTTTGTACTGTCGGGATGCTGTGTCGAGATCATCTTGTAAAAATGCCTGGTACGCTTTTTGTTCCAAAATAAATGAATTCAGCAGGCGAATTTCTTTTAGGGCTTCTCTGGCTTTCAAATCCAGTTCATTTTTCTGTTTCAATTGATTCTCAACAGACTTACTTGAATCTCTTTTAAATGATGAAACGCCGGAGATGGTTGCTAATACTTTTTCAGCTTCCTCAAGCAATTTTTTACTCATCGGTATATCACCCACTAAAAGTCTCGTATGGGAAAGGTAAGCCAGATCACGAACGTACAACAGCTTCTGCTTGCGACTAACAGGCTGGTAATTGATTGCTAACAACTTTTTTTCAACATCTCGCAGCTGAGTTAATCCCACCTCCCTCGATTCCATTCCAGTTTCTAAATCATAATAAACCTGGATCTCTGCTATTAATCTTTCTACCCGTAATAGATCCACATCAATCATTTCTAAGGTAATTTGATCACTATCATTTTTGGTGGGTGCTTCTGTTGTATCCGTGTCTGGAAGAGCCTCCTTGATCATCCTAAGACTTTGGCTGGCTTCCCTCAAGAATGTCAATGCGGATGCGGGGTTTTCCTTGCTGAGATAGAGTGGATGGCCTTCAAGTTGTGCATATCGCACTAAACTAGCGGCATAAACATGCCTGGCGGGGATATTGTCGGGGGCTTTTTCCAGGTTTTGTTGGATATTATTAAGCGCTATACCGGTTAATTCACTCTGCACCTCAATTGAAGGCTGTGTCCGGCTGAGTACCGCGGCCAGATCGGCGGTAACTTTTTCAGCCCCCGCAGCCGCGTCAGTATTGGCTTTTTCAAGGCTTTCTCGTGCGCTGGAAAGGCTAACTTCTTTCCAAACATACGAACCCAAGGCAAACGACACAACCAAAAAAAGTAGAATAAGCCAAGCTCTTCGGTTACGAATCAAATTTTTGCTTAAAGCATAAAACGGCCTCTTTCTGCCGCTGCTCATTGCATTGACGGGTTTATCTTCTAGCCAATTATTAAGATCTTCACCCATCATATGAGCGCTTACATAGCGCCCGCCGGGCTCATCATCCGTTGCTTTTTTTACTATTTCACGCAGCTCACGAGAAGGAATCAGCTCTAGGAATTTATCAAGATCAATCTGCTTGTAGCGCTTATTGACCAATAACTCAGTGGCGACCCTGGGCAATACCCCACCAATCAGAAGCTGCCCTAGGATAATGCCTAAGCTATAAACGTCGTCGGCGACATGAGGCGGTTTGTGCTCGCGACGCTGTGGACTGGAATATTCAGGTGTTAGCCCTTGGGGGTAGGTACCTTCAGCCTGTATATCATGTGTCCGGATGATTGATTGGGAAATACCAAAATCAAGTAGTTTCAGAACACCGCTATTAGTCACCAAAATATTTGCAGGTTTTAGGTCACAATGGATAACCCCCTGCTGATGCGCTTGATTGACAACATCGCACAATGTGCCAAACACTTTTACAATTTCTTTGTGATTGAGTTTATTCGTAATATTGTAACTATCAATTACCTGGCCTTCGACTAACTCCATGACCAGATAGGGAAAACCCTCTTCTAAGGTTCCGCCGTCAAGCAGTGTAACAATATTTGGATGTTCAAGGTTTGCTAGCGTTTGTCGCTCGCGACGGAATAATTCCGCTTCAATATTGCCAAGTTCAACCACTTTGATTGCGACGCGTTGCTCATATTCACCATCGACTCGCTTTGCAGAATAGACGCGCCCCATTCCACCTTTAGCTATTTCCTCTACCACTTCATAACTACCGAGACGACGCCCGGAAAGATCCGGGCAAGCGGCAATTCCCTTCAGATCCGGAGATTCTGATAAAAATTCTTCGGAAGATAAATGGGCGTCCAGAAGGGTCTGAACTTCAGTATAAACACTCTCGCGGTCTTTAAGTTTTGTCTTAAGCCATGTATCGCGCTGGTTTGGGGGCAACTCTAGCGCATCAAAGAATAAATCTTCGATTTCTGCAAAATAATCCGCAACTACCGGTTCATTTCCTTGTAAAGCCATGCTTTAGCCATTGTCCATTTGCGTTTCACGGTCGAAAGGGAAACTTCAAGAACATCTGAAATTTCTTCATTACTCATACCAGAAAAGAAGCGCAACTCAACCACTTTAACCTGCAGAGCATCCAATGTTTCCAGACGAGTTAATAACTCGTCCAGCTGAAGCAGATCCATATCGGTGTCAGCCTGAAAATCGTCCACCCCTTCGATAAGAGTCACCGGAACCTGACCGCCGCCACGTTTTGCAGCGTTTTTAGTTCTGGCATGTGATACCAGGATTTGTCTGACACAGTTACCGCAGACCGCTAAAAAATGCTGCTTATCATTGAACACCATGCTCTCTTCGGCGCTCATTTTCAAATAAGCTTCATTCACTAAAGCAGTTGGACACAGTGTATGGTTAGAACGTTCCCGGGACATCTGGATTGCTGCAAGGCGCTTGATCTCGGGGTAGAGCGTTTCCAGCAACTTAGAGTGGTGTTCTGATTGAGCTAATAAATCCATATAACAGCGATCCTTAGTTAAGGCTATTTAAAACAACAAGCTAGGCAATTAGCGGTAGACTGACATATAACATCACTAAAGATAACAACTACTTGCTCGAAGCTCCAATGAAATGAACTTATAGCTCGAAAGATATACATTTAACGCTAACTACCAGTCAGATTACCTGAGTTATTTCACAAAAAATCAAGCTATTAGACTCATCAGTGAGCGTGCTTGGCATGATTACTTGCTAGTAATTAATTCAAAGTCATGGCTTATCTCAGCCGTCTTTTCCAACATCTTAGAAGCAGAACAGTATTTATCAGCCGATAAACTAATCGCTCTCGCAACTCTCGCCTCTGCTAGATCATCCCCTTCAACAATAAAATGAAGATGAATGTTTGTGAAGACCTTAGGCTCACTATCCGCACGTTCGGCAGTAATTTCAACTTCGCAATTTTTAATATTTTGCCGAGCCTTTTGCAAAATCATTACCACATCAAAAGCAGCACAGCCACCCAAGCCCAACAACAACATTTCCATGGGACGCACGCCGAGGTCTCTTCCTCCCGACTCAGGCGCACCATCCATAACGACTGAATGCCCACTCCCTGACTCACCGACAAAGCTCATATGGTCTAGCCATTTAACGCGTGCTTTCATGCTGAAATCCCTAGTTTAGTTTCGATAGCATCCATTAATAAGCCAGCAATATTAGCATCATAAAGCCTGTCTAGCTCGCGAATACACGTTGGACTGGTGACATTGATTTCCGTCATATAATCCCCGATCACATCCAAACCAACAAAGGTTAGGCCCATTTCTTTAAGACTTGGTGCAACCGCTGCACAAATTTCACGATCCCTATCGGTGAGCGCTACCCCTTTAGATGTCGCACCCGCCGCGAGATTTGCCCGCCCTTCGCCTGCTGCTGGGATTCGTGCCAGCGCATAGTCAAAAGGCACCCCGTCGACTAGTAAAATGCGCTTATCCCCGGCCTTGAATTCGGGCAGAAAACGTTGCGCCATCACGGTCGTAGCACCATTATTAGTCACTGCCTCCAGAATAACATTGCGATTCTGATCGCCCTCGCGAATTTGGAAAATCATCGAGCCGCCCATACCATCCAATGGTTTGACCACGATATGCTTATGTTTTGTCTGGAACGCTCTAATTCGCTCCATATCGCGAGTCACCAGCGTTTCCGGTGAGTAATCCGAAAACCAGGCCGTGAAAAACTTTTCGTTAGCACCGCGAACGCTTGCGGGCCTATTCAGAACCAAGCAACCCTGTTGCTCTGCTAACTCCAGCAGATAGGTGCTGTAGATGTATTCCATATCGAAAGGGGGATCTTTACGCATCAGCACACAATCAAGTGCCCCCATAGGCTGATTATGGGATTGTAGCGAGGTAAACCAGCGTTCATTATTGTCGCTTAGTTCAAGCGTCTGGCTTGCACAATTAACCACCCCCATTTCTACATAGATATCAGACTGCTTAATATAATGGATTGTCCAGCCCCGTCGCTGCGCCTCCAGCATCATTGCAAAAGTGCTGTCTTTGTAAGGTTTGATCGTTTCGATAGGATCCATTACAAACCCAATATTGATCGTTTGACTTGACATCCGACTTCCAGCTGAGAATAAGTGCAACGATTGTAGTCGCTAACTTGACAAAAAAAAAGACGGACTAAAAAGTCCGCCTAAAGTTGCGAGGGAGATGGTATAATTCGCTCGGTTAAATTTGAGCGAATCGGAATCTTGGACGGCGCTTAGTTATTATTAAATGTGCACATCGTCTGACATTATCTACCCCTTGAGTGGAGCCAATGAATGTTTCGGTTCAAAAATATGTTAAGTTAATTGCATTATTTTTAGGGGGATTACAATTTGAACAGGCAGATACGCTTCAGCATGGTTAAAAATCAATCTCTGGAAAACCTGACGGGCTGCAAAAAAAGATTGCTGCCTTGCATGAACCAAAATAACACCTATAGCGACTATAGATATGAAAGCAGTGTTGAAAGAAAATCTTAAGAAACCAGGGCAGGATGATCGCTCTGAAGACGCTCAACTTCTGAAACAAATTCAGAGTGGTGATCGTGATGCTTTTTCTACACTCTATCTAAAGTATCAGCCGCGCTTTCTTAAGTACTGTACTCGAGTCTTACAGAATGACGTTGCATTAGCTGCTGATATTGTTGATGAAGCGATGATTGAAATCTGGAAATCCGCCGGCAACTTCGCTGGTAAATCGCTTCCTTCAACCTGGATGTATTCAATCATGCGTTTCAGGTTGATTGGCTATCTGCGTAAGAACAAGGAGATACTTCTTGAAGACGACTCAGCTGCTGTCAATATGGAAGACACTGCTTTACGACCGGACGAAGAACTAGAGTTAAGCCAGGCAAATTCTGAACTGGTTAAGCAAATGGGTAACTTAAGCGACAAGCACCGTGAAGTATTGGAGCTTGTTTATTTTAAGGAGCTTTCTGTAAGAGAAGTTGCTGTTGCTCTGGATATTTCTGAAGGAACTGTAAAAACTCGCATGTTTTATGCGAGAAAGCATCTACAAGAGATACTCTCTAGTTCGGGTTATCTCTAGGTCGTGGCATATGAATATTAAAAAAAGACAAGAAGTTATAAACTTAATGCCTTGGTACAACCTGGGTAAGCTTTCTGACGCTGAAAAGTTGATGGTCGATGAAGCGCTCTCAAAAGACGCTTCACTTCGAGAGCAGCTGAGTCTAGACCAAGACATTATGTCCAAAGTGCTAGCTGATCCTAAGCTTCTCGATAGATCAGCTTTTGAGTCAAGCACTATTCGTTTAGACAAAGTACTGGCTCAGATCGACGAAACAGTTGTGACAAAGCTTGCGGTTAAACCAGAGCCGATTGTTAAAGAAAAACGCAAGTCTGCGGATATTTTTGCAGGCGTCAAGTCATTCTTTACAGACCTGTTATCTGGCAGTTCACATAGCTTTACATACGCTGTCTTTGCTGCACTAACTGTGGTTCAGCTTGCGCTACTGATGTTTTTTGTTGTGCCGTCGACAGGTAACTTTACCACAGCAAATGAAGGTGAGCCAAGATTCACGAAAGCACCCGAAATGACACCACATGCAGAGAATAAGACTTCTGATCTGGCCTTAGTGGCTGCTATGATGGATAATATTGAAATTGAGGGCTTCGCCAATGAAAAACTTGGTGATCTGAAATTTAAACTGTCTCAAGACAGTAACGGCCAATACCGTGTTTACCTCAGTAGAAACCTGACTCCAGATGAAATTGAGGTGATAAAGAATGAGCTTTCGAAGAAAACTGCTAAGATTATATTTGTCGGCGAGCAAGTTCAATCGCAGTGAGCTATCTAAAAGTCTAGTGACATTTAGCATCGCTTTCGTAGGGGCTGTAATTACAGCTCCTATGGCGCATGCCCATCAATCTGCAAAAATCCACCAGCACACTTCATTTTCAAAATCACCGAAGAATAAAACTGCAGGCCCTATTAGCCTTCGGCCCAGCCAAAAGCGCAATAACTTGCGTTACTACAATACTTCAGCGCTAGCTTATCAAATTGCTCCTCCAATGACTGTCGTTCATCCTGCTCCAAGAGCTAGAATAACTAGAGTTAAAAAAGCGACTCCACCACCAAAGCGAAATGACTTCGCCAAGGACGAGCTACTTTTAGTTTATGATTTTGGTATGAGTATTGCCGCAGTTAAAGCAATTACTAAAAAGTACAAATTAAGACGCAAAGGTGGCATGGCCATTAAGTCTCTTAGAAAAGGCGTGGTTATTGCGGATACGCAGGGACAGAACCCTCTTGATCTGAAAGAAGAGATCAATAAAGCGCAAAAAGCTTTTGAAGCAACAACGAATAATTATTTCACCCCTGCCGTCATTCAACACTCACAGCTTGATTATCCATTAGCTCAAACTGGCATAGGGCGCGCCAGAACCGTTGCCAGAGGCAGGGGAATTGTTATTGGATTAGTTGATACTCCGGTTGATTTATCACACTCAGCCCTGAGAGGTACAAATATTGAGCAACGGTTGATAGTCGACCCACAAACCACGGAAAGTAAATTTCATGGGACATCCATTGCTGGCGTACTCGTCAGTAAACATCCACAAATTGGCGTAGCACCTGATGCAAAGCTTCTTTCAGTGGGAGCATTCTCCTCCCGCCCTGGCCACCCAAACGCCTTACGTGGAAAGTCTAGCGACATAGTCGAAGCCATCTCTTACTGCATAGATAAGAAAGTTGACATCCTTAACCTTAGTTTTACCGGTGGCCGCGATAATTTTGTAGGAACCATTGTGAGAGAGGCTGTAAGAAGAGGAATAACCGTTGTTGCAGCTGCTGGAAACCAAGGACGAACAAACAGTAGCGTCTACCCGGCTGTAATTGAAGGCGTTGTCGGAGTAACCGCAGTTGATCGATTACAAAAACTCTATACAAAGGCCGACAAAGGCCGGTTTATCGATATTTCAGCGCCGGGAGTTGATATCTTAACGCTGGCTCCTCAAGGTAAGTATCAAAAATCTACGGGGACATCAATGGCTGCCGCGCACCTCTCTGGCGTTATGGCACTATTAAAAGGGTACAGCCGAGGCTATAAGTCTGCTCAGTTAAACGAAACAGCAATTGACCTTGGAGATGAGGGTAAAGATATTGAATATGGGAATGGACTGGTCAATGCCAGCGCGGCATTACGCCAGCTAGGCGCCCCGCTACCCTTTTAATAATAGACAAGTAACAGCTGAACTTTAACAACATTAATGAGCGTTAAACGGTATTTTTGGTTTTTCTGTTTTTTATTAGTAGCAGCTACTGTTGTTTCGCTAGCTATTTTTCAAATCAACCCCTATAAAACTGCATCGGATACCTTCAGAGGTAGAGTCCTCGGATTTGAGTTATTTAGAATCCCCAGTCACTCGATGCAACCTACCTTGCTTCCCGGTGACTATATCTTTGTCTCAACCAGTGCCTATGAAGATAAATCACCTCAAATCAATGACGTCATCACCTTCCTCTACCCCAAAGATCGCGATATAAACTACATTAAACGCTTAATTGGTCGACCCGGCGATCGGGTAAGCATCGAAAACTTCAATGTATTTGTGAATGACCAGATGATCAAACAACCTTATCTCGATCGCAATTTAGTCAAAAAACCATTTTCCAGATATATGCCACAAATCACCATTCCAAAAAACAAGCTTTTTGTGATGGGCGACAATCGCGACAATAGCAATGACGGTAGATTCTTTGGCCTGATCAATCAATCAGACGTAATTGGCAAAGCAACACGAATTATTTTCGGTAAAAATCATCGCATGGGAACTTCAATTCAATGAGCCTTGCCAGCTCCCCTATTGGATTTGCTATACTAGCCAGCTAACCTACAATATTTGCTGGACATTTTCTGATGCTGTACCCAAAACACTATGATGTTATCGTCGTTGGCGGTGGCCATGCCGGCACCGAAGCAGCACTTGCAGCCGCGCGCATGGGCCAGAAAACTGTCCTACTAACCCATAATATTGAAACTATTGGCCAAATGAGCTGCAATCCTGCCATTGGTGGAATCGGCAAAGGCCACTTAGTCAAAGAAATTGATGCGCTTGGCGGTGCCATGGGGCATGCAGCAGACCGTGGTGGCATTCAGTTCCGCATCCTCAATGCACGCAAAGGCCCGGCGGTTCGTGCGACTCGCGCGCAGGCCGATAGAGTATTATATAAAGCGGCTGTTCTGGAAATTGTGCAGAATCAGGAAAATCTTGATCTGTTTATGCAGTCAGTCGATGACCTGATCATGGATGGTGACCGAGCGATTGGTGTGCGCACACAAATGGGCGTGGACTTCAAAGCCAAAGCGGTTGTACTCACCGTCGGTACTTTTCTTGGTGGAAAGATACATATTGGCATGGAAAACCACTCCGGTGGCCGTGCGGGAGACCCACCGTCAATCGCGCTTGCCCAACGCTTACGAGCGATGCCGTTTCGCGTAGAGCGACTCAAAACAGGTACACCGCCGCGTATCGACGCCCGTAGCATCG
>ENA-ORXT01005818-ORXT01005818.1-marine-metagenome-genome-assembly--contig:-NODE-5818-length-11864-cov-13.003563_pt1 | contig 11864 bp, 13 predicted proteins | sample MGYA00237868_ERZ511482 | MGnify/ENA metagenome assembly ERZ511482 | reverse complement strand
CGTACCATGGCTACTCAGCTCCGACACTACGTCGCTGATGACCCATCACGATGGGAGGAGCTACTCCCGGTAATCACCATGGCGTATAATAGCCAACCGCACCGGTCTACGGGTATCGCTCCATTTGAGCTTGTTATTCCCCGACGAATCCCCAACCTCACGGTTCGCAACTTGCCCCCGGGCAATCCGCTGGCCAATAAGGGAACGCTCAATGATGGGTCACCCCTAGCTCGCAAACGCGAGTTCATGGCCCGCCTTCGCAGGCAGATCCCTGTCGTAGTCGAGGCCTTGCGTAAGACGCAACAAAGTTACAAACGTAATTCCGAACACCGGTTCGCAACCCGCAATGCGGACGTCAAGATCGGCGACTACGTCTATACGACCAACCACGATCGGCAAAAACAAGCTGCAAAGCAAGGCCATTGGACCCTTCGTGGTCGTTGATGCGGATGCGGCCCTCCTCCACGTTCGTCATTGACATTGTCGGGGAGGAAAAACGCGTCAGCAGTGACCATGTCACCCCAGCTCCTCGTCCAACGACGACGGACACGGTGCCGCACCCCCTGCTAGATGGTCTAGACCAACGCAAGCCACCCCCGGCAACCGCCGACGAGTACGTGATTGACAAACTCTTAGGCTTACGCCAGACGGGTGACAGCTACTGCGCTAAGGTGCGCTGGTTCGACTACGGGTCGAAAGACGATACCTGGGAGCCCCTGGAGAACCTCTCACGCAACATGGTTGTGCGTTTTCTTCGACAGAAGAAGAAGCATGTACCGGGGTACGATTGGCAAATGCCAACACGGAAAAGTCGCCGACAAGCCGGGCTCACAACCGTGGCCTACATTGTCATGGACTCAACGAGGGTACCCACTATCCAACTTGTCCATGTTACCGGTGACGGAGTTATCCATCCCAATGTCTCGTGGACAGATTAAAGTACCGCCGCCGCAACTTATGAAGTAATTCCTGTCGGGTGGCTTAAGTCGACCTTGCCGTCCATGACGCGCAACTTCGCGTATGACCCCCAACTTGCCTTGCGGCATTTCCCTCGGCTGAACCGTGAGTACGGTCCGTACACCTACGTGTGGCCAAAATCCGAGCAAGCGACACTGATCGGAAGCCATCCCTCTGTTCGAGTGCTCCCCAACGGGTTCCTTGTACCCCCGGTACAGCACTTGGACTCGGTCCTTCGACGCCTGGTGGCAACCACGGAGGAAGCGACCGTGGTCATCCCACAATGGACAAACACCAGTTGGTACGCTACCGCCATACGCGCATGCTTCGAGTACCCAGTACTTTTATCGGCAGGTGCAAGGGGATACGAGTCCCACACCATGGGCCATGCTGGCCTGCCACTTCCTTCATCGCTATGATGACTGACAGGAAACTGAGAAGTGGATACGAACATGTCAAACGACAAACACGAAATAAACGGCACCGAGAGGTCCGTCGCCAAAGAGCGCCCGAGGAAGACGGCCGTCGGCCAATTGCGCAACAAGCGGCAAAAGGAGTGGGCCGCCGCCCCGAAGGGCTCGTTCCCGCGCACGGGGAACAACAGTGAGTGGGTTCACACCAAGCGGTAGAACGGGTGCGAAGGCACTGGGTAGCGAGCAACTTCGCTGCAAAACGACGTGAATACGTAAACACGGCGCTGAGGCCCTTCGTTGCCAAAGCACAGGTCCCCATGGACCGCGGCCACGCGCTCACCAACACTGTTGCGTGTCGCGGGCTCGTTCAACCGTCAACTAACCCCCGCAGGGCCTCTCACGGCGCGTAAATACGCCGGATATGCGCGCGAGCGCGGTTGCGGACGCAACCGTCGCAAAACATTTGGTAGGCGATGGCCGAGATCCCGTCGACCACCTTGACAGGGTCCATGTGCGCGTAGTACGAGCCGCGAGGCTGAGGCTGACGTACATCTCCGGGTCCGTGGGGCGATCCACTGCGGGTCCTTCGCCCGCAACGGCGTGAGCCACGTGCACCCCGCCGTTCGCGTTGCCGCCGTCTACTGCCATAGCGGCAGGGTCGACCACGATGGTCGGTATCCCGGGTGTTCACCCTTGTCGCCGCGCCGCCAGGCGAACCGTCCGTGCCGCCGGTCCTTGCCGCCCGCGCCGCCAGGCGAGTCGCCCGTGCCGCCGGCCGTTGCCGCCCGCGCCGCCTGGCGAGTCGCCCGCGCCGCCAGGCGAGCCACCCGCGCCACCAGGCGAACCGCCCGTGCCGCCGGCCCTTGCCACCCACGCCTCCAGGCGAGTCGCCCGTGCCGCCGACCCTTGCCGCCCGCGCCGCCAGGCGAGTCACCCGCGCCGCCGGCCCTTGTCGCCCGCGCCGCCAGGCGAACCGCCCGCGCCGCCGGCCGGTGCCGCCCTTGCCCGTGCCCACGGCTTTGCCGCCCTCGCCCTTGCCCCCGGCCTTGCCGCCCGCGCCGCCGGCCTTGCCGCCCTTTCCGCCGCCGCGCTTAGCCGCCGGGCTTGCCGCCTGCGCCGCCGGGATTTTCGCCCGCGGCACCAGCCTTTCCACCCTTGTCGCCGCCGCTGGGCACGCCGCTTCCACCGGCCTTTCGCCCACACTCACCGGGTCCTCAACCTCGCGGTTGCCCACCTCACGGTGGCGCTCCCCAACTCAAGAAATGCCGTTAGGCCTCAACCTGTGCGCGAGACCGATGACACGGGGAAGCTTCGTGCCGACAACTAGTCAACCTGCGCAAGACACGGTTTCAACCGGCCGCAGGGTACGCAACCCCTCGGCACCACGGACCCGCGTCCCGGATTTCGCCTTGTCGCCGGGGTAGTCAAACCCCTATGAAGCTGGTGCCTCCCGGCACCGACGACGGTACCCCCAGCACGTGCTGCACGACACGCCTCAACACCCTCGGGTCTCAACCCCGGCACCCGGCACCCGGCACCCGGCCCCCGCACACGCACTCATGCGTAGAACCGCCTGCGCGGGTGTGCTTACGCGTAAGCGTCGATCTGACCCGCAGCGCACGCTGCTCGCCACACACGCACGCGCGTGCGTGGTCGGACGGTCGCGGCCGACGCCGGCGAGCCGCCACCTCCCCCCGATCGGGACGGATCGGCGCCCCTCCACGACTCCCGCCGCCCGAGCGGTTACGCCCGCGTGGGCCCGTAGGAGTCCTCGACCGCCCAATCGGGTGTCACCATCCTCGGATCTCACCGGGACGGTTCGAATCTCGCGTTGGAGGTATGTAGCATATCTTCGCCCGCAATTGGCAAATTGCCACCGGTAGCCCCCATGACTGGCCAAAGCCCACGTACTGTGCGAGTTGGCCTGTGGCACGCCCTTTGGGGGGTTCCTTCCGCATTATTCATTTGTTATTGTTTGTTTACTTGCCTGTCTTATCTGTCTGCCGGCACGCACTGCGATCGCTTGTGATCGGACGGTCGATCGACCGGTGCCCTCGTTTATATTAAAGCACCATGGGTCCGGGGTCGCCGTCGTGGGCACCACCCGGCTCCCCATCGGATGCCCTGCAACAATAAGTCTTTCTTTCTCGCCGCGACGGCGATAGAACTCGCTTGATTGCTTGGCCACGGTTGGTCTGAATACACATGTATTTGATCCAGCGTCATGAATACCACTCTGGCCTGAGCGGTTGCTCGTGACGACGCCGTGGCTTTGACCAATCGTCATCCTGCGCTCCAATTGCTTCACGGGCCTTGAAAAACGTATGGAAGGCCAACGTGAATGGACCACACCTGGCAACCTCGCTCAGATGTACGAAGCGTTCTCGTTACAAGAGACAGTTGATTCAGCTCAATATGAATAAAAGTGGTCTACACGTGAAATGGAAGACTCGCGACCCATACTCCCTTTTAGGCGATTCTCTTGAGACGAGAACTGACTGTACTATGTAAGATTCTATGTGGCAATTGTGTACTGATACCATAGTAACCTTGGCGTTCTTTGCAGATGCCTGTCTTCATATGCATGTGGTGCTCTTCGAAGCTCTGTTGCTTGGCTCAGACTCTTTCTTCACTCTTTCCCGCGCGCAGATGCATCAGACAGCCATGCTCGTTACCAGTTCTGCCATCTGTGGAAGCGCACCGTGTGAGTGATTCAGGGCATGTCCTTAGCAATGTTGACACTAACGACAGTCGTGGACCTGCCAAACAGCCAGTGAAACGCTTGAATCTGTCAGTTGCCACGCCAACCAGCTGTCTCTATCACCTAATAGCCCCCTTCATGAAAGCCCAACTGTAGAGCCCCCTGCATGGCCATGTGATTCTAATCATCAGCCCCGTGATGTCAAATGACTATAATCATTATAATGAACATGATTACAATCAAATAAAAATCACCTGCCACCTCTGGGCACGTCTGCTTTTTGCCAGAAAGAGCGCCAAAAACTTCTGTTCGCGGGGATAGATGCATCCCCATTCGTAAAAAGAGTGACACAGCACAAGACGCTTCCAGAAAGAGAGAGAGACGGAGAAGCATTTATGGCCATGCTAGCAGGCGCTATGTGTGGAACGAGAAACGATTCCTGTTCTCGCAAACACAAATATGCAAGGACATCGCATGAAATGGGCTCTGAGAGCCTGTTAAGGGGGGTCGATCTGTTTTTTGCACTCGTGTTCTGTTTCATTAAACAGGAACACGGGCCTCCAAGAGGCTCAGAACAGGCAAAAACAGACGTGCTTTTGACGACGGTTATGGGCCCGCTGCCCTACGGGAACAGATGCGCGATAAAGCCGCGATATCGCTGTTTTCCCACAGGCCGTGCTGTTGCCCGGCGCAGAGGGGATGGGAAATGGGTTAACATGCGTGGGCTTGCACATCGAGAAAATCGCGAAGACCCGGACGCCCCAGTTTTCATTTATAAATGATCGAGTGTCCCCCTTCTGTCATAAATTTGTTCCCAGCTCTGTGACAATGTCGTGCCCGATCGTCCTAATACAGCGCGTCCGTAACTCGCAATCTCCAGGTTCAATAACTATCAGAAGAGCCCACAATACAATCCGCAGTCGCTTAAGTGATGCGCCACCTTCAGCGATAGGCGTTGGTGTGAACGAAGGGAGCGTCCGAAGGTTTTTGTTCACGCTGTTGGCGGAATAGGCAGACATTGTGCTTGCGGAAGAGGCAGATAGGCTATCGGTTGAGCAAGTCCTAACATTTTTCTCGAAGGACAGTCCCCAAGATGATCTCTGGGTCAGGATGACACTGCTTTTGGAACGATCCCAGAATCAGTCCCGAAGATGATCCGCAAGCGGAGTCCAGAAACTGTCGTGATGAACTGCCCAATCACAGAGGTAACTCGAGAATCAGGAAATCAGAAGTATACGATACTCGCCGATCCACGGGACAGTTGTGCACGTGATCCTCCGAATCAAGCTGAGGCCAGCTCGAATGAGGTTTGCAGGGCAATCTCAAAACATTCTTTCGCGTCTACTCGTTATAGATTTACCAGCCGGCCAATTTAGAACTATTCTGACGATGAAATACCGACCCGCAGTGCACCGTCCACGCCATGAGCCCCTTCGTCATTTTTTTCTGAGGCCAGTGCACGTTGCGAGAGTGACGCTGTGCATGTAAAACGAGACCGTGACAACGACACAGGACGATGAAATCGTCACATTGTGCTGTAGGTTCCTGGTATGAACATGTACGCAAGCCTTGGGCAATGTCGCCCATGTGTTTCTTTTTTCGAGCAAGTGTCCACAGTCTCTTTGAGGGTCGTCTGTATGGTTTCCAGCGACGGATCGCCCTCAATGGGGTGAAACGTGCGGTCGAGCGCGTTGCACAGGCTGGAAATGACGATTCCTGCTGCACTCGGTCGAAGCGGTTGACCGTCCTTATGAAGAAGATGCGATTGTGCTCTCTGAGGGCACGTTTACCAAGGTCTGATTGCGAGGTGCGAACGAAATATTCGCTCCACGTGGCCTAAACGTGTCTCACATGTGCACACGTGGCACGGATATGGGTACGCGAACGCTCCACCAACGCCGACGAACCTCGGAACCGTTCTCATACGAACTGAAATGAATAATAGCATTTACAGCTTGGAGATAATTCCTCCAGATGGAGGTTGGCACGTTTTCGGACTCGCGGGTGGCACATCCCTATAATCCGTGAATATGAGGACAGATCGAGGCCGTTCCAACTCGCTGCGAGAGGTCGCTGCCAGATTGGAGCCAATAAATGTCGCCACGTTGGGTCATGCTCGGTCGCAGCGATCGCCACGACGGCGACGCTGCAGGTCCCCTGCTTGGGCGATGTGGAGATTGTGGATGACGTGCCAGTGTGGGTGATTGGATCGAGAATTCGGATTGGTCAGCAGACGTCCTGACCCGTGCGGTGCGGACGGCTGCGGTGAACACTGTCTGAATTACACGTCTAGCACGTGTCGGCAGCAGACTACTCGGTGGGTCGTCCGCCTGTGCGAGACCCACGTCTCTCCGAGTTGCAGCATGACACGAACCTCGTCAATCTGCGTGAGTCTCGACACAGGAGGTGTGCTGGCAACCCGGCCACGTCGCGCCGGGTACAGCGCACGACAGCGCCCCCTCCTGACGGCGTGTTCTAGGCCGGTTACGTGGCTGGAAAGCCGATTCCAAACGCCCACGAGCCCCGGCCAGGCTGCGCACGCAACAAGACCCCCCCCCTTGTCATGGTGGCGTGTTCCAGGCCGGTTGCGTGGCTCAAAAGCCGTTTCCAGGCGCCAACGGGCCGCGCCCAAGCGTCGTGCGCGATGCGACCCCCCCCCCCCCCCCTGGAGGCCTGTTTTAGTCCGATTATGTTGCTGGAAAGCCCATTTCAGTCGGCCGCGGGCCCCGTCCAGGCGGTGCGCACTGTGCGAGCCCCCCTCCCCCTCCAGGCGGCCTGTTCCGGGCCGGTTACGTGGCTGGAGAGCCGTTTCCAGCCGCCCGCGGGCCCCGGCCATGAGGCGCGCACGATGCGCCCCCCCCCCCCTTCCTGGCGGCCTGTTCCAGGCCAGTAGTGTGGGCGAACGGGGGCATTTAGCCTACTGTAGGAGGGAGACATAAAACAGGTCCTGGGGGACCGTGCGGGCACCGCGGTTGGGGTAGACTGAGAGCGGCGCGGATGTGGGATCCTCGGCCGATGTGGTGGCCACCGTCGTGCTGACCGCGGGTATTGCCACCGTCGTCGCGGGCGTCCTCTTCGCGGGTTTTTCTGCGTCAGCGCACGCGCCACCATCCCGTCCAGCGCTGGCCCACAGGCCGTAGGCCTCCCGCATGGGGTCGTACACGGACGATGAGAGCGAGGTGGCGGCCATTCTCTTGGCCAATGTGGGACTGCGGAAGCGGCGGGTGCGATGGCGAACGCGGTTGACCGGCGAAGGGCGAGAGCGAGGCGCTCGCGAGACGCGCTCACAACGACGACGTGTTCGAAGACCTAACGTGGACCGAGATTTTGAGGCCGGCTTCCGTCGCATTATGAAGGATTACTTTGGTTGGCGTGGCCGCCCCCCCCTCTACGACGAGCGCATGTTTGAGCGGCGCTTCCGGCTCCCACGGGCCATCGTGTTTGAGATCTACGCTAAGCTGCAGTACATGCCATTCTGGCGGCGCTCCATCAACGCAACGGGCCGCCCACAGGCCTACACGCTGCAGAAGCTGGTTGCGGCGCTCCGGGTATTGGCCTACGGGACGTCTTATGATCAACCCGACGAGTACGTCCGCCTTGGCGCGGCAACGGTGATGTTGGCGACGCACAAGTTCGTTGAGTTTATGGTGGAACACTACCAGGCGACGTACTTGCGGCCGCCGAGCATCGACGAGCTCAAGACCATTTTACGTCGCAACGCGGCCCGCGGTGTACCGGGCTGCATTGGGTCCATTGATTGCACGCACTGGACGTGGTCTGCGTGCCCTAAGGGGCTGGCGGGCCAGTACCAAGGCCGCGGAGGCAAGCGCACTGTCGTCATCGAGACGGTTTGCGACGCGGATGCCTACATCTGGCACTTCTACATTGGCTCGCCCGGCAGCCACAATGACATGAACGTGCTGAACGCGTCTCCGCTCTTCCTGGACGTCAAGGAGGGCCTTTGGCCGCCCCGCGGCTTCACGTACATGGTCAACAACCGGACGCGTCGGCTGCTCTACTATTTGTCTGACTCTGGCTACCCTGCCTATCCCATCTTCGTCCAGCCGCACCCCAATCCCAACACGATCAAGAAGAGGACTTTCAACCGTCTGCAGGAGGCCCTACGCAAGGAGGCCGAGCGGCTGTACGCCATCAAGCGCAAGCGGTTCAACATTGCGCTCTACCCCGCTCGTTTCGCAAGCATGCCCACCATCATCAACGTAGGGAAGGCCGTGGCCATCATGCACAACATGGCGACCGCCCACCGGCGCAGCGGCTACTTGGGCCAGATGCGCATGCAGGTGGCGGCCGAGCTCCGACAGGAGAACGGGGAGAATGCTGAGCAAGAGGACGGGTTTGAGGAGCACCCGCCCTCTGGCCATGGGGTTTGGGGGCCGCCTTTGGACGAGGACGCTGATAATGGGGCCGTCCCAGGCCATGATAACGGGCCACTCGTCGAAGGTTCTCCCCAATACATCATTGCGGCCGAGCAAGAGGCGACAGATGCGGCCAGCCACTACGAGCTGCGTGCGGACTTGACCGAGCATGTGTACGAGAACAGGGGGCAGTTGTTAGCGCCTTATCTGTAGTAATGAGCGTAGCGTGGTGGCCCAAGGGCCAAACAAGGTTTTTTTTTCCTGCCTTTGGCAGGTTTTTTTTCCTTTGTACCTCTCGAAGATGCGCCTTTTTCCCTTGAGCTTGATGTGTGTCGGGCAGCTGATGTGGGATTGGCAACGATGTCTTCCGCACTTGTGAGTGTGGTCTGGTGTCGAAGATAAACGGGGTGGGTGACTGGGAGAGAAGAGACATGCAAACTGTACTGAAATATTTTGTGGAACGCAATGCGAAAGAAGAAAAGTAGCTCGGAAGCACTACCAGGCGCTCAGTGTGACCGTCACTGTCAACGACGGTCGGACTTCGGCCGGCGGGGGACGGGGGGCCTTTGCAGCGAGGGAGGGCGTTTCATGGCGCGCGTCATACGCCGGCCAGACGCCATGGCCGCATTCAAAGCCCCCTGCCACTCATCCACTACCATCGCTGCGAAGACTCTGTGCGGGGGTTGATCGTCGTCGTTTGATTCTAAGAAGATAAAGTCGAACGTCGCGACAGCCGACGGGGCGGCCGACTTTGCGGCCGAAGGCGTGCCCTCGGACAAGGTGGCGGCCGAGGGGGTGGCGGCAGACGGGGCGGCGGCTGACGGGGTGGCGGCCGACGGAGTGACGGCCGACGGGGTGGCGGCCGACGGGTTTGGCGGCCAACGAGGCGGCGGTCAACGGGGTGGCGGCCGACGGGGTGGCGGCCAACAGGGTGGTGGCCGACGAGGTGGCGGCCTATAGTGTAGCGGCGGCCCATGAGCGGCTGGCCGTGGCCACCTGCGGGACGTCTCGCGGGTCAGGCACGTCGTCGGATATGGTACTCAAGGTTGACGCTATACGCGCCGAGGGCTCCATGGTATCCATGACTGGGGGACACCAGGTGTTGGATAAATTCTGCTCCAAAGTGTTGGCTGAGGCCAGCGGCCGGCCCCACAGGGGTCGACGATATGAGCACAGAAGCGGCCAGCAGGCCAAGCGCGTGACCCAAGTGGGCCACGCGCGAGAGAGAGCTGACGCGGCAGCGAGCGGGCTAAGACCCCGGCCGACGCCACCAAGGGACCCGACACTTTCATCGCATGGAGTGCCCGCTTCGGGATCGATTAGATGTTCAATCAAAAGCAAGCGCCGTGCAGCTCAAGGCACAACTGTTCTGTCCACTCACGAGTACCAAAGCAACTACTCGCGCTCACGGCCAGAGCAGGAGCCTGATTGGCGCTGCAAAGCGCAGCTTGAGATTGTGCATTTGATCTGCGGACATTAATAGGGGGGCCATTTTGTCAATTGAGGGTGCTACTTGAAAGAACTCGGCCAATCCCACTCTTTAAAACGAACGGGATCTCTCTCCTCGTCTTGCACTTTTCTTTGCACTCGCCTAATATCAGACCAAACCCGGCTGTTTTGCCGTCCCTGTAGGCCCTGTAGGCCGGTCGGCCCCATGTCGCCCCGTGGATGTCATGCATCCGCACCAGGGCAAACCGCACTCTATTTTTGCTCGTGTCGTGTACGTGCAATAGTCGCGTTACTCAATGTATGTTATTTTCTGCCTCTGCTGCTGTACGTGGTTGCGTGGGAACGAGTACGCACGTGTACTGTGCCGTCACGTCCAATGGCTGCAATGGCCGCCTCATTGGGACGCGTGAAGGGAACATGTTGGACAAGTGTGTGGGAGACGAGAAAGGCACATCGCCTGGATACGAAATCTGCCGTTTACGACACTACTGTGATGTGGTTGCCCGGCCCTCCCTCCCATATCGGACAAAGGCTAAAAGGTACACTGCGTCGAGCCCACCCCCATACACGCAGATAAAAGCAAGGCACACGACCAAGAAATGTATCAACATCTGCGCGACGAGGAGAAGGCAGCTTTGCCGTGCGTGAACACGTACAGTACCAATCTCTCTGTGGGGGATACCCCCTGCACTTGAATGACGCGGCCCCCCCGCCGGAGCCGGAGGGTGTGGGTCGCGAGTTTCCACGTAGCGTTTCCCAGAGGGGGGTGATGTGTGGTGCCCCCTCGGGTAGGTGCCCGGGGTAGCCCCCAACCACACCCGTAACACCCCCTCCTATGGGGTGAACGAAGAAGCATCTCCTAATCAGGCCTCCCTGAGGGGCCTGACACAGACGGAAGGGGCGCCAGCCCCTTCGATCAGGGTCCCCTGGAGGGGCCCGGAAGCTCTTGGAAGCCTCCACATTCGGGGCGGGACCCGAAGCCGAGATCAGATCTCGGCCAACGAAGATATTTCCCAGCGCCTTCCTTCGGAGCATGGGAAAATCCTAGGTCTAAGTTCTTTGGGGTTTAGAGGGACTTCCACGTCCAGGCTGACCTAAAATTCTATGAGCCAGATATCTCATTCAGAGGAAGCGTGTCACTTGATCCGTGGCAGCGGCCATCGGAGGCCCCTGTTCCAGGACCGTGGCCCTCTGGGCACCGGTCCCTCCATGACCGTTTTCATGGGCAGGGTTCGTGTGCGCGTTTTGCTTCTCTTGAGGGTATATGAGTGTGAGTTCCTTAGACGACCTGCTTCAATGAATAAACCAGCGTTGCGTTTGCGTTAGTTCCGGTGTTCTGGTGCGCTTCGCGCCCTGTGATCCAGGCGTTTGTGTTCTTTCTCCTTTGTGTCGCTCCGCATCCAGTACTCGATTTTCTGGCGGGGTATTGCCCCGTCGGCTTTGAGGGCAGAAACCACTACACTCTCGTAAATTGTATGCCTGGTCTTGATGATGGATCTTTGGGAATGGCGGCCACCCAGTACTGGGCCCTTCCGTGACGGTTAACCACGCCTCCCCTAGGCCATGGAGGCATTGCTGTCGTCGCTAGATGAACCTCCAGCCTTGGGCGGAGACGAAGGTCGGCTCGGCGTCTCCGTGCCAGAGCGCGGAGCGTCGTCCAGGTCAATGGCTGGAGCGGCCGAGGCCATGCTGGTCATAAACCGCTGGTGTCTGGTTGCTGGCGCTGCACGACCACTATAAGGTCGGAGCGGCGGCCGCGTCCTGCTTGCTGTGACAACACGCTCAGCCAGACCCACCCAGTTGGGGGGAAGGCGAGCCTGACTGCATCTGTAGCGGTTCGAAGCACCACCACGTTGGTTCGTCGTCTTGCCCAAGTGACCTCTTGATCAGTTCGGTCCGTCGAAGGAACTGCCCCGGAAATCGACCCACAGCCCAGCCTTCCCCCAACGGGAGGAGAGGATCACGGCA
>ENA-ORXT01005817-ORXT01005817.1-marine-metagenome-genome-assembly--contig:-NODE-5817-length-11867-cov-5.193384_pt1 | contig 11867 bp, 9 predicted proteins | sample MGYA00237868_ERZ511482 | MGnify/ENA metagenome assembly ERZ511482 | reverse complement strand
AACGGCTGGTCGAAAGGTCTTTCGCCGACCGTCGCCTTGGGCTCCCTGCGGAGGCGCAGGGACGCACCTCCCTACCTTTCGGCCAACTCGAAACCCTTTACCCTTATTGGACGGATACATTCCACTAGGCACGCACGTCGGAGTTTTCAGACATCTTTTCGCGGCGACAATTCCATTCCACAAGGGCACGCAGGCTAAATGGAAACACTAGTGGGAATGGCGCTTGGTTAGCAGGGGGTATCGACGGTTTCGTCTCGAATTCCTTGCCGGGCTCTAGCGTTCTGCCTTGAAGGTGGAACTCGACGTCCCGGCGAGTTGCGGGCGAAGCCCGCCCCACGCCCTCTGGCAACGCCAGCGCGCCGGGACGTCACGCTCCACCTTAAGCAGGCACGGTCTTTGCGGTCTCTGAAATGCTCCTCTCGGTGGCGGGAACTCCGGGCGACGCACGAGGGTGGCCCTTAAACAAGCGCCACTGACACTAGTGCCCCACCACCTTCTCGACCAGCGCCGTTGGCACGATCGACTCGCCACCCTTCGGGTGCAGGTACTTGAACAGAGGAAGCAGCCACATCAGGGCCATCAGTGCGATGAGTGCGAACAGAGTACACTTGGAGAGACCCGACATCGTGACTTCGCGGTCGTCTGCGGCGTCGTTCCAGTACATCGCACGAATGACGTTGAAGTAGACGTAGAACGACGCGGCGGTGCCGACGATCAGCAGCGCAACGGGAATCCAGCGACCCTGATCCACGCCGAGGACGACGAGCCAGAGCTTGCCCCAGAAACCACCAAGAGGCGGAATTCCGGCGAGGCTGGCCACACCAAGCATCATCGCAAAGCCGAGTAGCGGGGCACGCTTGCCGAGTCCGTTGAGATGGGAGATTTCCTCTCCACCGAGGCACTTGCGGACGACCGCGATTCCGAGAAAACAGGCGAGCAGTCCGGGCAGATGGGAAGCGAGGTAGAAGGCGGCGACCGAGGCCGAGGCGACGTCGATTTTTGCCGAGAAAGAACAGGAGAGAGCCAGGAAGACTCCTCCCGCACTGGCGATGCTCGCGTAGGCGAGGAGTCGCTTGAAGTTGGTCTGGGGAATGGCTGCCAGGTAACCGTAGGCAATGGTGGCGCCGGCGATGATGGAGAGAATCAGCGAGACCTTGCTGGCCAGCCCAGTCCAGTCGGCCATGAGGAAGGGCTCGATCATCCGGCTCAGAACCACGACGCCGGCTGCCTTCGATCCGCTCGAAAGAAAGGCAGTCGTCGGGGTAGGGGCTCCCTGATAGACGTCGGGAATCCAGATCTGGAAAGGGAAGGCTCCAATCTTGAAGCCAAGCCCGACGAGGATCAGAGCAAAGGCAAAGAGAGCGGCTCGCTGTTCGCCGGGTTCCAGGGTCTGCAAGGAGAGCTTGATGGCTTCGAGGTTGGTCTCACCGGTGATCCCGTAGAGCCAGGAGATGCCGTAGACGAAGAAGCCGGTGGAGAGCGCGCCGAGGATGAGCAACTTGGTGCCGGACTCAAGCGAGCCGACGTTCCGCCGCATGTAGGCCACGAGCACGTAGAAGGACATCGTGACGATCTCCAGCGCGATGAAGATGCTGGTGAGGTCGTTGGCAGAAGCCATCCACATGATGCCCGCGCAGGCGAACAGCGGCAGGATGAAATACTCCGCCACTGGCGGTGTTCCTTCGCGAGAGAGGTAAGAGCGAAGCACCGGCTCGTACTCGAGTCCGATGATCAGCATAGCCAGCGTGGCAAAGATCGCAAAGCCCTTGTAGAACAAGGCCAGCCGGTCTGCCGTGTAATAGCTCCAGAACGGCGAGGCGGCGGCCTCTCCCGTTGGATTGCCCTGAACAATAAAGAGCAGCCCGAAGGCGACCACGAGTCCCGCGATCGCCATCAGGCCGATCGTCCGAGGACTGATCTTCCGGAAAAACGCCTCGACCATGAGGAGCACAAGCCCCAGGGCGACGACGTAGATCTCGAGGAAATAAGCGGGCATGGGAGAATTACTTGGAGCTGGCGATCGCCTCGAGACTGCGACGGAGCAGATCGGTGAACAGACTCGGATTGATGCCGATCACAAAAAGAGCAACGAGCAGGGCCAGGGCGGGAACAAGCCAGCGTCCGCCAGCCATGAGACCGGCTCCTGTGCCTTCCTGCGGTCCCTGGAACATCTGGCGGTACGCACGAAGCATGTAGACCGCGGAGATGACGACACCCCAAAGCGCGAGGATGGTGGCCCACTGAAGCGCGCCGACTTCGCCGACATCTTTGAACGCTCCGAGGAAGACCATGACCTCACCGGCGAAGTTCGCGAAGCCGGGGAGACCGGCAGCTGCGAAGGTGGCGAGGGCGAACACAAACATGAAGATGGGAGCGCCCTTGCCGAGACCGCCAAGGTCTTCGAAGCGGAGGGTACCCGTCTTGCGGCGGATGTGACCGCAAAGGATGAACAGGAGCGCAATCCCGACCCCGTGAGCGAACATCAGGATCGTGGCGCCCGCACGACCAACCTCGTTAAAGCAGGCTACGCCAAGAAAGATATAGCCCATGTGCATCACGCTCGAGTTGGCGAGCAGGAAATCGAAGCGGCGCTGAGCGATCGTGACCAGTCCAATGACGAGGATGTTGCCGAGCAGCAGCACGAGCAGCAGATTCATGATCCATCCGATCTGCGGCACCGCTGGGAGTAGAGGAAGCGCGAGGCGAAGCAGGGCATACAGGCCGAACTTCTTGAGGACCCCCGCGTGCAGCATCGCCACCGGAGTCGGGGCAGCGGCGTAGGCGGGCGCGGCCCACGAATGGAAGGGGAAGAGAGACACGAGGATGCCGCTGCCAAGGAGCAGCAGAAGAAAGACCCAGCCCTGCGTCGCCGCGTCGGGGATCGAGGCTGTGTCGTTGAAAAGCTTCACCATGTTGAAGGTGAGCGCGTCACCCGTACGAGTCGCCACGAGGGCGATGAGTCCCGCCAGCAGGATCATGCTGCCCAGCCCCAGGTAGATGGTGATCTTCCAGGCGGCCGCCTTTCGGTCGCCATGCCCCAGCAGCCCGATCATCAGGAAGGTCGGGATCAGAGCGAGTTCGTGGAAGGCGAAGAAGAAGAGGATGTCGAGCGAGACGAAGGCACCAAGGGCACCTGCCGCAATTAACAGCGCACCTCCATAGGCAAGCCGCTCGTTGTTTTCCTCCTTGGTGAACCAGACCGCCGCGAAGGTGATCAGCGCAGTCAGCAGGATCATGATCAGCGTCATCCCATCGGCCCCGGTCGACCAGCTGATTTCCGGGTGATTGAGAATCGGAAACTCGGTGCGGAAATAGAAGCCGTCGGCGTCTGGCTGGACCACCTGGGCATAGGCCACCAGGAAGAGCCCGAGAATCAGGTTCAAGACCGAGCTGACGACGGCGGTGAGCCGTGCGGGCGCGCCCGCAAAGACCGCGAGGGTTGCTCCGAGGAGCACCATGACCATAATGTCGGTAAGCTGCATTGCGGAGGGCTAGAGGAAGAAGACGATGAGGTAGACGAGGAGGGCAACCCCACCTCCGAGAAGGAGACCGTAGTGACGCAGGTTACCGGTCTGGAGCCGGCGGAAGGTCGAGCCGATTCCTGCGGTCAGTGCGGTGAGGCCTCCGACCAGCGCGCCGTCGATGAGCAGCCGGTCGAGACCGTTCATGAACCAGGCGAGACCATCCTGGAAGATCCCCACCAGCTTGGCGTAGATCTCGTCAATGTAGAACTTATTGCGGAACAGCGGGATCGAGAGGGGATCGCTCTCGCGGCCGCGGTAGACCAGCCAGCCGACGGCTGCTCCGCCGAAGCAGGTGGCAAGGGACACCAACGTCACGATCAGGGGATGCCCATGATACTCGGGCGCGAACGCCTGTAGATGGTCGCGAACGAAGGGGTAGGCTGAAATCAGCGCAAAGAGTGCGAGCAGCACCAAGGGGACGAACATCAGCGGGCCGACCTCTTTGGCGTCCTCGGAGTGCTCGTCGCGGGCTTGGCCGAACAGGACGACCACCAGCAGCCGCGCCATGTAGAAGGCGGTGCAGAACGCAACGAGCGCCGTGATCACGAACAACGGAAAGCTGTGATGCCAGGCGGCGGTGAGAATTTCTTCCTTGGAGAAGAACCCGCTGGTGAAAGGCACCGCGATCAGCGCTGCAGTACCCACCAGGATCGCGCCCCCGGTGATCGGCATTTTCTTGAGCAGTCCGCCCATCTTCCAGATGTTCTGCTCGTGGTGGCAGGCGTAGATGATCGCACCCGCCCCGAGGAAGAGGAGTGCCTTGAAGAAGGCGTGCGTGTAGAGGTGGAACATTCCCGTCGCACCTTGGTCGGACCCGTGGAGGAGCCCGACGACCATCACCATGTAGCCCAACTGGGAGAGGGTGGAGTAGGCGAGCACCCGCTTGATGTCGTCCTGCTGCATCGCCATCAGCGCAGCCAGCAGCGAGGTGATCGCTCCGACCCAGGTGATGACGCCCGGCGCGGTGAAGTGGAAGATCAGGAAGGAAGCGCCGTCATCAGCGGTGGACTCGAGCAGGAAGGAGGTGCGCGCCAGCATGTACACGCCCGCTGCCACCATCGTCGCCGCGTGAATTAGGGCCGACACGGGGGTCGGGCCTTCCATCGCATCGGGGAGCCAGGTATGGAGCGGAGCCTGAGCCGACTTGCCGACCGCGCCACAGAAGACACAGAGCACGGCGGCCGTGAGCAGTCCGGGCGTCGCGCCGGGATGAGCGTCGAGCCATTCGCGGATCTCCTCGAAACCGATCGCGCCGGTCAGTCCCCAGAGAATGAGGATGCCGATCATGAAACCGAAGTCACCGATGCGGTTGATGAGAAAGGCCTTCTTCGAGGCGTCGGCGGCGCTGTCCTTCTGGAACCAGTGGCCGATCAGCATCCAGGAACTCACTCCGACGAGCTCCCAGAAGATGAACATCATGATGAAGTTGTCGGCCAGCACGATGCCGGTCATCGAGAACATGAAGAGACTCAGTCCACCGAAGTAGCGGCCTTTCGACTCGTCGTCCTTCATGTAGGCGAGCGAGAAGACGTGAACGAGCGCCCCGATGAAGACGACGATGAACATCATGCCGCGGCTGAGCCGGTCGACGGTGAAGCCCAGGTTGATCTGCAGGTCCTTGCCGAAGTCGATCCACTTCAAGGGAAGCACTTCCAGTCCATCGGGAGCCCTGAGGAAGGCAATGCCCGCCGCGAGGCAGAGCAGCGCGCTCAGCGTCGAGACGAGAGCCGCGAACGTATTCTGCTGACGTTCACGCAACAGCAACCCGATGATCGCCGCTGAGAACAGCGGGAGTCCAAGAAGGATGAGGGGAAGAGGTGGCACGGGGAGGGGAGAGAAAAACGAGTGATGAGGCGGCCTAGCCGCTCATCGAGTTGAGGTCGTCGACGTGCACCGTCTGGCGGGTGCGGAACAGGGCCACGATGATGGCAAGCCCGATGGCGACCTCGGCAGCCGCCACGGTGATGACAAAGAACACGAGCATCTGGCCGTCGTAGTCGGGGAGACCCTTCTCGAGGTTGGCGCGGGAGAAGGCGACCAGCGTCAGGCTGGCTGCGCTCAGCATCATCTCGAGACACATGAAGATGACGAGCAGGTTGCGGCGCATGACCACGCCGGCGAGTCCGGTCGCAAAAAGCAGACCGCTGACCAGAAGATAGGCGTTGAGAGAAACCGTCATGAATGCAGGGCGGGAACGAGTCCGGGCTAGTCGATCTGACGCTTGCTGAGGGTGACGACGCCAATGGTGGCGACAAGGAGAAGCACGCCCAGCATCTGGAGATGGAAGCCGTACTTGCTGAAGAGTGTTTCGCCGACCAGTTTCACGTCGGGAAGACGGGGGCCGCGCTCGTGCTCCGACCCGAGTAGATCCTCACGAATCGAGGGGACGGCGGCATCTTCCCCACGCTGGTAGGCAGCCGCCTCGAGACCAATCTCGGGAATGGCGGCGTCACCTCGCTCGAAGGAAAGAAGCACCCCCGCGATCTGTACCGAGAGCACCCCGGCCAAGACAACGGCCCCGAGGAGCATCTTCTTGTCGAAGCGCTGGCTCGCCTCCGACTGGATGTCGAGGAGCATGATGATGAACAGGAACAGCACCATGATGGCGCCCGCATAGACGAGGATCTGGATGATGCCGATGAAGTAGGCGTTCAACCCGATGAAAAGACCGGCCAACCCGATGAACGAGACCACCAGTGAAAGCGCGCTCGCGACCGGGCTGCGGTTGATGATCACCGCCAGCCCACCGCCGAGGGCGAGCAGAGCGAAGCAGATAAAGAAGGGAAGAGACACGGCGGGAGAGTGGGGGAGTTGGGCTACTTCAAGTCGTTCCACTTGTTGACGAGACCGGTGCGGACGCCGCCGATCTCGTAGAGGCGATCCTTGTCGTGGACCATCTCCTCGCGGCTGGTGCCGACGATGGCGTAGTCCTTGCGCAGGTAGATGGCCTGCTCGGGGCAGACCTCCTCGCAGAGGCCGCAGTAGATGCAGCGAATCATGTCGATCTCAAAGACCTTGGGTCGCTTCTCGACCTTGGCCCACTTGTCGTCCTCGGGTATCTCTTCCGGCAGAATCGCAATGGCGCGCGGCGGACAGATGAACTCGCACAGCTGACAGGCCACGCAGCGCTCGCGCCCCTGCTCGTCGGTCACCAGGGCGGGCGCACCGCGATAGTGCTCGGGCATCTCGCTGTCCCAGGTCTCCTCGGGGTACTGCATTGTCACCCGCCCCTTCCCGAACACGGTCTTCACCGCGTGGGTGAGCGTGATCACCATGCCCTTGAAGATCGCGGGAAGATAGGTCTTCTCGAGAAGGCTGAGCTTGGGACGCTTGACGGTGATGGTGGCCATGCCGGAGGAATAAATTGGGGGTGCTTAACCTTTGAAGACGAATGCGACCAGAGCGGCCACGATGAGGATGTTGACCAAGGCGATCTCGAAGAACCAGATCCAGCCGAGCTTCATCAGCTGGTCGTAGCGGAAACGAGGGACGGTCCAGCGGATCACGATGAAGAAAAGCACGATGCCGACCACCTTGGCGAGAAAGACACCCATCGAAATCAGCGCAACAGCCCAGTCGCCCGCCCCCACGACAGAGTGAAGCCAGTTCATCAGCCACCAGTCGGCGTTGGCGCCAAACCAGTCGTAGAGCTTCGCATCGAGCCCCAGAGGCAGCGACCAGCCGCCGAAGAAGAGTGTCACCGCGATGCCCGAGCCAATGATCATGGCGGCGTACTCACCCATGAAGAACAGCGCGAACTTCATCGAGCTGTACTCGGTGTGATAGCCGGCCACCAGTTCGGTCTCACATTCGGGAAGGTCGAAAGGCGTCCGGTTCGTCTCGGCAAACAGCGAGACCATGAAGATGACGAAGGCGATCATCAGCGGGATCCAGAGAAGCCAGCGCTGCCAGTCGAGTCCGGCATTTTCCCCAAATAGCGAGACCGGAAGCAGCAGCCAGCCGTCGCGGCTCTGCTGCTCGACCATCTCGTTCAGATTGAGGGTGCCAAAGACGATCAGCACCGGGATCAGCGAGAGCCCAAGAGCAATCTCGTAGGAGATCATCTGGCTCGTGCTGCGGATGCCGCCGAGGAAAGGATACTTCGAGTTTGAAGACCAGCCCGCCAAGACGATCCCGTAGACGGTGAGCGAGGCGATCGCGAAGACAAACAGCGGCCCCACGTCAAGATCAGCGATCGCCATCGGCGTGCTCACCTTGGCCGAGGTCAGCCAAGCCGGCAGCCAGTCGGGCAGCCAGCCCGGAGCCTCGTGCGCGAAGTGCGCCCCAAAAGGCAGCACCGACAATGTCAGCAAGGCCGGGATCAGCACCAGGCAGGGCGCGAGGATGAAGTAGAACTTCTTCACGTGCCCCGGCGTGAAATCTTCCTTTACTAGAAACTTGATGCCATCCGCGATTGGCTGCCCGAGACCTGCCAGACGGAACTTCGTGTACGGCACACCGACCCGGTTCGGCCCCGAGCGGTCCTGCATGATCGCCGAGATCCGCCGCTCCCCGTAGGTCGCGAGCGAGACCAGCCCCATCGTGATCCCGAAGAACACTCCGATCTTGACGAGGCTGGCAATGAGAAAGGCGAGATCCACAGTAAGAAGCAATAAATTAGCTGATGGCACCCGACGCCCTGCGCTCGGCTTCCTTTTGAAGCATCGGGATGCCGACCTTCGTCTCGATGAGTGGCAGACCCTGATCACCGATCCTCCCGAGCGTGAGCCCCGCCAGTTCCGGTACCTCCGTCGTCATCTGCTTGAAGAGTTCCTCCAGCAGATAGATCCCGTTGCCGCCACCGACCGACGCGATCAGGTCACGCAGGATTTCCCAGTCGTCGCAGGCTTGACCCAAAGGCTCGAGCGCCTTGTTGAGCCGCTGAATCCGACCGGTGACATTGATCATCGATCCGCGCTTCTCCGCGAAGATCGCGCCCGGAAGCACCACCTGAGCGAGATCCGCCGTCGGATTGGCCACTACGTGCGTCTGCAGAAGAAAATCCAGCTTCCCAAGCTGCGCCTTGGTGAACCCCGCTTCGGGTGTCAGAAGATCCTCGCCAAGAGCGAGCACTGCCTTGATTTTGCCCGAGCCGATGCCCTTGCGGATCGCCGACAGCTTCGACCCCGGCGTCTGCTTGCCGAGGAACAGCAGCTGAGCCCCCATCGTGTTGGGGTTGCGGTCCGAGGAAATGAGCAGTCCATCCGACTCACCCTCGCGGGGCACCACGTCGAAGTTCTTCACGCCCAGTGCTTTCACCAGCCGAGAGGCGAGGAAGAGCTCCTCGTTGGTCATGCGTGCCGAGGCGACCACGGCGATCTGATCTCCATCCAGAGACTGCAGCAGCGCACCCGCGTAGCGGACCGATTCGGCCTGCGTGGCGACCCGGTGCTGACGGCCCTCCTTCACCAGCGGCGAGGTCAGCCGGAGCTCCTTGGCGTACTGATGAAAGGCAAGTCGGTGCGAATCCGGCATCCACGAGGAGTTCACCTCGTTGTTTTCGCGCGGCGTGATCCGGTAAATCTCGTCGCTGCGGGTCCAAACCGTGATGTTGGCCCCCGTGCCGCAGTTGACGTCGATGGTGTCGGTCTCCTTGAGAAACCACACCCGCATCTGGAAACGGAAGTCGTTCGAAGTCAGCGCGCCCACCGGGCAGATATCAACGGTGTTGAGAGAGTAATTGCTGTCGAAGCGCTTGCCCGGATGCACGTCGAGAGTGGTATGGCTGCCGCGATCGGTGAACCCGAGCACGTGATCCTCGAGCACCTCGTCGCAGAACCGCACGCAGCGGCTGCACATGATGCACCGCTCGTCGTCGAGTGTGATCCGCTCGCCGATCTCGACGTTCTTCGGCTTCTTCACCTTCTGTTCCTCGAAGCGGGACCCGCCCTTGCCGTGCTCCACGCTGTATTCCTGAAGACTGCACTCGCCGGCTTGATCACAGATCGGACAGTCGAGCGGGTGGTTCGCAAGGAGGAACTCCATCACGCCGCCGCGTACCGTTTCGACGAACTCGCCTTTGGTGCGGATCCCCATGCCTTCAGCGACCGTGTTGGCGCAGGAAATAACCGGGCGCGGCATCCAGCCGATGTTCTTCGGGCGACCCTGAGCATCGAGATCCGGCTTCTGGCCGGGCGCGAGGCGGGGCGGCATGCCCATCTCCACCATGCACATCCGGCAGTTGCCGGGTGAGCTGAGCTTGGGGTGATAGCAGTAGTGGGGGACCTCCGTCCCGATCGAGTGGATCGCCTCGATCATGCGCGTCCCCTTCGGAAAACGATGCCATTTCCCGTCGATCTGGACGTTCACCAAGGGAACCGCTGGAGCCTCGTTTTCCTCGCTCATCGAAGAGAAATCTGCATGGATAAAAAGGTCGCGGGGCAGGACGCACAGAGACCTCGGAGCGACTATGGAAGGCGCTACGGGAGCCAGCAAGGTCTATTTGTGAAAAATTTCACAAGCGCCGCCCATCGCTGGTCAAAGAGGCCCCGCGGCGCAGCCGCTTTCGAGCACGCCATCGTGGCTCACCATTTCAGGGAGGGATACGACGAGGGCTCAGCAACGAAAGGGGAGGGGCCATCCGAGCCAAGAAGGCGCCCACACATAAAGAGGCCGCCAGCCTCGATAACGCCCAAGGCCTCTCAGCCAACCCCCCGAAGAAGTTTGCTTCCCTCATACGTCTACCTCCTGCGATCCATCAGTCGCCAACCTATATTTGGAATTCGACTGAAGCAGACCGCTACAAGCTCGGAACCCTTTGATGATCAACCCCGAGATGATAATTTCACGGATCGTGACCCCCAAAGCCCGTCAAGTGACCCGACCATTGATCTCCGCAGAGGAGATGAAACGGATCGTCTCGTCCCAGCCTTCGCTGACCTCCAGTGAGCGGTGGGCGGAGTTTCGACATCATCTTGGAAGGCCGATTCGGCCCGCCAGAAGACCCGTATCCAGAAATGGACGCACGATCTGGGCCTGTTCCTAGTCGGTACTAACACTAGGCCAGTCTCCTACTCTTCTCTTTCTTGTCTCCCTTTCTCGAGATTCCAGAGTCCTCTTGGATTGCTTCCAACAAGCGAGCTTTCGCCATATGGGATAGCTACCCCGTCTCGACAGGGCATGCCCTAGTCATAAGACCATTTATAAAGTTATATGTATAGACTCGATTCCAAAAGCTGCGAATGCTATGCATGGCAATTCGAAGACCATTAGACGAGCAGGGCGAGGCCGATCAGGTACTTGCGGAAATCAGGAACAGGAAACCGAGCTGGGAAAAGGACCGGCTTTCGGCGGTAAAGCTCGGGTTGGAGGGCAATCTTACCAATGTCGAGATCGCAAAGGTCATCGGTTGCAATCCCATAACCGTGGGGCGCTGGTTCAACGCGTATCGCAAGGGAGGAGTGAAGTTGCTGCTCACCAAAGGCAAGGGCAACGGTCCAAAAGGAGTCGTAAGCGAGGAAGTGGCCAAGGCGCTTCAGGAGAAGTTGGCGGAGGGTCTCTGGCGGACGGCGGAGGGTGCTCGGCAATGGCTCCAGAAGGAGCACGGCGTGGAGGTGAAGGGCTCCAATATCTATCATGTGCTAAAAAAGCACGGAGGGCGCTTGAAGGTTCCGCGCCCCGTTCATAGAAAGCAGGATCCTGAAGACCGCGAAGTCTTCAAAACCACGCTCTACGACCAGTTGGAAGGACTCGATATCGAGCCTGGGAAACGGGTGAGACTCTGGGTGCAGGATGAGATGCGCTACGGTCTGATGACGATCATGAGGCGGGTCTGGGCCCCTCGGGGAATACGAGTGGTGAGACGTTGCCAGCAGAAATTCGACTGCGGCCACCTCTTCGGATCAGTTGAGGTGGGAGGCGAAGGAGCAGAGTTCACCTACCTGCAATACGCGACCAAAGAGACCACTCTCCTGCATGTGCGCCAGGTGGCCGAAACAGATCCTGATGCCGTTCATGTTTTCATCTGGGATGGGGCGGGGTTCCATCAGCGAGACGGCGAAGAAACTCTGCCTGACAATGTGAGGTTAATCACTCTCCCTCCGTACTGCCCGGAACTTAATCCAATCGAGAAGCTCTGGGATCAGCTCAAGGACACCATCTGCAACCGGATCGACGACACCATCGAGGCACTTGAGGAGAAAATAACGGAGTTCCTCAAGGGCTTCTGGGAATCTCCCTCGAAAATAGCTTCTCTGGTCGGCGACGGGTGGATGCTCTCAGAAGTAAACGCTTCCTCGAAAATCGCCAATCTTAACTAGTAACTCTATAAATGGTCTTATAGGTGGCACAAAGCAGGAGACCGGCCCGTGGAGTTCCAGTCTCTAGAGATTGCAGGATTGTTCC
>ENA-ORXT01005816-ORXT01005816.1-marine-metagenome-genome-assembly--contig:-NODE-5816-length-11870-cov-4.072416_pt1 | contig 11870 bp, 13 predicted proteins | sample MGYA00237868_ERZ511482 | MGnify/ENA metagenome assembly ERZ511482 | reverse complement strand
GTGGCGATCGTCGTCGACGACGATGCTGTCGATGGCGTCGTCGAGGCGATCACGACCTCGGCAGCCACCGGCAAGATCGGTGACGGCAAGATCTGGGTGACCGACGTGGACCGGATCGTCCGCATCCGCACCGGCGAAGAAGGCAGCGACGCCGTCTAGCGTTCCGACCACCGATCGGCGATTCGCAACGTGGCGTCTCGCTCAGCGATTCCCCGGGCTCCGGCTCGGGGAATCGTCTGTTTTCGGGTCGCCGCCGAATTCTCGGCTTGGTTTGCCGGCGCGCCCGTGCCTACCTTCGATGACCATGCTTGCTCTCGATTCCGGCCACACCGCATGGGTGCTGGTCTCCGCTGCGCTCGTCCTCTTCATGACCCCGGGCCTCGCCTTCTTCTACGGCGGCATGGTCCGTTCGAAGAACGTGCTCGGCATGTTGATGCAGAACGTCTTCGCCATCGGTCTCGTGTCGACCATCTGGGCGGCCGTCGGCTTCTCGCTCGTCTTCGGTGACAGCGGCAACGGCTGGATCGGCAACTTCGATTTCTTGTTCCTGGCCGATGTCACCGATCTCGACGGAGACATTCCGGGCATGGCGTTCGTCGCCTTCCAGATGATGTTCGCCGTCATCACGCCCGCGCTGATCACCGGAGCGACCGCGGACCGGTTGAAGTTCGGGTCGTACGCAGTGTTGATCGGCTTCTGGTCGCTCCTCGTGTACATCCCGGGAGCCAAGTGGGTGTTCAACGGCTGGCTGCTGGAGATGGGTGCGCTCGACTTTGCTGGTGGCACTGCCATCCACATCAGTGCCGGTGTCGCCGCCCTTGCCGTCGTGATCGTGATCGGCAATCGCAAGGGCCACGGCGATACACCGATGCCGCCGCACAACCTGCCGCTCACCGTGCTCGGTACCGGCATCTTGTGGTTCGGTTGGTTCGGTTTCAACGCCGGGTCCGGCCTTGCCGCCGACGGCCTCGCTGCGCAGGCCCTGGTCAACACGCACCTCGCGTCGTCGACCGGCATGCTCGGCTGGCTGCTCATCGAACGCTGGAAAGGCGGTCATGCCACCGTCCTCGGCGCCTGCTCGGGTGCTGTTGCCGGCCTCGTCGCCATCACCCCGTGCGCTGGTTTCGTCGGCGGGGCGTCGCCGCTCATCATCGGCTTCGCCGCTGGCGTGCTGTGCTTCCTGGCGCTGATGATCAAGGAGAAGATGGACTGGGACGACAGTCTCGACGTCGTTGCAGTGCACCTGATCGGCGGCATCGTCGGCACGCTCCTACTCGGGTTGTTCGCCGATGCGACCGTCAATCCGGGGATTGTCGAGGACAGCTCCGAGGGCCTCTTCTACGGTGGCGGCCTCGAACTCCTCAAGGACCAGTTCGTCGCCGCAATCGCCGTCGGGGTGTTCTCCTTCGTCGTGACCTTCGCGATCGCCAAGATCATCGACTCGACAATGGGGCTGCGTGTCGACGAAGACGCCGAATACAGCGGCCTCGACCAGAGCCAGCACGCCGAGTCCGCCTACACCAGCTGACGGCCGTCTGCAGTGGCACAGCGATTGCACTAGATCTACACTCATTCCACATGGCGAACCCGTATCGATCTCTTCCACCGAGCGCCTTCTGGAAGAAGGCGGTATCGGAGAAGAGTCTCTTCGACATCTCGGACCTCTACACCAAGAAGTTCACGATCGAGCCGACGGATCGGCTCGTGACGGCCGGAAGTTGCTTCGCTCAGCACATCGCCAAGAAGCTCAGCGCAAGCGGGTACTTCAACAAGCACATCTTCAACTTCTTGAACGACTGCGCCTCCTGCGGAGTCGACGTCGTCGTCGTGTCATCGCCGTACGTGCCCGCTGCTTACTACAACTCCGAAGCGGACCGCCCGTTACCCGAAGCGGAGTACTACGAGGTCGATCGTCAGTTTCGCCTCGTCGTCGCCGCAGAACTCGACGCGATGGGGATCGACGTCATCCTGCCTCCGGTCGAATGTTTCAGCGACGGATTCCTGCTCCCTCAGTTCTGCCGAGACCCTGACGGCGACTACCACGGAAACAATGCGTACGGATTGATCGTCGCACGACAGATCATCGATTTCGACTCCGCTGGAACTTCGAACGGTCTGGCTCCAATGAAGCGCTCCCCCGTGCCAGTTCGCTGACACCGCAATCGAATTCACTGACACGACCATCGCACTACGATCAGGACCGACATGAAACTCATCACCGCCGTCATCAAGCCCTTCAAGCTCGACGATGTGAAGGACGCTCTCAAAACCATCGACGTCACCGGTATCACCGTGTCCGAGGTTCGCGGCTTCGGCCGCCAAGGCGGCCACACCGAGACCTACCGTGGCGCTGAGTACAAGATCGACTTCGTACCGAAGGTCAGCCTCTCGACTGTCGTCGACGATTCACGCGTCGACGACGTTGTCGACACGATCGTTGCGGCCGCCGCCACTGGCAAGATCGGCGACGGCAAGATCTGGGTCACCGATGTCGACAGAATCGTGCGAATCCGTACCGGCGAGGAAGGCACCGACGCCATCTGAGCAGCGGCTTACCGGCGACGCTCTGCTCGACGCGCACGGAAGTTTCCGAACTCGCTTCGCACGGCGAACAAGCCGGCGATGATCACCAACCCACCGATGACGATCACGGGCCATGGCGTGCCCCCACCCGAGTCGATTGCTTCTGCGAGCATCACCCTCATTCTTCCGTTTGCGGCTGACAGTTTCAGGACTGCAGCTTGCGGAGTGCAGCCACGGTCTGGCCGGCTCCGGCGTCAACTCCCTCGAGCGCTTTCAGGATCGCGACGAGGTTGCGGTCGCGTTCCTGGGCAAGGTCTCGGATCGATCGGTCGCCGGCCTGGGCGTCTGATTGTTCGGTAATGGCGTCGATCAACTCCTCGGTCAGTTCCGGGGTATCCATCAGCTTGGTCCACGGCCATTTCAGCGCTGGGCCGAATTGGGCCATGAAGTGGCGCATCCCACCCTCGCCCCCGGCGATCCGATACGTCTCGAAGGTGCCCATCTGCGCCCATCTGAGCCCGAACCCGTAGCGGATTGCGTCGTCGATCTCTTCGGTGGTGGCGATGCCGTCGTTCACCAACCACAACGCTTCGCGCCACACCGCTTCGAGCAGACGGTCGGCGATGAACGCATCGATTTCCTTGCGAACGTGCAGCGGGTGCATGCCCAGCAGGCGATAGATGTCCAGTGCCCGATCGATCGTCCCGAGCGATGTCTGTTCGCCACCGACGATCTCGACGAGCGGCAGCAGGTAGACGGGGTTGAACGGGTGCGCGACGACCAGCCGCTCCGGGTGACGCATTGCGGTGGCCAGGTCGGTCGGCTTGTACCCCGACGTCGACGACGCGATCAACGCGCCGGCCGGCGCTGCGGCATCAATCGCGGCAAGTGTGTCGTGCTTCAGGTCGAGTCGTTCCGGCACCGACTCCTGCACGACGTCGGCACCGTCGACCGCTTCGGCGATCGACTCTGCGATATGCAGCGAGCCGACCGAACCGACATCGAGGCCGAGCTCGTCCCATGCCGCAACAGCATCGACCATCACCGCATCAAGGAGTTCCGGCGCGGCCGGTGACGGGTCGAACACGCTCACGTCCACGCCGCGCAGCCGCAGCCGCGCAGCCCACGCCGCACCGATCACACCACATCCGACCACCCCAGCCCGCTTCGGCAAACCAGTCACGTCGGGGACAGGCACCGACGTGACGCGATCAGCCATGTCGAGTGAGCTGCATCTGCTCGCGGACCTGGTCGCCAGTGAGAAGCTCGACGTTCATGCCACGCAGGATGACGACTGCTCGTTCGACCAGATCCTGGTTGGTAGCAAGTCGGCCGCGATCCAAGTACAGGTTGTCTTCGAGGCCGACGCGGACGTTGCCACCGGCGATTGCGGCGAGCGCGACGTATTCCAACTGCTTGCGCCCGATCGAGAACGCACTGAACGTCCAGCTGTCGGGAATGTTGTTGACCATCGCCATGAAGGTGTTGATGTCAGCGGGCGCGCCCCACGGGATGCCCATGCACAGCTGCACCATCACCGGGTCGTCGATCAGGCCCTGATCGACGAGCGACTTGGCCTGCCACAGGTGTCCGGTGTCGAACACCTCGATCTCGGGGCGTATGCCGAGCTCCTGCACCTGCTTGGCCATCTCGGCGAGCACGGATGGCGTGTTGGTCATCACGTAGTCGCCTTCACCGAAGTTCATCGATCCGCAGTCGATCGTGCAGATCTCGGGGAGGATCTTGCGGACGTGCTCCAGGCGCTCGGTCGCTCCGACCATGTCGGTACCCACGTCAGCGAGTGGGAGCGGCTGCTCGACCGATCCGAAGGTGACATCGCCGCCCATGCCTGCGGTCAGATTGATCACCGGGTCCACATCGGACGCGCGGACACGATCAACGACCTCGGCGTAGTACTCGACCTCGCGCGACGGGGCACCGGTGAGCGGGTCGCGAACATGGATGTGGACGACAGCCGCACCGGCGCGCGCTGCAGCGATGCAGTCGTTCGCGATCGCTTCGGGCGTGAACGGCACCTCGTCGGACTTGCTGACGGTGTCACCGCTGCCGGTGACGGCACAGGTGATGAATGAGGAGGTCATGAAGTTCTCGTTTCGCTGGTTGCTGTCTTCGGTTCGGTGTGGCGACGGTTGCGTTGGAGGACGCGAAGACGCGAGAGCACGTCGTCGCGATCCAGGTAGCACCCGCGCAGTACTCGCCGGCCTGCTCCGGGATCGAAGGCGTCGCGTCCGTGGAGTACTCGACGGTTGTCGAACCCGACGAGGTCGCCCGGTTCGAAGGGGTTCGAGAGCATGAGGTCGGGGTCGTGGGCCACGGTCGAAAAGACACGCATTGCCTCGTACGCCCTCGGCACATCGGTGGACTCCATGTGCGGGGCGAGCCGCACCGGGTAGAACGCTCTCAGTGTGAGCGGGTCCCGTGGTGTTCCGTGGTCGATGATCGGACCGACCCAACGATGGTCTCCATCGCGTGCGCGGTTCGCGAAGACCCATTCGAGCGACGTCAACGCCTCGTAGTGCTCTGCGTGATCACGACTGAGGCGCTCGACCACTGCAAGACCGTCCGTCATCCTCGACGCACCACCAGGCACGGAGTTCTCCACGCAATGCAAGAACTGGTAGCCGGGCGGTGTCTCCCGGGTCGGCAAATCGCTGTGCTGCCCGAGGTTGCCGCCGGTGTTGGCCAGCGAGTCGGCTTTGTCGAACACCGCTTCGACGGTGAACAGGTCGCCGAAGTTCGAACCACGGATCGGGCCGAGGCGTCGCCCGATCCGCTCCATCTCGTCGCGGTCCTGCGTGGTGCCACGCAGTCGGGCGAGACCGTGGCTGGCCAGGGCGGCCACCCATGCTTCGAAAACCGAGTCGTCGTGCAACACGTCGGTTCCATCGAACGTGGGAGGTTCACCGATCGCGGCGGTCCACACCGTCAGCTCGCTGACGGCATCAGGAACGTGGCGGCGCTCAGCGATCGATCGCAGCCAGCCGGGGTGCACCGTCGAGACGTCGCCGTGGCTCCAACTGAGCCGCAGTGCACCGTCTTGGTCGACTGCTGCCGAAGTCAACACTTCGGGACCCGGAAGGTCGCCGGGATCGGTCATCGATTCACGAGTGACGGGATCGATCGCCACCGTGTTCTCGTACAACCAGAGCGAGAAGCAGTCGAGCGACGTGCCGTCGGCCCACCGGACGGTGACCATCGGCAAAGCCTCGTCGACGTCGACAACGGGATCCCATCGATACGAGTCGAAGTCCGGCGTGAACACCTCGGTCATCGGCCAGAACCTAGCCGCTGCCGACATCTCGCTGCGCTGCGAACGCCGAACTCGGATGGCAGGTCAGGGCTGCGGTGCGTCGAGTGTTCGGACAGTGGAGCTGAGCGGTACGTCGCTTCGACCGCTTGGCAATGTTCCGAAGAGTCGATCACCGCTGTTGGACGTGACGCCGAGCCAGTGCTGTTCATTGCGGAAATGGTGGAGCCGATGGTTCCGGTCGAGGCGGGAGTAGTACCGCGTCGTCGGCCGGTAGCGGGAATGCACGAGCAGGTGGACCCACTCGTAGTGCAGCAACGCCAGGAGCCCGAAGACCATTCCAGTCGCTCCTACACCCCACACGGTGGCCGTCGCTCCCGCTGCGGCCCATCGGTCGACGGCGGCGGTGAGGAGTGCGATCGGCATCACGATTGCGAGGCACGAGCCAATTGCATTCGGTCGTCGGAGCAAGAGCCACTCGAGATCGTCCGGATCGCTGTGGTGACGTTCGTGAGAATCTCGCGTGCCCAACGCGTCGGCGACCCGGCGACCGGGCGGGGCGTGTAGCAACGTCCGGTGGATGAGCCACTCGACCGGGCCGACCGCAGCCGCCACCACCGCCACCGTGGCGAGATCAGTCCATCTCAGGCCACCGAACCCAGCGCGCACAACAGCTGCGCCGAGCATCGCCAGCGTGATCACCCGACCGGATGACGACTCGACGAAGGCGCGACCGGCCGCACCCAGCGTGGTGAGTTCGCGCGCCGTCGACATCGGTTCGACCGTACCCGACCCGGCCCGACAGATCGCTTCGCGGCGGGTTGAGCCGTGCCAGCACCGCTGACGTACAGTCGGCGCCATGACGACCGTCGAAAATGCGCCGCCAGCTGCCGAGGCAGCACCAGCGAAGGAACGGTGGACTGCGCAGTGGAAGGAGCTGTACCACGAGGTCATCACCAATGACCTCTGCACCGGTTGTGCGGGCTGCGTCGTCACCTGCCCGCACGACGTGATCGGATACGAGCACGAAGAAGGCAAGTACATCCCGTTCCATCTGGAAGAAGAGGGCGGGCTCGACGACTGCGTTCACGGCTTTGGTTCGGGCGGCGGCTGCACCACGTGTACTCGCGCGTGCCCCCGATTCCGCGCTTGGGAGCCCTCGGCTGACATGCACCTGTTCGGTCGTGTCCGCGAGCCCGACGAGATGGCGGGAATCTGGCGTCAGCTCTACATGACTCGCGCCACCGACAAGACCGTGCACGACAACGGACAAGACGGCGGCCTGGTGTCGGCGCTCCTGATCTGGTTGCGCGAGAACGATTACATCGATGCTGCGCTCGTCTCGGGCGTCGAAGACGACGATGCCTGGAAGGCCAAGCCGGTCGTCGTCACGACGAAGGAAGAGATCCTCGCCACCGCCGGCTCGCGCTACACGTACTGCGCCAACCCGCTCGCGCTTCCCGAGGCCCGCGAGCGCGGCTTCGAACGCCTTGCCCTGGTCGGCATGGGCTGCCAGACCTCGTCACCGCCGGTCATGTGGGACCGCAAGGCCGGCAAGGTGTCCAAACCGTTCCTGTTCAACATCGGTCTGCTCTGTTCCAAGACATTCGACGACTCCATCTTCGAAGAGCTCTTCGAGGCCAAGTACGGCCTCAAGAAGCAAGACATGTTGAAGATGAACATCAAAGGCGTCTTCCAGATCTGGATGAAGGACGGCTCGTACCACGAGATCAACCTGAAGGAATGTCACGCCTGGACGCGCGAGGGCTGCAAGAGCTGCCCCGATTTCGCAGCCGAGCATTCCGACATCGCCACCGGCGGCATCGGCGAAGACAACGATTGGACGCTCACCATTGCCCGCACCGAACTCGGCGAAGAGGTCATCGAGCGGATGATCGCCGACGGCGTGATCGAGGCACGACCTGCTCAGACCGATGAGACCGCCATGCGTCTCCTCCGGCTGCTCTCGATCGTCAGCCGTCGACGGTGGCCGAAAGAGGCCGACCCGGCGCCGGCAGTCGGCGTGCCCCCGCCCAAGAAGAAGAAGGTCGCTGCCAAGACGACCGACGAAACCAAACCCGACGAGAGCAAGTCAGCCGAGAGCAAGTCGGCCGAAGCCAAACCAGCTGAGAGCAAACCAGCCGCAGACTGAGGCGACTTGGTCGCCGAGAGGCGACTTGGTCGCCGAGAGGCGACATGGTGCAAGGCACCACTCGTCCTACTTGCAGGCGGCCAGATCAGCTTCGAAGAGTTCGAGCTTTGTGCCGGGGCCGGCCTCTTGAGCTGACTTGGCGATCTCTTCGAGCTCGTCCTCGGTGTATGCCTCGACCCGGTCGAACATGCAGTCACGCTCGTCTTCGGTGAGGTCGCCCTGTTCGAAGGCGGTTTCAATGATGTCTTCGGCAACTCGCTTGCGGCCAGGATCGGAGTTGCAGGCACTGAGTCCGACCACGGCGACGGCCAGGACGGCAAGCACGCGGCGAACCGGGCGCCTCGACGACGCTCCCGTGTCGGCAGAGGTGCCGATCGGGGTACTGGTCTCGGGGGTGACGAGCTCGGAGTTCACAGTGAACGGAGGCTACTGGCACGATGTGTCGATGCCGCTCAGCCACTCCGACAAGCCAGCGCTCAACTGGGAAGCCCAGTCGCTCCTCGAACTCATGGAGAAGATCGGTGCCCCGGCGCTGGATTCCCAGGAACCAGCCGACGCGCGAGCGACGCGCGCCGGCCTGGCGCCGGATCCGACCGAGGAATGCCACGAGATCCGCGACCTCGACGCTGGTGGCGTCCCGGCCCGCATCTACATGCCCGCGCCGGGCGATGTACTGCCCGGCCTCCTGGTCTTCTTCCACGGTGGTGGCTGGGTCATCGGCGACCTCGACAGCCACGACAACATCTGCCGCTCGCTCACCAATCGGAGTGGTCACGCTGTCCTCAGCGTCGACTACCGGCTCGCCCCCGACCATCCCTTCCCAGCCGGCCTCGACGACTGCACCACGGCCACCGAGTGGGCTCACGCCAATGCTGCCATCCTGGGTGTCGACCCGGATCGCCTGGCTGTCGGTGGCGACTCGGCTGGGGCGAACTTCGCAGCGGTCATTGCCCAGGAGGCACCGGTTCCCATCGCTTTCCAACTGCTCGTCTACCCCGTCACCGACTGCCGGATGGGCAGCGGCTCCTACGACACGAACGGGGAGGGGTACTTCTTGACGAAGAGCTCGATGAGGTGGTTCATCAACCACTACCTGTCCGGTGCAGAGGGTGACCCGACCGACCCCCGGGTGTCACCGTTGCTCGCATCGGACGAGCAACTCGCAGGTGGCCCACGGGCACTCGTGATCACCGTCGGGTTCGACCCGCTGTGCGACGAAGGAGTCGAGTATGCGAACCGAATGGCTGCATCGGGCGTCGAAACCAGTCATGTTCACTTTCCTGGCCAGTTCCACGGCTTCTTCTCACTCCCCCACATGCTCGGCGACGCCCGCTGCGGACACGCTCTCGCCGCCGAAGCGCTCGTCCTCGGACTCGCCGCCCCGGCCGACTGAGCGGTCATGTTGTGCCAGGCACAACGTGACCGACGAGTTCGACGGCGCGTGTGAACACAGCGTCCAGCATCGGCTCCGTCAGACGTTTGGTGAACGTGTTCTGCTGGCTGACGTGATAGCTGCACACCAGCGTCATCGATCGCCCGTCGGGCCCGATCACGGGCACTTCGACACCGTGCCCGAACTTGGGACGCGGTCGCACACCGAAGAAATTGCATGCAGCTGCATAGCCGAACGTGCCGAGGCAGATCACGACCCTGGCCTCGGTGAGCGCTTCGAGCTCGCGGACGAGGAATGGTCGGCAGGCGTCACGCTCGTCGGTGGTCGGCTTGTTCAAGGGAGGGGCGCACTTCACTGCTGACGTCACCCAGGCATCGGTCAGCTCCAAGCCGTCGTCGGCGGAGATCGATTCGGCTTGGTTGGCCAGCCCGGCGCGATGCATCGCCCGGAACAGCCAGTCGCCGCTGCGGTCGCCGGTGAACATCCGTCCGGTGCGGTTGGCTCCGTGAGCAGCTGGTGCGAGACCGAGGACGACAATGCGGGCGGCGGGGTCGCCGAATCCGGAAATTGCTCGCCCCCAGTAGTCCTCCTCGCGAAACGCCGCTCGTTTCTCGACCGCGACCTGCTCACGCCACTCCACGAGACGTGGACACGCCGAACAGCCATGAATCTCCGTGGTCAGCACAGCAAGCTGGTGGGGCGCCGCCTTCGGTGATGTTCGCTTCTTTCGGGGCACGGGGAGATCGGGCACAGGCATCGACAGTAGGTTGGCCCTCGGTAGCGTGAAAGGCACCCATGGCAACAATGACGCGCAAGAAGACGACCACTCGGACCTCCAGCACGACCGCTTCGAAGACCAGCGCCCGGCCCAAGAAGGCAGCACAGCAGGGCCCCAAGCCGACGACCATCCTGATGGTGCGTCACGGCCAGACCCCGACCACCGGCAAGGTGTTACCGGGCCGCGACAAGGGTCTCCACCTCGCCGATCAAGGCCACGAGCAGGCCAAGATCGCTGCACTTCGGATCGCCGAACTGAAGATCGATGCCGTCTACAGCTCGCCGCTCGAGCGTGCCAAAGAGACCGCCGCACCGATCTCCGCAGCGTGCGGATTGAAGACCAAGATCGAGCGGGGCCTCTTCGAGTGCGACTTCGGTGACTGGACCGGTAAGCAGCTCAAGGACCTCATGAAGCTGCCGGAATGGCAGACCGTCCAGCGTGCCCCGTCGACGTTTCGTTTCCCGAACGGCGAGAGCTTCACCGAGATGCAGACCCGCATGGTCGGCGCACTCGACAAGCTCCGCACGCTGCACCCGGGCGGCACGATCGTCTGCGTATCCCACGCTGACACGATCAAGGCAGCAGTCGCCCACGCAATGGGCACGCACATCGACCTGTTCCAGCGCATCGTGATCAGCCCGGCGTCGGTCAGCGCCATCACCTGGCACGCAGGCGGCCCGATCGTGTTGGCCGTGAACTCGACCGGTCGCTCGCTGACCGAACTCAAGCCGGCCTGATGAGCGTCTTCTTCGAGTTCGACGACGTCGACGCGTTCACGACCGGCACCGTCGGTGTTCCCGGCAACCGCACGTTCTTCATGCAGGTGCGTGCCGAAGGCCAGTGGGTCACCATCAAGTGCGAGAAGCAGCAGACCGCAGCGATCGTGCAGTATCTGCGCAAGGTGTTGAGCGATCTGCCGCCTCCCGAGGACCGCCCGATGCCCGGCGCACTCGAGTTGGCCCAGCCCATGGACGCGTCGTTCGTGCTCGGGCCGGTCGGCCTCGGTTACGACCGGTCGAACGACAAGGTCCTGATCCAGCTCGAAGAGGTCGGTGAGGTCGATGAGGACGGCGAGTTCCTCGACGACAATCGTGGTCATGTTCGCCTCTACGTCAGTCGAGGTCAGGCTGCTGCCTTCTGTGACCACGCCGACCGCATCGTCGAGTCAGGTCGCCCCGATTGCCAGTGGTGCAGCCACCCGATCGACCCCGACGGGCATGCCTGCCCACGCATGAACTGACGGCTCCGTGACCGACGAACAGCCGGAGGACGAGTTCCGCGACGACGAGTTCGACAGCGAGAGCGGCGAGGACGAGAGCGGCGAGGACGAGGACGGCGAGCAGGGCGTTCAGCTCCGGATCGACCATGTCGACGACCCGATCAACCACCTTCTCCAGGGTGAGATCGAGGTCGAGGGTCGGATGCCGTACAGCAGCAACGCCACCTTTCTGGTGCACGTCACCCACGACGGTAGATCACACCCGGCGATCTACAAGCCGATGCGCGGCGAACGTCCCCTCTGGGACTTCGAGCCAGGCCTCCACCGACGCGAGGTCGCGACGTATCGGATGAGTGAGGCGCTCGGTGTGCACGTCGTACCGCCGACCGTCCTGCGTGACGGGCCCGTGGGAGAGGGCTCGGTGCAATGGTTCGTGGCAGGAGATTTCACCGAGCACTACTTCACGATGCACGAAGCACTGCCCGAGTTGCACGACCGCTTCCGGGCGATGGCGCTGCTCGACATCATCTGCAACAA
>ENA-ORXT01005815-ORXT01005815.1-marine-metagenome-genome-assembly--contig:-NODE-5815-length-11870-cov-9.286780_pt1 | contig 11870 bp, 12 predicted proteins | sample MGYA00237868_ERZ511482 | MGnify/ENA metagenome assembly ERZ511482 | reverse complement strand
ACTCGTGTTTGTCGCTCGGGGCGCCTTCCCCCGGTCGACGCCGTGCGTGTGTGCTCTTCGGGGTTTCCTTCCGGGGCAGGTATTCCCCGACAGGACTACCCGGCGACACGGTTTGCCTCGCCCTCCCCCGAACTGGGTGGGGTGGGCTGAGCGTGTTGTCACTCGTGTGCAGGGCCCGCGGCGCACCTCCCAAAGCGGAGCATATGCCCCCCCCGTAAGAAGCCGTTTACCGTCACACAATTCAGTCAGCAAGCCACGCACAATTTCCCGGAGCTCCCCACAAGAAGAGGGGAGCTCACTAAGAGATACGCAAATCAAGTACAAACAAGTACAAGTCATACAACAATGAAATGCCAACAAGTACACAAGCTTGGCTTACCAACAGCCGGCGTGTAAGTATAGCGCCAATGGAATTCCCTAGCGCAGCTCATCAGGGGCCGCGTCTGAACCTGCCCTTCGCAGATGCGGAAGGGCCCGCCGGGAGCCGCTCGTTCTGGTGCGTAAGCAGCTAGCGCCTCCGGCCGCACGGAACGCATCTGCTGGGTGACTGGCAGCGACTGACACAAATGATGCTCCACACAGGATCTGACATGGTATCTGCCGTCAAGGATTAGCTTAAATTTGAAGACCGTTGTTATAGCCCCTATCTTGAAGACAATGTCGCATGCTCTTGGAGAAGGCAGCATACGTTTAGACTGAAATTGCGCATCAGGCGACAGCCAAGATGGTCCAGATCTGGCCACGAAGTGTCTTTGTCCGGTCTCACGACAAAGCTGGGCCAAAAATTCGTGATTCAATTGCACAGCATGAAGCTTCCGGTCCTTCGTGTGTCACAGCAATCCCTTACCTTGGCACATCGACGACACAAAGGAACTACGACAATCCTGTCAGACCGGTCAGCAAAGACGTCCAAGAAGGCGACTGGGCGTTCGTCTTCGGTTAAGCGCGGACCAGGGATAATCTTGGGACCCGCGCGGCCGGGCCGATCAGGTTGCTGTTCCGCGTGGAGGCCACATTCTTGACCGACATTTGCAGGTACCCGAAGACTGTGAGCAGCGTTCACGTCACGGCGGTGGCGCCGGGCCTGGCAAGAGATCGACAGGCGCTCTTGCAGAACCTCGGGGTACCGCAAGACGTTGTAGTCGCTGAAGGCATCATTCCGTTGGCAAGGAGGTCGTATGGAAGTTCTTTGTGTGCCAAAAGACTGCAAACGACTGCACGTCACACCAATGGACCCGCCAGTGAAGATGTCCCCCCGAGAAGGAGCCCGCACAATTGGCCATCCGGCTCGACCTGCGCAAGGTGCACCAGTATATGAGGCGTGTGGTCCTACAAGTCGAACCGGCCGGGACGGTCGTTGACTTCCTGGCCTAAGAGAAGTTCCGAGCGGGACACATGATTATCAACTTTCGAATCGTACCAGAATTTTGGCCCGGATACGTGTGCCGACAGGGTCCACGTGGCCTTGATGGCGACCAGTTCTACCGCACGGCGGGATGAAGGTCCTCCCCGCGACCCGGAGACGGCCAAGTCGGCCGGATAGTATGGATGCATTCAGAGGGGGCGGTACGTGACGGCTCACCTGTGCGGACATGTCAGACGGCGGATCGAAACGTGGGATCGGGACTCGGCCCAAGGGACGAGGGGCATCGTCAAGTGTGATACGCAAACGACCCGCGCGGGAATTTTTGGTCACTTGACGTGCCGCACGGCATCGGTGACAGAACGTGAACCACTACACTATGAGCTACAAATATGATTCCCCTCGGGTGGTATCAACTCTTCCGTCGTGGGTACCCCCCTTGTTCAACATGGACCCTGTTGGACTATAAGTTTGAACTCCTCAGGACCATTCACACCGGTATTGTGGCTGTAGCTGAGTGGTACAATTCTCGAATCCCAACATGTCATGGGCCCAGAAAGTTCCAGCTAAAGCTGGTTGGCTCTGCATGAGGTCGCAGGTTCAAATCTCACCTGAGGGCGACTTGAAACCGCAGGAGTCTGGGGATTGGCTTCGTGAGAGAGACCTGGCGGCTTGAGGTCCTGTGAAGTTAGGAGAAGTGTTGGACTATAAGTTTGAACTCCTCAGGACCATTCACTCCGGTGTTGTGGCTGTAGCTGAGTGGTACAATTTTCGAATCCCAACAGACCCGACGAGGTTCAACCCCACCCGTGGCCGGGCGGACCACGAGAGCGCTGAGACGGCGGCTGTAGTTTGTAGGCGTCGCGGTCGCGCTGGAGCTCATAGCGGCCGCTGGCACCACCGCCGGCCACGCTGGTCACGCGAAGAAGGACAGCGCGGGCATTGCGCCGACCCGACAGTTAAAGCATCTCCTCTACTTTGCGGGACGGGACCCCGGGGTTTGTCACGGGCCCACTGGGCTATCGAGTCTCAAAAAATGACCACGGTGTGGCACAAGCCGGTCATCAAGGTCCCCGTGGTGCAGCCGCGAAGCTTCCCGCAGTTGCAAGCAGCAACATGCGCCAACTCCTGCGGGACGCGATCCAAGAGCACGTAGTCCAGCTGGTTCGAAGCGCTGTCGGCGATGTTATGGTGTTCAAATGGGTCAAACAAGACGATGTCGTTGCCGAAGGAGCTGCCCTTGAAGAGGAGGCGGGAGTGGCAGGTAGCGACGGAAACGCGGGGGTTGATCCCGTGGCGCACGTCGCCACTCAAGAAGCAGGCGGATTGGTAGCAGCCCCGGAGTAGTGCGGTCTCCGCGCAGCGGGGAAAACGTCGAGCCACCCCCACGGGCCCGGCCGTAGCCACGGGCCTCGCCGATGTCCGCAAAGTATGTCAGGTCCAAGGGGCGGCGATCCACGGCGACCATTGCACGCGTCCCGCTGTCATCCACCTCGAGTACGGCCCTGACCCAACCCTCGCGGTCGAGACGATCGGTGCTGCGGGCGCGGCGACGCTGGCGGAAGACCTCCGGGTCGGTGAGCTGGTCCGCGAGGTCCAGCTACGCCATGAGGACGGCGGTCGCCTGCGTGTCAGAGGCAAGGGAGCTGACTCAGATGTTGGCCGGCCCATGGAACGGATCCGGCCGCAGAAACGCAGGGCGACCCGCGACAAGACCCGGCGGTTAAGTAAGGTCTCGAAGAGGACGACGGCCTCCTCGATGGCCCACTTAATACGAAAGATGGCCCATAGGGTAAGCCGCCCCGCGTAGAGGTCGTCCGCGGCGTATGCGTGGACCCACGGGAGCTCCGCACTGGAGCCGTACGGGACCTCAAGACCGGGCCACGACGCCGGAGTCTGCAGGTAGAAGCGCGAGCGAATCGCCGTGGCAGAACTCGAATATATCACCTGGCGTCACGTCACGAGATGGCCGGTGAGCCTGCCTCGGTGCTTGCAGGCCGTCGTCAACTGGACCGTCGTGCGGCTCCCCGAGTCGGACGTTTCGATGAACGGAGTAGACTTTGAGATGTAGTCAAAGGTAGGCACTGACGGCGGGTCGTCGGGGGCGTCGTCCATGAAGCTCGGGTACGAGCAGCGGGAGTCTACCTCGAGGCAACGCCGTACCACGGTGATCGGGAACCTCGGTCGTCCAGGGACAGTACGCGGGCGTGGGGCATCGCGGAGATGAGATCGACGAATGGGTTAGCGGGGCACACTGAGACGAAGCCCAAGCACGTCACGTGGGCCAGCGTGTCGGTCTTGTCGGGCCGCGCCTCCTGGCACGCTCACGCAGGCGCTCACATCGATGGGTCGGTCAACACAGGCAGGGGGCCGACGGCGTCAGAGAACCTCAACTCCTTGTCGGCCATCGTCCGCGGTTAAGCACGCCAGTGTCTTTTGGTTACATCCCTGCAATTTTGTGGCGACAATCTCACAGCGTGTGGCGCCACGTAGTTGGAAGCGGGAACTTCTGGGAATATGAGACGAACGAGCCGAAAGAGCTCCTGCCATTACAGAAAAAAGCCACGTTGCGCATTTGATTGATCGCATAAGGCCTGCCGTCCAGATCGACGTCAGATGCCGAGGCCGGTCTGCTGTTGTCCTCACCCACCTGTGGTGACAGTGATGTCGCCCCAGCGCACCGGGGGCGAGGCCCATTCTGAGTTTGTTTAATCGCATCAGTTCGATAAGATGTTCTGGAGCCTCACTGAGGTCACCGTTCTCGAGTGAGTCACGACCAGGGCCTTTCCGAAGGTTTTTCAGCACAATCTGGAACATATCCACATATATCCGGATACATCCGTTAAAATTTTTTCGACATCTAATGGAAGATTGGAACGCAAGACACTGCTGCAAAGCTTACCTCATGCTCAGACTCCACGTCGAAAAACTGATCAACCTGAGATGTTGCTGTATGCAGGACGTTGCTGCTTACAGAAACGTGCTTTATCCGAATAATTATTCCGAAGCTCCTGACGGTGACACACAGGCCTGGGACTTGGCCGTTTGAGCTTGTTGTACGTTGTCTTAGAGCCAGCCCATGACTGCCCACCAACGCGATAGTACAGCGCTTCCGACTCGATGCGTGGCGCATTGTGAGTGGCCCCTCAAGATTATGGAGCGGCGAATGGTCGCTGTCTCGCAGCGGTTCGGGCACCAGAGTTTAGCGGAAAATCCGATTTCCTCGGGACAGCGCCAGGAGGTGAAGGAGGAGCCCCGCCTGCGCCAACCCTACCAAGACAAGACGGTTGGCAACGGGCGGACTCAAGACGCGTATCCAGCAGCTTACGACGCAGACAGGGGTCAAGGTCAAGCGTGTCCGTCATGATGGTGCCCAGCAGTACGTCACCGACGACGAGAACGCATTCTACGAAAAAATGGGAATCAAGTTGAAGATGACGGCGTAGTTCAGGTCACAGCGGAACGGCAAAGCGGAGAGGGTTAGCCGCACGCCGATACAGCGCGTGCGTGCTGCTCTGCTCGATGCCGGAGCAGACGAAGAGCTGTGGGCTGGGGCCGCGGCCTGCAACGGCCATGTGCGCAACAGGTCTCCCAATTCGGGGCTGGACGCGACACCACTGGATGCCTTAACGGGTCGACGCCCCAACGTTTCGGGATTCCGTGTTTGAGGCAGTCGGGCGTGGTCGCTCAAACCCAAGAAGCAGCATCGCAAGCTGTAGCACTGGACGGACGTCGGCCGTTTTGTCAGCTACAAGGACGGTGGCAAGGCCCACCGCATCCTCGAGGATGAGACGAACCCAGACTTCAAACATCGAGACAAACTGATGGAGGAGGACCCTTCTAAGGTCGGTTCGTCGGCAGTCGGGTCAAGCGCACGTTCCCGGATGACGGCAGACTATGATCGCGACGAGGATGACGGCACGGGAAAGGCAACTGACATGCTGGACGCTGAAGCCGGGCGGCAGGACATCAACGCCCCCGACGACACCTCTGACAGCGACAACGCAGTCGGTCCTCCCTCCCTTGCTGAACATAGCGAGTGGAACGACGATGATGGCCCCGATGGCATGACACCACCGGGCGGTCAAGGAACTGCTTTATGTGACAACGCCGCACCTGGGCTTGGTCGCTCAAAGCGAAAGCCAGCCCCCAATGTAAATGGGGGGGAAACGAACCTGAGGCGTACCTGGCAAGCGTAAGCAACATTTTAGCTGAGGCTTGCTGCGACCTGCACACGCCCGCGAAAAACTAAAAGAAGGCGCGTGCTCTTCCTGATCGGCTGCGATGGAAACGAGGCATTCAGGAGGAGGTGGTAGCACACAAAAAGCTTGGCACCTGGTCCAATATTGAGGTTAACAACAAGAAGCACAAGGCCATCAAGACGTGTTTCATGTTCGACATCAAGCACGACGACGAGGGCAAGATGACGCGGTACAAGGCCCGCCTCGTGGCCAAAGGCTTCAACCTAGTACCGAGGCGGGACTTTGACGACACGTGGATGCCAGAGCTCAGCGAGGGTACTTGACGGGCCCACTTTGCTCTGGCTGCAACCACGGGCTGAACGCTTTACCATTTCAACGTCCAGAAAGTCTTTCGAAAGCGGCCGCATTGCCTCCGTCTGCATCTTCTCCGTTTGGCGGCGTCGACTCGTCGTCGCGTACCGGCGCATCACCAGCCGCGGCCGCAAACGCGGCCGTTGCCCGCCGCGCTCCGGCCTCGGCCGGTGTCGGCTTGGTCAAGCGGAGAAAGAGGCAAGGCTGGAACCTGTTGCAAATCAAGTAGGCCCGATTAACGGCGGCCAGAAGCAGCGTATCGGTTCCAAGCCGCTTCATGACGCCGCGGCTGCATAATGCGACCGCTAGCGAATCGGGCGACGAAGAGGAGGACGCTGCCTGTGGTACTAGTGGCAAAGATCGCGCGGATGGTGAGATGGCTTGAGTTGTATCTCTGTTGACATTTGTGACGTTGGGGTCTCTGCGCGTGCGAAGTGCTCGACTACTGCATCAACTGTTGCACGACAATCATACACGGTTTTTTTGTTCCCCTTCGCCGGTTTTTTTTTTCCTCCACACCGATTCTGTCCAACCCTGCGATTCCGTCCGAGAAGCGAGCACGGCACGATCCCCTTACTTGTACACCAGTCATACTGCAGCACGAAAGTATGAGGCGCTGGCAGAAATCCGCCTACGCAAGACAGAGCGGCGGCCTCATCCGTCTTCCTAGATACAGCCAGGGCTGTTCAAGAGTCTTTGCTATCCCGGGTCGGCGTGGTGGCGTCGGCTGACGTGCAAATGTGCGAGGAAGAAAAAACGCCATGATGGTAAAAAAAAAACATTGAACGCTACAGATACGGCTGTAGAAGGGACCCGCGATTAAGAAAGGTATGGGCCGTCAGGTTGTCGCGGAAAGAAAAGGATTCAGCTCTATCCGTGGCGGTCTGGCGCGCCAGCAACTGGACCAGAAAGCAACCCGGCGGGGGGTCTGCCCCGCCCAAAACTACTGGAGCATGCGGCAAATGCGCCAAACGGGGAGCTGCGCCTGCCGCGGCGGCCACATCAGCGGCCCGTTTTGAGGCTGTGGAGCCACCTCCCGCGGCCGCAGGCGCTCCGACAAGGCCGGCGGCCGTTGCGGCGGTGCCCGCACCATCAGCACCTCCGCCGCCCCCCCCACCCACTGGCGAGCCATGGCCGGCGGCAGCCGCCGAGCCACCAAAGTTGGCGGCCGCGGCGGCGGCGCCCGCACCAACAGGTCCTCAGCGGCACCCCACGCCCGCTGGCGAACCACTTCTGGCGGCGGCCGCCCAGCCGCCAAAGGCGTCGGCCGCGGCGGTGGCACCCGCACCGTCAGCTCTTCCTCCGGCACGCACGCCCGCTTCCCAGCCAACGCCGGCGGCGGACGCCGAGTCACCTGAATCAGCGGCCACGGCGGCAGCGCCCACACCATCAGCATCTCAGCCGGCACCCACGCCTGATGACGAGCCACTGCCGACGGCCGCCGCCGAGCCACCTGAGTCGGCAGCCGCGGCGGCAGCCCCCGCACCATCAGAGCCATGTTTGTCACCACGTCTGCTGGGGAGCCACAGCCGGTGGCGGCCGCTGAGCCATCACAGCAAGCGGCCGCGGCGGCGGCGCCCGCACCGGCAGCGCCTCGGCCGCCACCCGCGCCTGCTGACAAGCCACTGCCGGCGGCCGCCGCCGAGCTGCCGAAGTCGGCGGCCGCGGCGGCGTCTCCCGCACTGTCAGAGCATTCTCCGCCACCCACGCCTGCTGGCGAGCCATTGCTGGCGGCGGCCGCCGAGCCACCGAAGTCGGCGGCCGCGGCGGCGTCGCCCGCACCGTCAGCGCTTCCTCCGCCACCCACGCCCGCTGACGCGCCACCGCCGTCGGCCGCCGTCCAGCCACCAATGTCGGCGGCCGCGGCGGTGGCACTCGCACCGTCAGCGCCCCCTCCGCCACCCACGCCCGCTGTCCAGCCACCGTCGGTGGCGGCCGCCACACGACAGAAGTCGGCGGCCACGGCGGCGGTTCTCGCACCATCAGAGACTCCTTCGGCTCCAACACGCTCTGTGGAGCCGCCTCCCGCGGCCGCAGGCGGACCGACAAGGACGGCGGCCACGGCGGAGGCGCCCGCACCATCAGCTCGTCCTCCGCCACCCACGCCTGCTAGCGAGCCACCGCCGGCGGCCGCCGCCGAGCCACCGAAGTGGGCGGCCGCGGCGGCGGCGCCGGCTGCACCAGCTCCTCCGCCGCCGCCCACGCCCGCTGACGAACAACCGTGGGAGGCCGCCGCCGGGCCAACGAGACCGGCGGCCGCGGCGGTGGCGCTCGCATCGTCAGCTTCTCCGCCACAGCCGACGCCCGCTGGCGATCAATGGCCGGCGGCCGCCGCCGCGGCGCAAAGGCCGGCGGCCGCGGCAGCGACGCCATCGGCACCCGCTTCTTCCTTCCGAACGGCGCCGGCGATTGGGTTTCCGCGGGCGGCCGCTGCCGATTTGACATCTACGGCGGCCGCCGCACCAGATCCCGCATCGCCAGCCCAGCCGACGTCGCCTGCGCCACGGGCATGGCCATCACCGGCGGCGAACGCAGGTTCCCTATCTCTTGCGGCCACCGCCGCTGCCATACGCTCATGAGCAACGTACCGGCCATGCGTCTGCTCAACGACCATGTTGTGCAGTTTGGCGGCTGCATTGCCGGCAAGCATCATCTGCTCATCAGAGCCAAATCAGCCAGGGTGCAGAAGAATGTGGAACCTCGCGGGCAGAACCCCGTCGAGCCACTCGACGTCCTTGGAGCATATCTCTGACCCCTATTGGCAATTGGCCACAAGTAGCCTACTTGACCGGCCAAAGCCCACGTATTGTGGGAATTGGCCTGTGACACGCCCTTTGGGGGGTTATTTCGGCATTGTTCATTTTTTATTGTTTGTTTGCTTGCCTGTCTTATCTGTCTGCCGGCACTCATTACGATCTCTTGTGATCGGACGGTCGATCGACCAGTGCCCTCGTTTGTATTAAATCACCATGGGCCCGGGATCGCCGTCGTGGGCACCAACCGGCTCCCCATCGGATGCCCTTCAACAAAAGGTCTTTCTTCCTGGCCGCGACGGCGATAGAACTCGCTTTATTGCTTGGCTACGGTCGGTCTCAGTACACTGGTAAATGCACCAATGTTAGTAATACCACAGCGCGCCGCGCTCTCCGCGTTTGTTGCAGAAAAGTATGACTTTCAGCATTGCATGTGGGCGACAGACGGTACAACGTTTCCGCTCGTCTACCAGCCTGCGCTGCAGCCGTGGATCTACTTCGACAGGAAGCAGAGGTACAGCCTCAATGGGCTCATCACGTGTCGCTGGGACTGCTACATCACGAACGTCGTGCTCGGCTGCACGGGGGCGGCAACCGACACCTTTGTGCAGTCCACAGCAGAGTGGCATCGCCGCCCAAATATCTTTTTCTCTGCCGGGCAGTTCGTGTTGGGCGATAAAGGGATGCTGTAGTCGCGATTTATGATTGGGCCGTTCAACGAACCGGAATGTACTTGCGCGGAACATCGGAATTTCAACTACCAGCTGGTTCGGCTGCGGGTCAAGTCCGAGCACGCAATCGACATCCTCAAGGGGCGGTGGAGCAGCTTGAGGGAGCTACGCCTGGTGCTGGCCACGGAACGCCATTTCTCCTTCGCTATGAGCTGGATCACGGCGTGCATCGTGCTACACAATGTGTGCGTCGATGTGGGCGACGGCTTCCCCGACCAGCCGGTGCCAGAGCTCTCCCCCGAGTCCGCCGTTGAGCCTGTCGTGGGTGCGCTTCCGCGACGACAGCAGATCCTGGTCAGGGTCTGCGATTTTATGCGATAGAAAGGGGTATACAGAGAGAGCGTGTAGAGAGAGAAAGCTATTCATCTAAAGAGTAGGATCAGAGGACCCGGTGGGCTCCCCCATCGCAATATTGAGCATCTCGCGAGACGTCTCGTTCTCCGGATGCTTCTCGACGGCGGCCGTCAGCATTGCCACCCTCTTTGTGTGCTCCGACTCCATCGTCGCCATCCACTTGGTCGTTTTCTTCTCGTCGAAACAGCGCACACCATGGGAGAGGGATTCGGCCAAGCGCCGCATTAATTCCCCACCGCCTGGCACCATGGCTTCAACGGCCGCGTCAGCCACGGCAGCACGGCGCGACCGCCCGCTCGCACTACCACGGTTAAGGGCCGTGGCGGACACGGGGGAGGCCTGCATGCGGGGCGCGCCGCCCGGGTTGGCTGGTCGAGGGCCCGGCGCGGTACCCCCGCTGCCGTCCGACACGCCGCTAGCGCCATCGTCCATGCCGCCATTGTCCGCGTCATCCGCTTCGCTGCCACCGGCTTCGTCCTCAGCAAGTTCATCGTCCAGGTCGTTCACGCCGGGGGGGTTGCCGAGCATGTCGTCTACAGGCCCGGGTGCAGAAGCACTCCACCCTGCCCCCGCCGCGCTGCTCGCCCCCCCCCCGCGGCCGTCGCTCCGACCATCCCCATTGGTACCGTCTGCCCCTTCTTCAGCCTCCCCCGTCTCGCCGTGCTGCCCACTGCCGCTTGGCGTGCCAGCGGGTCCGTCATCGGGCGGGGAGCCGCCGAAAGGCTGGGCGACACATTGCACGCCACCCACCAATGGCTGCGTGTCAGTTACGAGTTTTAAAGTTTTGTTGGCCTCCTCGTAGGACATGCGCCACGCCTTGCCCTGTTCGCCAACGCGCTTCTTGACTCGGCCTTCTACGTAGTCGGCGGCTCTGCCCGTGTTGTGCATCTTGATGGTGTTGGTAACATTGAAGAGCGCCACGGCCTTGGTTATCAAACGAGACACCGCGGCCTTGCCCATTGGCTTGCCGTCGACACAAAGGCGCCGCACCCACTTGTTGGTGTTCACGGGGTGGGCGGAAATGAAGGCAACATGCAGGCGTTTGGAGACGCCGCGGCTCTGGTGCCGCCGAGCGCGCTCGTTCACAGTATCGTGCCACAGCTTGACGATACCGACCCGCACAAAGGGGAAAAGAGTGGTAGAGGAGCTTTTGGCTTGGACCAAACCCTCCGCAGCGCCACTACCAGACGCACCGCTGCCACTAGACCCCCCCACCACACGCGCAGGAGCACTACTGCTCCCCCCAGCAGCGCGCCCATCTTGATTGGTCCGAGGGACACCATCGGCGGGCGGGCTCGAGCCCGCTGGCGTATCGACCGCCATGACAAAAGAGCGTGACGTGGATGCGAAAACCGGAGCGGGCAGGGAGGGGCGGAGTGGGGGGCGGGGGAGGGAGAAGGGGAGAGAGGAGGCGCAAGCTGCCACGGCCAGCCGGTGACGGTGCGTTGGAACCAAGGAGCGTGCGGACGTGGGGGCGTGCGTGCGAGCCAAGGCGGATGGTCGCGCGCGCAGGCTTTTCGGGCACCGCGCGCGTCTGGCGCTCTCACGCACGCGGGCGTGCACCTGTGCAGGCGCCACACAGGTGCACGCTCGCGTGTGACATACACTGTGGCGGACGGTGCGAACAGCAACAAAAAACAGACACTGGAAGCCGCCGCACGATCAGGAGTGCAGCGATTAAACTTCTTCCAGAAGCGTCTGAATGACTTGGCGTGTCGAGGGAATTTAATTGGTTCATCAAACGCGTACAGTCGCCGAATCGCCTGCGTCTTCCGACGAGTGAGTCAACTGCGCGGGGTGGGGGGCGTCGGAACCAGAGATGGGAGGTGATTTTTTTATGATTTAAATCATGCTGATTTTAATGATTTAAATCAGTTACCCGGAGGGTCTCATGATTTAAATCACATGGGCATTCTTCTGCTTACACTGATGAGACTTGACACTGCCGGTGTGCACCGACGAGCAAGAGTCATGGCCCAAAGCCATGTGGCGCCACATTGTGGCGCCACAAACTCGGCGCCACAAACTCAGAGCGTGTCCTGGACCGGGGGTCACGGTCATCGTTACACTCTCACCGACCGCCGACACAGCCACAACTCCCTTCACAACACCACCG
>ENA-ORXT01005814-ORXT01005814.1-marine-metagenome-genome-assembly--contig:-NODE-5814-length-11870-cov-11.142542_pt1 | contig 11870 bp, 5 predicted proteins | sample MGYA00237868_ERZ511482 | MGnify/ENA metagenome assembly ERZ511482 | reverse complement strand
CTCTGCTAACACTGTCAGGGGCTGTTCTGGAAGCACAGTGGGACCGAGTGGGTCACATTACATTATCGGACCGTTGCCGAGAAAAAAAGAAAAAACCGTCATGTCTCATTTTTGTGACACGAACCATAACAGACAACTTCTCGACCTTAGTGCAGCCATCTGCTTTGTGATATTTTCAATACAGGTTGATAGGGATAGGTGGACACTTCCTGAGACATCTTGCAGGCGATCCAATAACGATCGGGAGTTCACCTCTGCAACCTCTCCTCCTCAGCAATGTTCTAGCAGTCGCTCAAATGATGGCCTGCACGTCGGTGGCTTCATGGAAAGAGAACGACGCATACTAGCGTCCCGTTTACTTCTCGCGCTCAAGGCCCCGTGCACCCCGCCCACGCAGCCCGCCCGACCCCGCTGCCAGCCCCCCCTCCTCGTGCCTCAACGCGCAGCCGGGCCACCACGGCGTCTACCGCCGCAACACCCGCCACACACATCCCCGCCGCCGCCACCGCCGCCGCCGCCAGGCACTCTTCCCCACGACGCACACGTTCAACACCGCAACTGCAGTCTCCACAGCGGCCACCGCGCACTCCCGACGCCACCACAGCACACCCTCGCCGCCGCAACAGCCGCCGCCGCCTCACATCTCCCCGCCCCGTTCCCCACTGCCCACCTGGGTTGTCGCCATCGCCGCCGCCACGGCCTGATCCCCACGCTCCCACCATGCCCGGTCCCCCTTCTCCCGGTCCCTTTCCTCACACCACACACGCCCGCGCAGGAAAGGGGCGGCCACGTACGCATCAAGCAACCATGCGGACAGAGCAAAGGTGCATGTACCCAGCAGCCTCGAGTAATTCTGAAAAAAAAAAGCAACGCCGAGGACCATTGCACACGCCACAAACACAGCATGCACAAAGAAGCAGAAGAGAAGGGGACGCCGCACATAGGAGACAGATGCGCGTGTCAGACGCGCTGCCCACAGACAACATCATACATACTGGCAGTTTGACTGACATCCACACCTACAAACATATCACTCACAGATGCACACCGCCAGCGCCGTGGTCTCATCCCCGCGCTCTCCCCACGCCCACTCCCCCTTCGCCTGGCTCGCCTTATCCCGCTCCCCCTCCCCCTGCTCCTCCCCCCTCGCCGGCCCGTTGCAGGGAAAAAAAGGGTGAGTCGCGGGCATTGAAAAGGCAGAGAGCGCCCAGCCGTGGCCGAGGGGGTACGCTTCGGGGGCGTACCCGGAGGCGGCGGCTGTCAGCAACGAGCTGTGCCGACCTCCCGCTCACCTCGCCTGGGGGGCATGAGGTTCCACTCGGGCAAGAAGCCCCGGCCGTGGTTGCTGAGGGGTGCCTTTCAGGTTGTCTTAAGACAGCGCATAATTTCACCTGGCTGTGTGAGCACGCCGACGCTTCGTGTGAGTCGCAGCTCGAGCGGCTCTAATTGCATGCAAAGGGGGCGGCCCTGCACACCCTCAGTTCAGGGCGGTCTTATGGATCGCGAGGCAGGCTTCCAATTGGCCGAGAATGCCAGGAAAGGGTTATTCTTCTATTTCTTTGTCGTACAGAGAGGCATGGACGGAGACCTTCCAGGAAGAAGAAAAAGGGACGCCCGAGCTCAACAGATGCGCCTTTTCTTCTTCTACATTGTCATCTTATTTTCGTGTCCTGGAAGCCAACCGACTCACTCCACCTCACGGCCTCGGAGCCAGAAGCCCGGGAAGAAAAGGTCTTAACTGGGTATGTGCAGGCCCGACCCCGGCGGCCACGGCCTGCCGGCGAGAGGCCGTGGTGATTGTCGCTGCGGAGGGGCGGGGGGGGGGTGAGACGACGTGCGCGTGCGCCGACGCGCAACCAGCCGCGGCGGCTGCGGCGCCCATGGCGGACAGCGCGCCGTACTGTGGCGCGTCGGCGTCCGCCTCCCCCCGCGCCCCCCCAACGCCTCCCCCTCAACCACTCCCCCCCCTGTAGACGTATCAGAGGCTCCTCCGGGTGGCTCCGGGAGAGACAATATATGGTCTAAAAGATCTTCTAGCGCCTTCTTTTTCTTCATGTCGCAAGAGAGTGAACGGGACATGGTGGATCAAGAATTATTTTCTTGTCGTGAACCTGCAGCAAAAAAGCAGATCCTGACATTAGGTTCTATTCGGTAACCAGAGCTTCGCTCACCAAAGTTCTCCCAATGCCTCTTGTGAACACAACATTTTCCTTCCACAATCATCTGCCAGTTGGCGGAGCGTTTACAAGGTCGCTAGATGTCTTCGCGATGTGGAGTGTATCCCATCCGTTCCCCTCGGACCCTCGGAAAACCCTCCTCAGACACCCTCAAAGGACCCTCGGGAAACCCTCCTCAAAAACCCTCAAAGGACCCTCGGAAAACCCTCCCCTCAGGGCCCACGGGGCCCATAACCCGGAAGACGGCCGAAGCTTCGATTACCGCCTTGAGTAGAGGCGGGGGAAGGGTGCTACATGACACCCGCGCGGCGCCCCGGGGTCAGGGGCGCGAAATAACAAAAGTCGATAATCCAAGTTGGGTTTACACAAAATTAGGCCCTTAAGTAGTGGCCCGCTCGGGGGGGTTACGAATCCCAGGGAAGTATTGGGAATGCGGTTGTGGTTGGTGAGCCACGAGGAGATCACAAGTGGGTCGCCAACGGAACAATTTGAAATACGTGTTAATGGGGCATATTTCCAGGGAATCTGGTTCCCCGACTGTGCGGGCCATGTGACGGACCGTCACACGGAGTAGTCGGCGTACACGTCGAGGCAGAGGGAGTCGACGTCGAGGCGTGTGAAGGGGGGGGAGACGGGGCGGGTGCAGAGGGAGGCGAGAGCGGCGTTGGCGCGGCGGGCGTCGGCACCGGTGGGGTCTGGGAGGTCTGCGAGTTGGGTGGTGTCCGTGGGGACGTCGGGGCGGGCGACGCGGCCGACCCAGAGGAGCTTGGCGGCGAGGGAATGCAAGTACTTGGTGTTGGGGAGGGGTGTGGAGAGGGGCGAGCGGAGCGGGAGCGGGGAGATGGTGGCAGCGTAGGTGCCGGTGTCACAGTGGATGCCGGTGGCGGTCGTGCGGGCCAAGATGCGGGCAAAAGTCACGTTGTCGTGGTCGGGGCGGTGGGTGTTGTAGTTCTTGAGGATGGAGGAAACGGCGGCGCGGAAGGCGGGGGTGCCCGCGTGGAGGGTGTCGTCGACGTAGGTGCAGACGGCGACGCGGAGGGGGGCGACGTAGACGGTGTCGAAGGCGGAGCTGAGGGTGATGTGCGGGATGGAGAGGAAACGGGACTGTGTGTTGAAATGGAAGTGTCTGCCGGCGTCATTTTTGCCGTACATGGCGTGGTGGAAGGCCCAGACGGAGCCGTCGGGCTCGCCGGCTTCGGGAGGGGCCCAGACGTAGGTGGGCTCCGGGAGGATGTCGGACTGGAGGTAGGCGCGGAGGAAGTCCTCGGTGTCGATGGAGAAGCGGAGGATGACGGAGGCGGCGACAAAGGAGCGGATGGAGCGTTGAGGAGTGACTGGGGAGGTGGCGACGGTGTTGGCCTCGTGCCAATCGCGGTTTCCGGCCACGCAGAAGCGAGCCCGCTCGGCGGGTTTGCCGTTCCCGCGGTTGGGCTTGTGTGTGACGCGCCAAAGGTAGTGGAAGATCTGTTTGCCGGCGGGGACGTTGAAGGCGGGGAGGGTAGTCTTGCAGTCGATAAAGTTGAAGATGTTGAGCTCGGTGCGCTTCTCCGCGTCCCAGCGAGGGTGCGACGGGGAGTCGGGGTCGTGGGGGTCGGCGAGGAAGGCGCGGGTCCTGGTCGGCAGTGTCGTGGGCGGCGGCGGGGCGGTGGCGTGCGTCCGGATGGGGAGCGTGGCGTCGGAGACGGGGGAGGCAGCGGGAGTTGGCGGGGGCTGGGGGCGGCGGGAGACGTGGGGCTTGGTGCGTGCCTCGTGGGAGGAGTAGATGCGGTTGTTGCGGGTGACGTAGACGTTTTTGCCGTCTAGGGAGGGGACGCGGCCTGAAGTCCAGCCGTGTTTGTCGCGGTGGAACCAGACGGCTTGGTCGACTTCGACGAAAGGGACGTTGGTGCAAGGGTGGGAGAGGGCGCCGCGGAGGCGGTCGTCGGCGGTGTACGCCTCCATGGAGGCGCGGGCGGCTTGCATGGCACGGTGGCGGGAGGCGATGGCGGGGTCAATGTTGTGGTTGTCGCCGATTAGGAGGCTTGGCGGGGCACCGGTGACGGCGGTAGTAGGGCAGGAACCGTGAGCGCGGGGGGCGTCGTTGCGGGCTTTGTGGGCCATGGCCAGGGTGAGGTCGGGTGCGAGAGCGGGGGTCTCGGCGGCGATTCGGAGGTAGGCTTGGCGGATGGGGCCATGATGGCGTTCATTGCGACCGATGCCCCAAGGTGCCTCCGTAGGAATGGGGCGCCAGTGGACACCCATGGACGTGAGGGCGTTGACGAACGGGTCGTTCTCGACCTCGGAGCCGCGGTCGGTTAGTGTGGTGTCGGGGCAGCTCCAAATGTAGAGCCAGGTGACGAAGAAAACAGCAAGCATGGTGTGGCCGGTCATGGAGGAAACGAAGCGGCCGAGGCCAAAGTCAGTGTGGAGGAACGTTACGTCGAGGACCTTTAGGAGGTCGGGGCGGATCTGGAAGGTGTCGAGGGCGATCACCCGGTTGAACGTGAGCGGCCGCGGGGGAAGGGCGTCGCGGGGGCGGCGGGGCAGGTGCGAGAAGCGTTGGCAGGGGACGCAGGAGGTGGCCACCTCGGGGAGGTTGGCGACGATCGACGGGAAAAACGTCGTGGGTGGGAAAGAGCGGAGGAGGGAGTCGACGCTGGCGTGGACAAATTGGCGGTGGGCGAGGGCCAGTTCGTCGCGGGTGAAGAGGATGGACGTGGGCGGCGGCTGGGCCGGGGAAGGGGGCAGCGTCAGGTGACCGCGTTGGATGGCGCACCGGACGGGGCGGCGGGCACGGCCGAAGAGGATGGTGTCGGCGGCCGCGTCGACGATGAGGTTGAGGAGCTTGTGGGATTGGAGGCCGAGAAGGAGTGGGACCGCAGTGTGCCGGAGGATGTGGACGTCGGGAAGGTCGAATGTCAGCGGGAGGCCTGATGTGTCAGTCGTGGTCAGGCGGAGGGAAAGGCGGCCGATGGAGGGGGCAAAGTCATGGCCACGGGCGTAGCTGGTGGTGGCTGGGCGGAGTGGAGACGTGGCGGCTTGAGGGTGGCGGCGCAGCCAGGTGTCTCCGACAATGTCTCCGGGCGTGCCGATATCGGCGATGGCCGTGCTGATGACGGCTTCGGGGGCAGCGTAGACGGTGGAGACAGGGAGGATAGGGACGTGCCAAACGTCGTCGTAGTTGTGGTCTTGTGGGGCGGGGGGGACGTGTTCAGCGAGGTTGGCGGCGGGGACCGGGGCGGGGGGCGGGGGTGGCAGGATGTCGGCCGTGGACGTCGTTTGTGCCAGGCGGGCGGGGGTTTGGCGGCTAGGGGCGGGTGGGCGGATGGTGGGGCAGGTCTGGGCGAAGTAGTCCGTGCCTTGGCAGATGCGACAGGGAATGGCGGGGCCCGGGCCACGGTAGGGGCGGGCGGGGGAGGTCTGCGTGCGGGAGGCACATACAACGACCAAATGTCTCGGTACTGGCCGAGTCATGCACCAGTCTGCAAGGACGGCCGATCCCGGACGCTGTCTTCCAGGCTCCCTCTGTGAGTCTGATGTACCCGGCTGACAGCACAAAAGCGATTCGCGGTAGGAAAGCCGAGTCATGTCGGCGGATCGAGTGGGGATATTGATTTTTGACTGTGATATCAGCCACGGGAACCAAACTCGTTGGCCACCTGCGTCGACTGGCCATGGGCGACCCCGCGCGGGCCTGGCTTTGGGTCGGGGCCGCGCCAGCGCCTCTACGCGGCCCCAAGCAGGCGGACGCTGACGGCGGGGGGGAAAGTGTGCGGACAATAGCGTGGCCGTGCACGCCCGCTGATTGACGACGGGCACGCGAGAGCCCGTTGCCATAGCGTGCTCCCCTAGGAGCCTTTGACGGGGGAGGGCGCTGGCTCAGACTGGTGACTGATTGCCGGGGCGAGCGGCGTGCACCTGCGCCCAAGTGGGCGCCGAGGATGTCCAGCTTCTAGGTGGACCACAGCAGGGAGTTGGCCGGCAAAAGGACCAGCTGTGTGAACGCATTCCCATGATTCCCACCCCTCTGCCATAGTGGCCGCTCAGGTGATCTTTGCCGCCCCCTACCCCTCATCCGACTGCAGCGCTTCACAGCCAGATCCAGGGCCGAATCTGTACCTATGACCCCGCTGTGTCTGCACATCCAGTCTTTCCGCCTCTTTTTTACATAGCCGTTCTGATGATTACAGATGCCCTCTCTCTCTTGATGAGGTGGGCAGGTCCTGTCCGGGACTACTCAGGAGCAAGCTAAAGCGCTTTCAGTTCTTGAGTGACCCATACTGCGGACACGAGACCAAACTGCCAGCAGTCCAACTCAAAGAAAAAGTGTATTCATCAAACTCCCTCAAGAGACAGTCCAACCCTCTCACTCTGTCGCTGCTCTCGCGGCCGCATCGTTGAGTACTATGTACTGCTCAGCGTGGGGGCCTGTCAGGCGTGCACGGCTCTTCGAGATGGTGCGACCCGCCTTGCAGAACAACCGCTCAGAGGACACGCTAGTTGCAGGGATGGACAGCGAATAGCGAGCTGCCAGAGCCAGACGGGGAAAGAGCTGCTGATGCCTGTGCCACCACGAGAAAGCAGAGTCCTCCGAGTCAGTACTCACTGAAAACGCACAGTACGCATCCCACTCGCTGGCAATAGGAATAATAGGAGCAGCACTCAAAGACCGAGAGGCACCAGACCCCTCTTCCCCAAAAGATCCCACTGAAGCAAAAGCACGCAAACTCAATGCGAAAGTGCGCCTCTTCTTAACAGGGGGCTCGACAGCGCGGTCGCCAGGCGGCCCAGCGCCACTGCTCACGGCGTCTGCCGCCCGCCCGACCATCCATGATATCACGTCCAGCGCCCGGCTGCGAGCCGCGGCGGCGGTCCGTCCATCGTCCCCAAACGTAAAGTTCTTCGTGAACGGGTCCATCAGCACAACAGCGATTCGGATGCCGAACCAGTCGGGGTTGGGGCCCCTCTGGCACTCCCGGTCCCGCCGACAGCACATATCAGCCAGGACCGTGCGCTTAAAGTCCTGCAGAGCTTGACAGTCGCCCGGCTCGAGCGCTCCTGCGCGCCGCACATACCAGTACACCATCTCCTCCATTGGGCTCGTGGCTGCGTCCTCCGAGCCCAGCGTGGCAGAGGCGCTCTCGAGAACGGTCATAAAGCCCACCAGCTGCGTCAGAGCGGCCTGTTCCTGAAAGGACGGGCAGGCCACCCTCGCCTTGCGGGCTGACACAGCAGTGTAATGGTAATAGGCCGATAGAGCCGCTGGTACAGCCGCGCCGACTCGGAGGAACCGGCGCAGCATGGCAAGGGCCGACCCCCACCGCGTCGGGCAGTCAATGATAAGCCGCGACACGACTGAAGCAGGGGTCTTGCGCTCCCTCCTCTCGAGGGTAGATGCACGGGCCTCCTCCTGCGTCACCGCCAATCTCATTTCCCCCTGGAAGTTGGTGCTAGTCCGGCACAGCTTAGCTACGAGACGGACCTTATCCAGGGTGGCCCGTACAAGAGGCACAGCCATGCCAGCTCTGACTGACAGCTGCAAAGTGTGGGTGGTGCAGCGTGCGTGCTGCCAGAGGTAGGCTGCGTCCGTGGACGACGGGTTGACGGGGTGAAACGTGTGGAGAGCGCCAGGCATCTCGAGGCAGAAGGTGTCTGCCCGAGCGCTTGCGAGGGCGCACGCTGCATCATCCACCTCATCCGCAGTGTCGCGAGAGGTGATGACGTTGACACCATGATCATCGTCCACATCAGATCCGACGTCCGCCAGGCCTTCCCCGTCGCCACCTCCCTCCTCATCGTCGGTATCGTCCATATCCGGCGACAACGGGCCCGCCGTCCCGTCCAATATTCCCTGTCTGGGGGTGCTCCTTGAGTTCCCAGGCCCGCCGCCGCCGGGTACATGGCTGACACCTCCAATATCCAGGCCCTCCCCGCGACTCGGCACCCCAGCATGGCCTCTCTCACCGCGGGGAGACACTTCTGCATTTGGGTGGGCCCGCCTCCCACCGTTGGTGGATGGACCGACCGGCGTGGCGGCCAGAGCCTCAAAACGTCCAGCGGCGCGTCCGAGCTCCCGACCAGCACCCACGCAGTTGCTGGCCCCATCGGTCCGCACCACGCCCACCTTTCCCTTGACGCCAAACTCTTGGGCTGCACCCAGGAGGAATGCGGCAATGACATTGGCCGTGTGCCTGCCCCTCACCACGGAGCACCGCAGGACGGCCGTCCGCAGGCGCAAGTTGTCGTCCAGCCACGTCACGACGAAAGACGCAAACGGATCATTGGCCAGCGTCCACATATCGGTGTTGACGTGGCAAACGGGCACGCGTGACAGCTCCTCGCGCGCCCCGTCTTGGTGCAGCTGCCATCGGGAGGACAGGGCGCGGGCCAGTGTGCGCCGCGACATTGTCGACAGCCGGGGATTTGCCACGGCAATCATAGACACGTACGCCTCGTCGTCAACGATGCTCTCGGGGGACAGGGTGGAGATGACCATATCCAGCTGCTTCTCGTTGAATCGTTGTTGGGTCGGATGGGTCGGCGGGTAGGGTGCCACGGCGGCAGCGAAAAACGTCTGGATGTCTGTCTGCTCGGCGCCGACACGTCGGCGACCCGGCCCAGGCGGGCAGCGAGGCGCAACAGGGGACTCTCCCTCAATTCCATGCTTGTCCTTGAGGTGCCTTCTGAGGTTGGTGGTCCCATTGGCATGTGCCACGCGGGTCGGGAGTCCGTGGTGGTCCTTGTGGACACAGAGGAAGACGCCAGCCACCGGTTCACCCGTGTTGTCGTACTCTGCCACAAAGTAGGCATAGACCCAGCTGCGCCGCTTCCCGGCTGGTACCGGGGCCCAACTGCAGCCCTCCGGGGGGCGCCATAGCGTCTGCGGCGCCAGAGGCAGGGCGCCCGCATCCGAGGCAGCGGCACTGAGAGCCGTCGAGGGGATAGGGGAAGGGACTGTGTGGGTTGTCGTTGGCGAAAGAAGAGATGATGGTGGAGGGGGGGAAGATGACGGGGGGGGAGGCGGGGAAGGGGCAGGCGGAAGTGGTGCGTCCGCCATGGTGGGCTCTGGTCGGGGTGTGCCGGGCAGCACCGGGAGCGGCCGCGGACAGCAGCGGTGAGCTGTGGCATGACCAGACGTGGTCGTGGTCGTGATTTCCCAAGGTCATCCCGCCCCCCCCCAATAAATCCATAAACCCAAGGTCAGGTCACCACGTATAATAAGAAATACAAAAAACCGGTTGAGCCGGTTTGTCGTCTCCGAAACTGGTTTGATCCGGTTTGGCCATTCTTGCCAGTTTAAACCGGTTTCAACCGGTTTCTGGAAACCGGTTGCCCATCCCTAGTGCTGCATCATCACGGAACACGTCAACTCGTTGACAATGGGTGCTACCTTTGTCTGTTCACGCTCCCGAGAGGGCGCGATCAGGGCATGATCGGGCGTGACATGCTCTCACGCCCCGGGTTTGGGGACGCAAACTACATATTTACTCTGTAGGAACAACTTCACACAGACGTCAGTCGATTCGCAGAGCTCGTCGGATGCATCTCGCGCCGCGATGACCACAAGGCACACAACGAGATTCAGTCACTCAACCCATTGGCCCAACAACCGCCCATACCCGCGCTGCTTATGAGTGTGCATGAAGGCGCCTCTTGGCGAGCACGTGGCCGACCAACGCTTGGCCCCGCAGCGTCGGTGGCCCAGCTGACCCGTGTGGTGTTTGTTTGCCCAGGCTCCCCGTGTGCCTGAAGACGACCAGATTTCTCGACGTCAATGGCCTCTTGTTCTTCTCCATCAAGCAGCCCCCTCTGAGTGGGCAGTGTGATTCGTTCAGGACGATGATCATCATGATGCACTGCGTTGAGGCGCGGAGGTCGACCGCTGTCGTGCTCCCCGTCTCCCCTGGACGACAGGAGGATGACAGCGCTCGTTCGAGACACGAGTGCCGAGGCCTCTTTCCAACGTCAGGGCCCCCACACCAAACGGGCGGTGGCCCGGCCGCCCATCGCAAATGAGGCCCGACGGCTGACGGCGCCGCCGCGCCTGCCACGGCTGTCGGTTGTGGCGCGACAAAAATCCTGACGAATGAGTGCGCCAGCGCCTGCGCCAGGCGGCGGCCGCCGTTGGCAAGCCCGCCCCGGGCCAAGGCAAAAAAGCCGGCCCCCTCCCCACTCCCGCGGCCGCCACGGCTCGTGCCGCACAGGGGGATCGTCCGCTCTGGATATTCTCCCATCGCGGTCCCATCGAGCTCTCGATATGGACTTTCGATGGGCTAAAATAGACCGTCGATGGGCTTTTTCGTGCCCATCGGTCATCCCATCGAAGTCATCGCCGCGATGAGGTCCTGTCAACTTTCGAGGGTCCGACTGTCCTGTCTATAGATTAGATACAGCCATCCTGATTGGGCAGTTGATTCCGAAGTGTCTTGACGTGTCGACCAACGTTCTGTCAATAGAAATTCCAAGCATTCGTGCATGAATGATGGTGCACTTAGTCTTACAAGTTCTCCGTCTCACCGTCGTCGTGACCACGTCTTCTTCGCAAAAACCATCCCTGGCGGCATCTGACTTGGCGTCTGCAACAGCTCGTCGGGCCGATGACATCAGTCGCAGAAGTGTATGTAGAGCCGGTCGGACGTCGATGAGAGAGCGAAAAAACCATTGAAAGCACAGTCATTGTCTCGAACACTCTTCGTGTGAGCTTCACTTGCCCACGCGCATGCCCCACACAATGCATCCACTTCAGTTCGCCCAAGCTCGAGCTCGGCCAAGAGTCAGAGACCGGCGAGATGTCGAAGGAGGTGGCGGGACGACGGTGGTCGTTCCATTGTATTTATGATAGTTTGTATTTAGGGGGTTCTCGAATCAACCAAGCGGAAGTAACTGCTCTCCCACGCATCCTATACGTCGACGGTCTGGGCACCCAATTCAGCCCATCGCAAAGCCCAACAATGTCCATCGAGCAACCTGCAGGAAAACATATCCTGAGCGATGCTAACCTCATCGCAAATGAGGCCTCGATGAGGTCTCGATTGGAAAAAGTCATGACGGGACGATGGTGCTCTGCAGCCACCCACTCCTACGAGGTGATCAGGGACTGGTGCTGCACTGCGCCTGGCACTGGGTCGCCACCAATGCATGGCCCGCCGCTGCATGCGCCCGACCAACGAGACTACCAGGGGGGGTAGGGAGTATGGTGTTGCGCACTGCGTCTCTGTGGTATGTATAGCGCGCGTGGTGGGTCTTTTGGTGCGGTGCGGTAGGATCGGCGGCGGCGTCTGCGCTCTCCCAGTTCAATACTTGCCACAGTGCGTGCTGCCTGACACGTCAGACACCCGCCGGTGCGAGATACCCCACCGCCGTTGTTACCGGTTGGCAGACGGTCGGCTGGGTGGGCAGCGGCCGACAAACCCTCCCCCCGCTCTGCGTCTCGTCCTCCCCCATGGTGATCGCTGGAAACAGGGCCGGAGAGTCGACAGCAGACCGTCAAGAGCCACAAGCGCGAGCGGGCAGCCGCGGTGGGAGCGGGGAAAGACGACAACACCAGTACAAACGCCCCAAGCGGCTAATCCTCACTGTTCCTGCCAACCCCACCGACCACAAAAAAGAAAAAGGCAGACCCTACGGCAGATTCCCTCCCCCACCCCCCACCCCCCCCCCCCCCCCCCCCCCCCCCCCCCCCCCCCCCCCCCCCCCCCCCCCCCCCCCCCCCCC
>ENA-ORXT01005812-ORXT01005812.1-marine-metagenome-genome-assembly--contig:-NODE-5812-length-11872-cov-8.447902_pt1 | contig 11872 bp, 7 predicted proteins | sample MGYA00237868_ERZ511482 | MGnify/ENA metagenome assembly ERZ511482 | reverse complement strand
GCGGGGCCGGCGCGGGCGCGGCGGCGATGGCGGTGGCGTGGTCGTCGTGCCCGTCATGACGGTCACGGTTTACACCCGCAGGCGAGGCCTGTTGGTGGGGTCGTGGGTAGTAGTGTAGGGGGGGGGGCAGTCATGGATTCTGGTCATGCCCGGTCACGCCTACGGTGCGGTGATTACTCATACACGCGTGCATCCGAGGAGGGTAGGTAAGTATCGAGCTGGGCACGTGGCACTGTTGGGTGTCGTGGCAGGTCCCGCCGCCGGGCCGAGGAGCGGGCCCGGGCGCGGCCGGGCGCGGCCCGCTGGGCGGGCGCCGGGCGCTGAGAGCGCGTCTCCGCACCAAAAAACGGTACGTGATCGAGACTTCCAGATACTACATGCTCGCGCCCCCGTCACGAGGCCGATTGGTGCTGCGGTTGGCGCGGTGCCACAGCCGGATCGTCTGAACCCTGTGCAATGGGACGGCCGCTGCAACCGCCGCGTCGTTTGCGGACGGGCTGAACGTACAAAAGCCGGTGCCGCGGTTAGTTCGTGAACGGCCGCCTGAACAAATCAAGATTTGGTCTAATACACAAGCACGAGACCTGCGCGAGACTTTTTGGGATCGCCTTGTATAGCTCGAGACACACCTGCGTGGTAGCGAGACTCCCACGAGAATGACGTTTGTGCGAGCCAATGGGTGGTCACTACGTGGTCTTGAATCGTACTAGGCGCGTTTGTCCAGACTCTTGACTGAGCGTCTTAGGCGAAGCCAAGTCTTCGTTTCCGAACGGTAGGGAGCGCCCGCCTCGGTGACGAGAGGCAACAGGTTTCAGCTCAGGACAACGCTGACGGGGAGGTCGGATAATGTGGACGTGCACGCGTGGAAAACGTGGAAGCCGGGGACTGTGCTTGACGCCACATTGCCCGTAGGAGCTACAGATAGATAAAACAGAAGGGACCCTCATGGCCTCCGCACTGTCTTTTCGATCTGTTTGTGTCTCTTCATCGTTTTCTTCACAGTTCCGGGTGCCCTTCTTGAGCAGAACCGTCCTGAGCCACGCTGACACTGGCACGAGCGAACTACAACACACACCACCACGCTGACACGGCCACGGGGGAGCGAGAACGCACACCACTATTACTACAAACAGAAAGCTATCAATGCAGACAAACAGAAAGCTATCAATGCAGCACGGCAAGTCGCCTCACCGGCCCCACGCTAACAAGAAACAAGCGCCAGGCATTATACGAGCAGTGGTTTGCCCAACGCCAGACGGCAACGTCCAGAACTCAAGTAGAACGCGGTGTGACGGCTACTCCATCACCAGGCGAAAATGAGTCTGACCCCACGATACCCACCCCATGCCCGCCCCACAACACGGCCATCATGATTCTCGTCAAAGCCCCGGAGACAGCTTGCGAGAAATCCACGGAAAGAACGCATTCGTAAAGAAGCGCGCGTCGTGGCGACCGGCCGCCGTCTTCTCCAAATCCTCCGGCAGCGCCTCGAGACCGTACTTGGCACCAAGGTGGTACCAGTCCACCTGAACGTCCTCCAAGCATACAATCTTGGTCATGTCGACGACGTCCAGCGCAGGCCACCCGTCAGAAGGATGGTTGAACGCCCAGGCCAGGCGCACGCACTTAAACTTCGAGAGTACGCAGTGGGGGCGAGCTGGCACTTGGCGCAAGCGTTGAAGGATGACACAGCACGTTCGCTGCGTAGCTACGGCGCGCAGAATGAGGCGCACGCGACCCCATGCTACTTCTTCACCGTTGCCCGTGCTGTACTTGACGAAGGAGAACCACGGCTTCTTCATGAAGTTCTCGGTGGCGCGCACGTACTGCACATGGCGCTGGTAGCCGCAGTCGAGGCGCGCGGCGATCCGCACCGTCTTATGAAAGGAGACCTTGTCGTCGTCTTCAAGCGAAAGAAGGTTGGCGAGACCTGCCAGACCCCAGAGCAGCGCGAGGTCACCGATCGCCGCCTTGCGCCCTCGGCCAGTCACCGACACTCCCCCTGTTGTCATCAGCTCCTGGCGCGTCTGCGTGTCGTCCTCGTCGCTGGCCACGCCCTCCATGGGCTGCTCGCCCTGCTCAGTGGCGTCGATGTGGGAGAGCTCTAGGAGAATCTGCGACTGCGTCTCTTCGCACCTCATCATCTGCAGCGCAACATCCGGGCCGCGCTTGTTGCTGCGCCTGTACATGCGCTTGCAGGCGCCGTGAAGGCGCTCGTTGATGGATGTGTCGCCTTCCCACAGATTTCCGCGCTTCCGCAGCTCGTCCCCGAGGTGACGCGCAAGACGGTGCAGCTTGGTCGTGTGGATTTCGCCGTAAAGCGTCTGCACGTGGTCGATGGCGAGGGATGTCGCCGCGTGCTCGAGCTTGTCAATGTCCTCGTCGAAAAGGACGTTGGGGTCTAGGACGTTGTCGCCAAACAAGAGGTTGTTGAGCTCTGCTGCCTTGCAAAACATAGTCAACACAGCGTCATGGATGGGCACGTTCTTGTACACCTTCCGATACTGCTCCGAAGTTGCCAGGTCGGGGCCGGGAAGCGCACCCATGGGCTCCTCGGCGACTGCAAACACATCTCCGTCCACATCGCCCCACCCGTCGGTGAAGTACCCGGCGTCATTCTCCGTGTTCGGTGTCGGTGATGCGAGATGCGAGTTTCCTGCGACTGCAGTCGCCCCCCCCGCGGCGTCGTCAGCGTCGGTGGGTGGTCCGACCACGCCCGCGACCATGAAAGGCCAGTACGGGCAGAAGTGACGCCAGTTGCGCCCTGTCATCGTCGCTTGTTTGACCGCCGGCGGCACAAAACACCTGAGATAGCAGCGATAAATGACCGAGAAAAGGATACGGGGTAGACATACAACGTTGAGGAAAAAACAACAGGGGGGGACACGTTGCGTCAGGGTCGGCGCATGGGTCCACTCAGACTTGGATAGGTACTCACAGTGAACGCGATAATCGCATTGCCGCCCAGACCCACACGTAGACTAACACGTCAGCGCATGTAGAACAAGTCACAGAGAAACGTACCCAGGCGTGGAGGGCGATGCTTTGCAAAGGCGTCCGAGGTGGAAGCCCCGTTGGTTGATGGTATCCATCGTCACCTGCACAGAGCCGAGTCGGGCAGGCATGGTTTTCCCGCCGCAAACCGACTCGAGGAAGGCCGGCAGCCGCTGCGCCAGCATGCGAAGCACGCCCAACTTCCATACATGCAGGACGTCGAAAGAAACGATGTCGTACAAGTTGCAGCCGCCAGTGCTCAAGCCATGCATTGCTCCAAGAACCGGGACAAAGGCCAGCGCACTGTGTGCGTCGCCAATCGCCTTGCGGAGGCCCGGTCGTGGGTCATCCCGCCGGACGAGCGCCGCCGCAAGCTGCGCCTCAAGGACTTGCACCACCGGCCGCCTTTCGTTGGCGGACCGGTTCTGGCCGCCACCGGCCAGGCGGCTGATCATGCAGTGGGAGCAGTAGAAGTTGCATTGATTGCCCATGAGACAGAGCAGGTTGCGCTCCTCCACCTGGTCGACGACCAACCCGACAACACGGGGTACGAGGCGCATCATGCCGTGCCCTGCGACTTCCGCAGACACGCCTGTCGCACTGGCCGCAATCAGCTTTTGAAGAGCAATCGCCAGGCAACGCTGCAGGAGGTCATTGCGGATGTCGGAAACTTCGAGCCGCGCCGCTGCTGAACTCTTGTCCGCCTTTGGCACGTGCTCAACGTAGCCAATCGTCACCCAAGCGCCCCCATCATCCAGCACGTTGGCATACCTGGCACGCACAGGGAAGATGTGATGGGCGCCGGACCAAGACACAAGCGCCTCGTCAGCGTGCAACAGGATGGCCATCACACGACCGTTTTCTCCATGGATGCGCTTCACGTCCTTGGCCTCGTTGCAATAAAGGTCCGAGTCGAGTGTGCCCCGACGTGGCCAATGCTGTCGTGTCCCACTCGATCGTGCCGTCGCCGGACGCGGCTGCCCTAGAAAGCGCGTTTCTGTGGAGGCACGGAATGCCGCCACCGAGGCTCCCGACGCGGCGGCAGTCCCCGGAGTTGTCCCAGTGACGATGCTGCCGCTGCCGCTGCTAACGATAGTCCGTCGGCTGCGCGGCAACGGCATGATCTCCTCGTCGCTTCCGCCGTCGCTACCGCCGAGACCTTGCATACCGCTCGATCGTGACACAGCCGCAGCTCCCATGCCACTGCCGATACCAGTGCCGTCGCGCACAGCGGCGTCGCCGTCACCAATGGCGTCGCCATCAGAGACATTGGCGGTGCCTGACGAGCCACATGCAGGTCCAACTCGTCCCGACATCTCCCAGGCCGGAGGGGGGCAGTCGCTGCGCGTGAGCCGCGACATGCTGTCGCCCTCCAGGGTCTGGCGTTCCTCTGGTCCTAAGGAAACCTCAGTTGCGCTCTTCAGCGCGTCTAGACCAGCGTCAAGCGCATCGCGGAAGTAGAACTTGAAGGTACGCTCACCCAGGACGATGGGGACTTTCATCCACTGCCTCAGAGCGAGCACGCGACGCTGCTCGTGCTTCGTCTCGGTGAGGAAGCTGTTCGCCGTAGGAAACGTCGCCGTGAACGCTCCAGCAGCGCCGCCAACCGTCGCGGCAGCCTCAATATCGAAAAGAACGTGCGCCAGCGCCAGATGGTCGCTCTCTGACATGCCGCACCCGCCGGCCGTCAGGGAAAAGGCGAACGCGCGTCGCAATGCCTTCGTGGAGAAGCGTGACTTGCGCTCGGCCCACGCGGGGTCGACGACCGGCACACATTTGGATACCTCCGGCAGGTCGTTGTAGTATTCTCGGATGCGCGCTGCAATGCTCAGGTACTCTGCCACCATGTTGTCGTCGCCTCCATTCGCCGACCGCCGTAGGACCCCCGCCCCAATCCGGCCGCGCTCCATCCCATCGGCCCCAACGTAGGCGCCAGTAAGGCGCCCGGCACCTGCCGCGGCACGAGTGTGGGTTGGATGCTTCTCTTCAATGTCCATGAATTGTCCGCCGTCGGCAGCTTGTCCGCCGTTGGCAGCAACACCCCCACCATCACAACGAGGAGGCGAGTCGGCGTCGACCACGATGATCTCGCCCGACGCGGCAGCGGCAGTGGCTCCCGCAACGCCAAGCCGACGAGTCGAAGGCTCTATGCTGGTCCCCACCAGCCGGTTTAGCGAGGAGTGGGACGCCTGCATGTGCCGCCCCCGGTGGGCGTCGCAGGAGAAAGACATGTGGCAGTGCGTACACGGGTACGACGAGCGCGTGATACGCCCCCCACTCAGACGGCCATTGTCACCGAGGCGTGCTTGACCCGGGCTCGACATGGAGCGCCACTCCGTGGAGAAGGCGACAGCGAGAAGATTGATGGTGGAGACGCAGAGAGGGACGAAGGGCACCGCACCAGTTGTGGAAGGGCGGACGACGCGGTCGCCCGCAACTGCGAGCGTGGAGACGGTGGAGGACGTCCGGAGCAGCGACGAGACGACCATTCGCAGCTCTTATTCTGTCCTGTGCCGCTTGGTGAGGCGATGTTGCGGGGAATGAAGGAGCTCAAAAACCACAGGCGCCGTCTGCATCTGGGGCTGGCCCTTCCCGAGAGGGAGGGATTCACAGTGGACCACCTAAAACAGCTCCAGGGAGGAGCAAAGAACGGCGAGTAAGACCGGCGGTTAGATTGGCACCGAGCGCGGCACACAGGGCGGGCACGTGGGTACTAACACAGGCACAGCACAAGAGAACAAGCACTGTAGCGGACTCTCCACAACAACGTTTCAGGACGATCGAGAGCCAGACACCCCGAGGCCGTGCACACCAAAGAATGAGGGGGGGGCAGCAGAATATCGCTTACCACCCGTAGACCAGCAGAGCGGGGCCGGCTGTCACGGTGACCGCCGCCCCAACGATGCGAAGTGGCCAAGAGAAGGCGCCCAACGACCAGAAGTCACAGGCCGGCGGCCCGCACCGCTACAATGACCTTGGAGTAGCCTGCACCAGAGGCGCTGCCAGCCAGGCGCTGCCTGCGCTACGGTGCGGCGTACGCCACGGCCGCCCAGGGCACTCTGCGCTGTCTCCCGCATCGGCTGCTCGAGGCAGTTCGGGCGCGAAGAAGCCGATCCGGTGGCAGGGAAGACGAGGGAGTGAGATTACGGGTTCCAGCAGCGACCCTTCGAAGTACTGGTCTCCGGCCGATCTACAGTCCAGGATTCGTGACCGAGGCCCCCCAATTCGTGCGCAACGCCCTACAATGGGTTTACATCATCGGAAGTAAAGCGGGGGCCACCAGGAATATAACTTTACGCAAATGTCACAGGTCCAACGGACTCGGCTGTTCACACATCGTAGCCCCTCTGCCAAGGAGTCGTCAAATTTGCAGGAGGTTGGCGTACGTCGTCTGTGCGGCCTTTGCCTGCACTTTTAATGCTGTCAATTGAATTGAACGTGGCCAATCCGCCATTGCCTCACCTCCTCGTGTATGTCGCTCATCTGGCTGACTGAAATTCTTCCGGGCATCGTCAGCGACGTCGTCGACGTCGCGCCCACCATCGTCGGCGATGCCGCCACCGATTCGGTGTCTTCGTCGATTGTCGCTGCCCCCCGCTTGGCCGCTGTCCCTCTGGCCTGACATGGTTCCGTGACCGCTGCGGCCATGAGTCAGAGGCGCACTGTCTGGTGCAGCGTCGTGGTCGACTGCATTGGTACGGGACCGGGTGTGTGGGGGGGTGCACGGCTTCTGGTATGGCTGCTATGGGTCGACGGCAGAGTGCTTTGGTCCCCCAACGGATTGCTCCAAAGTCGGGGGGGGGCGCTTGTCCTCGATTCCTGACGACGGCTACGGTCTTGGTGAGCGCACCGACGCTTCAGCTCTCGGACGTTGAGCCCGGTTGCGAGGTGAGCGTCACACATTCTAACCGCCCATGGGGCGATTGTGTTGCATGCAGCTGTTTGCGGGGAGCACACTTGCAATGGCAAGCAGACAACATGGTTGACGCCGCCGCGGTAATGGTGATTGAGCGGACACGTGCATGTCGTACTATCATGCGCCTTGCGCACGCGAATTTTCTTCCGTGCGTGGAGGCTGCGACGCCACTGGTACTCCAATGCCAGCATCCACAAAGATGACTCATGGTGCGGCTGGAACGTGAAGGGGCAAAGTATGGCGTAATCCTATGCTCGTGGCCTGGTCGGTGAGCACTGGGACAGAGAGGTATTGCTGGGTAATGAGGGGGTCACTATAGAACAAGACGAGAGCCCAGGGAACGAGCACAAGCTTCCTGCATCGTTGAGCTGCTGTTCTATGGGGTCACATCTGACCGTGTATTGCTGTCTGTGCGGAGCACCACACGTGTTGCGCACGCTCTGCACCTGCCGCCTGTTGCATGCCCTTTGTAGCCTTTCTGTGGGCCACTTGCGTGAGGTTCGCTGTTGCCACACGTTGGGAGGGGCGGGGAGTGGTCCATGCGGGCGGGCTCCAGAGGGAGGTGTGCGGCGGGAAGCACCCCAGCGAGTGTCGGTACCGCCACGCGCCTCATTGCTCCTGCCTTGTATAAGAGGTCTGCTGCTTGGTGCTGGAGTAGCCTGACCTTTCCTAGCACCCGACCTTCCGCTACGCGCTGCCCCCGCTGTTTCCGTCGTCCCCCTGGTCCACCGTCGACTTTCTGTCCACGACCCTCGTCCCTCTCTTTCCACCCTCCTCTTTGGGCTCGATTCTTCCGTAGACGTGATGGTTTTCGCGTTTACGAACCCCTCGGCGCGCGCTTTCTTGAACGTGCCGCAGCAGCCGACGCCTAACTCGTACAACAACGCCGCTGCCGCGCCGTGGAGCTTGAATGTGGGAGGTGCCGGGGCCGGGTCCGTCCCGGCGCCCGACGCCAACAATCGTCTGCCGAGCTTCACGACCTCACCCTCTCCTCTCGGCCTGGGGCCGAGTCTGGCGCCCGTATGGTACGCGGCTACCGGACATGCGGCTCAAGTGGGCGGCCAGCAGACGCTCGCGCCCTCCCTGCCGTCGGCGGCTGCAGCCGGCGTCAACAACCCAGGCGTGCATGTACGTGCACTGGAAGGGCCGCACGCTTCCGTGGCCCCCTCCATTGCCACTGCGGCAGCCCACCGTCGGGCAGGCGAACCTCCGGCGCCGCACGCCACGCCAGGCGGCACATCTGGCGCGCGATGGAGCCGACCGGCGTCTCCCGTGGCGACGGACGGCTCGTCTGCCACGGAAGCCGCTCAGTTGACGGGTCTTGACGCCCGCCGCGCTGGAGCTCGTTATGGTGTCATCCCTGCGTGGGCAACCGAGTCAGGGGCACAGCGGGGGCGCTCGGGTCGTCGGCCGCGGACTGCCAACCAGCGTCGGTCTCCTAGCCGCTCTCCTACCCGCCAGAGGCGCGATGGGAGCGACGAATTGGCGTCGGCCGTCCCCGTTCGGTCCCGAGATGGGACGCACGACGCTGGCGAGCGCGTCGAAGACGCAAGGATTTCGGACCTTATCTACTTCGTTACATCGACATCGGTGGGCACGCGCCGAATGCTCAACCGAATGGAGCAGCAGTTGGTCATCGTGGGCAACCAGCAGCGACAGGTGCAGTGCGTGCTCAACCGTATCGCCGTTCACGGAGACATGGCCGTGAGGGCGCGCCAAGAGGCCAGTGAGAGTGCGGAGGCCATCAAGGAGAAGCTGGAAGCCATCACAATGATGCTAAAGGAGAAGCTGCGGGACGACGACAACGACGAGACGGATATCACGGAAGAGGACAAGGCGGCCTGGGTACTTGATGTCGCGGTACGTTGGTCTCCTTGTCTTCGCGTCACTGTTCTCACTCACAATTTCTCTGCTGCAGGGCCCTTCCTCTATCTCATGTGTTCATCTGTGCGGCGGCTAACTCGAGCCTACACTTCTTCATCCCCTGTACTGTCCTTTCCGTTGTTTTGTCCTGTATGTTTCGCCTCACTTGCCTCGTTCGAACCCTTTTCAACTTCATCAGAAGGCGCTGGACGAGTGGCTTGAGGTGCGCTTCCTCACGGGCGTATGCGCCGCCGATGTCTGGCCGGATCACTCTGAGATTAATTGGCAGGTGCAGCAGTGGACAATGAAGCGCGTGGCCGTTGACGCGGCAACGTCTATCCGGCTCCTGCAGGAGAAGTGGTGCCTGCCGGCCCGCTCTCCTGTTCCTGGGCGGGACGGTGACGATACCGGTCACGCAAAGGCCACCACACGCGCCTGCCGCTACCTCAACCGGCGCGTATCGCACTTTTTCCAGAGGATTGGAGACCGTGTGTCGGCGGCATACACTATGAAGCTGTTTCACTTGACGGGGATGGGCGTACTGCGTCGTGCGCGGGCCGACCGTCCGAAGATGGAGGTATTCCTTTCGAACAACCTGGCTGCCGATCTACTGGCGGACGACGAGTTCATCACAGATGCAGACAGCCGCACTGCCCTCCTGCACGCCTCTCTCGAAGTTTTCAAGTCCTTTGGAGAAGGAAACCGCTTCTCCGAGGCGTGTCGGACGCCCACCGGCCACTCGACGGGCTCGATCGCGCTGGTTTGTCTACAAGCGCATCTGGCCGTCTTTACAACGAAGGTGCGAGAGCACTTGAAGCTCCGCCAGCGCGTCCCGGGCACCGGGCCGCGCTCCAACTTCAATACGGGACACCGGCAGATGTGGGAGGCCGAGCTGGAGGTCGTTGATGAGCACCTCATGAGCCAGGGTGCTCGCCAACGCAACGGTCTTCGCCTGATTGACGGGAATAAGGACTACCGCGCGCTCAGCGTGCGGCCCGCCGGCATTGCGGAGCCCCTGGTGCCGCTGTCTATTAATAGTGCCCTTGAGGCCTTCGGCGCTGCCGATCGCGTCTGGAACGCGTATGCGTCATCTCGTCCGTGCGGCGTGGGTCCAATTACTCCCCAGCAGGGCTCTCCTGGTCGCGGTGCGGGGAACGTTGCTGATGTGGGTGCTGCTGTGGGTGTCGGCCATGCAGCTAGCACTGAGACTGCTGCTGTGGACGGTGATCAGGTGAGGGCCAGCACCCCAGCGGCGGGGGGCTTCGTGGCGACATGCGGCTCGACGGCGGCGGGAGGCTCGGCGGTGGCTGGCGGCTCGGCGGTGGCTGGCGGCTCGGCGGTGGCTGGCGGCTCGGCGGTGGCTGGCGGCTCGGCGGTGGCTGGCGGCTTGACGGCGGCAGCGGAATCGACGCGAGCGGCGGGCTCGATGGTCGCCCCGGGCCCTACGGCGCTCGCGTTCTCTGACGCGGGTGCGGGCTGGGCGGCGGGCGCGGCGGCGGGCGTGGCGGCGGGCGCGGGCTTGATGGCGGCCGCGAGCTCGACCTTGGCAGCGGGCTCAGCGATGGCGGCGGGCTCGGTGGCGGCCGGCGTCTCGTATGACGCTGGTGGGCCAGATGGTGATGGGGCGCACGGGTCAGGCTCGCAGATGCGTGATATGGGCGACGTTCTCGGCCGGCGCTCGTAGCTCTTCCGTGTTCCGGTCGCGTTGCTGGTGATCGACCTCACCCGGTGTCATACAGTGTGCTGGCTGCTGGCTGGTCCGCGACGACGGACATCACGTTGCTGTTCTTCGACATGTAGTGGTACCTCTCTTTTCTGTTGGCATGCATTCCTACGGGATCTGCGTGCGTCCTTCTAGCGTTAGGGTGTAGCTGTTCTAGACGATGATCTCTCGTTTACTGTTCATTAACGACGTTGTCTAGCACCTGGATTGCTTCTTAGTGGTAGGCACGCGACACGTCCCGCAGCTTAGGTTGCTGAGGCCCGACCAATTTTTAGGTCAGTCACGAGAGTCCCGTGACTGGGACCATGCACCACGACGGCACTGTGACGGAATCCTGGAAGTCCAGGGGTTCGTTCAGGATCCGCCAGAGGACGGCCGCTGTACATCCAACTTGGCCGTCGCAGCAGGCCAGGGTTCAGACGATGGGGGTGGGACGGGGGGGGGCGGCGTCCAGCTTACGAGGCGGCAACCGACCGCAGTGATTGCCACGGTTCCGGCAGAGGCACTCTTCGTCCTGGGCAGTGGGAAAACATATGGATTGACACCTCCCCACCTTGCTGGCCGGTCCGACGCGGCGGCGAGGCGGCCGCGGGGGGGGGGGGGGGGGGGGGCGGATCGCGAGGCGAGCCGCGTCACTCCGCAGAGGCAGGCCCACGGTTCTTGTCCTTGCAGCGGTGAGCGGCCGTCGTGCTGCCCTCAAAACGCGTCCGTCGCGTGAGTGCAGCGCGCATCGCGTCACGATGGTTGCGTCAGCCGCTGCACCACCCCACCAGTCCCGCGACGTTTGGCCCCGTCGGTCACCTCTGGGTGATCTCCCCAAAGCCACCGCCGTTGCATTCCCGACGACAGTCAGGAACTTTAGGTGCCGACGGCTCTTCACAGGGCCGGACCACCGCGGTCGCCCACCCCTGCGACGAGCCGTCGGCACCCCCCCCGCTGCGGTTCCTCCGTTCTCGGAACCACACCTCGAGCCGCGGCTGCCAGCGACGGTGGCGCCTCTTGTGGGGCGGCGCCGCCACGGACGCGCATCCCCGCGGGCCGGCGCTCCCCACCGACGCCGTCGCCCCCGTGCCGGCGGGGCGCACCCAGACCCGCGGGCCTGGGCGGGCAGCCGCCCGCCGCCGACCGGCGGCGGGCAGAGGCGCCACCGCCCCCGCCCAACAGTCCACAAGGGTACCATGGGGGGGGGCGGTGGCCCGCGCAATGCCACGGACGCCGCCCCGACGCGGTCCGGCGCCGTCCGGCGGCGCACCCCGAGGCGCACCCGACGGGCGGCCGACGCGCGGCGCGGCGCGTCCGCACCGCGTGGGCGCATGCGCGCGAGCGCTCGCGCGGGCGCACGCCTCGACACTCGCGCGTCGAGCAGGCAAAAAAAA
>ENA-ORXT01005811-ORXT01005811.1-marine-metagenome-genome-assembly--contig:-NODE-5811-length-11874-cov-9.742223_pt1 | contig 11874 bp, 14 predicted proteins | sample MGYA00237868_ERZ511482 | MGnify/ENA metagenome assembly ERZ511482 | reverse complement strand
GCCCCCCACCCCCGCCCCCCCCTCCGTGGCGCCCACGTACCCCCGTAATCGCCGCAAACTGCACGACGGAAATAAAGTCAAAGTAGCGCACGTCCGTGAGCACGCCCTGCGTCACGCCCACATTCTCCCGCCGGTACACCCCCCACTCGTCCGAGCGGAGCAACCAAAAGAGGCGCTGGAAGTCGTCCATCGCCACCACATCCATCCCGTCGAGCACCTCGTACGCGGCGCGCATCAGGCCGACGGCGAGCGCCTGCGACAGAGCCTGGCCGCCGCGGTCGCCGGGCGACGGGTGGGGCGCGTCCGTGCGCCGCGTTTTCCGCACGGGATGCACAGTTCTTTGGCACTCCTGGAAGAACTTGGTGGAATGGGCAATCGCAGTACCGCAACCAATCTCCATCTCTGTTCACTGAAGGTCAGATGTCGATCGTGTGGATGGCATTAACTATCGTCAACTCGCACGCAGGGGGAAGCTAAGTTCAAAATCCGGCACTTGCGCAGCACCTCGATGCCCCGTACGCGACTTGATACGGATGTGAACGGATGCATGTTTTAACGAGTTTTTGACAAGAATAACGCTCCACAGAGGTCGTTACGAGGGGTCGGACAAGAATCGTGCGAGCAATTCGAGTGAAAAACGAGCTCGTGGTGGATCTAGCAACGAGGTGCACGGCGCCGGCGCCGTGCACCTCGCGTTCGAATCAAGGTCATTACTTTGGAAGAAATTACGACAGAATGGGAATGGACACCGTCGGGGAAGCGCCGTCTGGCGTTCCTCCGGTCGTCATACTGTCTTGATCTCATGCAATGGAGGCACAAAGCCCATTGGGAGCGCATTTAGCAGTCCAAACTCCAGCCTCATCGACACAAGGTCAACCGTCGTCGTGCGTAGCTGTTAGCCACACCGTGAGCAACATCGGCATCACGATCCTGCGGTGCCAGCCGTGCACCGGGCCGCCGCCACCTCTGCTGTGCGTCTTGCGTTGGTTCCCGGATGAGCGCCTCGTCCGATCTCCACGCCGCTGCCCGGCTGCAAGCAACCTTCGTCCACACTCACGTTTTCTCGTGCACTGCTTCTGCGCTTCCCTCGCGGCTCAGAACTTGCTGAAGGGTCCGCACTGGACGAGTTGCCCTCCGTGAGCACGCACCGCGTGCGTGCTATTTTCCGATGGCATCATGACGTGCGGGGCGTGGCCCGGTGTGGGCAGAGGATTGACCAAGGGAGCTGACTTGCACTGCTTGCACGTTGCAGTGGTGCGCGAAATTTGAAGTTGTCTGAGCAGAGCCGTGCCAGCTGAGTTCGATGGCGGGCTGCAAGTTGCGCGTCTGCCCTTCGCCGAGCAGGTGGTGGCCTCTGCCTAATCTTTCCCGTGTGCCGTGCCGCACGGCGGTGGGGGTGGCCATGCCAAGGTCGGTGATACTGAGAGTGACTTGGGCACCGCCCAAGTCGACGGCGACATGCCCGCCACCGGCGCTATCGTGGAAGACAAGACGAGCGGCAAGGAGCTGATCCAGAGCGAGGGGTGTGGCGCACGTCCCCGCAAGCGCCTACATCTCGCGCTTTTCAAGAAGCTTGATTAGATCCTGCCACTTGCATGTTCTCGGGTGGGTGCCGATTAATGCTGTCGTTCTGGTGCCAGTGGTGATTTGGTGTTGTGTTTGCTGATGTGGGTCATGGAGGGAGCATTGGGTTTTCTCTTGTTGTGTCAGATATTCCGTGGGTCATGTATGCAGCGAGAAGCAGTGCGTGTGTTGGTACAGCAACGCCAAACGTGTCATTGAACAGGAGAGGCTACGAGACCGCCTTGATTGCGTTAGCAGAGTCAATCAGCTTGGTAAACTGAAGCGGTGACTTCGCGTACAGTTACGCGAGGCCCTGCTGCTTGACGCTCAGAGGCACACTCCAGTCCAAACTCCGCAGGCAGCCGCCGCCCCACATCCCCGTTCCATGTCAGACAGCCATGCAAGCGTCCAGCCGGGTCGTGCTCCGGCCAGTAAACCGGCGAGAGGATATTGGATGACTACCGGTTGTGAACAACGTTGGACTGTAACTCCCGCCTCGACAGTCCCGCTCGGAGTCAAAACACGCCGCTGATCCGCCCCAGTGTGCGCCTTCTGCTGGTCCCAGCCAAATGACTACCTCGGCATGGAACTCGCGCACGATAGGCACCTATGGCCACTTGCTAGCCGAGGTGGGGACTACAAAGCAATCATACACACGTACACACATCCCTGTTGGGGGAAAGAGACGAAGACACTAGCATCGCGAGTTCTCTTAGTTCCTGAAGGACGTTAAATGGGCTCCGTTAGGTGGTTCGAAGTACAATACTAGAGATACCTCCTGGGCCTCAGTTCGACGGCACGGGGTCGCTCTTGCCTCCAAATGTACCCTCGACACTTTGAAGTCCAGTATATTTACTGACATTGAGAACTGAGATGGCTCCGTGCCACTGTCAGGAAATCTGTTTGACCACTCAGCGACCGCCTGGGCGACGACTCTCCCCAACCAAATAAACGTTCGTTGACTGCTCTCGCTCTGCGTGTGGGCGACCGCTCGAGCTGCCGCGGCAGCGTTCAGTACCTAGCCCCCTCCCTCGTCCGGAAAGCATCGAGGTTACCTCGTCGTCTTGCTGACAAAAGTGCGCGCGCCGCTGTGAGTTCCTGCCGCCGGTTTTATCCACGGCCGTTGTGCTGCCGACGCACCGTGGTCGCCGCCAGCCTGGCGCCAGTCCCCGCGGCTACGCTGTGACCAGTCGCGCCAAAATGGCATCGACGAGGGAGCTGAGCTGGTGTGGCTGCTTGGTACGCAGAGGGCGCAGGCGCGTGACGGGCCAGTGCCTGCGCCTCGTTGGCCCGAGTGCTTTTGGCGCCTTGTGGGGAGCTGGCGAAACGCACCAAGTTGTTCGTTCTACCTACCGCGTCTTTGGCCACCAGTGGGGCTGCGTTAGACGTATCGACGCGGGCGCCGCGGCGTCGGGAGGTCAGGTGGCGGCGCTCGTGAACGTTGGCTTGGGGAGGGGGAGAGGACGCCTGGTGCGGAGGTGGAGCCGTGTCGTCGGCTGAGGTACCTCATGGATGGCGTGGGGGCTACGGGATTGGAGAGTGCGGATAACGACATGGCACCGTCGTCTTCCCTGCCACCTCGAGGCAACCTCTTGCCCGAGCCTAGCAACTCGTTTCACGTCCACGCGGCGAATGCAAGGAAGGCGGCCAAGACGAAAGCGACAGCAGCGGCTTCCTTAGAGAAAAGACGGGCGGCGGCAGCGCAGCGGGCAGAGAAGTCGGAGAAGGCTGCTCGTGATCGTGCCGCGGCAGGTTTGCCACCCTTACGTCGTCGACCTTCGCGAAAGGCCGCTTCCCCGCGCCCTGTCACTTGCGCTGTCGGTGGCACAACTGACGACTCAACAGTCTTGCCATCGGCGGCACCTGCCCCGCTAAACGCACCGGCACAGGTGGTGACACTTCCACTGGTGGCCACCCCTACCTCGACTCCGGTATTGGCCTCCCCCGCAGCGCTCCCCATGGTGGCGGCGGGGTCCCCTCTGGCGTTGTGTACGCCTGCCGTCGCGTCCCCTACGACGCACACACCATCGCGTGCTTCGGCGACCGCGCCGTTGCCGGCCGCGGTGGCGACTCTCCCTCTGCCCTTGGCGACGCTCACGCCTGCTGTGGCGCCCGCGCCGCCGCCTGCCTCGATGGCGACGTTTCTACCGGCCAACGCCACGACGGTACCTACTGTATTGACGGCGAGGGCGAGAGCCCCACTGCCGCGCGCAACGCAAACAACTGTAACGGCTATGACAACAAGGCCGGTGCCTCCGGTTGTGGGCGTCCCTGTGCTTGCAATGGCGCCGGCGGCCTCCTTGTCGCCCGCGGGGCCCTCCACCCCGGTTGCCCAGACGCCTACGTTTGCTGTCGCCCCTGCGGCGTCGGCGGTGGCCGCGAGCCGTGGAGGCTGGCGGCCTCCAACGGCTGCATCATGGGGCCCTCGGGGTGGTGCCACCAGTGCCCGCCCACCTGTGCAAGCTGCTTCCTTTCCGTCGGCGGCACCTGGTGCTGCTCGCGTCGTGACCGCTACGGTACGGGCCGACGCCAGTGCCGTCGCCAGCCCCTCCATAAGTGAAGGGTGCTTGTGCTCAGACGGGCGTGAGGTCAAACGCCTTCACTTGCGAATTGACGAGCTGGAGGCTGCGGCTAAGAAGCGCCGTGCCGCCACCAACTTGCAGCTGAAGGACTTGAGCAAGCGACAGACGGTAGCGTCAGCCCACACAGGAGATGTCAAGCGCATTCTCAGCGAGGTGCTTAAGGCTGTCAACTGTGTCGGCACTGCCCTTGGGCACGGGGCCTCGGCTACAAGAGAACTGTGTCGCACAGTCGAGCAACGCGGTGCTGCTGGTGCAAGGACTGCGGGCGCTGTCAATGGTGTTGAATCGGCTGCCACCTCGCTGCACTCCCCGTCGTTCTTCGACGTTCCGAGAAAGGCGCCGTGGGCCAAGGATATGGTGGTAAGTCGCGAGCTCCCCGATGCCTCTTTATTCGTTTGACGAGGGAACACCGTGACGCTTTTGAGTTTTGGAGCCTCGTCGCCTGCGGCATACTGATATGCCTCTGTTCTTCCGCTATATCATTGCTTGTTTTTGATTCCCTGCTGTGCTGTCACCACAACCTTATGGCGAAGCACAGAATGCCATCCGCCTGGAAACGACGAAGGCGTTCAAGGACAAGACGGCCAACGCCGTGCCGTGGCCTTCAACCCACGACAATCGGGAGATGGCCGCCAGGCACCTGCACGACAAGTTCCAGTTCCCGGGAGGGATGCCCGAGGCCCGACGTGCTCTGTCAAAGACTGTATTGGCTCCCTGCCTGCCAAGGCATAACAATGGAAACTACTTCAAGGAAGAGACGGTGTTGACCGTGCTACGCCGTGGCATCCCCCGCTTCCATCGAGCCGTGCTCGAAGCAGCGACAGAGGGCTTCTTGGAGCGGGCCGCTGTGCTGCTTGACGTGCCTCTGATCGGTCCCAAGCGCAACAGGCGCATGACATCCGCCAATGCGCAGCGATGCCTGGACGGGCACTGGTTGTTTGCGGACCAGTTCGGCCGGGAGGCCATGCTGTCGGGTCTTCACCGGGCGCTAGCCCGCATCAAAGGCCTGCGCGGCACCATGTTCGAGGTTGGGGTTACCAAGCGCAAAATATACAAGGTGCGGTATGGCATGTACGTGTCCATTGTGACAAAGGTACGTGGTGACTTGTTCTGCTCGTGTCTTGACCTTACTTCCGACATGAGTCGTTTTCTGTGAGAATGTGTTTGGGTGCCTTGCTGTGATTGTGAACCACTGAAGACGCCTGGTGCGCACGAGCTGACACTTTTTTTGATCGCTGCACCAGCTTCCACGTGTTGTACCAGCAGGTTTTTGTTACGTTGTGCGAGATGGCGGGCTATGCGCGCTTCACGACGGGCGCAGCCAACGTCGACGAGTGCTACCTGAAAGTATGGGCGGTCCTGCTCGACCTGGTACACGACTATCTCGTCCCTGGCACTGAGGAGCACATGGGCCTTCAACTGTTGGACGGGGACGACGCGCAGAGGATGGTCGCGCCTGGATTCACTGCTGCGCGGCTTCTAAGCACCCGGTTGCGTGTTCAGGCGACCGCCGGTGCAGGTGCACGAGCCGAGCTGCCTGCTCCGCGAGTTGCCGCTGCCCCAGCGTCAACACCCCCTCCCACTCTACCGCCCCCTGCCCCCCCTGTTGCTCTGCCTGCCGCCCTACCTGCTCTCCCAAGGACTGTGCTTCCTGCTGACCCACGGGCTGGGCCACGTGCTGGTTCCAGCGCTGCCCCGGCGACTGACCCGCAGGCTCCCCCGCTCGCCGCCGCGCTCCCTTCCTCACCTGCTTCCACCCCTGGTGCAGCGCGCGCTGCTTCCGCTGGTACAGAAGCGACCGCCGCGGCCCCCGTCGTCTGGCCTTTTGCGACGCGCACATCACCTCTTCCTGCATCACCTGGTGCAGCACCTGGTGGTCATCATGCGGCAGCGCCAGACGCGCTGGCACAGCCTCCATCTATTTTTTCCGCAGCTGCTGCCGCATCCGCTGCGGATGTGACTGCGGCTGTTGCTGCAGTCAATGTGGCTGCCGCTGCTGCCGCTGCTGCTGCTGCCGACGCCGACAATGACGGCGGTCCGATGAGTGACAGGGATGAGTTCCTCGACGGGATTGATGATGACTCCGAGATTGATGACGATGACTACGAGGAGGACAACTGAGACCGGTCGCGGTGCTGTACCTTGTTCACGACTTGTTGCTTTGATCATCCCAGTTAAGGCCTGTGTGTCTGTGTCTTTGGATTTCTGGAGGAGGTGAGAGAGGCGCTGGCGATTGTCGGCAGACTTTGTATGGACCACATGTTTCTGGACCGCATGCATTGTTGCATCCGCGTGTATGTCCTTTTGCTTTCTCTGCACCTTGTCCTTGATTGTGGGCGAGCAGACTGCTGAGATTTGAACTTGCGGGCGACCACCTCCATCTCCGGCCTGTGACGATCACGCACTACGGCACTGGCATACCGCCTGCCTTGCCTCCCACGTGTGACCATGGGCCATGGGCGCTCGCTTTCTTGCCCACATTGCAACAATGACGCCATGAACGCGGAGCGAGCCGCGTTGCTGGTGGCCTGCTCGCTGGCAAGTGCCGCCGACAGTGGGCGCACCACTCGAGCAGGCGGTCTATCCCGCGGACGCGCCGGCGTTGGATCGTAGAGGTCAGCACCACGATGACCCAGACGACAACGTGGACTCCCTCCCGATGACCAACTGCTGACACCTCATCCTACTACTGCTTGTTACTAACCAGAATAGGATGAACTTAAACGGCCTAGAAAAAATGCCAGCACAATGCACCTAGCACTGTCAGACGTCTGGAACGGTACTGTCAGTGCCGCTGTTACCTCTTCATATACGCTCCGCGGTCAAAATTTGAGAGATGGCGGCACCCCTCTCTGGACCCCATTACAGCACCGAACGATTGCACAACGACCACGCTTCTCGTCCGCTGTTCGTTGTGCCGGACGAATGCCGAACGCTGCGACTAACGAATGTCAATTCGTCCGGGCGACGCCGCCCGAACAACAACCGGACGAAATAATGCGTTCGTTCGAGGGCACCCGATGTGCGACGATACAGCGGGGGCGGCCGGCATGATGCCCACCTGTGACGGGGAAATGTGATTCCAGCACTGTGAATGATGTGATGATGCCCAGCTCGCGGGAACGTTGTAACGATCTGTTCTCCAGCCTCTCGTTGCCATTCCCCTGTGCTGGACTTTCCGTCCGGCAGTGCATTTGAATCCCGACCGCATTCCATCCGGGGCGGGCCGACCGCTGCTGTAAGGGACCCCCTCCGGTCGCGCGTACTGAGGCGACTTGATTGTGATTTGCTTTGAACTACAGTGCTCTGAGGAGCTGCAAACGGCCCACACGACGATTTTTCCTTACACAATCGACGGGGTGCCCTTCTGGATGAGATACTACATGCTCTGACAGCGCGTATGGAATAAAAAAGAATTGGTTGGCATTTACGATGTGCACCTCTAATTGAGGCTTGTCTGTGTGCAATTGAAAGGCATTCGAATTTGGCTCGGGGTTAATAGCACCAAGCTGGCGTGTCCTACATAGCTCAAGACGAACGCCAAGCCTCTCCTCTTCAGCCTCCGCTTCATTATTTGGCATGCCCTTTGTCGCTCTCGTCTCCCGGGCGGCGCTGCCCCGCCGACCCCGGAACGCCGCGTGCCGCGCTGCTGACAAATCCCCCGCTGGTGGTCTGTGGCGCGCCATGAGCGCGCCGCCCGGGACCGGTGGCGTTGGCATCGCCGCGCCGCGCCGCCCCCCCTGCGTTCGCGCTGGCCCCGCGCGCGGCGCGCCGGCGCGCGCCCGCGCGGGTGCGTTTGCGCTTGCGGGGGGGTGGCGCTGTCGCCCCGCGCGGGGGTGTCCTTGCCCGCCCCGCCGCCGTCGGCAGGTGGGGGGGGTCACGGGCAGACGCCCATGCAATCCCCGGGCGCGGGCGGCGGTCGGGTCGGTGTAGGGGCGGGATGGCGTTGACCCGTTTTTTTATTTTGTGTCGCCCGCCGGCGCCTGCGTCCACTCGGCGCCCTGCGTGGCTCCGTGGCGCCTCTCTCTGGCAGGAAGCCCCGCGCGCCTGCCGCCTTTGAGCAATGACAATGGACGGCAGCGGTAGTAGCTGGTAGCGCCGCCTGCCACCGGGTGGGGCCTGGTGGGTGGTGTGGGGGTGTGTGGTTGGCGCTGGCGCTCGTGCGCGTCCCCGACCGCCGCCGCTCCCCCGTACGGCGGCGTGCGCGGGTGGGGGCCGGCAAGTAGTGGTTGTTTTTTTGACACTGCGTGATCACCGGGGGGCCAGCAGGGGGGGCTGCGCGCTACCGCACGACCGCCGTGGCAGTTGCCAACGGGTGGTGGTGTCCCTCCCGCCGTCGCCTGGTTCCCGCTGCTTTACGGTACCGCGGCTGCTGCTTGTCCGTGTGCTCATCCCCACGCGGCGCCGCGTCACCGCGTCACGTGCGCGGCCGAGACGCGGGGGCGCGGGGGGGAATTCAAGGCGTCCGTCGGGGTGGTCCCCCACGTACGCCGGCGCTCCCCTCTCTCCTGCACCCCGCGTCGTCCCGCCTGCCCTGCCGCTGCTTGGGTGGCGGTGCAACGCAGTGCACGGGCGGTCGCGCTGGCGGTGGCCGCGTAGCGGTGGAGGCGCTCCCCGTCGGGTGCTGTCCCTACATCCGTGCAGGTGGAGCTATTGGTGTGCGGCAACGGCCGGCGGGCCGGCCCGGCGTTGTTTGTGGGGTTCGGGGACGTCGGGTCACGCGCAACACTTCCCTCTCGTTGGCCCCTCGCGCCGTCCCCGTCCCTCTCCGCCACGCAAGGGCGGCCGCGCACGCACAGCCACTCGAGCTGTGCGCCCGCCGGCGGCGGCGCAGCGTGACGTGTGTGCCCGGGCGCTGCCGTGTCGAACGTGGGTGGTGAAAGCCGCCGTCGTACGGCGGGTGGCGTGCGGCTTTCACGAGTGGTGACCGTGGTGAACCCGACGGCGTTTGTTCTGTCGGGACAACAGCGGTGCGGCGGCTGCCTCGGCCACGCCGACGTCGTCGCGACCATGGGGGACCGCGACCGGGACCCGTCCTCCCTGACGCAACCGTCGCCGGTGAGCATCTCCGAGGCGGCGGTGTTTGTGGCCTCGACGCCGAGGAGGGTCAAGCCACCGGCGGTGCATGCGCCGCCGTTGCCGACGGCGACGGCGGCACGCGAGGCGCCGGCTGCGGTGGCGGCGGTAGCGGCAGAGGAGCCCGCGAGCCGCGCCACCCCCGGGGATGCGGCCGCGGCGGCCGCCTCGGCGGCTCCTGCCAAGATGCCGCTGGAGGCATTGACGGCGGTGGCGACGGCGGCGGCGGCAGGTGGTGGCGACGCGGTGCTGAAGAAGTCGGTTGGTATTACTGTGGCGCCGACCATGATCATCCCCAGTGTCCCATTCCCTGAGCAAGAAGCCGAGTACGAGACGTCTGAGTCTGAGGATGCTGAAGACTACAAGAAGGGTATGTGGACCAGCTCAGCGGGCGAGCCTCTTGGATTATGTTGGTTTTTCTTGTCTGCCTTTGTGCTTTGTCCGGGTTTGCCACTATGAGACATGCCACACGCACTGCTTGGTCAGTCTAGCTCACCGACCGGTCACTGTGGTGCTTGCTCTTGAGCCGTTTGACCATGCTCTCGCTACCCACTTCCTGTCCTGGTCTCGCGGTCTGGTCGTCTCGGTTGTGCATGCACAGGTGGCTACCACGTCGTACGTATCGGCGAGACGTTCAAGGACGGGCGGTACCGGGTGCTTCAGAAACTCGGCTGGGGCCACTTCTCGACCGTGTGGCTTTGCTTGGACAATGAGACGGCGCGCTACTGCGCCGTCAAGGTCCAAAAGTCTGCTCCCCACTATGCGGAAGCTGCGAAGGATGAAATCCGCCTCCTAAACGACCTGCGATCCAACCTGCCCTCCGTGACGGGCTTTGGCGTGCCCGGTTCGCAGGCCGCGCCGCCAGTGGTCGATTTGCTCGACTCGTTTGAGCACGAGGGCCCCAACGGCCGTCACGTGTGCCTCGCTTTTGAGCTCCTGGGCAAGTCACTCCTGTCCCTCGTCAAGCGCTTCAACTATCGAGGCGTGCCGATTCCGCTCATCAAGGTGATTGCGCGGCAGATCCTCGAGGGTCTCGACTATGCCCACTCCGTTTGCGGCATCATCCACACGGACATCAAGCCGGAGAATGTGCTCTTTGTGCCCCACCCGTCGGAGATTGTGGACCTCCACGCCCGCACGGACGCGGCGCTTGCGGCCGAGGCGGTTGCCGCTGCCCGCCTCCGCGCCAAACGATGCGTCCGCCGGGCGTCCCCGGCGGCACCAGAGGTCTCACTCACGACCTCGGGCGGCGCCGCCACGCCGCCATTCCCCCTTTCAGCCCTTCCCGTTGCGGGTGCGGTGCACGGCAGCGCGTGCCGCTCGACCGACTCGGGCGATTGGGGCGCCCATGGCGATGAGATTGCTTCCTTCCTCGACCGTTGCGACAGCTCCAAGAGCCACAGAGCTGGCGACAGCCCCGTGACGGCTCCGTCCGCCAGCAGCGGCGCCGGCAGGGAGTTGGGCAGCGACAGCGGGGACGACCATGACTCGGACGACGACGCGGACGGCGGGTCTGCGGCGGACGACCCCGAGGCGGCCCGCGGCGTTGCGGTGGCGGCAGCCGCCAAGTTCTCCGCCCTCTACAACCCCAACCCAGACCTGGCATTTGCCAGCGGCTGCGTCAAAGTGGTGGACTTTGGCAACGCGTGTTGGGTGGACAAGCACTTCACCGAGGACATTCAAACACGCCAGTACCGGGCGCCCGAGGTGATTTTGGGTGCGAGCTACGACACGTCGGCGGACATTTGGTCGGTGGCCACGCTGCTGTTTGAGCTGGCCACGGGCGACTTCCTCTTTGACCCCCACTCGGACAAGGACTATGACCGTGACGAGGACCACCTGGCACTCATGATGGAGCTGCTCGGCCCGCTGCCGCCGACGCTCATTGAGAAGGGTGAGTACGCGCGGGAGTTCTTCACCCGCTCGGGGGAGCTGCGCCACATCCGGCGGCTCAACTTTTGGTCGCTTCGCGACGTCCTTGGCGAGAAGTACAAGCTGCCCCCCGAGGACGCGATCGGCCTGTCGCAGTTCCTCGCCCCGATGCTCATCTTTGACCCGACGCAGCGGGCGACCGCCGCCGAGGCGCTCCTCCACCCGTTTGTCAATGATGAGAGCACCGTGGCGGGCGCTTCGGGGCGGTGGGCGTCGCCAGAGCTGCACGACCGTCACCGCAACGGGACGGGGGAGCGGATGCCGTCCATGCCCCCGCAGGCGCACGGGCGGGTACGCATCCTCCCCGACGCGGAGCCGGTGCGTCCAGGGCCGGCGAGCGAGGTGGCCGCCGGTCATGTGTAGCGGGGTGGCCCCTGCCCGGACTCGCGTTAGGACGGCGGGCGCCCAGTGTTTGCGTGTAAAAGTCGCTCCTTTTCTATTTTGACGGCCGCTGGCCGGGAACAAACCAACAACCTATGCCTCCATGCCTGCTGAGCAGTGAGCGCTGTGCGCGTTTGCAGCGCCGAGGAACGAGGAGCGTGGGACTTCTCCCACGAGTTTGCAAGTAATCCACCCAGACAGCGCGCAAGCAGAGGAGAACACCTGGACGGACACCCGCCCCCACCCACCCCCATCGGTGCTGGTCGCCAGGCGAGCCGCCCAGCCGGGCGCCGCAGCGCACCGCGACTACGGTCCTGGTCGCCACTCCCTCGACCCGCTT
>ENA-ORXT01005810-ORXT01005810.1-marine-metagenome-genome-assembly--contig:-NODE-5810-length-11877-cov-8.788051_pt1 | contig 11877 bp, 12 predicted proteins | sample MGYA00237868_ERZ511482 | MGnify/ENA metagenome assembly ERZ511482 | reverse complement strand
TGCGATTTCGCCCCGGGTCTGGTCGTTTTCGGCCTGTGCAAAGGCGGTTTCCGTGAGAATCGTCAGAAACCCCAATACGCAAAGCCCGAACAGGGCACCCTTGAATGCGGCACTCAATTGTTCTCATCCAATTGCGGTGCCGCTGTCGGGATGACCACCGCACCGGTTCCTTCTGCTGCGGCGGGCACTTCTTCCTCGGAATTCAGGGCTTCCTCGAGAGTTTTGCGCTTTTCGAGTTGCGTGATGAGTTGGTCAATGACGTTGTTCTCTTGGGTCAGGGCCGTGGTCTGCTGTGTCAGGGCCTCTATCTGACCCGCCGTAAAGCCACTCGCCCCCGTCAGGGCCTCGCTGCCGGTCTGCGCGGCGGCGAGCACGGCGTCCCCCTTGCAGCGGGCGACCCACAGGACGAGGATCTCCCACACGAGCGCCGGCGGCGCGTCCGTCTTGACCGCCTGCGGGTCCGTGTGGCTGAGCGCCACCCCAAACCCGTGCGCGCGCACCGCCGCGCGCACGGCCGCCGCCGGCGGCGCGTTGCAGCGGAGCACCTTGCACATGGTGGCGAGGTGGAGGAAGAGCGGCGTCGCCACCGCCGCCTCGGCCTGCAGCAGCGCGAGGAGCGCCTCGAGGCGGTCGGCCGACGCCAAGTCGGTCGCGTCCGCGCCGAGGGCGGTGCGCAGCTCCCCCACGACCGTCGGGTCGCACAGGGGGGGGGTGTAGATGGGGCCCCCAACCGCCACGCGGCCGCCACACAGGCCGCAGGTGCCCGCGGGGGGCGGGGGGGACACCCCCCACGCGGGCGCTGAGACGAGCGTCAGCTTGTTCGGCGCCTTGCGCGCCCCGAGCGGCTGCGTCACGGGCGTGTGGCAGCCCGAGCACACGTGCACGAGCGCCGAGGTGGTGAGGCGCTCCTTGGCGCCGGCCTTGGAGTCGCGCAGCCGCACGAAAATGCGCACGTAAAAGTCAATCTTGGCGCCGAGCAGCAGCGTCACCGACCGCCCGTGCCGCGCCGCCGCGGCGGCGGTGGCAAACACCACCAGCCGCACCGCCATCTCGTGCGCAAACGCGCCCCGCATTGGCGACGCGCCGTAGCGGGCGTAGCCAGCGTCGACTTGGTTCCCACAGAGCACCCCCAAGTCGGTGCACGTGACGGCGAGGAGCCCCCCGTCGGCAACGGCTGTGACGGCCGCGTCGAGGAGGAACGCCGCCGAGCCGTACGGGTCGAGGTCGACGGCGCCAAAGCGGCGGTCCGCCGCCCGGTGCGACGCCATGAGCGCCACCGCGTCGGCGCACGACGGGGTGACGGCCGCGGGGGACACCCCATTGTGGGCAACGTTGCGGGTGATGGTCGCAACCGCCGCCGCGTCCACGTCGTTGGCCGTCACGGTCGACAAGCCGGGCACCTCGAGGTGGTAGCGGAGGGAGCGGAGGCCCGACGCGGCCAACCCTTCGAGCACCGAGTAGGTTTCCGCCGGCGCCCCGCGCTCCGCCCGCAACGCGGCGACGGTGTGGCGGAGGGTGAGCACCGACAGGTCCCGGTTGACGACTTGCGCGGGGTTGTAAAACACTTGGCCGGTGGGGAAAACCACCTTGGCCCGCCCTTCCGTCAGCTCCGTGTAGCCGGGGGGGACGGCCGTCGACGCGGGCGCCGCCGCGTCGGCGGCGGTGGCAGCGGCGGCGGCGGCGGGGGGGCGCCGCACCACCGTCGCTGGACGAGGCAGCCCCAACAGAACGCGATTCTGTTTGGGCGTCTGTTGCCAAACAGACGTTCAACAGACGCGATTCTGTTCCATTGTTGTTCGGGTGCTCGGCTCTGGATCGCGAGTTCTGAGCGCAGTCGTGAGAGAGTGAGGCCTGTAACGGGGGTCTGGACGTTCCAGCTGTGGTAGCGAGCTGGAAAAGCCTTAAACGACGCACAATGCAGTACCTGATGAGGAGTCAAACAGCTCGTATTGTCGCGCCACAATGCCCAACAGAAGCAGTCCAATTGCTTCGTGCTGACCGCTACGCTACGCCCGCGGCATGCGATTCTCGGTACCGTGATGGAAAAAAAGAGCACTAGTGTTTTGCTTCTCTCTGGTAGTACTGTGTCAAGGTACTACCATCCATGTACCACGACGACACTCAATGAGCCGACCCCAAGCACGGCAGACAGGGATGCCGGGAACACCAGTCCAATCCGACACATCCCACGCATGGAGCACGCCACACATCCCACACATGGACCACCCAGTACCGAGCAAAAGCCAAACACGAACAAACAAGCACACAACAATACAACAAGCGAGGAGGCAAAATGCAGGCACCCAATGTCCTGGCCAGAGCGAGAAGACAGAGTCCTCGGAGCCGTCAAAACGCCTGGACGGCAGGCAGAAAAACAAGTGGCACAACTCAAAAAAGGGCACCCACAGAGCACAAACACAAAAACATCAATGACGAGAAAAAGAGACTGTGAGCATCATACAGGCACCCAATGTCCTGGCCAGAGCGAGAAGACAGAGTCGTCGGAGCCGTCAAAACGCCTGGTCGGCAGGAGAAGAACAGGTTCAACTCAAAAGCCTGCCGCCCGGTACGCCCGCCACTGGGCGACACGCTCGTCAGAGACGGGACGGATCTCGTCGTCCTCCTCTTCATCCCAATCGTCGTCAGGCTCCGTCTCACGGATGCCGACGCGCGCTGCCTCGCGCGAAGCCTGTGACCCCGGCAGGAGCGGCAAGTGCGCGGGAAGCGGCGCCAGGCGCAGAGGCGCAGGAGGGCCCGGAATGACCGGACCGGGAGGGGGACCACGAGGAGCGTCCGAAGCACCGCCAACGGCGGCAGCGGCTGCCGGAGCATCGGCTGAAGTTGCGGCGGCGGTGCCGGCAACAGGGTCCGGGGCCGGGATGGTGTCGTAGCGATTCGGAGCACCGCCATCTACCAGCTGCAAGCCGTCATGCACACCAGCGTCCTTAGGGAGGCGGTCGTGGAGATAGATGAGCTCCCGCTCGTACAGAGTCCGATGCCCCTGGTTCAAAACACCGACACCGAGGTTAACCGGTGGCAGGCCCGCACGGTTGCGAAGGTACGCTCGCACCTGGCGAGGGGGAAGGCCAGGGAGAGAACGCATTCAAGAAAGCCAGCAACGAAGACGAGTGAAAAAATGTCAGCACCAGGGAGCGTAGACTGAGTACACGCACATGCCTCCCACCTCGACGCAAGGTGCAAACAACGCCAAGGGACCAAATAGCATCGAGCACGACGACAGGACATGGTGAACTTAACTTACTCGAAACGAGACATTGGCAAAGTGTCCGAACAGGCACCGGATGACGCGCGAGGTCTTGTTGGGACCGGACCATGCGACCATGAGGGCTGTCCCGCCGACTTCCTCGATGATGCTGGCCAAAGCCTCAAGCATGGCAAGCCGGCCACAAGAGTCAACGAAGAATGAGTCGTTGCGCAGGAGCTCAGAACACTCTTCAGCCGACAACTTGAGGACGCGACGAGCAGACGACGACGACTGCGAACTCCAGCTGCCCATACCCTTCAACATGTGCATGTGCTTGACAAAGGCGGTCACGGCGACTGACATCAGCGACGAGTTGAGGTGACCCATGACGCGTTTGATGTACTGGTACGCCAACACGAGCGCCATGCCCTTGGCCGGCTTGCGCGCGGGCAGCATCAGCCTCTGCTGGAGCGTGATAGCGGCCTCGTCTTCAGAGACCTTCATGGCGCTGGCCGCGACGCGTAGCAGGCTGGCGTTAACCTTTTCCGACGTTGGGTAGACGTCGTCAGAGCAGCGGGCGGTACGGATTTCCTCCAGCAGCCCCTCGAGGAAGCGCTCCTGCAGGTGTACGATGACATGCAAACAGTTTCAAGGCAGGACACACAGACCAAAGAGATCTCAGCAACCTGTCAGAGTCCGTCGATGGGCGATGTGTCGGGCGGGAGACGCCGACGGCTGCCCCATGTACAATCGCGCTCCACTCTCCCTCCACCAACTACCCATACCCGAGCCCCATGCGATGAATCGGTCGACGGACAACCCCGCTGCGTGTTGGTGTAAACGAGAGGAGTGTGACATGCGAAGCAAACGCACCTTAATGTCGTTGATGAGGGAGGGCGGCATCTTTTCAGATACACCAGGTTCCGTCGATCCTTCGCTCGCCGCAGGCAGACGCTGAGTCAGAGCAGAGATGACCTTCTCGAGCCCCGCCACGCGCTCCATCATTGCCCCATTTCTGGACTCGGAGCCGTCGACGGCAGCAGAAATCCCGTCCATGCGGCGCAGCACGGACGCCGATTGCGACTTGACGACAACGAGCTCAACGCGATAGCGTGTCAGCTCCCGGCGAATGGACGAGAAGCCAGGTTTGACAGCGTCGTACACCTCACGGGACGTCAGAGGCACGGGTTCCTCATCGACGCCATTCACAGCCGCTGCACTGGCGGCACCTGCCGCAGCGGAGCCCTCACCACGAGCGGCCCGGGAGATGCTGGCCCTACGACGCTTCCCCGACGAAGGACGAGCCGACCGAGGTGATCCGCGAGCAGCAAGTGACGGGGACGCCGGCGGAGTGACGTACGCCAGCACCAAGTCGTCGTCATTCATGTCGTCGCTGCTTTCGTCGGCGGGTAGGGATGAAGGCGGCAACTGACCCCGCGCCGGAAGCGTCGGAGGCATAATCGGCGACGGCGGCTGCGACGCCCGAACACCGACGCGCCGCGGCGCCGCAGCCATGGTGACGCCCGCCGATGCCGAGCCGTTCGGGGCCACAAAGCCTGTCGGTGGCATCCCATCACGCACGTGGGTAGCCTGGCCAGCCTGAACGCGGGCCGCTTGTGCCGCGGTGAAGAATTGATGCGTATCTGGCACCCAGCAGGCAGCCGGAAACAGCCTCGGGTTGCGGCTTCGGGCCGCCAGCTGCTCGGCCAGCACGTCTGCCGAAGTCCGAGCCCCGCGAGGAGCAGGAGCGTCAGCAGGGGAACCATATTCAGCATGTGTGAAAACGCAGGGGACGGCTGCACCGAAGCGCCGGGAAAATGGGGGTAGCTACGCCCCTGCATCACGACAGCATTACGCTGCAGCATCGCGTCTGGAGCCCCTGGGACATCGCGCGCACACACGCCCTTGGCCGGCGACGCACCCGAGCTGCCCACAGCGTTGGCGGCTCCATCTACGTCGCTGTGGACGTCGCCGCTCGCACCGCCTACCTCAATGGTGCCGTCACCAGCAGCAATTTCTCCGTCGGTGTAGTCTGGATCGTCGTCGCCATCGGCGACACCGTCTGCGCCGTCGGCGGACCCGTCCGAAGAACCAGCGGCGGCCCGCGAGCCTTCCTCGGGCGGCGTTGGCAGATCGGCATACTAACGCGGGACATACCGTGGGGGGGCACACATGATGGCAGCCCGACGCTTGAAGCTGCGGTGGCGGGGACGACGAGACGAACTCGAACGATGAGGAGCACGAGGAAGCAGCGACCGCTGCGCGGGAGGCATCTCCATTGTTTGGGGAACCGCGTTCGCCGTCAGCTCTTCGTTCGCCGCGCGCGAGCGCCCCGACAGGTCCACGAGGGAGTCCAGAATCGGGGCCACCGGGCCCACGGAGGGCCCGTCATCGCCACGTCCGCGAGACGAGGAAGCCACCACACGTGTTGCACATGGAGGCCACGGCATGGAGCTGCTGGTTGCGGTCTTCGGAAATAGCCGCCACGACGGCCTCACGGGCACGGTTGGCGGCACTCATCTCGGCCGCCACTTCAGCACGGGCGGCCGCAGCCGCCTCCCCGAGCACGCCCCCGCCGGCGCACGACGCTCTAGGCGCCAAAGACGCCCCGGCTCCCGCAATAGGCGCCCCGAACTCCTTGTTTGAGGCCGTGGAAGCACGAGCGGCTTCTGTCTCCTCGTTCTTAACCTCGATCTCTCGCTCATGCAGAACCTCCCCAAGCAGGCCGTCAAACTTGCGCGTCGGCTGCAGTCGGCCACCGTCCGTTGGGGCTCCGACAGATGCAGTCGCCAGCTTCACCACCGTGGCCGGGTCGTCGACGTCGATAGGCTGCTCGGCAGGGTGGCGTTCCGAGCAGCGAGAGAAGGTGGCTGCCGGTCCGCTGGCCGCAGCGGGTGAAGCGGCAGCGACAAGCGGCAGCGCGTCCACGTCAATGATGTCCTCCTCGGTTGCACAAGTAGACGACGGCGGCTGCACGGTACGAGCACCGTCCCGACCGGGGCCGGGAGGGGGTGCCATCACCGGAAGCGGCTTATGAAGCGACCAGGAGAAGGGGGGAGGTGGGCGAAGAGAAAGAGTGGTGGTGTGGTCGTAAAGAGTCGCGACAGAGACGGACACTCGGCCGGGAGCGACAGAGGATAGCGTTGGTGGGTCGGTCAGGGCCGGCCGTCCACCAGAACCCGCGTGCGGCGGAGCTCGCTTATAAACTCCTCCCACCAGCAGGGGGGACGAGAACGGCATGCTTCCGAGACAGCCAAAGCGAGCTTGCAAACAAGCTGCCGCCTCCCACCACAGCAGAGCCCGCTCAGCCCTCGCCGCCGACAGGATGCGAGCGCCCCACGTCTCACTAGGGTAGCGTGTGGGGCAACAGGAGCGAACGGCCGGAGCAACGTACCAACCCACGCTCGGGTCCATGGGCGACACTCAGGCCCGCGGGAGTACCTCCAGCTGCCTGCAGTGGAGCATGGCCGGCAGCGGGCGCTCCACCCCCCCCCCGCGACGAATCTCTCGCGACGGCGTCGGGGGGGGGCGTAGTGGCAAACCACCCAACACCACGCTCCGCATCGCACCGGTGCCCGCACACCCACGTCCTTCCCACCGCTCACTGCTCGCCTCCACCAGACGAACCGCTAGGGTGGGCGCCAGCCAACACGCCGCTGAGGCCGCGGTCGCCCACGCGAGGCGACGACCCACACGACGCCACACGCACCCAGCGACAGGCCGGCGAAAGCACGCGAGCAAGAGCGCATCGACGGTACCAAATCAAGCCGCCGACCGGCGACCGGCGTGTGTGGCAAGGGGAGTGGGACTCCCGGGCGAGGCCTTGCTCACCGCCAAGCACAACTCGAAGCGCAGATGCCATGCCGCTCGTGCCTGACACCAAGAGGCTGCCCACTCGCGGGGTCCTGGCACCACGCGGTTGCCCTCTCATGGGGTCCAGGGGCGGAGGGGGGGTGCCGGACGCATGCATCATGGCACCGATAACCGACCCAGGAGTGCCACGCGCGTGAGGACGACGCCAGCCGCAAAGCGGTAGGCAATCGGACACACCGAGGTGCATGCCCCGAGAAACGCGGGTGGGTTGGTCCGGGTGGGGGAGGGGGGGGGGGGGGGGGGGGGGGGGGGGGGGGGGGGGGGGGGGGGGGGGGGGGGGAGGTATGGTTGCTCATGGGGCGACGGGCGGTGGTTGCCCACCGCGGCCGTCGGTGCCGGAACCGGTGGGTCTTCGTGGGTGGGGAGGCGAGTGTGGTGGAAGGCTGTCGGACCGGGAGACGCCGAGGAAACGACCAACCAGGGAGATTGTATCCCTTGCCGATCTGCAAAATGCGATGGCTTCGAGGAATTCCAAGCATCTCGGAAGTTTATACTTCTTTCCGGCGTTCTACTTCTATATCTGCATATCGCGCACCAATAGCATCGCATAGCCGGTACAATTCATCACCTGATACAGTCGAGAAGAAGGAGGGCTCGTAAATTTGGCACTTCATGTCCGAGTGAAGTTGCAATCTTGCTTCAGGTGTGTTCATCGTCTTCGGCCATGCTGTTCCTAAGCGCGGATCGACCGCTGCCTCCTCCCCAACAACACCTGCCGGGACGACCACGTCTAGGCTCACCACTCACCACGTCTCGCGTCTGACAACACCAGCCCAAGCGGTAACATCGTCGGGGCCTCCAAATGATGATGTACGTTCCGTGGTTGTGTTTCGGTGCCATTGACTGTGCTGTGTGACGGCTCGTTGCCCTCTGCCACGGAGCCGAGGGAATACCCGAGGCAAGCTGACGCTCAGAGCACACAGAACCAGTTCAAGCCACCCGCCACTGACACTGAGCTGATTCCCAGATCAATTGGTTTCCTGTTGTCGGGTACAGCACTGTCGGTCGCTCTTCTCTCCCATGCCCACGCCTCAGTGTTTCCCCCAACGACCAGGCCTCTCTCGCGTGCACATATTTCTGTTGGTTGCGCTCGTTGTCGGCCATGCACTTGCCCCCAACCTCGCCAACTTCGGACCCGCTGTAGCCCGAGCTCCACTCCGGCCCCCCCCCTCCACGCTGTCCATGTGCATTTTTCCTTCGCCTGTGTGGTAACCACTGCGTGGAGTGTACGTTACTACTTTCTCTAAGGGTATGAACTACGGAGCACGCTTATGTAGCCGTGTCCTCTCGCTCCGCCTGATTTGCTCTTGTCACCCTCACCGTCGTGGTGTTGGTACTCGCATCTCGTTTACCTGGCGTTTTCTACTTAGGATGTTCGGTTGGTACTGGCTCGATACTCTACGTTAGCGTGCCCGCTGTGCTCCTTGGCATACCCTGTCTGCTGTCTTGTACTCGTCACGGCTGCATTGGGGTGTTACAGGTCATGGAGCATGAAGATTCGCACCGCCATGCAGGCACGTGCTGGCTGTGTTGGTACTGCACAAGTGTCTTCATGACGCAGACAGCCCGTATGCGCCACATGAGTCGTCGCCATGCTCGGAGAAACCGGCTTGCACCACCAAGCGGGTTTGTTGAGCTCCACCTCCGAACCGAGGCCGCCCGCCGTGTCGCACCAGAGGTGGCGGCGACGGCGGCGCCCCCCACGACACGAGCAGCAGGTGGTATTGACCCGGCTGCGGCGCCTCCCACGACACGAGCAGCAGGTGGTGTTGGCCCTGCTGCGGCGCCCTGAACCATGCCGGCATCCGTTGTCGTTCTCCCTGCGACGCCTGCGCCCATCGATTCGCGTGAGCCTGGCGCCGCTTCTGACTCTGTTCATCCCGCCGTTGGTGGTCTTGGTGTTGTGCGCGTGCCCATGGATAGCTACGCGCGCGGGACCCTGGCTGTGCCGCGGCGTAGCAACGTCTTCCAAACGTCGACGGTCGCCCGCATTAGAGCCTACTACGAGGCTAAGCCGGAGGCATGTATGACTAAGCGCCTCGTGCCCCCCTCGGTCGGCCAAAGACCGTCACGGTTCAACACACGTCTTTTGCGTGAGGCGCTCAAGTTTGCCTTGTGCGCGGGCGGCCCGGGCCTGTCCAAATCGGACCAGATGTGGTACGTTTCCGTGCTTTTGACGGCTGAGAGGGGTGGTCGTGACCAGGGACGTGGCGAAGGTCGCCACTGGGAACGCGGTGGGCGAAAACGCGGGCTCCCTGGAGCGGACGACGCCGTGGCGGAGGCGGTTACCAGCAGCCGCGGTGAAGACCCTCGTGCAGAGGAGGCGCCAGGAGGGGGGAGCTCGGACGGCTCGGATGCCATGCAGGGGGAGCTCGGCCGGGCGTTCCCTTCCAAGAGTTCTTTCGCAGCCGCAGTACGGGATGAGCAGCGTCGTGTACTGTCAAGGCTCCGTTGGGACGAGACGCCGATTGAGGTCGAGGGCGTTCGGTACCTCTTTTACTCAAGAGACCTGCTTCTGGTTGCTTTGGACCTGTTACAGAATGCTGGACACGTGCAGCTCTGGGGTGAGGCGCTCGGGGTGGGTCCTGATGGGTCGAGGTTGCGCTCGGACATGCTTGACAGTGACTTGTTTCTGACGGAGGAGCGTCAAGTGCGCCGCATTCACGGGTCGATCTCGTTCGTGTTGGGGGTTCAGCTCTTTATTGACGAGGCTGTTGTGTCCTGGTCCGGTGCACATTACGTGTACCCGATCCGAGCACGTTTGTTGAATGTGCGCGACCGCAGTGTGCAATGCGTGACTGTTGGCTACGTCCCCCACGTTGGAAAGCCTGCGGCTCGGACCGCGGCCGCCCGTCGCCGTGCAAGCGACGCTCGGAACGGTTTTCTGCAGCGGTGTCTCGCGGTCCTCCTCCGTGGGTTCGTTGGCGCAAGCCAAACTGGTGTCACGGTGGAGTTCCCTGGACAGCAGGCACTGACAGCTGTGCCGCGTCTGGTCGGCATCGTGGCGGACCAACTCGCCGAGCGGTATATTGTGTGCCTGATGGGCAGTGCCTGTGAGTTCTTCTGCTCGCACTGCACGGTCCGGCGGCATGTGGCAGGTGGACCTGCGGGCGTCGGTGCGCCGCTTCGTGACGTGACCGCCGTGCTGGACGCTCAGCCGGACGGTGCGCTTGCCCGCGACCGAGACCCGCGACCTTCCTTGCGCGAACAACTCCGGATGGAGCACAGCGCCCTCTCCTTCGTACCAGCCATTGGCGCAGTGTGGGGCCTGGCAACGGACAACAAGCAACTCTACAACATCATTTCGTTTGATTTATTGCACGTGTGGAAGCTTGGTGTGGTGCGCATGGTGGCGCAACGCTTCCCCTCCTTCCTACGTCGTCGGCGGTTCTGCCCACGCGCTTGTTTGGTTACTTCAGTGTATTTCGAGAGTGCCACCGCGTGGTGCTCCCGGGGAATGTGCGATTCCAGACTGGAGAAGGGCTGTCGAGAGATTGGTGCTCCTCAGACTACGGCTCCATCGACCATTCCGAGGCAAAGGCAATGGGAAAGCGCTGTGTGCGGCCAAGTCCCTGCGTCCTGGGCTACTTTTCGTCCAATTCGGGATCAATCGGAGCATACAGTGCTCGGAACGCTGTGCAATTGCAGCACAGAAGGCTCATTGCTGCGACTCCGATGTTAACAGCGACTCGGAAGGCAGAAGAGCGACGCCAGTACTAATGCGTTCCACGAAGCCTTTAAATCATGCTTGGATTGAATGCTCGGGTGCGCCTGAGGGCCCTGGGAGAGAGCTCGTATGAATCAGTTGAATCAGACCGGCTGACAGCATCGTTGACCCCAAGAGCCTGGTCAGTTGTGACCCTTACGCGTTCATCTGGCCCGTGCGATCCGCAGACTGTAATCCCTGATTGCTGGCATTCTTCTTGCCACAGTATTTGCCCCTGAGCTGTAATCACTCGTGCGGTGACGTGCTGTCGCGACCCTCCAGTAGCGCCATTTCGGGGGGGTGTCGATAAAGTGTTCTCTTTGCACCCGCGCTTGTCGGACGCCTCCAGCGTCGCCCAATGACGGTGCCGCCGAGCCCGCGCGCCAGTCTCCCGCCAGCATTTGCGCCCACTGCGGGGCGCACTATTCCACGCTCGCGTCTCTGGGCCTCGTGAGGCCGCCAGGCGGGGGATTGGCGCAAGCCTTCACCAGCAACCACGAGGTGGGGGCAACAGCCGCTCTATGCGGCCGCGCGCCCACCAACCGGGCGCCCTCGTCGCCTCCGCCGCCCGCGGTGGGGCGCCGTCGGGCCGCCTTCGGCGGCGCCGCAGCTGGCTTCACCCCCCCCCCCCAACGTCGCGGCGCCCGACCGGGTAAGGGGCACGCCCGACCCTGCCTCCCGCCGCCGGTGGTCCTCGGCACCCCCAGCGGGTGAATCCCCGTCGACACCGCGCGTGGGCGGTCATGGGGGCGCCCTGTGGCGGCCGCCCCGATGGCCGCCGGCGCCGCGCAGTGCCCGCACCGCCGCGCCCCGCTTGAAAGCGGCGGAGGGCACAACGCGGCTGCCTCGCCGGCCGGCGGAGTGGGAACCCTCGGTCGGGCGCCCCCCGAGCCGCGCCCCGCACCGAGGCTCCGCCGCGAGTGTGCGCTAAAGCGGTGCGGCGTCCGCGCGCCGCCGCCGACGCCGCGGCCGCGCGGCCGCGGCGCCGACGCCGCCTGGCGGCGCCGTCGCCGCCGGCGCCGGCGGCGACGGCGGCGCCGCGCGGCGTCGGCGCACGCTCGCCACGGCGCGCGTGCGCGGGTGCGGGGGTGGC
>ENA-ORXT01005808-ORXT01005808.1-marine-metagenome-genome-assembly--contig:-NODE-5808-length-11881-cov-17.889953_pt1 | contig 11881 bp, 9 predicted proteins | sample MGYA00237868_ERZ511482 | MGnify/ENA metagenome assembly ERZ511482 | reverse complement strand
TGGCACAAAGCCCTATCCTTATCAAAAGAACCATAGAAGGTGAGAAACATCAGCAATACTACTACCCCAAGGATAAGGTATCTGATACCTATCTCACAGAAACTCTACAGTATAAGCTGGCGAAGCAAGGGCTCACAACTGATGTCAAAGTATCCTTCGATCACACCTACCCTAATCCTAAGATCAAATTAGTAAAATATAGAGACATCAATATCAAAGGGACAATGTGTCCAGTTATTGTAGAGGGTGATCCGAGGGCTGTACAGTTTGCTTGGGAAGTGGGTGTCGGGAATAGTACTGGAATTGGATTTGGGGCGTTGAGGTAAATCTTAAAAATTGAAATTATGATTCAAGAAATAATAAATTTCGTAGACACACTTCCACAAGAAGTATTTACCAATAATCTTCAACCTAAAGAAGGACTCTACATTCTTTTGGATATCGATGAGCATGGTGATTTGGTGAATGTAGATAAGGATGGTAAAATTAAGGAAGAGGATATTGGATTTTTTTCCAAAAAAGAAAAGGAAATATCGCCATTAATAGAAAAGTGTCTGCCACTTTGGATGAATACTTTGCCTGTTTCCAATGCTAAAATTTTCAATCCAATTAAAAAGATTTTTGGTAATACGTGCTCACCTTTTGCCTTTTCATTTAATAAAAAGAATTGGGAAAAGTATGAAGAATTCACTCATTTGCAAAAACAATTTAAGGAAGAAACTTTTCATGAGGAACAGGCCAAAGATAAATTTAAAGAGTTTATGCGAGGTGAATTGACAATATATTTTGATATCGCATCACAGTTTGTAGAAGATGAATTACATAAAATATGGATGAAACAATTTAAAAATTATCTCTATAATCATCTATTTAATTTGATTGATAGCCTTGATGAATTTACTGAGTTAAAATCAGCACAAGGAATATATTTTTTTTTAAAAACACCAACATTGGCTGATTATAAAGAGCCCTATCAAAATTATTTAACAGCGAAGGTTTTTAATAAAGATGATTACAATAAAATTAAGATATCAACAAGGGAGACTTATGGGATAAGTGATAGTGTGAGTTATTTCAATGAAAAAAAGCCATTTCTAAAACACTTATCAGCACCACTTTTATATAACTATCGAACTACAGGAAAGGAAGCTACCCGACTTTGGCAATTTTTTAATCTCCAAAGAAACAGACAAATCCCCAATCCAATGCCAATTTTTATTGACAAAAAAGAACTGACAGAGAAAGCAGTTAAGATTTTCAATGATGAAAAGGGGAAATTGGGATATGTTGAATTGATCAAAAAACTAATTAGCCCACCACATAAGGAAGAATTAAGTAATTACTATTTAATCTTTTTTGATCCTCGAGCCAAGAAAAGCAAAGTCATTGATATAGATTATATTTCAAATTTTCGTTATGAAATGAAAGATGTAAAAATTATTGAAATCTTTTCACTCAACGGGCATTTTGAAGCTAAAACTAAAATCAATACAATTTTTGATTTCGAATATAAGATTATCAACGAAATGTTTAATCAAAAACTGATACCTAAAGAAGGTTGGAGAAGATATTTTGATGAAATGGAAGCACATCGAATGTCTGCTAATACTTACAACCAGTTGATGAAATATCGAAAAGCTTGCTATGATTATGTTTTCAAATCAAGACGACAAGCAATTACGAAATCAATGTTTGATGATATTATGCAAGAAGGAATTTTAGATAATATTCGATTGGATAATAATGGAAGTAATGATTATTCAATCAAGGCAAAACTCAATATTTGGTTTAGTCTTTATGAGTATTTTGATTATACACAATTAAATAAACCTTTAAATAAAAAATCTATGGCGAATAAAACAGAAGAACTCATAGTTCGACTTGAGATTATTGCTACAAATGACGATGAGCATCTTAGTAAAGATGATGAATTCGCATTTGCAGCAGGTCAACTGATACATTATTTACTCAATAAGAGTGAAGCAGGAAATCGGACGCATGCATCATTAGAACCCTTTTTACAAAAAACAAATGCAATGCTCTTAAAAAGAGCAATAGCAAGGTGTTTTGATACATATAAACACGCTATTAAATTTTACACTCGCAAGTATGAATTTGATAAAATTATGAGTGAAGTTATGGGATATGAACCCAATGAAAGAAATATGAAAAATCTATTGCCATTTACTTTGGCTGGGTATTTTGCTAAAAGTACTTTTTTCAAAAAATTGGAAAATTAAATTACTAATCAATTAAATCTTAAAATATGTCATTCAAAAATAGAGTATTCGGTTGCGTAGTTGTGAAATCAATTAATTCAAATTACAATGCGGACTTTAGTCATCAACCAAGAACCTTACCTGATGGTACGGTTTACGCAACAGACAAAGCATTGAAGTATGCGGTTAAGAATTATTTAAAAGATATGTATCAAGATGAAAAAATCTTTTATTTCAAGCGTTTTGATAGTGACTTTAAACCACTAAGTCTTGATGAAGCTTATGCTAATATGTTTGCGAAAAATAAGGATACTAAAGATAAAGCTGTAGTTGCTAAGGACATTTTAAGTTGTTTAGACATTCGTCTATTCGGAGCAACTTTCGCAAAAAAAGGAAAGACTGGAAATATCGCTATTTCTATTCATGGACCAGTTCAAATTAATCATGGTGTAAATGTGTGGCATGAAAACAATATATTTTCAGAACAAATTATGTCACCTTTCAGAAACGCAAAAGCCTCTGATGATAAAGATGGTAAAAGTGATGCTTCAACTTTAGGTCGCCAATCTAAATTACAAGAAGGACACTATTTACATCATTTTTCTATCAATCCAAACAACCTTAGAGATATTCTTGCCACAGCAGGGGAAGAAGCTAAAACTATCACAGATGATGATATTTCAAAATTGAAAGATGCAATGTGTAAAGGCGTAACTTATTATGATAGTGCTGCAAAAGCAGGAACAGATAATGAGTTAACTGTTTGGATACAATTAAAAGAAAATTCGAAAATAGTTTTGCCAAATATCAATTCATTAATTACTCAAAATAAAGTTAATAAAGAAGATGGTAAAATGGTATTTGATTTAGCTGCTATTTCTGAGTTAGTCGAGAAATATAAAAGTGACATTGACACTTATGAAGTGTATTATCAAAAAGAAAATACAGTCTTAATTAATGGTCCTGAGCAAACAAAACATTTTGATTTAAACTAAAAATCTACAAAAATGAAAAACCTTTTATCTTTTGATATTAAGTCAGATTTTGGTTTTCTGAAAAAGCCTGATACAAATGAACCAATGTACTTGACTTTCAATATGATACATAAACCATTTGTATTAGGGCTTTTAGGGGCAATTTTAGGTGAGCGAGGATTTCAAAAAAATGAGGTGTTACCCGATTATTACCTAAAGTTAAAAGATACACAAATTGGAATTAAGCCTTTGAATGATGAAAAAGGAAACTTTCAAAAAACGGTGATTAAATATAATAACGGTGTTGGTTATGCAAGTAAGGAAACTGGTGGTAACTTGATTATTACTGAACAAACCTTAGTAAAACCCTCCTATCGCATTTATCTCTTAACGAATAATCAAGAATTAGTTCGACGCATCCAAAATTACGAAGCTGAATTTCTGCCATACTTAGGAAAAAATGATTTCTCGCTTTGGTGGGAAAATGTACAAGTTCATGATTACGTAGAATTTGAACCTCAAGAGAGTTTTAAAGTTAGTTCACTTTTTATTAAAAAGACAACAGTTAAAGATGGAAAAGAAGAAAATGACAATTTAAACTTTTGGGAAGTGGATTTTTCAAACGGTGAGTTTATGTATTTTGAACGACTACCAACAGGTTATGACGAGGAATTATTTCAATATGAATATCAACCTTTTGTACTGACGACATTCAAATTAAAAAAGGATTATAAAATCGATAATCTATATCAACTTAATAATGATGAGGTCATTCAAGTCTTTTAAAATATTGGTTGAAGAAGAAACTCGAATAGAAGAGATTCTAGTTAATCATGAAAAATATTACGCCCATACACATAAGAAACGTGCTTATGAAAAACTACATGAACACGTTCACTTAGTAATGGAGTATGCTCAAAAATTAGTCTATGCTCATGGTTTGGATACAGTATTGGATAGTATGATAATCGAGTTGGTAAATGTAAATTCTGACATTGAACAGGTTAGAGCAGTTGGAAATTTTATCAAACGATTGTTTGTCAATTCTTTGATTTACCATGATTATGGTAAAGTCAATGAGAATTTCCAGATTGAAAAAATGCAAGACATAGGCTTCTTCAAGTCGAATGAAACCAACAAAATTGGTTCGCAACATTCTATTTTAAGTGCTTATATTTTTTTAAATATTCACTTAAAAGAAGTAATTGAATCAAAGTTGTTTTCTTCATTTGAAAAGAGTTTTTTAGCTGTTTCAACCTTTCTCTTTGCAAATCCAATTGTCAAACATCATTCGAGTTTTTTTCAACATCAAGTTGAGTTTGAGGAAGAAAAGATTAATAATTTAGAACAATATCTAAAGTTGTTTAAGACTTCTCTCTCTCTTAACATTAAAAATTCATTAGAAAATTCAGATAAAATTATTGAGAGAATTACTAAAAGTTATTCAAAAGAAGGAAATGATTATTTTTCATTTTTTGCACTTTTGAAATTGAATTTTTCGTTATTGACAGCTTCGGATTATTATGCTACAAATGACTTTATGGGTGATATGCCTGTTAATGATTTTGGATTGATTGATGAGGAACTGAAAGCAAAATTATTTGAAAATTTTATAAAAAATGAAGAGGCACCATATAACGGTGATTTAATTAAGCGAATTGACCATTATAATCAATTACAATTTTCTGAACTTCAAGATCGGAATAATAGAAATCTTAATCAACTTCGCCAAAAGATGGCAGCAGAAGCTATCACAATTCTTCGTCAAAATATTGATAAAAAACTTTTTTATTTGGAAGCCCCAACAGGTGGTGGAAAAACAAATATGTCTTTTGCTTGTGCTTTGGAATTATTGAAATCAGATGAACGATTAAATAAAGTATTTTATGTATTTCCTTTTACAACTTTAATTACTCAAACTTTTAAAAGTATTAAGGAAACTTTGCAGATTGATAATGATAAAGTTATTCAACTGCATTCAAAAGGTGGTTTTCATACAAGTGAAAAAGAAGTTAATCAAGATGGATTGTACGGAGATAAGAAGTTAAATTATATCAATAATCTTTTTATCAACTATCCCTTCACCTTGCTTTCACATATTAAGTTTTTTGACATTTTAAAAAGCAATGGAAAAGATGCTAATTACATTTTGCATCGCATGAGTAATTCTATTGTAATTATTGATGAATTACAAACCTATGCACCTAAGCATTGGGATAAGATTATTTTCTTTTTACATCATTACGCTAAGCATTTTAATATTCGGTTTATCATCATGTCAGCGACGTTACCGAAAATTGATAAACTGAGTAGTGAGGCAAAAGGAAAGGTTCAACGATTGATACAGAATAAGACGAAGTATTTTACTAATCCAAACTTTAAAGGTCGAGTAACTTTTGATTTTTCATTATTAGGAAAAAGCGGACAAGAAACAATTGAATTGACAGAGTTGATTAATGTTGTTCATCAAGAATTAGAAAAATATGCTTCCCAAAATAATAATTCATCAAATGGTCTGATTGAGTTTATTACCAAAAAATCAGCGTCTAAATTTTATCAAATGATAGATAGAGATGAACGATTTAAAAATTATGAAAAATTCTTGATCTCAGGAACAATCTTAGAACCGCGGCGTAGAGAAATTATTGATGCAATTAAAGAAAAAATTTATCAAAGAAAACCTTTTAAAAAATCACTTATAGTAACGACACAGGTAATAGAGGCAGGTGTCGATATAGATATGGATATTGGTTTTAAAGACCGTTCTTTGGTAGATAGTGATGAGCAATTAGCAGGTCGTGTAAATCGAAATGCAAGTAAACATGGCTGTAAAGTTTTCATTTTTAATTATGACCGAGAGGTTAAGATTTACGGAAAAGATAAACGATACGAACAGAAATTATCGAAAGAAGATTACGAAGCAATTCTAAAAGATAAGAATTTTGATAAACTATATGATAAGGTAAATTTAGACATCAATAAAATGAATCAAAGTGAGCATTATGTAAATTTTGAAGATTATAAGGCTAATTTTAAGAGGTTTGATTTTAGAAAAATTCATGAAGAATTCAAATTAATTGATACAGATACAATTTCTGTTTTTGTGCCATTGGATATTGATAGGAAATGGTTTACCGAAAATGAATTAGCATTTTTAGATGCTTATGGTAACTATCATTCTAAAAAGGTGCAGGGCGCAGAAGTTTTTAAGATTTACAAGAACATCATATTTGGAGAAGCAAATTTTATAAAAAAAATGATTGACAAAAAACAGATTGGAGGGATTATGTCAAAATTTATGTTTTCGACTTTTACAAATTCTAAATTGAATAAAGAACTATTAGCTTATTGTGATCATGAAGATGAAGCATTTGAAAAATTTGGATTGATCTATTTATCACATTGGGATAAGGTATACTCTTTAGCTGGAGGAATTGATGACAACAAATTTGAAACCAATATATTAATTTAAAAAAGCAATGAACTTAAAGACATGATTTGAAACCTGAACCAAGGCACATTTTCAGATATAAACACAAACACAAATACAAATCTACAAGGTTTCAAAAACCTGGCAAATCTCCCTAAGCTACACAAATAAATTTACACAATGACGAACATTTAAATCTCACAAGAATAAAAATTTCCAAAACTCAAACAACAACCATTGGCAGCCAAAGAAGACAGAACTATACCTATAGAACCAGATACAGCTTATCATATCTACAACCGGGGCAATGATAAGCAGTTGATCTTCTTTAATAATAGTAACTATGCTTACTTCTTAGATAAGTATCGAGCGTACATGACTGGCTATTGGGATACATATGCTTGGGTATTGATGGAGAATCATTTTCATCTTGTTATACGAGTTAAAAAGGAAGAGGAAATTTTGGTATCAGCGATGAGAGATTTTAAGAAAGTAGACCGTAGCTTCTATCATAGGAATAAGACGCTCATAGAAGAAATTATAAGAATAGATTCTGACAAAAATAAAAATAATGGTACAGTTGTGCTACGTCCCACAAGCTCAGGCTCAACCACAGATTTGCAAGGTTTCGAAAACCTGGTAAATCTCGCTAAGCTACACCACCCTATCCTACTCCAAGAACTCATTATCTGGGCTATCAGTGAGCGATTTAGAAGATTTATATTAGGATATGCTAAGGCGGTCAACAAACAACAAGAACGTACGGGAAGTCTCTTTCAGAAAATATTTAAAAGAAAGCTGCTACCGTCAGATGATGATGTAAGAAATGCCATTTGTTATGTGCATCACAATCCGATACATCATGATTATACAATTACCTATGATCAATATAGATGGAGTTCCTATCATAATTACATATCAAAAGATGAAACCTACAGCGAGTATGCGAAGCAGATATATAGTAGTCTATACCATATGATAGCTGCTCATGACAGCTACAAGAATCATAAGAAAGAAATGAATTACAGAATATCACCTAACGACTCAGAAGACTTATGATTACGGGTACTCAGATAGCGTATTATCATCTATGCCATCGTAAGCTGTGGTTACAATATAATCATATCAATATGGAGAATGCGACAAACAATGTCCACATAGCCGAGGGCAACTTCATAGATGAGACGACTTATAGTCAGCGAGCTAAGAAGTGGACAGCTCTGGATCTGGGACATGTCAAGATAGACTACTTTGACCCAAAGAATCTTATCATCAAAGAGGTCAAGAAAAGTACTAAGCTGGAACATGTACATATCGCTCAGGTCAAATACTACATACATGTTATGGAGGGAAGAGGTGTCTCAGGTATAACTGGACTTATAGAATATCCTAAGTCCAAAAAAACGACTGAGGTATTATATACGGATAACGATAGATCTGATATGGTAAAATGGCTGCAGGAGATCCATCGTATATGTGCTCTGGAAGAATGTCCTACTCTTATTAAAAAGACTTACTGCCGCAGTTGTGCATATAGAGATTTTTGTTTTATATAAAATAAACTTCTAACAAAAATTATTATGAAGAAAGCTTATTATTTGTTTAACCCAGGTCGGATGAGTCGGAAGGATAATACGCTAAAGTTTGTACCTAATAATGAAGATATCAAAGAAAGCGATGTCCCAAATAATAAACCAAGATATCTACCGATAGAGAACATCAGCGCCTTATATGTATTTGGCAGTGTAGATGCTAATAGTGCCATGTATAATTACTTAGGGCAGAAACATATACCTGTACATTTTTTTGATTATTATAAGCACTATACCGGAAGCTTTAGCCCCAAAGAATATCTACTGGCAGGCAAGATGCTCGTCGCCCAATCTAAGGCATACATCTCTAATAAGAAGCGGATGAAAATTGCTACCCAATTTGTAGAATCTGCAAGTTATAATATCCTAAAAAATCTTAAGTATTATAAAAATAGAAACAAAAAGGTACAAGGTCAGATAGATCATATAACCGATATCAGAAGTCAGATAATGCCAACCGATGACATAGATACTCTGATGGGTATAGAAGGAAATTGTAGGCAAGTGTACTATTCTGCTTTTGACAGTATAGTAGAAGGATATGCGTGGGAGGGTCGCAAGAAAAGACCACCTAAAAATGAACTGAATGCATTAGTGAGTTTTGGAAATTCAGTATGCTACACGCTATGCTTAGATGCGATATATAATTCTCAACTTAATCCGACGATAAGTTATTTGCATGAGCCTGGATACAGGAGATATAGTCTGGCACTGGATATATCAGAAATATTTAAGCCCATATTAGTGGATAGACTGATATTTAAATTATGTAATCGTAAGGAGATTAGAGATGAGCATTTTGATTTTATAGATGACGGCTGCTTTCTCACTGCAGCTGGACGGAAAGTATATATCAAGGCATGGGAAGAGAAGCTCAAACAAACGATCAAGCACCGTAAGCTCGGTCGATCAGTAAGTTATCGTCATCTGGTGAGATTAGAATGCTACAAAATCGCTAAGTACCTTATAGGAATTGATAAAGAATATGAATCATTTAAAATCTGGTGGTAATGTATGTAATATTAGTATATGATGTAGAATCTAAGAAGTGTGGTAAGATGCTAAAGCTATGTAGACAATATCTTAATTGGATACAGAATAGTGTATTTGAGGGAGATATAACAGAGGTCAATCTTAAGCGGCTGATACATAAGGCAGAAGATATTATGGATAAAGAGAAAGATAGTGTTATCATCTTCAATAATAAGAATACCGACTGGCTCAATAAGCGAGTGATAGGCTATGAAAAAGCACCTCTGGACCAATTCTTATAGTGAAGTTATTAACCTCAGGTAGCCAAGGTCGACGACTCTCAGAGTACTAACAGACTCTTGGAGTTTTGAAAATAAAATTTTAATTCTGTCTGTACTCTAAGCTTTGTTGAGGACTTTAGTAAGTAGTTGGGATAGGTGTTAACCTATTGAAGACTTGTCATTAATTATTATATCGAGATGAGTTTTTTTTTGACTTAGTTGGTCATATTTGGGAGGGTTTAGCTTAGCGAGATTTAGCAGATCTTGGAGATCTGTCAAATCTGTGTATATCCTTGGGCTGGTTTTTGGCTATGCATTTAGTTGTTTGGTTCATACCATTGTTCACCTATAAAACTAAGTTATTATAGTTGTCGGTGATTGTGCTATGTGAGCATAGTTATACTAAGTTCTTTGACGTATCGGATAACTGCCTGACAATCAGGATAATCAATTGTCGTCGATAAGCCTACTAAAACGTACGATATGGCATCGACTTAATATTATCATATTAATTACGCTACCTCTACCCTATAAAAGCCTGAATAGTAATACTTTAGTGTGATTAAAAAATCGGACTCTTAATTGTACCACAAGGAATTGAAACATTCAAATTGTGCCGACACGGTAGAGATCAAGTGTGCTCTTAATTGTACCACAAGGAATTGAAACATACATCTATCTTCTGAAAGTTTGAAAGAAACGACTCTTAATTGTACCACAAGGAATTGAAACTCAATAAAGTCTGCCCTATTATCATCTATGCAAAAAACTCTTAATTGTACCACAAGGAATTGAAACGAAGAATCATGATAGAAAGAAAGACGATCATTTGGCTCTTAATTGTACCACAAGGAATTGAAACTTTGGATCTTATTTTCTTTTCAAGATCAGCTACAGGCTCTTAATTGTACCACAAGGAATTGAAACAGCCTTCGTCCACGGCCTCCTGTACTACATCATCATACTCTTAATTGTACCACAAGGAATTGAAACGAACAACCTATGACTAATTGGAATAGATCTATAGATCTCTTAATTGTACCACAAGGAATTGAAACCAAAACAGACAGATGGTACAATTGAAAATGATGTGACTCTTAATTGTACCACAAGGAATTGAAACTTACCTTTAAATGCAACCAATACTTTTTTTCCACCTCTCTTAATTGTACCACAAGGAATTGAAACTTTTTAAATAAAGGTTGTAGAGATATTGCAGCTACTCTCTTAATTGTACCACAAGGAATTGAAACCTACGTATTTCTCACTTATCTAAAAAATTAGACTCTCTTAATTGTACCACAAGGAATTGAAACTTCTTAAACAACGGCAGCAAACTAAATCCAATCATCTCTTAATTGTACCACAAGGAATTGAAACATATAGGAGTAGCGTACAACCTGCAAGGTCAGCCACCTCTTAATTGTACCACAAGGAATTGAAACAAGTTTAAATCGTCTAATGTGTGCACTGCGTTGCCTCTTAATTGTACCACAAGGAATTGAAACTGATATATAGTTGCTTCATCAATGCGAATGCCGCTTCTCTTAATTGTACCACAAGGAATTGAAACGAAACTGTCATCATATCGAATAGAATATGAGAGAAGCTCTTAATTGTACCACAAGGAATTGAAACCCAGTATCATCGAGAACATATTGCTTAAGCGAGTGTCTCTTAATTATACCACAAGGAATTGAAACGTAGTAGGCGTTGCGCTTAATGGATCAAATGCATCCCTCTTAATTGTACCACAAGGAATTGAAACTTGTCTAATATGATTTGGTCGCATGTTTCCGTACACTCTTAATTGTACCACAAGGAATTGAAACAGCTCAATCAAGTAACGCTAAGTTAATAGAAGAATTATGTGCTGCATTAGTCCAGGATTTTTGCGCATTTGGAGCAGATAGAGTTTTAACAAAACAAGAGATTGTTGATTTCGCAGTCAGTAAAGGTTTGACTTACTCAGATGGCACACCCGTTACTTCAAGCGCAGTAATCCATAAAATTAACATAGGCATCAAATTACACGATGTACCAGCGTCCGATGACATGACGGGCGATTTCACTACAACTAATTGCGAAGTAGATATTACAAGTGATGGCGGCACCGTAACAAAAACAGGTGGAGGCAATCACACATTCACAGGTCAAGTCGTCGGTGAAGATTTAAAGGAATCAAGCTTTGAAGAAATAATAATAAAAGAAGGCTCATGCGTAGAAATAAGCGCAAGCATTATAGAGGTTTCATAATTGAGTAGGTTTATTTAAGGCTCACGTCATTCGTGGCGTGGGTTTTTATTAAGAAAATAATTAAATGAAAAATATAATAGTATTATTTGCTTTGCTTTTTAGCACTCAGATGCTGACGGCTCAGAAGTATATAACATCTTAGAATTTATCTTCCATC
>ENA-ORXT01005807-ORXT01005807.1-marine-metagenome-genome-assembly--contig:-NODE-5807-length-11889-cov-7.782171_pt1 | contig 11889 bp, 15 predicted proteins | sample MGYA00237868_ERZ511482 | MGnify/ENA metagenome assembly ERZ511482 | reverse complement strand
TTCCCCGTCGCTCCCCCCCCCCCCCCCCCGAGAATTCCCCCCCCCCCCCCCCCCCCCCCCCCCCCCCTCCCCCCCCCCCACCCTCACACCCTTCCCTTCCCGTGGCGCCTGGACAGTGGGGAGCCTGGCCGATCATGACCATCGTTCAGTACGCCAGATGAGCGGGGAGGCACGGGCAGACAGAGCGGACTGGCAGGCGGCCCCATGTCATACCGACACCACGTCGTGCAGACACTGGGAACCGGGGGGAGGCGTGAAGTCAACGTCGGCGGGCAGCGACCTCAAGTCGCGTCGGTACCGGGATGATGTTCCAACTCACGCCAGCTGGGGCCCTGCAGGCCGCACTGGGAGAGCGCGGCGCCTGGAGAGTACTATGAAGCCCCCACGACTTGGGTATGGGTGGGAGCAGTCATAGTGCTTCCAGGCCATCTACGTCCACGGAGCTGTGCAGCGCTCCCGCTGGCAACTGGTGTTGCAGAGCACAGTGAACACGGCGGGGCGGTCCAAAGGATTCACAATGACTGGACCACCTCCAGCCTCTCCCCAAAACCCCACCGCCGCCACCACCTGCCATCACGGGCACCAGTGAGGCACAGGCACGACATAAAGTACCTTGACAGACCACAGATGCGCAGCCAATGGGGTAGAGGCACGCAATGGCGGTCATATGCCGCCGCTGCTTATGTGGCTGTGTACGTGGAGCGTCCCCGACGCGTCCTTACACTTTTCAAAGAAATGGACGGACACCTGAATGGAGCACAGACGAATTTGAAGAACTCCACTATACTCGCACTAACAACACGACGGGTAACACGGCAAGCATATTCTAATCGCAGAGAAACATTACGAGAACATATTTGGACGGACTATAGTAAGAGTATTGGAACAGGAGAAAGTACACTACGAACTGCTCATCGTGAGACTTGGACAAGCACAGAAGCGGATACCAACGTGGCAGAATGATCAAACAACAGGGAGATTTTTTCACATATGCTATCCCAATATCCAAAACGGCGGTGACAGAGAGAGAGGGCACTTGTGATAGTTCTTACCAAAAGTCGCCCCATCCAGTACCGCCTACGACGAAGGAAGCCTCTATTACTTCTCTGCAGATGACGAAGATGTAGGCGTCGCATACACCAACAGGATGCCACGGCGTCTCTGCATGTCCGCGAGGAAACGGAGATGAAGTGCCTAACACAGTTCGTGGCCTGAAGCAGCACTAGGTGCGGGAATACCATATGCCAGTGTTCTGACTACTCCCCGCCGTCCGCCCCAGCCCTCCCGGCCCCGCCCCGCCCGCGGGGCCCTACTGCCGCCACCCGCTTCCAGGCTAGCCCGTTCCCCCACCGCACAATATCCAACCGGAACCCACACAAAAGCACCGAAGGCCTAGGTTGACTGCCAGTTTGTCTTGCAGGACCCTGCTGACGCGACAGGCCGGCGACGGCGCGCCCACCCCCTAGTTGTCGCCACGCCGCCCATTTGGGCGAGAAGAATCTCCCGACCATCCACCCCCCCACCCTCGGCTTACTCGGACACGTCACCGGCACACCCTTGTACCACACGAGTCGATTCTTGCGGGGCACTGCCAGCGCGCCGACACCCGACCAAGGGTGAGAGAAGAAACCCCGCTCCTGCTGCCGTGGCCGCCACTGCCGCTGCCACTGCCGAGGCCGTGCGGCTCGCCGCAGTGGCGTTGCGGACACCCCGCTTGCCCCCATCTGACTCAACGAGATCCGGTAGCCCTGACAGCCGGACGACGCCCGGGTCGCCGCCCCTCTTCCCCGCCCCCAGAGAGCGACGACGCATCGCAGCCCGTCACGGTCGCATCGACCTCCTCGGCCGTGCCGCCGGCCGCCGCTGCCTCAGCATGGGCCGCCGCCAACTGCCAGCTCAGCACGCGCTGCCGCTCCGCCGCCTCGGTCGCTCGCCGCCGCACCTTGGCCATCACTCTCACAGGCACGCGGGATGCGAGCTCTCCCGGTGGCTCCCCCCCAGGCCCCCGAAACATGGGCGACCCAAGCAGCTCTGCGCAATCCACTGCTGCAGCCTGCGCCGCCGAGCGCCGACGAATCGGGCCGCCCGTCACCCGTCAGCATCAACTAGCTCGCCGCTTGGTTGGCGAGCAGCACCGCAAGGAGGGTGGCGGCCTCGGGCGCCAACCCGCCGGCCTTTGACTAGCCCGCCCGATGCAGCACGTCGACGCCTTCGGTGTACACGGTGACACCGGGACGGTGGCGGCACGTCGCAAAGCGGGGGCGGTCCGCAGATTTAGCTGCGGTCGCCGCCGCCAGCACCGCGCCCACCCGGTCGCGCCCAACATCGGTGGGGGTTGGCGCCGCGCGGGATCCGCTGGTGGCGGCGGCAAGGCCGCCGCCCCGCACCCGCCCGCGAACGTGCGTGGCGTGCTGCACGTTGGCCAAGTCCCACAGCCGCCGCACCTGGTCGGGCCACAGCGCGTTGTGCGCGACGCCGGCGACGGCGTCCACATGGACGCCCCTCCGACTGATAGAGGCACCGTCATCGCGTAGGCGGTCGTATTTGCCCTCAACGCAACGTCGTACTTGTCCTCCAACGCCGAGAGCTTCGATAAGGTGACCGTCGCTCCTCACCCCGCGCCCCCAAGCCCCGCTGGCCCTAAAGCCGCTCGCTGCGCTTCACTGGCCCCTGCAGCGCCCGCCGTTCCGACGGGGCGTCGGGCGGCGGCATCGTGCCGCCCGGAGGAACAACACCTCCATGACTACCGCCCACGGCGGCGGCGGAGGCGGCGGCGGCGGCAGCGTCGGCAGCGGCAGCCGCAGCCCTCGTCGTCGCCACCTAGGCACATGCCGACCGGGAGGTCTTGTGCGATCTTCCGGGATTTGTAGATGGCAGGCGGAGGCGCGTCGACAGCGGACAATTTAGCGTCGTCAGCGCCGCCGCATCAGTGGCAGCGCCGTGGTCTCCGATGCTCAAAAAGAGGAGCTGGCGGCTCCAAGACACGACAAAAACGACCGGGTTTCGCGTTGAGCAGTACGAGGCGCAGGAGCTTGAAGACGGCATCTGTGGCGGTCATGGTTCAAGAATATCTCACACCATCGGCCGCACGAGCGAAAGGGACAGTCAGAACAGGCTGTAAACGAGCACAGAACCCACGAGGCGCGACAGGGACAGCCTCCAACTATCCACCGCACCTGCACGGAGGGCATGAATCCCGAAACGCACAGGGGAGGGGGCGGGGGTAATCCGAACAGCCCACAGACTCTCACGCAAGAGCAGCATGTCGGCAATGGAGTGGACTCGACGGTGTGGTGACGCTGAAGCCCCATCCACAAAGGGGGGCATTGGGCGAATGGTCGCCACTCCGCCTCCCTCCCTCCTCGGACACCCTCCGCTCTACTAGTCAACCACGCCATCCGCACTTCGCCCGTTGAAGACATCCTCCTATGTCACCCACCGTATACCTCGCGTTCTTGCCCGTCTCCCAAAATCCATCGATTCTCTCAAACCCGCTGCCCACCCGCCCTCCCAACTCCGAACCGTTCGGTTCCGACCCCCTCCGCCTGGGAAGCACCGGTCAGCCACCGCACAGTAGTGCTGCAACTGCGACTACGGCTGCAGCACACACTTCGTACGACCCGCACGAGATAGCCCACAGGAAACACCTCCGCGAGCGAACATGGACAAAGAGGGTTGAGGCTCCATCAGCAGCAGGCCAACGCCATGTACAGGTATTGCTCAGCGGTGCAGCGGACGCAGATGGGCTAGCGACTCAGTCTTGCGTTGTTGAATACAACACTCGGCAATTACCCAACTTGACCGGCGATTTCTAGGGATCTGAGACACGACATCGACAACAGGAGGCCAGCAGAGAGCCTCATCGCAACAACTGTACAGTGAAAGGAGCACTGTCACGAAGGACTTTGTCACTTCTCTAACTGTCATCCACTTGCCTGGAGATGTACGGCGCTTTCTTCTCCTGACCATGCACTTCAAGTGGTCCTGCAGAAGGCGGTGCACGGCAGGTAGTTGGCACAATCTCCTGCAGAGCACGTGCTGACAGCCCGCATGGGGTGGGGTCAGCTCGACGCGAGCATTTGCCATACACGTCCTGTACTGGCCAGGCAACTCACTCACCCCTGTCCTGTGCTGCATCTTTCCCCCCCCCCCCCTCTTCCCTCTCCCCCCCCCCTCCCCCCCCCCCCCCCCCCCTCTTTTCCCCCCGCCTCCGCCCCCGCCCCCCCCGCCCCGCTCGACCCACCCCGCCTTCCTGGCCCTCCCGCACCGCCTCTGCCACCTTGCTTTTCTTCCCTCTCCCCCCCATTCTTCCCCGCGGCCCCGCTTTGGCTCCCCGACACCCACGGGTGACTCTGTGCCGACCGAGAGGGCGCCGGTCTTGCACTCACAATGGGGGCAGTGGTGGGTGCACCGGCAGGTGGGCCTGGAAACGTGCGTCCCAGTCTGATTGTCCATGAGCTCCTGTCGACTGGTGTACGTCCTGGCGCGGTGGCTGGACACGATTGCTGGGGTCGGACACAGCGGCGTTTTCGGTCGAGGTATGTGCTCTGCCGCTCGATTGTCTCCGTCGCATAGACCCTACAGCTCAATAAGTGGGCGGAGGCACGACCGAGCTCTGTCGCTGGCCCATCTCAGTCAGCGACACGCGTCTCTTGTGCCGCGCAAGACGCGCGCCGCGGCTCCACTCTGGCGCCGGATTCGTACAAGTCGCCATGGTGTCTACGCGGTCGGGTGCTGGCGGTGGGACCAGCGCGGCCGGTGGCGCAGGCGGCCAACGCGGATGGGCGAACGGCAAGAGAGGATTGCAAGAACCCCCATCTCCCGTGAGCTCGGATGCCCGCTTGTTTGGCCCTGGTGTGTGGCGCTCGCTCAAGCCGTCTCGTCGCCGCCGCCACAACCGCTCGCATGGATGGTCTTCTGAATCCAGTGGCACATCTTCCTCCTCGAGTTCGGCCTGTTCTTTGCCATTCTCTACAAGCAGGGTACCTGCCCCCTTCGCGAGTCCCTGTAGCTACCCTCTCCGGTCCCGTGGCGGTGTCGTCGCGTCCGCAACGGCCGGCTCCGGCGAACCAGCTTTAGCTCAAGATTCTTTGGTGCAAGGGACCCCTGCCGCTGACATCTACGGTCTACAGACGCCTCCGGCCGATATGTCTGCCGAGGAGTACCCCACAACGGGTAATGGTGTGCTCCGCCGCGGCGCCCTCGCAGATATCGGTAGGGAAAGCGCCGTGGAGAAGCTGCCCGCACCTCCCGTTGGCAAGATGTCTCGTACCTGGTCTCTGGGGCCAGGCGGTGCTCGCGTCACCGCGCTCGTCGGCTTCACCCCACTGGCCACCTCAAGCGGTAGTGGGGCGGGCTCGCGGGCTGGATCTGGTCTTGACCAACATAGGTCCGGAGCGACAGGATCTGCCGGTACTCCCCACGTTGTACTGAGCTCGGCACCGCTCAGCAAGCGCGGGAAGGGGCCAGCGCTGTCCATGATGCGTGCAGCTGCCTCGGCGTGTGCCGCCGTGGCCGCAGCAGATGCTGCTATGGCACGAGCGGCTGCTGTCGGGAAAGCCGCCGCCCACGCACAACTGGCGGCGGCTGGAGCGGCCAATTGCTCCTGGCGGACCTTCAAGGTCTAGAGAAAGACCATTAAGGTCGAGTCCACGCTGGACGGAGGAGTCTTCCGTGGAAGTGGGGACCCCGAGCGGCTGGCGGGAGGCGGACCGTCTGAGCGGTCGGTGGTGGGCAGCGGGACGCCCCAGAGGCGGACCGGAAACGGGACGCCCGAGCCGCCGTCGGGGAGAGTTACGACCGAGCTGCCGGCTCGGAGCGCGAATTCCAAGCCGTCGGCTGAGAGCGGGACGACGGAGCGGCCGGCAAGGGTGTCAGAAGGTCCTTCCTCTGGTGAAGTTCCCGTGAACAGCGGCACTTCTGGGGTGGGTCGTGCACGTGTCAAGGACGAGAAGCAACACGGGACAGCCATGTAGGTGCAAGGCCACGAAACGACCACGGACTAGTGCTGATGTTTTCCCAAGTTCCAGTCACACACCATTTGTTTCTTGATACATCCTTGACCACGGTCTTTCTGTACTCCATGTGCGTCGCTTCCAGTCAAACGTCCGCACAGATCATACTCACGTGCGTTTGAACACAGGGATCGGCTGAATACTGTACAGACCCAGAAAACTGGCTCTTGGGTAGCGACTTTATCATGTGACATTCCCTATAGCCAGAGATGGAAGAGAAGCACTTGTTTCTTCTTCGTCGATATTCCTTATCCCGCTCATTGGATGACGAATCGACGCGGTGTCGAACACATTGCCTTGTTTTTGTGGACACAACGGGTAACACGCACTCCTGTCCTTCGTTGGGCAACACCGGCGCGCACGAGCGTCCACCGCGGTGGTATGCAATACTTTCGTCCGCAAGAACGGCACCGTGACAACCAGGTTGTTAATGGAGCGACACGCTGCGGAGGACGGCATAGTGTGGTACATCATGGAGCATAACAAGAACGACGGAACGGTGAAGGTCGGCAGGTGCGACAATGAGATCGCGAGTGGGCAGCGGCACGCAAATGCCATGGTTCGGAGCACCATGCGGTGTTCCCAGTTCCCTGAGCTGGCCTCATATTGCCCCGTGGCGCTGCGGTGGACCCCAATGCCGGAATTCATGCAGTCAGCATCGTCATCGGACGCCGACGTGGCGGAGCGTGTGTCTCTTACATTTACTGTTCGTGCTAAAGAAGGCGACGGAAAAGAGCAGCAGTCTCTTGTTTGAAAGAGAGCTCCACCTAAAAAAAAAAGATGTTAATTATCAGCGGAAGTTTGTCGGCTGTGCTCCACAGGATGGCCAAACTCGAGATGTATGTGTTTGTTTGGCCTCGTGCGGATCGAAGTTTTCAGAACGCCCCAGTCGTGAGATCCTGTTGGCTGAGGTCCGTTCAAATCATGTGACATTGCTGCGAAGTGTCACCGCGAGCGCTGCCACGACACAATCTGACTCGAAAGAGAGGTGCCGGGAGCGGAGTCTTTCAGACGGCTGGTGCTTTCCCTTTTCTGGTTCTTGCTGTATGATCCTATTTTGTGGTGTCTGCTTGGACCCGATATAGCTTCTTTGGACAGATGCGTGTTGGCCCATTGAGTAAGAAGCGGCATGAGTAGTGTAGGGGAATTGAGGTGCTGGTATTCAGAGACGTGGCGATCGGGTTAGGAGGTCTTCGTTGCATCTGATGCAGACATTGCCACGACGCTTTGCCAGCCCCTTGCGCTGGTTCTTTGACAGCGGCGATTGTGACGCGCAGTCGCGGCGTTTCTTCAACTCTTGGCGCGCATCCCACCCCCCCCCCGGCCCTTGCTCTCCCGCCGCGGCGTGGTGAACCCTCGTTGCCGCCCGCCCGTCATCCCCCGCTTCCTCCTCTCCAGCAGCGTCGTGGGGTACCATCTTCGCCTCCGCCCCGCCACCTCTCGCCCCCGAAGCCGGTGCCCGATGGTGTTGCACCCTCCTTGCGCACGCCCCCCCGGTCCGCGCCCCCCTACTCCCGTTGGGTTGTTGCGCTCCTTCCTTCCGCCCCCCCCCCGCCTTCCGCCCGCTACACACGGCAGGCCACTCACCACCCTTCGCGACGGCGTTCGCTGCGTCCAGCGTGACTGCGCAGCCGGATGTCACGGAGGCCGCGTGGGTCCTACCCGCGCAGTGCGACGGCGCACCAATGGCAATCCCGCGCGTCGCGGCGGGCGACGTGCGCGACGGCTTGGGGCGGCGGCGTCGTGGCGGCGTCGGCGGCTGTCAAGGGGTGCGGCACCACGGATGGCGACCGCGTGCGTGGCGCCGCGAGCGGGAGTGCGGAGGATATTCCGGTGGCGGCCGTATGGGGGAGGCGACAGTCACCGGTGCGGAGGCCGCTACCGCATGCGCGTGGAGCGAGCGGCGGCCGCACGTCCGCAGATGGAATTGCCCGCCACAACGGCCGCGCTCAAGACGATAATGACCGGAGGCGGCGGGACTGCGGCTGGCGGGCGTTGGCGGCAGCTCTGGCGGCGAGATAACGGCTGGCGGCGTCCTGCGGCAGGGGGAAGGGGGCTAGGGGGAGGGCGGGGTTGCGCGAGCTGGTGCTGGCGGCGATGCCGCTGCCCGAAGCTGCAGAGCAATCGCTAACGCGAGTGCCGGCGGCGGCCGGGGCTGTGCGGGCACCCCGTGGCCGCGCGGCAGTTTGAGGTGGTATCTGCGGCCGAAGTGCGGCCTGTCGATTTGCGGACCGCCGGCGGCGGTGCGGCATGTGCCAGGAGCCGCTTCCGCGCCGTCATCGCGGGGGCGCGAAGCAGCCGTTGCGGACTCGCCCGCTGCTTGTGGCAACGAAGGCGAAGGCGGTGGCACGGAGGAGCAGCATCGGCGGTGATACGGGAAAGGGGGGGAGCGGGCAGGTGCCAGGCCGATGCGTAAACTCGGTCGTCCGTTGCGCCGCCGGTGTCACCTAGCGGCGCGAGGTGCGGCGCGTCCGCGCGCGCCCGAACACTGTGCGGCCGCGGCGGTGGCAGCGGCGGACGGCGGTCTCAACTGTACCCGCGGTGGCGAGCTCGCACGGGCGGTTCGGCGGGCGGAGGCGTCGACGTCGGCGTCGGAGTCGTGCTGCTGCCGAGGCACGGGAGGTCGGCAGACAGAGTTCCACGCCATTCTTCCTCCGCTGTTGATAGCGCCGCCGCCATGTTTACCGTGGCGGCGCCCGCCCCCCCGCCGGCGGCGGCACTGCCGACCGTTGCGGCTTTGCCGTGGCCGCAACACGCGACAGCCGAGGCGCGGCTGCCACTACGCACCTAGTGCTGGCCGCGCCATTGTTCGTGCGAAGTCGTTCGGTTCGGCGCGGGAAGGGGGGGCTGGTGCGGCGCGACCGCGATGGCAAAGGTCGGCGGCTGCCGCCGTTGGTCCCAGTGACGTCGTGCCCCTGGCAACCAACCGGTTGTCGGCGTGATCGGGGTGGGTCTGTAGGCGCACCGAGGCACGCCGTTGCGCGGCCTGTTGGAGGACATCGGGCGGCGGAGTGCCACGTCGGCCGCTGCGTCGGCCTCCGCGCCGGCCTCCGTCATTACCGCCACTGTCTGTGACTGTACGCAGGCCACCCCTGCGGCCGGCGTATCGGGCAAGTGGCGGCCCATGAGCCAGTGCACCGCTTCCTGGAGGGCAACGCCAAGCGGTGCGGCGGCGGCTGTGTCTCGGTCACCGCTGGTCGATGTCGCCGGGCAATCGTTATGGCCCTCGAGAGAGAAAGGGGGCTCGCGGCGGGGGGGGGGCGAGCCCCGGCGACGGAGCGGGTGCGGTGGCCTAGGACCCGCGTGGCTAGCCGCGCTGACGATTGTGACGGTGACGGTAGGGCGAGAAGGTTCCTGGTGAGTCCGGCCGGGGGGATGCTCTGTCACCGAATGGCACTGGCGCACCTCCAGGGGTGGTATTGTTATTGCAAATGCTGTGTTTTTTCATTGTCAGTGGCGATTCCCGTGCCCGACGTTCTGGCTCGGCACCCTCCAAGCCTGTTCATTGCACTTCGCGCCTCTTTTCAAAATTTCTACTATTGTTGCCCAAGTCCTCCGCTACTCCCTTCTGTGTTCGTCCTGCCTGTGTAGCACCCGCATGACGATTTTTGGGGTTGCGTTCACACGGCCGTCTCCTGTCCCACGATCAACAAGTGTCTGCTCAATCACGGCAAACACGCAAGGGTTTGGTCTACTCCCCTTCCCCACCGCCTTGCTCACCCATGGCGCACATGCAAAACAGACGAGTCGGACCACACACGCCAGGCCGGGCGCAGCCCTAGAACCTGCCCACCACCCCGTAAAACAACGGACACCCGTTCAAGCGGCGCCCTCTTGCAGCGCAAGTCCATGCGCAGCAGCGCGGTGCAGCCCGCAACGGAGACGACCTCCATGGCCGGGCATCCAGAGGCGTTCACCAGCTCCAAGGCGGGTAGATCGTCCAGGACACGCCCAGTCAGTCCTTCAACCCCATGGACCACCAAACGCTGAAGAGAAGGCAACGCACCGCCGCAGCACACCAACCGGTCCAGGGGGGCGGCAGAGCAGCGCCAAAGAGTCAAGCAAGGGAAGAGACAAAAATGTGCAGCAGCCGCGGGGCGCGGAAAAGCCCCAGCGACAACCCCCTCGTTCCCAACGGCCACTCGGGATCCCGCCGACCACAAGTGGCTAAGAAGCGTCCCCGCCGCCAGCTTGCGACAGTCCGAGAAGCTTGCCGAGCAGAGTGACGCCGGATTCATGTCCACGTGGACGAGATGCTTGCACTCAGAGGTGTTGAGCTCCACGTACCGCCCCGTTCGATGGCCCCCGGACACGCCGAAGGCAGAGAGGCGCGTCCCGCAGAGTTTGAGGATGGCTAGGGCGAGGGACCAGCGCCGATCGTTCCGTCTACCGGCGACGCCACCGCCCATCGCCGGCACGTCCCCACCAGCCACGGCCGCGCCCGTTCCAATAGGTGGCGCTGGCCACGTCCCCGATAGAAAGAGGTCGCCAACGACCCTACTGCACCGGCTGACGTCAATTACGCGCACGCCCGCAGACCACGCAGCCGTCACTGCTACCGCCGTCACAGACGTGTTGGCCATAAGCAGCACGTCCAGGTGAGACGCGGACGCGACCGCCCACGCATCGTCTGCCACCACTCCAAGCAGCGACGCTACGTAAGTGTTGCTCCACCAGCGGCACCGCGTGACACAGAGCACGCAAAGGCGCGTGCAGTCCGTGCGCAGTACGGAAAAATCGCGAGGGCGCAGGGTGGTTCCGCCCAGTGCGGCCGCGTGGGCAGCACAGGGCGCGGCCGCGCCGACGGCCGTGAGGTTTAGCTCGACGAGGGTGTCGCCCAGGCGAGTGGTCGGCCAAGAGTGGAGCAGCTGAGCGAGGACGCTCGTCGACGAGTTGCACATGGTTGGTCTACGCGACCGCCGCCGGCTCTTGCCTAGTGTCGGTACCCCTGGGTCCTGGGTCAATGGCTGCCGAGGGCCGAGCGATAATGACAGAAGCGGGGAGTAGAAACGGACCCCCGCCAGTATCAGAAGCGGCGTCACGCACGGTCCCACCGGCGGGATGTTGCCCCACCTACCCGTTGGGCTAACGCGTACAGCCGTCTGCGTCACGCGAAACGCTTCCACGGCGTCACGCCAGGCCGAAGAAACACGGCGAAGAAGGGGTACCTCCAACCAGCCGAGGCGGTCAAAAATCAGCAGCAGCACATCGGAGGGGAGGTCGGGGAGGTCCAGGGGGACAGGGGGCGGGGGGAAGAGGAGGAGAGCGGTTGGCACCATTGTCGGCGTTGCTGGGGAAGTGACGTAGGTGACCAGGTGCGCACCGTTGTGAATGGGGGAACGTGCAACGGTGCTGCTCCGGTAGACCGGCGCGGCACCGATTGGTCGCCGCAACCATCTTCTCGCTCGCCGTCGAGGCTCATCCAGGGTGGGCAGCGATGCTCAGTAGGATGTCTCGCAGCTTGTGGCTGGAGGCGCGTCACAGCAGAAGCAGGGCGGGTGGGCCTGGCACGCTAGCGAGCGGGGCAGCATCCAGGTGAAAGAGGCAGCGGAAGAGGCATGTGAGAATACGTGAGGTTCAGTTCCTGAAAATTGCGAAATGGAAAAGAGTCTTCGAAGACTCTTTCGTGTATTTGTGTGCGGCCCAGAGGGCGACGGCGGACCTCGACCTGCTCGGCGTCGAGAAGAAAGGGGTCGCCGGCAGCCGCATAGTGCCCGTTCCGCACGAAGACGGCGGGGCGGCGGCGCCCGTGACGGCGGCGGCAGCGACGGGTGCGGCACCCCCCCCCTGCGCGCCCCCCCCCGCGGGCGCCGCCGCCGCCGCGTCCCCCCCCCCCCCCCCCCCCCCCCCCCCCCCCCCCCCCCCCCCCCCCCCC
>ENA-ORXT01005806-ORXT01005806.1-marine-metagenome-genome-assembly--contig:-NODE-5806-length-11890-cov-4.746296_pt1 | contig 11890 bp, 9 predicted proteins | sample MGYA00237868_ERZ511482 | MGnify/ENA metagenome assembly ERZ511482 | reverse complement strand
GTACTAAACGAAACCAATTTAAGCCCTGAACAGAGTGCCTATGTTTCTAAGTTTTTTCTGGAAAAAGTACGTCCTCGACTCATCCCAACCATGCTCGACGATGATGTTCCTTTTCCCTCACTAGACGACCGTTCTATTTACTTGGCTGTTCGCTTGGTTAAGGTCGAAGAAGAAGGACACAAGCTAAAAAGATATGCTTTAATTAAAATTCCAACGGATGTGTTGTCAAGATTTGTCATTTTACCAGAAAAAGATGGCAAAAAACACCTCATTTTACTCGACGACATCATCAGACATCAATTAAACGATATCTTTCATATTTTTGATTTTGACTATACACAGGCGTACACCATAAAAGTTACCCGTGAAGCCCTATTGAGTATGGATCAAGAGGTATCTAAGAGTCTGTTGGAAGTAATTGAGAAAAGCTTAAAGCAAAGAGGTAAAGGAGAGCCAACTCGTTTTGTGTTTGACCGAAATATGCCAAAAGGTTTTAGGAAGTTTTTAAAGGAGAAACTCAACTTAAAAACCTTTGATACCATCATTGAAGGTGCTCGTTATCACAATTTTAAGGATTTTATAGGATTCCCAAGTTTAAATAGAAAAGATCTAGCCTATCCGCCTTTTCCGCCTTTGCGTCATCCATTTTTAAAAAGAGAAAACAGTTTTATTAGAACAGTCCTTGAAAAAGACATTCTGGTCTCTGTTCCATACCAACCATTTTATCATTTACTAGACCTATTAAGGGAAGCCGCCATTGATCCTTATGTCACCAAAATAAAAATGACTTTTTATAGGGTTGCTAGGGATTCTAGTGTAGTCAATGCCATTATGGCTGCTGCTTGGAATGGCAAAGAAGTAACGGCTGTCATTGAACCGATGGCTCGATTTGACGAACAATCAAACATCAACCTAACTTCTAAGCTTTCTGAAAGTGGCGTCAAGGTGGTTTATGGGGTCAAAGGAGTAAAAGTACATGCGAAGCTTATTTATATAGAACGGGTCATTGGTGGCAAAAAGCAACGGATTACTTGTGTCAGTACGGGCAATTTCAATGAAGCTTCGGCAAAAGTATTTTCGGATTTCCTTCTGTTTACCAGCGATAAAGGTATTGCCAAAGAAGTAAATAAATTATTCAAGATTTTTATAGATAAGTTTTCTGTAACCAATTTTAAAAGGCTATTGGTTTCTCCTTTTAACTCTGAGAAAAAAATCCTCAAACTCATAAAAAAAGAAATAAAGAATCACGCTAAGGGATTGCCTTCGGGCATAACTATTAAAACCAATCACATCAATCACTCCAAACTGTTGCAAAAACTATTGGAGGCTGCCGATAGCGGTGTTCCTGTTAAATTGCTTATAAGAACGACTTGTGCATTGTATAAGGAAATGTATCAACACCCCAATATTTTTGCCATTGGTATTGTCGATATGTTTTTGGAGCACAGTCGTGTGCTGCGATTCACCAATGCAGGTGATACCCTCATTTATTTGGGTTCGGCAGATTTACTCTCTAGAAATTTTGAGGATCGAGTAGAGGTTTTGTGTCCTGTTTATAATAAAGACATCCAAGCGACCATTGATAAAATTTTGGAATTCCAATTAGAAGACAATGTCAAAACCAGGCGTTGGACTCCCGAACTGGACAATCCTTATATCGAAAACACCAATACAATTCCCAAGCGCAGTCAATGGGCTACTTACAATTATTTTTATGAAAATATGAATAAGTATAAAACTGGTGAGGAAGAAGAAGACGCCAATTATCAGGAAGACACTGATTTTGTTGAGGCGTCTTTAGATGAGGATTTGATCTAAATAACGTTCAGAAAAAATTTGTTTACCTAGTAAAGGCTGTTGAATATTTGATAACAGCTGACTGGCATTCCATAAAAAAAGGGCTACGTTGAATAAAACAACGCAGCCCTCTGAACAAATTCGAGAATCACCTTCTCAAAACCAATTATACATTTTTGATTTTTCTAACTGGGTAAGCAACATCAATTCCTGCTTCACCGAATGCTTTTTTGATTTCACTATAAGATTGGAAGTAAACATCCCAATAATCAGCTGGAGTTGCATAAGGACGAACAGCCAATAAAATATTGTTCTCACCAAATTTTTCTATTTCAATAGTTGGCTCATCTGGTAATCTTTTAGATACTTTGTTAAGCGCAGTTTTGATAATACCCTGGATTTTACCAAAATCTTCTTCGTAAGGCATTGCTACATTCAAATCAACTCTTAATTTGTCATATGTAGAAAGATTTGTCATAATATCGCTCGTTGCAATTCCATTAGGAATGATCACTTTTTTGTTGTCTAGTGTTGTAATAATGGTATTGAATACTTGAATTTCATCAACGTGTCCAACCTGACCTTTAATGTCAACCAAATCACCTACACGGTAAGGTTTGAACAATAAAATCATAACACCTGAAGCAAAATGCCCCAATGTACCCTGCATAGCAGCACCAATCGCCAAACCAGCACCTGCCAATAAAGCAGCAAAGGCAGTGATTTCAATTCCTACTACACCTGCAGCAGTAATTACGACCAAAATCTTTAATAGTACAGAAACAATTGATTTTAGGAAAGGAATCAAATCCTTGTCTAATCCTGATTTCTCCAATGATTTTCCAATGATCTTTCCAACGATACCTACAATCCAAAATCCAATAATTAGGACTAAAATTCCTCCAACAATCTGAGGAGCCCAAGCAACAAGAGCATCAATCATGCCTTGTGCACTATTCATAATATCCATTTTTGTAAAAGTTTTAATTGTTAAATAAAAGGTTGTCTTTAATTCCGTTTAATACGACACGTTTTTTTAAAATTTGTCACATTATAAATATAGCAATCTCATATACAGATTCCTAAACATTATGATTATAAACACTTTATGATTTATTAAATCCGACCACATGAAATTACTCAAGCTTTGACAAACAAACAATTTCATAATTTTCCAACAGGTTGAAATCAAATCAAACACCGAACATCAAACACCAAACACCAAGCACAAAACATCGAGTACCGAGCACCAAACACCAGAAATTATGACCCAAAACGCAGTCATCTGTATACACAAATAGACAAGCTTAAGTAGACAGCCTTACTTTTTTTATAAAAATGTTCGTTATTTCGCAAAAATTGTATAGTTTTGTGTACACTTGAAAACCTACTGCTTCACAATGGACTGTACACACAGCGTCTTTTCAATTTGAGACAATACTTTCAAGAATGAAAACTTAATTACGGCAAAACAAAATAATTTATGGCAAAAATTCTCATCATAGATGATGAAAGTGGTATACGTCGTACGCTAAAAGAAATCCTTGAATATGAAGGATATACGGTTGATGAAGCAAAGGATGGAATTGAAGGATTGAATGAAATAAAAATCAACACTTTCGATGTAGTTTTCCTAGATATTAAAATGCCTAGGATGGATGGAATGGAAGTGCTCATTCAAGCCATGAAAATCAAACCCGACCTTCCCATTATTATGATTTCGGGTCACGGCGACATGGATACCGCTGTAAAGGCAGTTAAAGAAGGTGCCTTTGACTATATTTCTAAACCACCAGATCTCAATCGCTTACTTATTACGGTAAGAAATGCGCTTGATAAATCTACACTGGTTACCGAAACCAAAACCCTCAAAAGGAAAGTTACCAAAACCCGTGAAATTGTTGGGGATTCTGATGCCATTTCTAAAATCAAAGGCACCATTGAAAGAGTTGCGCCCACCGATGCAAGGGTATTGGTTACTGGTAAAAATGGAACAGGTAAGGAATTGGTGGCTCGATGGATTCACGAAAAAAGCAATCGGTCTGATGGTCCAATGGTTGAGGTAAACTGTGCAGCCATTCCTTCTGAATTAATCGAAAGTGAATTGTTTGGTCACGAGAAAGGGTCGTTTACTTCTGCACACAAACAGCGCATTGGAAAATTTGAATTGGCCAATGGCGGTACATTGTTCTTAGATGAAATTGGCGATATGAGCTTGTCGGCTCAAGCAAAGGTTCTTAGGGCTTTACAAGAAAATCGAATTACCCGTGTTGGTGGTGATCGTGAAATCCCTGTAAATGTTCGAATCGTCGCAGCAACCAACAAAGACTTGCTCAAAGAAATTCACGACCGTAAGTTTAGGGAAGATCTCTATCACCGTGTGGCGGTCATTCTTCTACACGTTCCTAAATTAGATGATCGAAAAGAAGACATTCCTCTTTTGGCAGATATTTTTGTGAGTGAAATCTGTGATGAGTATGGGATGAAAACCAAAAAATTAAGCAAAGAATCCATTTACCTACTACAAACAATGCATTGGTCTGGAAATGTCCGAGAATTGCGCAATGTTTTGGAACGCTTGGTGATTCTAAGTGAAGAAACCATTACTGCTGAAGATGTACAAAAATATGTAACACCTGCCAATGCGCCTGCAGTTAATGGATACAATTACGAGACACATCAAAAATTCCAAGACTTTAAGGACCACGCCGAGAAATCTTTCTTAGAACACAAACTAAAAAAGAACAATTGGAATGTCTCTAAAACTTCTGAAGAAATCGATATTCAAAGAAGTCATTTGTATAGTAAAATGGAAAAATACAATCTCAAAAGAGATAAAAAGTAACAGCGATTAGCTATTCTATTCTTAACGATTGTGTTAAAAAAACCATTAAGGAATTAAGAAAATTAAGTACGCTTTCAACTTAATGATTCTTAACTTCTTAATGGTTTTTTATGTTTCATTGGAATGTCTCTAAAACTTATAAGAAAGCCCCACTAAAGCTGCGGTACTAGAAGTAAGTGGTGTTTTATGATAGTTTCGTTGATACAATATACCCAAGCTCAAATCCAAGTTGTCTATAAGTTCACGCTCCGTTTCTAAGACATAACGAATCCTACTAAAGTTATTAAAATCATATCGATAAACATAAAAGAATTCGATCTGAAAAGAAGGGTCCCATTTCCATTTACGAATGTTGTATTCCAAACCAATCCGGTTTCTAAATCGATTCGAAAAATTACTAAAGTTCGATGTCTGTGTTTCTGCTTTAAAGCGATAACTGAATTCAAGGCGATCTAGAATTTTTTTATTATATCGCAACCACACATCAAAACGATTTTCGCTTTCTTCGTCAGACTCAGGAATCCAACGATAATCTCCTCCAAACTTCCAACGCTTATTGATTTTGTAGTCGATACCTATTTGGGTAAAAACATTCTTTACAGATTGCGCATTGTCATTCAAACGGACTGCTTGATTTAACTCTACGCCAACCTTTTTACTCAACTTGGTTTCGAAAGACAATTCAGTCCAGACCTCAAAATCCCTTAATACCTTAGAATGTTCTTGAGCTTGAAGTATCATTGTTGCACTTAAAAACAAAAGTCCAACCAATACAATATATGGTAAAATTGCCTTCAATGGTCTTTAGTTTTTAGGAATAAAAAACACCCTCAATTCTACACTGTCGTTCAGAAAATTAACAGACTTTATTTCGTAATCGGTAATGTGTAAATTGGTTCTGTGTCTAAGGTCTTTGAGCAATTCGTCTTTTTTTCCTTCTTGGATAAGCTCTATTTTTTCGTAGTAAATATTGCGGTACTGCGACCTATTGCCAAACCAAATTTTTTCCATTGTAAAAACAGTCAACAAGATAAAGACATTGACTAAGGCAAGCGTACTGACACTAAAGCCCTCTATTTGTAAGGCATTGATGAGCGCAACAGAAATAGCGGTAAACAAATAAGTCATTTCCTTAATCGGAATGGTAGATGTACGATAGCGAAGTATCCCAAAAACGGCAAACAGTCCAAAGGCAAAACCCATAGGAATGTCGGTATTACTAAAAATATAGCAAACAAAGAAAATAAGGATGTTAAACACAAAAAAGGTAAAGGCATATTCCTTGTCCTTTTTGTAATTAAAATAAATACCTTTTACCAAAATGGTAATGACCATTAAATTAAAGAAAAACCGAAGCAGCAATCCTGTCAATTCTCCCGCATTATACCAAACGATATTACCCAATAATACTGGCTCCATAAGATTCAATGTTTCGCAATTTTCTAAGTTTTTGTTTATAATTATTGTGCTTAATATCGGGATAAACATTAATAATCCCTACACAATATTTTGATATTCGCAACGGATATATTTTATACTTCTTAAACAAATTCACCAAAGGTAAAAAAGGTTTGGGGTCTTCTTGTTTTACTTCTATGATAACCAAATCCTGATAATCAAAAAAGCGACTGTCCCGTTGAAAACTCAAATCGGTATCAATGGTAATTCTACGTTCTTCTTCCTTATGAACCAAAGTGATTCGCTTGTATCGAACCTTCAATGAGTGAAATAATTGAGTCGGATCATAAGGCGTATGATCTTTTAAGAAAGCAGCCATTTCAGACGTGATTGTTTCCTCAAACTTCGGCAAATCTATTCGTTCTTTTTCGGTAAAACCTTTGTTGTTTTTATGTTTTATTTCAAAAAAAGAAATGCCCGAATCTTCGTATAATCTAGACCTAAATTTATATCTGTTTTTCCGCTTGTTGTGGTGGTCAAGGTAGCATTTCAAATCTGGGGTATCAAAATACGCCGAATTATAGCCAAAATGACGTAAGTTGTCTATCTCTAAAATTTTATAATAATTGGGTAAGGCACTAAGAATATAAGGTAAGATTGATTTGTGTAAAACATACTTATTGTCAAATCGAGCCATCAACATGTCTTCACCTAAATCGGACAAAGAGCAAGCATCAAATGCTGTCAATCCCAAATCATCTATGGTAAAAGTTGAGGTCAATGTAAGTATTTGCTTGATTTTATAATTCTTATTCCTAAATACTAAAAGTCTTTAATAACCAAATCTTCTAGTACAACTTCGTCGCCGTTGTCTTCAATAGTCACTGTCAAAATAATGGGTTCCACTTTAGACAGACAAGTACTACAATCTGAATAAGCATATATTTGATACACTCCTTTGTTCAAATAGTCAAATCGATAAGTACCATCATGGTGTGTTCTAACTTCTTGACCATAAAAATCATCGTCCCCATAAACGAGGTAGACCCGTTCTTCGGCTATATAGTAAGACCTATCTACAGAACCACTGGCACTTAGTTCTTCCTGCAAAACTTTTCCAACAATGCTGCTGCTTCCGCCTTCTCCTGGTTCTTTTACACATCCGAAAAAGAGTAAAAGGATACTTAAATATAAAGTTAGATGTATTTGTTTCATTTATAAACGGCTCTATTAAATTTAGACTGTTTTGCCAAGTCATTTCCTTCGATTAAAATTAACTTTTATTTAAAGATAATTTAACACAATACCCATATTCTTAATGGTGTTGGTAAAACAAAAGACGGCTTTGTTAAAAACTATTGGATGATTGATAAATAGATGACAGGTGTTAAAACCATAGATGCGCTGATATTCTTGACTGCTGTCATCATTCTCTAGAAGAAGTTTTTAATGGGTTACTCATTGACAGTTAATGCAACGAAGCAATTCGGCAACTTTAGACGGGTAACCGGAATTAAAAATTTTGAGAGATTGAAACTTGATAAGTCTAGAAATTCCATATTCCAGAATCCCACTTACATTTTAATAAATCGCTTGGTAATTTTTTGTCCCTTGTTAGAAATGATGTTGATAAAATAAAGTCCTTCCTCAAAAGAAGCAACATCTAAATCAGCAGTATGTCCTATTGTTTCTTGACGCAATAAAAGTCGACCATTGGAGTCATAAACCATTACTTGATTCATTGTAAAACTGTGATCGGCAAAAGACACCACACATTGGTCCTGAACTGGATTGGGATAAAGGTATACTGTTGGCAATAAAATAGTTGGAACAGCAAGTACAAATGTATCAATGACTGCTTCGCCATCGTTGTTTGTCCCATATGTTGGTGGGTGAAATTGAAAAGCACCACTACCATTGGGTACTCTGGCAAAACTAATATCGGTGATTTGATTACCAAAGCTGGTAGAGTCTACGACTTCCAGTTGCGGATTAGACAACATAAGTTGTTCGCCACCACCAGACAATTTAAAAGTGGTATGTAAGCTTCCTTGTTCGGGATCTTTGTCTACCCAAATAGTCAAATAGCCGTTTGCCGGAATGATGGTCCCTGCTGGCAACATCCATTTATCTGGAGCCACGTAATTATCAGATAAGAAAAAACCTGTGAGATTAACGTCTTGGCTAAACAAATTGTAGAGCTCTATCCAGTCATCATACTCTCCCACTTCGTCGGCTACTGTTGAGTCGTTCTTAGACATCAATTCGTTTATCACTACTGGTATTTGTGCACTCAACTGTCCACTCACCATACACATTAACAATGCAATTATTATTTTATTAACCATATTATGTTATTTCGCAATTTGAATAAACCGCTAAAGATAGGAGAAAATGGGCAGTAGGTGAAACTTTTTGAATTGATTAAAGCCCCAAAAGAAACCAACTTTACATTTTATGGTAAAAAATAAGTAGTCATATAACCATTTCTGCATTTTTTTAGCATAAAAAAACCACCACAAAATTTGTGGTGGTTTTTTTATTCAATACTCGCTCAAAGCCTTAATCAAAGTCTTGATTTTCTCCAGCTTTAGTCTGTTGGACATTGATTATTTGAATATCATAAGGCTCACTACTATAATGCAAAAATGCAATGACCCCCACATTAGATACATTTAAACCAGAAAGATCAATGTCGTCAAAAGACAAGCTCGATTTTTCTCCAATTAAAACATTAACTGGAGTTCCATAGGTTGCTGTCGGAACTTGTCTTAGAATATTGTTGTGAAGATATACACCTGTTCCATTTGCTCCCGCTTGAGCACCTGGACTTGACTCAGGCACCTTGTCTTCATAAATGTAAAGACTTAAGTGAGCGTCAGAAATGGCTTCATTAGATAAGAAAGATACTTCCACATCCATCTTTTCCCCATCAACTGTTGAATTGATACTTAATCCAGCAGTGGCTTCTCTAGATTTATAATTGTCCATAATTTCTTCCCACTCACTATTAGTCGTTTGAAAAAGATGATTGGTATTTCCATTGAAGTCTCGATTCACCGAAAAACCTGGAAAGAAAATAGTAGAATTAGCAGCAGTAAAATGCTTGAGCAAATCGTCGGCGTGCGGTATTTCAAATGGATCACCATATTGAACCGACACTGCAAAAACAGTATTCTCTGGTTGCTCATCAATAAAGTCCAACATACGATTGGTAGCAGATGGACAAAAGCCACATTGCTCGTACGATATTTTTTCAAAAAGTGTCTTTTGAGTAAAAGTGGATGGAATTGTCGGTTCCTGCTCTTGTTCTTGTTCTTGCTCCATCATATCAACAGGATCATCTTTCTTACAGGAAGTGCTTTCCAAAACAAAAAAGACAACTAAAAAGGACAATAAAGTGTTTATTGTAATGTTCTTCATTTTACTAAAAGTTTATAGGTTTTGAGAATATTTTCGCTATATATCAAATGGGTAAATATTTATCTAGTTTTAAACATATCTAAAGATATAAAAACAGTTCAGAACTTATACAAAGTGTCACTCTTTTGTTGCCTTACTTCGTTGTGATTTTCACACTGGTTCCAGAACAAATCGCTTTTAATTCTCTTCCTCTTCCTTATCCTTATCATCAACTTTTACCCAACCTGTAACCTCTCCGATTTCCCAAACACTAAAATCTTGATTGGCAACAAATCCAATACCCGAAATCTGACGGTCTTCGGTGGTTACTTTTATACGCTTATCAGAAGTAATTTCTTGAGATTTTTCATTCCAAATAAGCTCATCGCTTTCTATGAGTTCGTCTTTCTCAGTAACAATACGAACACTGTCTCGGATAAAAACTTTTGCAGATTTTTCGTAACGAATGGCGTACTTAGCCGTAAGGCGACTGCGCTCTTTCCTATTTTGATCATAGAAAGAAACAATCAAGCCTTCGCCAAATTCGGTATAAGGTTCCGTAGGATCAAAATGAGTGGTCAACAGAGGAGCTGTCACCTTTACTTTTGCTTGTCCATCACTGCTGTAAACGGTCTCTACATCACGAGCAATCTCCACTTTGGGATCGTAAATTCGGTCGGCATCCTCGCCTGGAGGAAGCAATGTCTCACAACCGATAAGGAGGAGAAAAAACACTATGTACTTTATAGAAGGATTGATGATGAATGATGGTTGATAGTTGATAGTTGATAGTTGATAGTTGATAGAAAATTTGTGAATTTCCTCAACAAGGCTGATTACTAAATACTAAGCACTCCAACCAATTCAGTAACAGCCTCCACTACTCCTTGCGCATCATAGCCACATTCTCGATACAATTCTTTTTGCGCACCGTGTTCTATAAAACGATCTGGAATACCCAATCTTTTTACCTTCGCTGCATAACCGTGGTCTGCCATAAATTCCAACACAGCACTACCAAAACCACCTTGGATACAACCGTCCTCAATCGTTACAATTTTATCAAAACGAGCAAAGATTTCGTGGAGTAACTCCTCATCCAAAGGTTTTACAAAACGCATATCATAGTGAGCCGGGTTCAATCCTTGTTCCTGTAATTGTTGACAAGCATCTACCGCAAAATTACCGTGGTGACCTATAGACAAAATGGCAACTTCTTCTCCATCTTTTACCAATCGCCCTTTACCAATTTCGATTTCTTCCATAGGCGTCTTCCAATCAATCATAACGCCTTTACCTCTTGGATAGCGAATAGAAGAAGGGAATGCATTTTTATCCAATTGGAACGTATACATCATATTGCGCAGTTCCTGTTCGTTCATTGGAGCCGCTACAACCATATTGGGAATACAACGGAAATACGCCAAATCAAAAGCGCCTTGGTGTGTTGCACCATCGGCACCCACCAAACCTCCACGATCCAAACAAAAGACCACATGCAGGTTTTGTATGGCAACATCATGGATTACTTGATCGTAAGCACGTTGCATAAAAGTAGAATAGATGTTACAAAACGGTGTCAAGCCCTGAGTAGCCAAACCTGCCGAGAAAGTAACCGCATGTTGCTCACAAATTCCCACATCAAAAGCACGATCGGGCATTTCGGCAATCATATACTTTAAAGAACTTCCCGAAGGCATCGCAGGAGTAATGCCCATGACTTTAGGATTTTTTTCCGCCAATTCTATGATGGTTCTGCCAAAAACTTCTTGGTATTTAGGAGGAGAGAGCGTCGGAGAATGATTCTTGTGAATTTCTCCTGTTATTTTATCAAACAACCCTGGCGCATGCCATTTGGTTTGGTCTTTTTCGGCTGGTAAAAATCCTTTTCCTTTTACCGTAACACAGTGTAAAATTTTAGGACCAGGTATGCTTTTCAAATCCTTCATCACTTCCACCAATTTATTGATATCGTGACCATCGACAGGACCGAAATAACGCATTCCCAGAGACTCAAAAAAGTTGGACTCTTTGGGAAAAACAGACCCTTTAAGAGAAGCTTCTATTTTAGACGCAACGTCTTGCGCACTGCGACCAAATTTACTCATACTGCCCAACATATTCCATACTTCGTCACGTACTTTATTATAAGTAGGAGAAGTGGTAATATCGGTTAAATATTCTTTAAGTCCGCCCACATTCGGGTCAATAGACATACAGTTGTCATTGAGGATAATCAGACAATCTGAATTGAGCCAACCAGCATTGTTAAGCCCTTCGAAGGCGATACCACCAGTCAATGCACCATCCCCTATAACAGCGATGTGTTTGCGATTTTTTTCCCCTTTGTATTCATTGGCAACAGCCATACCCAGTGCTGCTGAGATAGAAGTGGAGGAATGCCCTACACCAAAAGTATCATACTCACTCTCCTTGCGTTTTGGGAAT
>ENA-ORXT01005804-ORXT01005804.1-marine-metagenome-genome-assembly--contig:-NODE-5804-length-11894-cov-8.879919_pt1 | contig 11894 bp, 20 predicted proteins | sample MGYA00237868_ERZ511482 | MGnify/ENA metagenome assembly ERZ511482 | reverse complement strand
CCTTATGTGCCTTCCTGCATAAGGAGCCAGGCCAATCTCCAGTGGAGTGGTGGACATGCTGCCGCCACGAAAGCCACTAGCCTAGACCGCTGGCCACTTCGACCAATCAGTCCTCCTCATCGGGGCAATGGAGGCAGAGGCGTGGCTCTCAATCTTTGGGCGGGACGAACGCGTTCCAGTGGAACAGACGAGGCAGCTGCAATACAAGTGTCGCTGACAAGCGAAAACGGTCTTCCTGCGACCCAATGCACAAAAGTTGTCATCGCAGCGCGCCAAAAAGCCTCTAAGCAACAGGGGGCCGCTGCTGCGCGAATCTGCCACCGCCGTATCCCACAACTCTCACCCAGCTCGTGGACAGTAGAGCATTGCAAGGATCCAACGGCCGAGGTGCCGGGTCTTCATTATCGAAGATGCATTGCAGGAATTATCACATGACTTGAGCACGTCGAGAGACCCACTGGGAAGACACTGTTTGGCGAAGAGGCCCCCCTATTTCGGCCCTTCACCGAGATATTATTTGCCACTTGGATCCAGATCGACCTCATGGCTGTCGATCTGTGGTCCCTTGCTCTCTCGTTCGCCGACGATTCACACCCCTCACAGTCAGCTGGTGGGTGCCGGTAGGCACCCGCCACTGACAGATTTGCGCCGGCTGAAGGACACCGGCCCTCCGCCTCGTACCACCACCAACGGGTACGATGCGGGCCCCATCCCCCGATCGCTTTACCTCCAGGTTGCACGCCCCATTCGCATTGTCGATCTGCCTTTTCGTGTCCCAACCCGCTCCACCTGCCTCTTGTCCCTCTTACCACTTTTCCCGCTCCAATCTTTGGCCGTTTCGGGGGCATGATTGCTGCACGTGGTCATTGCAACGGTGATACTGTTGGTGCCGCTGGAACCGGCTCCTCTGGACCGCCCCCGCCGCCGTCCACCCCATCGCTTCCTGAGCCAGGAGCCCATCCTGATGCAACAGCCACCAGCGGTGTGGCACAGATGCGGCGGCTTTGTAATATTGGATTCCTCACCTCTGTAGCCGTTGCTGCGGTCGGGCCCGCGCTCGCGGGCGAGGTTGTGAGTGTCGGCGGTCGCCCCTTCGAGGACCGCGTGCCGGATCGCGCCCTGGACACCATGCACCTTCGTAGTGGACCTGCAGTCGACGTCGAACGTGCGGGTAACGATGAAGGTGGCGGTGACGACGCGGGTCGTGTCGAAGCGGGGGCACAAGCACGGCACGTTACTGCCAGCGGCGCGCATGACTATGGTGACAGCTGTCGTGAAGACGCTCGCGGGGATGTACAAGGGGCCTCAGGCGCGCTCGTGGCAGAGGGAGACGCAGAGGATGACGTCATCATCGTCATAGAAGACCATTGCGGCGACAACCTACAGTCCCCTGCAAGGGAGGCCCTCGCGGATCGCAAGGAGGCTGCGTCGTTCGTGCCCACGGTGGTGGCCAACTCTAGTGCCAGCGCCATCGTCGTTGTAGACGACGACTCCCACCCTGCTACGGACGCCGCCGCCGAGACGCCGCCTTCTGGTGTCGATGACTGGCCCAAGAACGACAGCGTCGGCAGCCACCTGCAGACGGCGGCCGACCTGATGCGCACCTTCCCCGCTGCCGGCAACGAGCCACCTGCACGCAAAAGCAGCGGCATGGCGCCAGCCCGGAAGCCGCTGGCACTGACCTACCCTCTGCCACCTTCGTCTTGCGGGCCGCTGGTTTCTTAGGTCTTCATTCTCGTAGACGTCCGGTAAACGGCTGGCACAGGCGCAACGCGACGCTCCTTCTCGTCCAAGCCGCGCCTTGACCCGGGGTTGGCCGACCGGGTTATCACGCATCGCTTGCCGACGGGCGATGCCGTGGATTTTGAGCGGGTGCCAGCCGCCGGTGCGGCCTGTGGCGGTACGGGGTCCCACAGTTGGAAGGGGCGTGACAGTTCAGCTGTGGACAGCACACCCCCAGGGGGCCGTCCCAAAATATCCCGATCCGGGCCAGCAAGGGAATGACCTGTCCTGATCTCGGGGAGATTGAATTCGGTCGGGGGCGGGGCTTTTCCCCTGTGGTTTTCCCAGCCCCCCTACTCCTTTTTTGAACTTTTCGCTCTGGAGGTATTTATCTGTTTGGCGCATTTGGGGCGGCTACTTTGGCCGCCGGCGTTCGGGTTGGGGAGGGATTACAGTGCGTTCTCGTTACAAGAGAATGGTATACAAGGGAATATGGGTCGCGAGTCTTCCATTCCAGTGCGTGTAGGCCACATTTATTCATATTGAGCTGAATCAGCTGTCTCTTGTAACGAGAACGCACTGTATTGTCCGTGGGGACGCCGTCCCCGTCGCCTTTTGATAAAAACAACTGTGCTTCGGACTACGACTTCCTCCTGGGCTTTGCCGTGATCCGCCCCTCCTGTTGGGGGAAGGCTGGGCTGTTGGTCGATTTCCGGGGCAGTTCCTTCGACGGACCGAGCTGATCAAGAGGTCACTTCGGCAAGACGACGAACCAACATGGTGGTGCCTAGAACCGCTACACGGCCCCCATCTACATCTTCCCTCCACCCGGCTCAACACCCCCCCCCTTCGCTCCACATCCACGAACCCCTACTTCCCACGTAAGTCATTTTCATGTTCGTAGCCATGTAAGTTTCCTTACATGCAGCCAAGTGAACATGTAAATCTTCCCTCTTGACATTTCTATACTCTGCCCCCATGTCCCCACCCCCTTCACATCCCTTGTCCCTACCCCCCCTATGTCCCTTGGCGGACCTCGTGGGCGAAAACGTACGGCGGGTCCTGCCGGGGGCCCATGCCTTTTCTCTCGATGTCACGACGAACGGACGGGATTGGTGGATCAAGATCAAGGTTCAGCGACGCCTCTGGCGATGGCAGATCTGGACATGGCGCCGTCGACGTTCCGCAAGTCGTTATTGGCCGATGTTTCTCGGTTCATCGCGGCGAGCCCCGCAGGCTCCGCTCAAGATGCCACCCGCCGAGATTCCCCCGCGCACACGAGGAAGAGCCGCAGCAAAGGGAAGTCACGGCGTCACCGTCGTCCCTCGTCGTCATCGTTGTCTACATCTTCCTCGCCGTCACCGGAGACTACCGACAACGACGACGACCGCGTGGGGCGCAAGAGGGAGTCCGGAAAGTTGGCGGTCCTCGAGTGCCGGAACGATGGCTTTGCGGGCGTCCTGGACTACCGATCAGGGGTTGTCAGAATATAAGTTTTGGGCCGTAATAAGATACGGATACACGCCGATCCTTCGTATCTGATTACAGATAACTCCCTCAATTGAGATCCGGATCAGGATATCTGCCTCCGGAACCGGATATTTGAGTAGATTACATTCGTATCCGCATACGATTCTTGGATGCGAATATAATCCCCCAAATCCGACGAACAGCTCAATCAGAGCTCAAAAAGAGCGCCATCCAGCCGTTATTCGAGTGCTAAATGGACGACTTGAAATCCACACTTGATTTCAACGCCTCAACGGGCGCCGTCGTCACGGTTCTTGGCCGTTTGTGTACACGGACGTCAGAATGACAGTTCTGAATCTGGTGTGAGACACTGACAACAACGCAATCGGGTCGAGTCGCGTGATTGAACGGTTCCACCCGGGTCGGGCTGGAACGCCGCTTGTCGCTGCCAAATGGTCGGAAAAAAATCCCCCGATTCTCGGCAAGCGAAAAGAGAGGTCGACTGTGTTTAACCAGAAGTTTCCAGGCGCTGGAAGCCTCATAACCGTATATATCCCTGTATTCTGACTCTCATATCGGGGATACGAATCTCATATAATCTCGCAACTTCTGTCGGACAGGAAAGATATATCCTCTCCTCCTTTTCTGATAATGCATTTAGGATATGCGTCCCCGGCTCGTATCCGAATTGGATACGGATATAATGCACGGATATAATCCTCGGGGATATATCCATGACAACCCCTGCTACCGATCGTATCGCCGACGGAACCGTCACTCGACCTACGGGGCGTCTCAGGCTCGCAAGATGGGACGGGTGGCCAAGAACATTAACTTCTCATTCGGGGGTACCCCGATATTTGACGGGAAGGAGCCCCTTGAGGTCTTCTCGTGGCTTCGAAATTTCTTCAAGGCCTGCGATGGCAACGACGTGTTAGAGGGGATGGGATTGTACCTGATTCCCGATTTTTTCGCGGGCGATGCTGAAGCACGGTTCACTCGGAACCTACCGCGGTCGGATATTTGGGGCCGACAGGGGTCTCTTGGATCCTTCCCCGCGGCGATCAATTGGTTGTTGTCGACCCACGCGGAGTCGCACGCTTTGGGGCTTGCGCAGGACAAGTTTAGCCGGGTGACGCTCGGGGACAACGAGGGGGTGGACGCCTTCGCGGCACGCCTACGGAGCCTCGCCGAGCTTTGCGGAAGCATCCACTTTGAGAGAAGGATGAAGCAGCAGCTGATCCAAGGCCTACAGGAGTACTACGGACGGATGAATTCGTGTACAACACGGCACAACGAAGCTACCAGCAGTAGTCGAGCTACGTGGCGGGGACCTATCGGGTCGCCAAGGACGTCATGGCATTGACTAACCGGGGGTCCCCTGGGGGAGCATCGTGGAAGAAGCACAAGTCGACGAGGCCCCGAGTCCTCTTGGTCAACCACCTCCATTCCCCGCAGGACGGGACGACACTGCGACGCACGATATTGTCGTGGTGCTGCAGTCGGGTACCCTGGGGTTCTGTAGGGCCGGAACAGCCCCCTACTATCGTCGCGAGGCCCCTACGGGTCCTTCGTGACGCTACATGTGTTCAACACGCGGACACTGGGTTCTTGATCGTAGCATTTTGACGGACAAGCAACGGGACCTCGAGAAAGCCGCGCGGAGCACCTTCCTTCGACAAAGGAACGCGGGAACGGGCGCCGCCCCGGATCGCACCTCCGTCGTGGCCCTGCTGTGGGACGACCTGTTGGGCGGCGCGGTGTCGATGAATACAGAAGGGGGGGACACCCCGCCCGTGAAAACTCCGGCCAAGGGGCGCCGAGGAGCAGGAAAAACCTAGGTGGGGTGGCTTCGCCATCCCGCTTACCCCCCTTTGTCCGCCTCAACTCCCCGGTCGCCCCCCGTCACGTCACGTTTGCCTCCCCGGGGTAAATCGTGAATTATTATGTCCCGGCCCGATGTCCCATTCGTCGTGGGCGATACAGCCCGCGGTTTTAGGGGACGCTGTTGCTGTTACGGGAGAAACTTTTGGGATTGGCGCGTCGTACAAGTTGGCGCCGTGACAGACCCCCATTCCGACGAGTGCAGTGATCGACACGGGCGCTGGACCCGGCATGATCCGCGTAGATATGTTTCCCTAGGGGTGGACCGAGTACGCGCCGCGGACGCCGCTCCGGAACCAAGTGAGCGACGCCTCGGAACAGCTTCTCAAGGTGAACGCGGAGGTGTCTCTGACCATTTACGTCGTGGGGATCGCCATGGAGTATGAGTTTCTCGTAGTCAAGGGGTCGAAGGTACCGCTCATCCTCGGGTGGAATTTACAGCGGAACTACAAGGATACCATCTCCCCCAAGACGCAGACGATAAGTGGGATGATGGTTCGTCCACGTTGGCGGGCCGGAACTGGACGGGGAACACGCGCCCCGCGCCCCCACGTCGAGGGAACAAGCCAAAGGCCCAAGTTGGGGCTATCCGGCTACGGCAAGACGTAACCGTTGGCCCGCAATGCATCCAGGCGTTCCAAGTGTGCTGAACGTCAAGGAGGTCCACCTAGTGCGGGAAAGTCCCGTCCAAATGAGCCGACGGAAGGTGCTGTTGCACAACGCCGTCGTGGAAGTCTCCCCCAACACCCCGCGGTCCCTCTACCTGACGAATATTGGGGATGTGCCGGTCCATTTGACCAAAAGGTATGTTGGCGGAACCGCGACGGCCTACAATGGACCGCTGCACGTCGTCGAGGAGGAGGAGGAACCGGGGGCGGTCCTAGCGATGGGGGCAAACACCCGTGGCAACGCTGGACAAGACGTATCCCAAGCCGGTGGTCCACTGGGACTGTGTTCCTGATACGCAGCGCGAGGACGTGAAAAACTTCCTAGAGGAGTACAAGGAGGTGTGGGAGGGGCAGATCGGTAAGGTCGATGTCACCCCGCATCGGATCTAGATGACCCCCGGGGCACGGCAACGGCGGGCCCAACCCTATTGGGCGAGCCATGCTTTGAGGGACGTCATCGCCAAGAAGGTGCAACGTCAACGAAACCTCGGGGTCATCGAGCCCTCGAGTGCCGAGTGGGCTTCGCCTGTGGTCCTTGTCCCGAAGCTCGACGAGACGATGCGGTTCTTCGTGGAATACCGCCAACTCAACGAGGTGACGGTACGGAATGTGTACCCGTTGCCTTGTATGGACAATTGTATTGACTTCCTCGGGGACGCCAGGGTGTTTTCGACGCAAGACTGCCACTCGGGGTATTGGCAGATTCCCGTGGTGGACGAGGACCGCGACAAGACGACCGTAGTTTGTCGTGGGGGAGCCTATCGCTGCATCCGCCTTCCTTTCAGTCTGTCTCATGCCCCGGCGACCTTTCAACGGTCCATCGACACGATGCTCGGGGGACTCAAGTAGAAGAATTGCCTCGCGTACCTCGATGACATCATCTTCTTCTCGCGGTCGGCGGGAGAACACGTGGAACAAATCCGGCAGGTCTTCATGGCACTGCGTGGCGCAGGCGTCTCCCTCGAGGCCAAGAAAGGCCACTTGTTTGAAGAAGAGGTGGAGTATTTGGGCCACGTCGTGGGCCGGGGGGAGCTGAAGGTGCAAGACAAGAACGTCTGCGGACTCAAGGAGGCGTCTCCTCCGCGGAGCAAGAAGGATCTATGCAGATTCCTCGGGATGTTTAACGTCTATCGGAGGCTCGTCAAGGACTACGACCAAGTGGCGTGGCCGTTTGTTGCCATGCCGATTTCCAAGAGGCCGGATCGGTGGGGAACGTTGTCAGACGAGGCCTTGTTGGCATTCGAGGAGCTCAAGAGGCAGCTGACGGAGGCACCCATCCTCGCTCTACCGCAGCGCCAGGGGACCTACACGTTGGACACGGACGCAAGTGCGGTGCAAGTCGGAGCGGTCCTACTACAGGAAAAACCCGACCACTCCAGGCAGCCCATGTGCTATTGGAGCCGCTTCCTCAACTCGGCGGAGCGGAACTCCAGTACGGCGGAGAGGGATTGCCTCGCGGTGGTGTGGGCATCCCTCCTTCTCCGCCCCTTCGTCGAGGGGACTCGCTTCACGGTACGCACGGACCACGCGGTGCTCAAAGTTGATGCTACACATGGACGGGGCCCACGAGAGGCTGGCGCGGTGGCGGTTGAGGTTGGCGGAGTTTGACTACGATGTGCAGACGCGGCAGGGTGCTTCACACCACGCGGCAGACACGATGTCGCGCATCTCAACACCCGCGGGAGACGAGGTGGCGATACCCGACTCGGTGCCCTGTCTTGCTTTGCCGAACTCTTCGGCAGCGTGGCAGTTATCGCCGGAGACCAAGGGGGGCCACCTATCTCCTCTGACGCTCGCGGTGTAGGGCAAGTCGGAGTGGCGAAGATCCTCGGCGACCTTGGCGTGGGTTCCGTCTTCATCCATCTCGATGGACGCCCAGATCCAACCCTCGCGATCCCGACGGTCGGTGCTACGAGCGCGGAGGCGATGACGGAAGGCCTCCATGTCGGGGAGTTGGTCCACGAGTTCCAACAGCGCCCCGAGGATCGCGGTCGCCTCCGCTTCAGCACCCGCGGCGTTGACGCAGATGTTGGACGGCCCGACGGAGCGGATTCAATCGAGGAGACGCGGGGGGTAGCGCCAGAAGACCCGGCAGGTGCGGAAGGTCTCGACGAGAACAACGGCCGCCGCGAGAGCCCACTCGCTATTGAAGATGGCCCCTGGCGTACGCCGTCCCGCGTAGAGGTCGTCCGTGGCGTAGGCGTGTACCCACGGAATTTCGACCATCCAACCGTACGGGACCTCGACCCCGGACCACCACGCGGGAGTCCGCAGGTAAAAGCGCGAGCGGTTCGCCTTGGCGCAGCTCGAGTACTACGCCTGGTGCCAAGCCACGAGGTGTCCGGTGAGGCCGCCCCGGTGGTTGCGGGCCGTCGTCAACTGAACCGTCGTGGGGTCTTCCGGGTCCGACACGTCGATGAAGGGCGGGCACGTGAGGATGTAGTCGAAGGTGGGCACCAACGGCAGGTTCATCGGGGGGTCGTCCATGAAGCCGACTTAAGAACGGCGGTACCCCACCTCGCGGCTACGCCGCACCACGGTGATCGACGAGCTCGTTCATCGAGGGACGGTAGGAGGGCGTGCGGCATGGAGGCAATCTGCCTGGCGAACGGGTTGACGGGGCGCATCGAGTCGATGCCCCGGAACGTCGCGTGAGCCAGCGGGTCCGCCACGCCCATGCGGGCTCCCTCGCGATCCCACGCGGGCGCCCATGTCGACGGGTCGGACAACACGGGCAGGGGGCCCACGGCGGTGGAGTACCGCACCTTCTCGTCGGCCATCGCGGAGGACGACGCAGGCACTGACACGTCGTAGTCGATCGGCCGCCGGGTCCTCTGTCCGACGAGGGGAAGGCGAAGGTAACCGCGTGGTGGAGGGGGGGGAGGGAGACTCCCGAGCGCCAACAGAAGCAAGAAGAGGCGGGCGCCACGGGGGGGGAAAGTGGACGGCACGTCGTGTGGTGGGAGGAAAAACGAGTCGGCGAACACAGCGCCGCAGCGAGCGCGGATGAGTTACGTATCGGGGTGGTGCGGAGGAGTCTCGGAGTCGCGCGTCTGGGGGGGGTGAGAGCGGGGTGTGCGTGAGGGCCCACGTGAAGGGGTGGGGCCAACGTGAGTCACGGGGGGTGTCGGGGCCGCGCGACACCGGTGCGGGCCGCGCGTCACGCCACGCCGGTGTGGCTTGAGGCCGATCCAGTCCGCGGACCGACCTTGACAACCTCTCTGGGGCGAGGATTGGGGGGGGGGGTGGCGGTTGTGGCCGGCGCCCGGCCAGGAGGCCGGGCCGAACCCCGCTCCTGAGGGGTCGACGCGGGACGGGCATGGACGCCACGTCACGCGATAGGGGGGCTGTGTGGCGGTTGGGGGTCCCACAGTTGCAAGAAGCGTGACAGTTCGGCTGTGGACAGCACACCCCCAGGGGGCCGTCCCAAAATATCCTGATCCGGGCCAGCAAGGGAATGACCTGTCCTGATCTCGGGGAGATTGAATTCGGTCGGGGGCGGGGCTTTTCCCCTGTGGTTTTCCCAGCCCCCCTACTCCTTTTTTGAACTTTTCGCTCTGGAGGTATTTATCTGTTTGGCGCATTTGGGGCGGCTACTTTGGCCGCCGGCGTTCGGGTTGGGGAGGGATTACAGTGCGTTCTCGTTACAAGAGAATGGTATACAAGGGAATATGGGTCGCGAGTCTTCCATTCCAGTGCGTGTAGGCCACATTTATTCATATTGAGCTGAATCAGCTGTCTCTTGTAACGAGAACGCACAGTATTGTCCGTGGGGACGCCGTCCCTGGCGCAATCTGATGAAAATAACTGTGTTTTGGTCTACGATTCCCCCCTGGGCTTTGCTGTGATCCTCTCCCCCCGTTGCGGGAAGCCTGGGCTGTAGGTTAATTTCTGGGGCAGTTCCTTCGACAGACCGAGCTGATCAAGAGGTCACTTCGGAAAGACGACCAACCAACGTGGTGGTGCCTAGAAGCGCCGCATTGCTCATGCCCAAGACGGGCTGCCGCTTGTGCAGCCACTGGGGCCGTATGCCCCCTCTTTGACTCTACCCTCCCCAACCTCCGCTCGCCCCCGTCCCCACCAGCACCGTTGCCTTCCTCTCCGCCACGTTCATCTCCACTACGTACCAGTTACCTTCTTTGTGGTTTTTTTTCCCCGCATTTTGGTCTGTCTGACCTTCGGCCCGACTCAAGGGTGTCTTTCCTAAGCACCGTGGCTGTGCCGCGCGGCCGCCCGCTGCCGCTATGTACGCCTCGGTCGCTGCCCTGAGGGCGGCGTTCGAAGCTGCCGAAGTCCCCCCCCTTGCCCCCCCTGCCCCCCCTGCCCCCCCTGTCCCCTTATCCCAGGCGGGCGTGGGTCGCACTGGCCCCCCCCCGCCCTCCACCGGGGAGCGCCCCCGCATCTCCAGAGCGACCACCCTGTCCCTCCTGGCGCACCAGACAACCACCCGGCGCCTCCCCCAGCTAGCGCCCACCATTGCCGCGACGCGCTCTAGACGACCGACGGCCTCGCGGCCGCCGTGGCGGCGGCGGCCACTGCCACCCGCCGGGCGGGCGTGCCGGACCTTGCGGCGGCTGTCGGTGTGGACGCGGGCTCGGGTGCGGCAGCGGTGCCCGCCGCGCTCGCAGCGTCGCGGGGAACCCTCCTCCCCGGCCGCGAGGGAGACGCGTTGGCCGCCGACGCCATGGCCGACGCGGTCGCCGACGCGGCGTCGGCCGTCGACGGCGCCGGCGACAGCGAGGCGACCGTCGCGTCGCTCGCCGGCGCCGCCAATGTGCCCGCCGCCGCCCTTGAAAAAGCGCTCACAACGGCGCTGCCGGCGGGCGGGGGCCGCGTCGGCTGCGCGAGAGGCACCAACCGCCTCGCTGGCGGCGTCTTGACGAGCGGCGCCCGGGCGGGGCGGCACGCCGGCGCCACCCGCGGCGCTCTGCGCGACGTTGCCACACCGACGGGTCTGCGCGCGGTTGCGGCTGCCGTGCGTCTGCCGCCGCGGGCGGTAACCGCCGCCGAGGCTGCGGCGGCGGTGCCGGGGGAGGGGCACTTCAGGAGGGGGGGGGTGTGGGTGCCAATCGCGTAGACGGCGGCGCGCGTTGCGGCCGCCGCCGCGGCGTACGCGGCGGCGGGGTATGTGGCGTTGGCAGAGCTGCCAAAGCGGGGGTGAAGGTGCCGACGCGGTCGCTGGGGGGGGACTTAGGCGAGGTGTACGCGTGATTAAGGTTGCACACGACGCCCCTATTTCGAGGGCGTCAGGGGCGAGCGACGGTTAAGATGCCTTACTGACGCCCCATTAGGCAGCCAAAACACCCTGGCGACGCCCGAAGTAGCACCCTCAGTATTCGAAAAAAAGGGCAAGTGGCACCCATATTTTTGCTTTCTTATGTCGTTTTTGTGTCAAGACTGGGTGCCTGTCCCCAACCAAGGTGCACAGCCGCCACCCGCAAAATCATGTAGACCCCCCTGAAAACTTTCTCTTCGCGACGCCTTGCTGACGCCCTTTTGAGTTGGGTCGTTCGGGGCGCACGACGCCCAAATGACGCCGTGGTGACGCCCTTAGCGACGCCCTTAACGACGCCCCGGGCGCTCTGAGCAACCCACAAAGGAAGACCTCGCATCTGTCGGCATGGACCAACCACCGGCCCATATGGCCACCAACAGCGCCTTTTGGAGGCCGCATTCGACTTTCGCCACGGCACGCACATGCCACGCGAACCGTGACTGGTCGACAGCCAATAAAATTCGTAGAGGTATCCCCGTGAGGGGCCTTAGGAGCACATTGGGAATTGCGATCGTCCCGGATTCGGGCTGCTCCGCCGGCGTTTGGCGGCCCGAATTCGCAGTTTGCAGGCGCCCTGGAGGCTCACCAGGGGGGGTCGTGTATCGAGGCCCAACGATCGCTCATTGGTTTTTTAATGGTGTTGGCCGGCCTCTTGGGTGAATGCATATTGGAGCTCAGCGATCACCTGGGAATGAGATATGGCCCGAGGACCACTGGTAGTCACCTGGTGGTCCGTGACGCGTGAAGGGCGCGCGCTCCGGTATCGGGAATCAGGCGACCATCGTTGGCCCGGTCAGCGTGGCGCGCGCGCACACTGCCACATACACCGTCGCCGCGCTGGCACAGCCGCCCGGCGCAGCAGCGCTGGCGCCCCG
>ENA-ORXT01005803-ORXT01005803.1-marine-metagenome-genome-assembly--contig:-NODE-5803-length-11895-cov-8.598917_pt1 | contig 11895 bp, 9 predicted proteins | sample MGYA00237868_ERZ511482 | MGnify/ENA metagenome assembly ERZ511482 | reverse complement strand
TAAGTATTGCATTTACGAAGAATGGCGGGGAAGAAATAATATGGAATTTATTCTTAGGTACGAAGGAAAAATAAAATGTACATTTTATTTTTAAAAACCCTTTCCTTACAAGGATTTTCAAAGAGTAATGGTCTAATTTATTTTTGCTTCTTCACTTATTCGACTTGATAGGTATGTTTTAATGCGAATAAAATGACGGATTAAGAAAAGGTATAGAATACACTATTTAGGATAATAACATAAAAAATCAAGACGCTTTTTTCTGAGCTTTTTTGCGACTATCTTCCTCTAATAAGGCCGTCATTTTTGCTTTTAAATCTCTTATCTCCTCTAATAATTCTGGGATAAAAGGGTCTCCTTTTTCAAATCCTTTAGATAGGGTACTAATTTTTTTGATTGATTTGGATAATTTATCAGCTTTCATAAAAATGATTTTATTAAAATACAGGTACTCAAATATACAAACTTATTCACTTAAAAGTTCTATTAATTCTTGTTCAAGTTCTTCTAACCGTCTTAAATTAATTGATATTGCTAACCTTTTTATTTCAGTTAAAACACCAGATTCCAAAATTAATTCAGCTAATTGTTTTCACTAGTGTCCAATTGTAATTAATTGACTATCAGTCAATTGTGTATATTGTTATAAAATTTTTCTATTTTCTATTCATAAGCAATTGATTTAGAGTCGTTTGCTCGAACAAAGAGTCACTTAAAATTTCTAGAATTTCGTATGGAGTATGCGATAGGTTAAGTTCATTTTTTATTAAATGAATTAGAGCATAATTACAGACAGCCACCCAAATTTGGGTCTTTACTGCGTTAGCATTTTCTCCCCAAAAAATCTTGATTCGCAAGTGCTGTTTTATCCACTTAAAAAACAACTCAATTTTCCAACGTTTTTTATACAATAAAGCAACAGAAATTGCACTTATTTCAAGGTTATTTGTCAGGAAAACGAAGGTCTTTTTCAACTCTACATCTACAAACTTAATACGTCTGATAGGTAGTGGATAAGCCGCCTTAGCTTTTTTTCTTTTGAGCTGGATGATTTGATCACATCGTAGCCCTGTTTTTTTATCTACCTTGCTGGATGTAAGAACTTTAAAAGATAAATTAGTCTTAGCCCTAATGATAAAAAAAGCGAGAGCTTGTCGGATTTTATAGAGTCTAGCAAAATCAAGATAGCCTCTATCCATAATATAAAAGGCACCAATTTAAAAGACTAATTTATCTAAAACATTGACATCATGAACACTTGCGTTTGTGACATCGATAAATGTAGGTATATTAGCTTTTATATCTAGGAGTGTATGCAGCTTAATTCCTCCTTTTTTTTTCGGAATTTAGCCCATTGAAAAACGCTTAAACATAAGCTAATAATACTAGCATCTAAAGCATAGATAACACCTTGTATTTGTTCATTTAATTTATGGTGACTAGGATGATCTTTACTAGTAAATATTTTTCGATTAGAATTGGTTTTAAGTACTTTTTGAATTAAAACATGAGCTAATTTTTGATATATAATCCATGAACGATTTCGATTAGTATTGGACAAAGTAGAGCGAACTATTTTAGACCGAATACTAAATGGTAAAGTTTTTCTGGACGATTTTCTAAGCCGAGTACAATATTTCTAAGACTCTGTTTTTGAGCTAATTGTCCATAAGATAAACAAATAAAATGTTCCCAGTGAGTAAAAGTCTTATTGTGATGATTTTTGTCAACGGCACTCACTATTTTTTTAAATTGATAAGGAACTACAAAAGCTAACACTTGAGCCAGTACATATTTTTTTATAATCATATTTCGTAAAATCGCCTTTTTTATAATAAAAATTTGGCAATTTGTATCGAAAAATAAAAAAAGATACTTATTTATTTGTTTATCAGTAATTTAAATGCAAAATTTAAATTTGAGTTGGACACTAGCTAATTGCTTTTAAAAAAGTGAATTTCTGTTTTAACTTCTTTTATTCTTTGCTCTTTAGATATTCAAATCATCATTATCGGTCAGCCTGCAATGGCTAAAGTCCAGATTAGTTTTTTGTTAAAATAATCCAGTTTTTGTTAAAATAATGCTAGTTTTTTCTCTTCAATTGGCATAAGCCTCCTTTTAATTGACCTAGTTTTAGCTTATCTTTGGTCAGACTACATTAACTATAGAAGAACCAATGCGTGAGAAAACTCCAACCCAAATAATTTGGCTAGCACTGCTATGCCTACTACTGATAGGGAACATTCCCTTGATTAGCCAACCCGCAAGTCTAAAATCCGCCAAACAATACATTGAAGGCACTAGAATTCCTACTGAGCAAACACAAGCTCCCATCATCAAAAAAATAGCTTATAGCGTAAATCCAACAGATGAACCTCGCCATCAAGACAACACCTATTCCTTAAATGTAGTCGAATTAGCAACTAGCGACCAAGTTATTGATAAACCCTTAAAAGTATATGTTGATAAAGCAGGCTTAAAGACCTTTGAAGAAATTCGCAGCCAAGAAACGCTATTTGAGGAGAACAAAACTAGCTATGGAACCGACCTGTCAACTTCCACTTTTTGGATAAAATTAGTGCTTATTGGAGATAGCAAGCAATCAGCCGAATACCTTATTGATTGTGCTGCCAAGCAGCACAGGTGGAAACACATTACGGCTTATCTGCTACACAAACATGATCAAATTGATACGATACAATCAGGTAGCAGCTTCTCAAAAGAAGAAAAATCCATCCCATCAGACATTAATTTACTCCCCATAAAGATAGAAAAAGGAGCACAAGCAAGTCTTTATATTAGACTAGAAGGGGTAGAAGAAAAATTTCCAACTAGAACGAATCCTTTAGCGATTCAATTGACTTTAGTGGCGGAACAAAAGCATCCAGGTTATTTTCAAGATTATCCATTTCAAGGTGTTTTTCATGACACCCAAACCGTCTTTCCGTTTACAGGAAACGAACTATTCAATCAGGAGTTTTATGTAGAAGAAGAAAGTAGCAACACAATTATTAATCAAATGATTAGCGGTTGGGAACAATTGGAGCGTACCAATAAATTTACCACCCTACATGCGGTTGATAAAGTCTATTGGATGAAAGCCCGTTTTTACGGAAGCCCCCATTTCAATGGAGAACAGATATTGCATATTGCACCTTCCGTTGGCATGGATAATTTTAGTTTTGATTATGTAGATATTTATACGGTAAATCAAGCAGGACAATACAGCCACCAACGTACAGGAGACCAGATACCATTGAGCGAACGCCCTTATGATTTTTGGGCAAACTTTATAAAACTAGAGTTGAGCACAACCGATACCCTTGATTTATTTGTAAGAATGTCTGGGGCAGATCGACATTATTTAATGCCTACTATTGGCTTATTCCATATTGATAAATCAAGTGTTTTCCCAAAACAATCTAAAGAAGCACTAAGCGCAGGATTGTTTTATGGCGTTATTGTCATTCAGTGTATATTTTTCTTATTACTTTTTATTGTTGAAAAAGAACGCATCCATTTCTATTTTGTCTTAATGAGCTTAGGTGTTTTACTAAGTTTAGTCTTTAATACTATGTCCTTCAAATCCTATGTCTTGTTTCCAACTTGGAGAAATTATCATTTACTCATATTTGCTGTTGGTATTTTTCTATCCCAATTTGGTTTTCTCAAATTCACGGCTACTTATTTCAATTATGCCAGAGACTCTTTTTTTCGAAAATGGTTCATCACCATCTTTTCCATCGTATTTGGGGTACTATTGTTCACTTACATTACTCAATTTCAACTAATTTCACCAGCAGGTCTCTCCTATAAAAAAGCACCTTATTACCTACTTACCAATTTAGTAATGCTTTCTTCTGTAGTGATTGGCTTATTCATGGCATTCAAAGCGCCTGCTCAAAAAGCCGTTTCCAAGAAATCCTTTTTTATCGCCTTTCTACCCTTACTTTTATGTATGTTGTTCTTTTTTGGAATCGAAATAACTATTAGCCTAAATATCGTTGATATTTTTAATCTAAAATATGTGAATTTATTCTTTGTCGTTTGGGATGGAATAAAACTATCTATTTTAGCCATGCTTACCCTACTTGCACTTAGTATTGGTTTTAGAAATAATCGATTGAAAGCAGAAAAAGAACAGCATCGAGCACAAAAGAATTATTTAGAAAAATTAAATAAAACGAAGACTATATTTTTCACCAATATCAGTCACGAATTTCGCACCCCTTTGACTATCATTTCAGGTATGACTACCCAAATACAAGAGAACCCAAAAGAGTTATTGAGTAGTGGTCTAAAAATGATTCAGCGGAGTTCAGACCAATTGCTAAATTTAGTGAATCAGCTATTGGATTTAGGCAAATTAGAAAGTGGAAGGATACAACTAAATTATCAACAAGGAGACATCGTCGGTTATTTAAAATACTTAGTAGAAAGTGTTCATTCTTTGGCAGTCAATAAGCAAATTTTAATACATTTTCATGCAGAAGAAGAACTAGTGCTAATGGATTATGATGAAGAAAAAGTTCGCCAAATTATAATTAATCTGCTTGCTAATGCGATTAAGTTTACCCCCAATAATGGACATATCTATGTGTCCGTGAGTACTGTAAAAACAACCCAACAAGCCATTGCTTTCCCTAATAATGAAGCCCTAAAAATAGTGATTAGAGATACAGGAAGTGGTATTCCAGAAGACCAGTTGCCTTTTATTTTTGATCGTTTTTATCAAGTAAATGGGACAAGTACCCGACAGGGAGAAGGGTCAGGAATTGGTCTAGCCTTAGTAAAGGAATTATTGACACTAATGAAAGGAACGATTTCTGTAAAAAGTAAAATTCAAAAAGAAACAACTTTCACCCTATTATTACCGATGACTAATGAAGCTCCTGAACTTAAAAAATCAATAACTCCCGTACCTATTCCCCTTTCAAAGATAAATCAAAGGAATGGGAACAAATTACGTCAACTAAATGGCGCAACAAGTATCGGTAGTTCCAAACAAAGAATTTTAATCATTGAGGATAATGTAGATGTAGTGGCATACATTGCCACTTGTTTACAGCCACATTTTGAAGTACTAATAGCTAATGATGGAGCAGAAGGGATAGAGATTGCCTCAGAAAACATTCCAGATATCATTATAACAGATGTGATGATGCCCATTAAAGATGGCTTTGAAGTATGCCATACTTTGAAAAAGGATGCCCGCACCAGTCACATTCCAATCATCATGCTGACCGCCAAAGCAGACATGGATAGCAAATTAGCGGGCTTAGAACAAGGGGCAGATGCGTATCTATCCAAGCCTTTTCATCCAAAAGAACTATTGATTCGCTTGGAGCAATTAATCGAAAATCGAAAACGCTTACAAGCTAAATATAGTACAGCACAATTAATTGTGGAACCTGCCCCTAAAACGGAAGACCTATTTCTACAAAAAATACAACAAGCCATTCTGGATAATCTGGACACAGAAAGTTTTGGCCCTAATGAGTTGGCGGGAACCCTTGGCACTAGTCGAACTCAATTGCATCGCAAGCTGAAAGCTCTTACCGATATTTCCACTTCCAATTATATCAAAAAAATCAAATTACAAGAAGCCAAGCGATTGCTCTCTACCACGGAGCTGAATATTTCTGAAATTGCCTATGCGGTGGGTTATACTTCCCTCAATTATTTTAGTAATAGTTTTTCTAAAGAATTTGGGGTTTCTCCTCGGGGCTTTCGGGCTGCTGCTGGGTGATGTTGGGTGGTAGTGCTGGGTGATACTTTGAAAGTCTACTGATTACCCACAAGTTTTTGAAGGGTGAAATTTCTGGCAATAAAGCCAAAAGCAGACTCCTTTGCCTTTTGTGATAGGCGAATTTACATTCGCCGGTAGAGCAACCTCGAAGCTTCAATTGCCGGCGAATGTAAATTCGCCTATCACAAAAAGCAAAGGAGCTTGCTTTCGGCTTCAAAGGTAATTAATAACCTTATTTACCCTTCTCAAAAAGATGTGGGTAATCGGTAGACTTTGAAAGTATCAGGCAATAGTACCCTTTTTGGAACAATATCTTAACTTTTGGAACAATAACTTAACTATTTTTAAAAGATTATAACTATTCGGAACAATAGCTGTAATCCTTTTTTTGAGGCACGCTTACCTTTGTATTAACAAAAACTACACTTCTAATCTGTTCTACTTTATTTATCAAATAACTTAGAACAGAATAACGCCAAAAAATTAAAAAACCCCATGCCAGTTTAAAAAGTCCTCCTAATAATTTAGGAGGACACTTTTAAACTAGCTGTACAAAAATCAAAACTATGTGTCAAAAACTATTATGCCTCTGCATCTGCTTTTGTCTATTCCAATCTTGTGACAAAGAGCAATTATCACCACTTTCTGAACTAGAAAATAACCTGCCGACTACTTTCGAAGTCTCTATAAATGCTACTGAATGCATCAATGGAGGCACCCTACTATCTGCTAGGATGCCGAATCCCGAATTATATAACTACCTATGGGAAGTGAATGGAAAACATGGAGGACACCACAGCCAAACAAAAGGCTGTCAATGTATTAAAGAGGCTACCGTGCGAGTGATGCGTTTAGCAGACGGACTTAGCGTGAATAATGCTATTCAGCTAACTTCTAGTTGCGCATCATCCGAAGTCAGTCTGTAGATTCTTTCCTTCAAAAAACGCACATAAAAACAAAAACAAACCCTATGAGAAAATTACAAACACTCCTCGCTATAAGCGTGTGCGTTCCTAGCATCGCAAATACACAAACAAGGGATTCTATTGAGCAACAATTTCAACAAGAAATGTCTATGCTTTTTAAAGATAATCCAATTGCCCTTTTCATAGATTGGTTAGCTTCTCCTGTTGTGCAAAATATATTGCTATTGCTAACAGTTATGAGCATTCTGTACTGTATCACCTTAATTATGCTACAGATGCTGATGATTCGAGAAGTCTTACCATCCAATTGGACTGTTTTTCTTAAAAATTGGATAAATATACACAAACCAGTAGCTGTACTCAACAGGAAACATCCAAGTCCTTTCGAATTGGAGCAGCGCAGATTACAAAATGGGAACGCTACTATGGAAGTAGGTCAACCAATGCTCGCAACTATTAATTTTCTAGATAAAACGAAAGAAGAAACGAAGGAATTAAGACAAAAATTAATAGGAAAAAAAATAGAAATAACCATCTCGAATGATGGAAACTTGATAAGTATAAAATGATAATTGTGCTTAGTAGCATGCTTGTTTCCTGTTGAGTGATACTTTGAAAATATCAGCCAACAGGAGACTTCCTATTCAAATCGTCTTACTAAGAACAATCAAACAATTTAAATTAATACCATAAAAAATTTTAAAAATGAGAAATCTATTAGGTTCATTAATAGCCCTTTTGCTATTCACTTTTTCCACTACTTTATTAACCGCTCAAACGGGTAAAGACCAATTGTACAAAATTACATCTGTCCAAATACATCCTTCTAAAGTGATGGCATATGAAAAGGCAGTATCTGACTTAGGCAAAGCGATGATTGCTGCAGATGCAACAACAGTAGAACTACATGCCAATCAAACAGAGGATTTTACCTACTATTATGCTGTTCCTATCAACAATATGGAAGCCTTATTTACCAACGAATGGGCTGCCACAGTAGCAAAAGTAGGCGAAGAAAAATTCATGGATTTATATGGAAAAGTAGTAGCCTGTGAACGAGAAAGCAGCGCAGATTTTTACCTACACAAAGCAGATTTCAGTTATTACCACGCTAGCTCAAGAGGACAAGCGCAAAATTACAGAGTATGGACTGCCTATCAATTTAAAGCAGGCACCCAAAAAGAAGTTGCGGCAATTGCAAAAGAATTCAAAGCCTTATGCAAGAAACATGATGTTTCGATGAACTATGGCTTATACTTTGGGGTGTTAGGTGATAACGATAATGTTGTAGTAAGGTTAGATAGTGCCAAAGATGCGGTGACTTATGAACAACAACAGGCTAAAGCTGCTGAAAAAATAGGCAAAGAAGTACAACCACTTATGGCAAGATTATTTGCCATCGTCGATAAGATGGAAATTAAAAGAGGTTATTACTTACCAAGATTTTCTTCTGTTCCTGAAAAAACAACGGCAGTAGCCGAGAAAGAGGACGAATAAGTTGTCGGCAGTTATTGGGTGATACTTTCAAAGTATCGCCCAATATCTATAATTATTCTAAAAATACGGCTACCCGTCTAATGTTGTAAGCAATTGAAAATAAATTAATTACACTTGATTGATTTCTAGTCGGTTGCGTCTCGACCGTCCACCATCTACCGTCAACCGTAGACCGATAGCCAAAAATACCCCCTACTCTATTTTTTTATCAAAAAATTCTACCTCTATGAGAAAGCATCATCTTTTAGCAGCTATCTGCTGCCTATTAAGCATTTATTCTTGTCAAAAAGAATCGATAGCTCCACTACCTGAATCGAATACGGCTAGAACAGAGACCGTAAATGAATCAGACTATTTTAAAATTAATACCCTCGAAGACTTAGCGACTTTTGAAGAACTATATGTACAAAAGGATAGAGCAACTAGTAGAAGTGCTGGCTCCAGAGTAGTTCATGTTCCAAGCAATTCTAAAAATGCCATCCAAGCAGCAATAAATGAGGTGGGCCATTACGGTGTCGTTTATTTGGAAAAAGGAAAGCATTATGAAGAGCAGACGATTCTTATTACCCACCCCGTATTTGTTGTTGGACGAGAAGGCGCTACGATTATTGCTAACAGTCAAATATATGATGAATTTGGTCCTCCAGCTGAACCCATTTTTTCCATCCGCCAAACCACTAGAGTAACTATTTGGGGAGTAGGGATGCAAGGAAGAGCAGAAGGAAGTAATATGGGCATTGAAATTCTCAATTCCACCCATACTGTAGTATCCAAAAATACCATTAACAATTTTCAAACAGCTATCGGTATCAATGAAGGGGACAACACCTTAGTTTGGAAAAATAATATAGCAGGTGTAAGAGCAGCAAACATACAAATATCAGTAGGTATTGTCGTAATTGACGGCGTGAAGGTTCGTATCCTACAAAATAAAATTTCTGGATATATATGGGGTATAATTTGTGGTAGCCAAGATGGTCTTATCCAGAGTAATGAACTATTTGGCAATGGCATTGGTCTGAACCTCGGTTTTCTTGTTCCTGTTGTCGTCACGTCGGATGGAAATCTTACGGGGTCTAGAGTGTCCGCTACTAATTGGACTGTTCAGAATAATTATGCCCATCATAATCAGGTAGGTTATCTACTTTCTTTTGGTGCTAATAATAATAAATTAATTAATAATCGTGGTGGGAATAATAGCTTCTTAGATTTAATTTTAAATACAGATGGTTTTAATGTCTTGGGTGTTCCAAGCCCTGCTAGCTTTGACAACTTTGTGGACAATGAAAATAACAAAGATTTTACCATTCAAGATTGTGGTAATAATAATCGGGTAAGAGGGGGGATACAATTTCCTTGTAATTAAAGAGATGGTTTATACTGGGTGATACTTTGAAAGTATCACCCAGTATCTACCGCTCGCTGTATCAACAAAAAATCAAATCATCATCTATAAACTACACAGATGTACTACCTAACACAAAGCATTCACAGAAATGCACAAACCAAAGGCAAGCGAATTGCCACTATTATGGGCGACCGAGAACGAACTTGGTTGCAAGTAAAAGATAGAGTCGCGCGCTTTGCGGGAGGACTCAAAAGCATCGGTGTTCAAAATGGAGACCGAATTGCCATCCTAGCCCTAAATTCCGATAGCTATTATGAATATTATTTTAGCGTGCCTTGGGCAGGGGCGGTGGTGGTCCCGCTAAACATTCGTTGGTCACCTGCGGAAAATGCCTATTCCTTAAAAGATTCGGGGGCAACAGTCTTACTCATTGACCAAACCTTTGCCAAGATGTTACCAGCTATCGAAGCACAGGGTGTTTCTTTTAAATCGGTTATATTTATTGGAGAAGGTGAAGTACCTGAAGGAATGATAGGCTATGAAAACTTAATAGAGAAGAATGAACCAACACCCGATGCTTACCGAGGAAATGAAGACTTAGCTGGTATTTTTTATACCGGTGGCACTACAGGATTCCCCAAAGGAGTGATGCTTTCTCATTCTAATATGTGGGCAAGTGCTATGGCAACTTTAGGGCTAGGAATTACGCAAGAAGATGAAGGACAAGTTAGGTATTTACATGCAGCGCCCATGTTTCACCTAGGAGATGGGGGAAATACCCAAATATTTACACTTACAGGAAGTACCCATGTATTTATCCCTATGTTTACGCCGAGTGGAGTGATAAAAGCTATAGCTGAAAAGAAGGTAACAAATATCATGTTAGTCCCAACTATGATTCAGATGACAATCAATGACCCTCTTATCAATAAAGTAGAGGTCTCTTCTTTAGAATTTATTATTTATGGTGCCTCCCCAATGTCAGAAAGTCTTTTGTTAGAGACTATGCAAATTTTTCCAAAAGCTCAGTTTATACAAGGATTTGGGCAAACAGAACTGGCACCAACGGCTACCGCTTTACTCCCCAAACATCATGCTACCGAAGGCAAATATGCAGGAAAAATGAAATCAGTAGGACAAGCTATTCCTTGTGTAGAAATTAAAATTGTCAATGAGGAAGGCGAAACTTTAGCCCCAAAAGCCATTGGAGAAATTGCCGTAAAAGGACCTAATTGCATGCAAGGCTATTGGAATAAACCCGAAGAAACCGCTAATGCACTCCGCAATGGTTGGGTACATACAGGCGATGCGGGCTATCTAGACGAAGATGGGTTTCTATTTTTAGTAGATAGAATTAAAGATATGATTATTTCGGGTGGTGAAAATGTGTATTCAGCAGAGGTAGAAAATGCAGTCGTCAAACATCCTGCTGTGGAACAAGTTGTCGTCATCGGCATCCCACATAAAGAATGGGGCGAACAAGTACACGCAGAGGTTATTTTGAAAGCAGGACAAACCGCTACTGCGGAAGAAATTATTGCCGAAACGAAAACTTATATTGCTAATTATAAGTGCCCTAGAAGTATCACTTTTAGAACCGAACCTTTTCCTTTATCGGGTGCAGGTAAGGTATTGAAACGGGAGGTTAAGAAAGGATATTGGGAGGGGCAGGAACGGCAGATACATTAACGCTTTCTCTCCATACCGAGGGGCAAATCATAGTTCAGAAATCATACATCATAAATCTATCTAAAATTTAAACGGAATGGATTTATGATGTATGAATTCTGATTTAAGATTTATGATTTGGATATGCGTCTTCAAAAGAAGAAGTCAGACCATTTTACTGTACTTGGTGTTTGTTACGCGGTAATTTTCTATTACCTCGTAACTTAAACACTTGTTTCGCTAAAAAAAAAATTAGGGGGTAATGGGAAATTACCCCCTAATACATCCAAAACACAGTCCTATTCAATAATCATTACTCAAAAACCTATTCCTCCCCCTAATTCCAGCCCTTTTGGAACAATAGGGTAACTATTTGGAACAATAACTTAAGTCCTTTCCTACCAATAAGAATATCTTTGCCTTCGGGAGTTTTCGGCTTAGCCTACAATAGTCTAGTAAATGCTAGGAGAACTCCATACAAAATGGTAAATTGCTTAGCACTACACGCAAATATTGTTAAAACATACTATGCCCACTTCAAAAAACAGAAAACTAGCGGCTATTCTATTCGCTGACATCGTCGGCTATACTGCCCTTATGCAAAAGGACGAAGCCACAGCTAGACAAAATCTAGAAAAATTCCGCCATACCCTCAATCAACAAGTAGCCGCTCAAAACGGTCAAGTGGTCCAATATTATGGAGATGG
>ENA-ORXT01005802-ORXT01005802.1-marine-metagenome-genome-assembly--contig:-NODE-5802-length-11896-cov-15.450800_pt1 | contig 11896 bp, 16 predicted proteins | sample MGYA00237868_ERZ511482 | MGnify/ENA metagenome assembly ERZ511482 | reverse complement strand
TATATCCTCTCCTCTCTTTCTCATAATGCATTTAGAATATGCGTCCCCGGCGCGTATCCGAAGTGGATACGGATATACTGCATGGATATATTCCTCAGTGATATATTCATGACAACCCCTGATTCACACCCACCACCTACTTACGCGACACCCTACTCATCCCCTCTGATTCCATCGTGAGTGACCTCATCCTCTCTGATATCATCGTCTCTTGCCCCCTCTGCCGTGGCGCGGCCTTTGCGGTTGTCACACCATCATTCTCTCTCGCGCACGGACAGTCGGCCTGGGTGCTGCAGGCCACCTGCCGGCCTTCCTCAAGGCAGACGAAGTGGGGCTCCATCCCGGCTGCCATTCGCCTGGCTGCCTGCCGCCTTGGTCGGCGACAGCAGCAGCGGTGCCGGCCAGGCCAAAACGTCTGAGAACGACATGGCTGTCATGTCGGCCACGTCAGCGGGGGATACGGCCTCGACCAAGGCCGTCAACATGAGCTGCAAGCACGGGAGTCCCATGCTGCAGCATGCTGTCGCGTTCATGTCGGCCGCGGCGAGGCGTGCGGCGTCAGCCGAGGCCGCAGGGAGAAGCTGCAAGCGCAAAGCTGACGGCCAGCAGGGGTTCAATTCCCTCAATGTGGCTAAGGTGGCACTCGTGGCCCATGGCCACTGCATGGAGACCGATGCGACTGTCTTGCAGGCCAAGGCACCAGATGGGGGCACCCTAGCGTCGGAAAAGGCCGACATGGCCCACGTGGCCACGACTTACAACTTCACCGTGGATGACTTCGGCCGTGTATTCAAGGCTTTCGACGCACTCGGCCTGAAGTGGTCCACGCGCCAGCAGCTAGTGATCCTTCGCCGTGATACCATGGAGCACCGCGCAATCGTTTTCCTGCTGGCCGAACACCTCTGCGTGGCCAGTATGCGTCTGTGGGCGGCGCTGAAGCTGTACTGGAACACATTCCGCGCCACGGAGCAGGCCAAGCAGTCTACTGAGGCCTTTGGTCTTTTTGGAGTGGCCTACACCGGCTTCCCGGCCATCAAGGACCGCTACAAACGAGCATGCACGGCCGGCACTACCACGGCCGATGCGACCGAGATGCTCAAGGCCGCAGTGTACTCGACGGGTACGCTTGGGCAGGGCAAGGGCGAGGCCGTGCCGGCCTCGGTGGGTGCGGCTGAGAATGTCAAGCGTGAGGCCGTTGCGGCCTCGCCGCGGGTGGTTCTGACGAGCAAGGCCACCGCGGCCTCTGCGGGGGTGGCCTTGAGTGCTGCCACGGGCAACGGCAATGGCAAAGCCGTGGCTGCCTCGTCGTCGGATCCCTCGATGGGGGATTCTGGGCGCAGCAAGCGTGCGGCCCCTGCCGCATCGGCCGCTGACACAAACGATGACGATGTCGTCATCGTCAACGTTATTATTGTAGTGGTTTCTGCCCGCAAAGCTGACGGGGCACCGCCCCGTCAGTAAACTCAGCACAGTATGCGGAGCGACACAAAGGAGAAAGAACACAAACGCCTGGATCACAGGGAACGCAGCGCACCAGAACGACGGAACTTACGCAAACGCAACGCTGATTTATTCGAGTACGCACGACGACCCCAAAGCATACACTCCTATACCTTCAGAAACAACACGCAAGACGTGCACAATCCCGACCCAGGAAGAGACTGTCGTGAGGGGGCCGGGGCCCGGCGGGCCACGGTCCCTGATGCGGGGTCCTCGTGGCCCCTGCCACGGATCAAGGGGCCCCCTTCCACTGGAAGAGAGATATGGTCCCTGGATTTAAGCCAGCTTGGACTGAAATTGCCCAATACATCAATGGGGACTTATCGCCAGATTTTCAAGTCTCCGATCGAAGTCCTCATGGGATATCGACAGTGGCCGAGATCTTATCTCGGCCCCGGGCTTCCCCCCCGGTCAAAGGAGCTTCCACAAGCTTCCAGGCCCCTCTAAGGGGCCCGGATCGAGGGGTCGCGTGGCCCCTTGTCCGCGTCAGGCCCTGGCCCACTCTGCCTCTGGGGGAGGGGGATGTAAGCCTCGGGGGCGGCCCTAAGCCCCACCTGGCATGCGTTCCGAAGAGGTGCCGCACACCGCTCCCTCTAAGGGCATTGCGTGTGTGCTCGCGGCCCCTCTCCCGGCTCATACCGGGGGAGATCGCATTATCAGAGGAGAGGGGGTTTCTTCCACAATTATGGCCCAGCTCATGGCCAACGCGACCAAGGAGGGGGGCTCCGCTGCCGATGGAGCAGCAGCATCAAGGTGCTGTACTCCGGAGCCGCACGCGGCGGTGCGTGACACCGGCAAGGTTGCCAATCAGTTGCCGCTGCTGTCCCGCATGGCGTCATGGGTCGCCGCAGCGGCTTCTGCGCCGAAAGTCGTTGGATACAGGGACTTGGACTTGAGAGGCCCGGTATGGGCCGCGTGGGTAAGGAAATGACTGGTGGCTGAGGTAGGAATGGAGGAGAGAGTGGGCTTTCATGTCGTGTAGCCGCTTGTACGACTGGGCCGCCCACCTTCTCGTGGCCGTAGAAGCGGCCACTGTGTTGCGGCTCTTTTGCTGTGCGGGGCTCTGTACGGAGCCCTGGGTGCTGGACAGATTTTTGCTTCGTCATTGCTTCTCGCTTGTGTAGTGGGCGTTGGCGACGCAGTGTTTGCAGCAGCCTCTAAATTTTTTTTTTTTGCTCGTGTTATGCAAACGACGTATCGTTCTTTATTGGTACCCACACGTCCAACCCATCCCTACAGCACACCATGAGGGCTTTGCGTGCGTGTGTGAAAACGCCGGCTACTGTGCTTTTCTCAGACTGGGTCGGCAACATCATCGGCAACAAGAAGAACCTGATGCCTTTGCGCCCAGTGCATTTGCCACCTCCCATTCTCTTTCCCACTGCTCGTGCCTTCATCTACTTCTGCCTCAGGCCCTGTCTTAGCGGAGGCGTTCGGCCCTTGTCTGGGCACAAACATAGACCTGTCGTTGGTCAGACACTTGGCCAAAGAAGTGCCAGGCCAATCTCCCTGTATTCTCGATTGAGATTCTCCCGATAATGACAGGGCCTCATCTCAAGCGTTGTGTGTCATCTGGATGACCTGTGGCTGTATCGCTCCACCTCGGTACACTGGGCACTTTGGCTTGGAGATCAATTCTGACACACGACTTCAGATGGGTCCAAGATCTTTCTGTAGGCCAGCCTCAGAGGTGGACGCGGGGCTTGGACCCCTCGTCACATGGACGGACAGTGAAGCATCTAAAGTGAGGCGAGTCCAGATGCAAGTCGAGATACCTGTCGAGATACCAGTCATGTGGCGCAGATCCATGAAAAGAGGGCTTCCGATTGATCCGAACCTAACACGATGCAGATCATTGAAAGAGCGTCTTATGATTGGTCCGAGCAGAACACAATGAGAGGTGCAAAGCGGGTTGGTGGCGCGATGACACTGGCGTCATCAGCGGTGTCCTTCGGGCACGTGTGCGTTTCGTTCTTGTTCCTTGTGCGCCGGCCTTCCTTCCAAATGTGTGGCGTGCCTTGCTCGATCACATCCCAGGACTCGCGCGATGGTATCACGCGCTTCTGTGCGCTGTCCACTGCGGCGGCTCGCAGGCCGCGTTTCACACGCGGCAGGAAACGTGCTCATTCCTTTTATTGCTGGCTGATGATTCACACTGGCGTGGGTCCAGTGTATCCTGGAGAGTGATCCCGTGGACAGGCTCCACACTAAGGGCCTCGAGTGGGGCCCTGACATCAATATTGCGAGATACACAGGCGGTGGTCGGTCCGTCAGTTCTGGCCGAGCATGGGTCTTGAGTGGAGGTTGTTGGGCCCAGGCTCAGTGTACCTTTGAGTGTTCAAGCTGGGTCTCTGGAAAGCACTCCATCCAGCCCCTCCAGGGGCCGAAAGTGACGCACGCGGTCCATCGATTTCGCTCGAAGCGGCCCATGGTCTGGGGGGCCGAAGAGCAAGGGCCTCAAAGTGCTCCACGGCGGACCCCACCCCGCGTGGCAGCACCTCCTTTGCGACCCAACAGCGCGTGGCTTGGGCAACGCAATGGCGTCGGCACCCCCTTTTTTTTGACCACGCAGCGCCTGGCCCGCGCCACGAAATCGCTCAAAACGATCGACATGGCACACGGCCCGGCCTTCCACACTAAAAACGGCACAGTGCTGGCGAGGACCTGTCCCTTGATTGCACGCACGTACACACCTACAGGCGGATGCCAGCGCACGCGCAGACTCATCGTGGCCCGCACTCGCCTCGGGCACACTCAATCGCTGCTTTGCATCCCTCACGGCCTCGTTGCCGTCCCACTCTCCTGCGTACGCCCACCCACTTGTCTACAACACTTCGCCGTCGGACCCCTTTGGTCCGCCTTAACCCCTGTGCCGCTTGGCGGCCGCCGGCACGGCCCTTAACACCGCCCCTGGTCTGCCGCTTGGCCCCCTGCTGCCGCTTAGTCGCCGCGCTACCGCTTGGCTCAGCGCTTGGCCGCTTTCAATTCCGCCTCGCCTCCCTTCCGCTTTGCTCACCCGCTGCCGCGTGGCTTCGGAGCTGCGATCGCAGCCAAGCTGTCTACGCTCCAGTCAACACTTGCAACTGTGCTGGGTTTGCGGCTGCGCTGTTGCCGTTTACGGAGCTATCGACGCAACAACGGCTCTTTCCCGATCCGAGCAGAGCCCGAGTTCAATGGCTACGACGCCGCCTCCGTTTCGTACGACGCCGCCACCCACTCCCCCACTCAGAGCTTCGGAAGTGGCATCTTCTCCTCCTCGTTCGACGCCCCCACCCCCTGCACGTACTGTATCTCCACCTCCCGCGACAATGCTCCCGCGCGCTGACGAGAGCGGCGCTGACACTGTGGCCGTGGTGCGCTCGCCTACTTCTGCAGCGGAGTTGGCCGCCGCGGCGGAGATGGACCCAGCAGCTGACATTGCTACCGGCGAGCAGCAGGCGGCGACGCGGTGTTGAGATGACGCCCCCGCCTTCACCCCCCGCCCCACGTATGGCCCGCCGGCGCGGACAATTTCCAAGGCCCAGTTACGGCGGGGCCTGCAGAGCATCTGTACGGAGTGCAAGCGCTCCCAGACCGTGAGCAGCAACGTTTCCATGTGCCCGGACACCTGCCCCTGCTCCTGGGCGCGTCGGCCCTCTCCACAACCGGGCTGGGGGTGGCGGTGGGCCAGGGCGGGTGACGGCGCGTACTTTAGCCGCACTGTGGAGCGGCGGGCGATGCGCCGCCTGTGCTTTGTTTGCCGCAACGCGCTGACTGTCGGGAGCGAGCATCCCACGTGCCCGCCGTGGTGTCCCTGTCCGTGGGCGTCCCCTCCTACCGTCCTGATTCCCCCCAACGAGAACGGCATCTCGGAGAGGGTTACGTGGGAGGGCCGCCAGGAGCGGCTGGACCAGGAGCGCGCGGAGAACCTGGAGCGCTTGCGACAATTGCCTCCTCGCTGGGAGCGTCGCCTTTCCTGGCCCGACGCCTCTGGCAACCGCAACGAGTATTGGGTGAACGTCAACCTGCCGCAGGACCCAGTGTGGTGGGAACCCCAGCGCTTGGGGCCACTGCCGCTGCCTCGGCGGCACTAGCGCTCGGCGACTTTGTCGTGGCCTCTACGACGGCCGCGACCTGAGGCGGCCGCCACTACGGCCGCTGTCCCTGACCCACCCTGCGACCCGCCCTGCCCCAGTTCCGACTGTGTTCTGTTGAAAAAAGACCGTGGACCATCTCCTGCCCAAGTGCCCCCCGCTCTGCCCCTCTTCCGTTCTTTTTTGCTTTTTCCAACGACCGTGGACCAGACCCTGCTTAAGGACTTGCCCCCCCGCTCTGCCCCTCCTCCGTTCTTTTTGCTTTTTCCAACAACCGTGGACCAGACCCTGCCTTAGGACTTGCCCGAACGACAAGGCCAACCTCATCAAGACGGCCAGCACATGGCCGGCTTCAACAACTCTGGCGGCCCCGCTTCTCCCGCCGCGCCGACCCCCCCCGCCGACGCGCCTTGTGCATCCACAGAGGACGAGATCACGCCAGTCACCGACCATCCTGCCGCAGCGCCGGCAGTCTCGACGCCGCACACGCAAACGGCGCAGAACACCTCCCTCCCCGGGGCGCTGGAGGAGCCGGTGAGGCAGCAGACCGAGGAGGATCGCTTGCGCGCCGCGCTCAACCATCTACGTGGGGAGGCCGCCGCAGCGCGCAGCGCCGCCGCGCGTGGTCAAGCGCAAAACAAGAGCGGCCGCGGCACTCGCGGCGTGTCATGGATTGACGCCGAGCGAAACGTGCTCGCGGCCGTCTACAAGGAGGCGACGCTCAACGCTGTGATCGGCGTGGACCAAACCATTGATACTTTTGACGATGACGTGGCCGACCGCTTCCGCCGCCGTCTGCCGGACCACATGCATCAAGTCGGGCGCCGCCGGGCCCGCTCGACTCCTGCCATTATGAAGGAGCTGCGGTACGGCATCTTTCCCGCTGTCCATCGCTTCAAGGACTGCTATCTGGCCGTGCTGAAGCTGAAGATGACGGGCCATCCCTCGCCTGAGCAGCTCGTCAACGCTGCCAAGGCCAAGTACAATGGCCTCAACCCCTACGATGGCCTCAACCCCGCTGTCGCGGCCAAGCTGTCGTGCCCTCCGCTGAGCAACTGGCGGATCCTCAAGGAGTTGGATAAGTTCAGCGGCGGTGCGACGATTGCGGCGCTGGGGGTCACGGCGGCCGCCCAAGGCGTCTCGGCGGCCGACCATGCTGATGCGGACCCCCTCACGCTTTCTGGAGGTGCGGAAGCTGAAGACCGAGACGAGGGCGACGGCCACTCGCCGCTGTCTTCTACGTTTGCGCGTGGCAAGAGCATGTTTCAAGATCGGCCTGTTGGCAACAAGGCCGCAAAGGCGGCTCTTCGGGCGGACTTGCATCTGCACCGCGAGGCGGCCTCCAACGCGGCCGCACTAGAGTCCCTGGCCAAGTCGGCAGTCGAGCGCAACACGTTGGCCTTTTGGTCAAGGCCGGAGGTCGCCAATTCCGCAGATGGCCGCAAGTGGTGGGCCATTGAGATGCGCAAGCGCCTCAAGACAGCGGAGGACAACGAGAGCGACGACATGACCAATGGCGTGGGCGACTCGTCTTGGCGTGTTAACATGAGCGTGGGCGTGGGGGTAGCCTCGGCGTCAAGCGGCCGACGTGGTGGCGACCGCAGTCGACGGCTTGGCGATCGAGGTCGATCTGTTGGCGACGGCGGTCGCCGCCGTGCACGAGCTGGCATGGAAGAGGACGATGATGAGCCTGCTGTTCCTGACCGAGCTTGTGGCCAAGGCCGAGGGGGTGGTGGAGCAAGCCGCCGTGAGGATGGTGCGCTTCGAGGTGTCGGTCGTCACGTGCAGGGCCGACATCACGGCCGAGGTCGAGCAACCACACGAGGCGGGGGGCGCTGCCAGCGCGTGCGCACTGCACGTAACGCGGGTGTCTCGTCTTCTTCTTTGTCTTCTGCCACATCGCGTCCCCCCCGCCCTCGACACCCTACGGCGACGGGGACAACGAGGAGGTTTACTTCATGGGCGATTACTACTACCACGCGGAGCCGCCGCCACAGACGGCGCCAGTGACGACGCCGACGACGCCGGCATCCGACGCTTCCGCCATCGACCAGCCTGCTGCTTCCACCCACATCGAGGCAGCAACCGAGGAGGCAGCCGCCATGACTGCGGCCGCTGCGGCCCGTACAGACGCCGACGTCAGCTCTGGGGAGCAGTCAGACGACGCGGACAAGGACGAGGAGGAGTCAGACTAGTCGCGGCCGTGCCACTACCTCTGCCGCGGCTCAGTGGGCCGGCGCCAGTGCTCACGGCGGCAGCGACGTCCACTTCGACAGAGACTCTGCTACTGACGCGCTGCCAGATGGGGACTACCAGAGCGGCCGCAATCGCCGCGGCCGCATCGCTACTACTGCGGCCCGCCCACTCTGGCCGCCACTCCGTCTTGGTACTGGACGGGGCACGCGGTTGGCTGCGTCGCTGGCCTATGCCGAAGTGACTTTCTTATCCGGCCCATCCAGCTCCAGCGAGGACAAGAAGGGGTGAGATAACCAAGAGGACCTTTGCACGGCGGCCGCGCCCCATTGCGGCCGAGCTGTACAAAATGGTCGCCTTCGACGCGGCCGACTTTGAACAGCGCACATCGCGTCTGTTTTTATTTGTCCGTTTGTTTATTCTCTGTGCATGCTTTTCTTTCTCCATTTGTCTGTTCTCTGTACATGCTTCTCTTGCGTCTGCTATTGCATTTCTGTCATCGACTTGCTTTACATCTTAGCCTGTAGATACTGTACACTCCGAGCTGCGTCACATCTTTGTCATGCTCTTCGAAAGTTGCGCTCACACGCACCCGAAAACACGCAACTGCGGCCTTTTCTTCCAAGTCACAGAACAAGTTGGATTCCGAAGCGGAAACAACCGCCCGCAAAGCTAGGTCCCCGAAGCGGCAACAAATGAAAGGCATCCACCCAGCTAAGGCAGCCGAGATGGGGCCAAAGCAAACGCAAGGCGGCCCAGATGATGCCGCAATATACAACTGAAGGACGAAGGAAGCAGACCTTGAAAGAGGCCCGACGCCCGGCCATTGTCGCAAACTACTGACATGCCCACGAGGCTGACGTAGCCAGCTGGCGTACATGCCTGCAGAAGAAGAGAGACAGTGTAGAGGGAAAAAAACCCGCACATCGGGGAAAAACACCTTCGCTTACTCTACTCAAACGTATGGCAACAGCAAGCGGCCACGATCAGCACAGATGTGCTCGGACAGGTCTTGGAGCAAAGCCCAGTGGGCGCTCGTGTCCTTGGCCTCGCACTCGGCTCCATCGGTGTACCCCAGCGCGCCTACAGGCGCGTCTTGCTCGGTACTGGCTCCACTATCGCGGCCGAGGTCGGCCTTCTCGGCCACTGCCGGTCCCCATACCCCGGGACCGCGTGGCTCGTCGTCGAGATAGAAGGCCGCTTCACGGTTGGGTGACGCTCGCTGACCACGAGTGGCCTCGTTGCGCGCCCGCTCGCCCGAGGCCACGCTTCTTGGCTTGTCCTCGTCCATCTCGTCAACACTTTCCCGCAGGTCCGCATCGTCCTGCATGCGCCGTTGCGCCAGAAATCCGCCACGCGTGTGCTCGATGTTCATGTTGTGGAAGACGGCCACAGACTTGCCGGTGTCGATCATTCTCGAAACCGTCGTGACGCGTGCCGGTCGTAATACAATGTTGAAGCGCGATGGCATCACAGCGTACAGGCGCTTAGCGTCCTTCCGCACGGCTTCCTGCAGGCGATTGTACACTAAGAGCTTGGGAGTGTCGGGTTTGAGATGCGGCATAGCATACAGGGCATAGCGGGGGTATCCTTGATCGGCCGCGTAGAAGAGAAAGGGACGGGTCCGGCCGTTCAGTGTGTACTTGATGTTCCGCGGGGGCCAGATACCAGCGTTCACGTCCAACATGAGCGGGGAGGACGCCAGCACGATCTTGTCGTTGTAGCTCCCGGGCGCCCCAATCCAAAAGTGCCAGATATAGGTGTCCTCATCACACACACTCTCACTCACCACAGAGCCATTACCCTTGCTGTCATGGTACAGCCTGGAGAGGGTCTTGAGGCACTTGAGCCACTGCCAATGCGTGCAGTCAATAGATCCGATACAGCCCGGCATGCCGCGGGCCGCGTTGCGGGAAAGGATGTGCTTGAGCTCCTTTTCCGTCGGGCGGCGCAGGTACGTCTGCTTCCACTTGTCCACAACGAGTCTGGTCAGACGCCTGGGAGCCTTGGCGATAGTTGAGCGCGAGAGCCGGCAATACTCATCGGCGCGGTCATAGGACTCCTCGAAGCCCAGCACGTGGAGCGCGGCCACCAACTTCTGGATCGGGTGCGACTGCAGGCGCCCGGTCGCGCTGACAGATCGCCTCCACCACGGCTTGTCGTGCCCCGCCGCGTAGAGACGCATGAAGACCGCGCGCGGCATACGATGCCGCTTCTCAAAATCTTGCTCGCTGTAGACAGGGGGCTCGCCGCCGACCCCAAAGTTGTCCCGCATGCTTGAGTGCGCTCCCAGATCAAAATCGCGGTTGCGATTGGGCCGGCGGCCCGGCCGAGAGCCCCCCACCGGCCGCTTGCTCACACGCCCATGCTGCAGGACCCTCCGCACTGTCAGGGTGGCTCTGGCCCCGAGCGCAACCGCCAGGTCTATGTCCGCATCAAACTGCACGTCGTGAAGAAGGTTGTGCTCCATACCGCCGCGGCCCGGTGCTGGTCCGCAGGTGACACTCGGCCTGGTGGAGTCCGCAGCAAACGCGGGTGGGAAAGATGGTGCTCAAAACGGCGGGGAGAGGGGCGGGCACAATGACGACGACAACGATGATGGGGACGCGGGCAGGCGCCGTCCATGGATGCGGCCTAATGTTGGTCCATTGGAAACAGGCGGCCCGGTGAAGGTCCGCAGAAAGCTCGGGTGCAGAAGATGGTGCGCTCAACCGTGGGAAAGCGGGCGTGCGGGACGACGAAGACGATGGGGATGCAACGGGATGGGATGAGGGTGGGCGGGAGGACGATGGGGAAGCGGGGAAAAGGGACGTTGATGGATGCGGCGTGACAGCAATGCGTGTGGTGGCCGCTGCAGGCCCCCCTCCACACCACCCCCAAAAAGGACACCGGCCAGCTGGTGAGCCGGTGGCACAGCTCACCACGCGAGCTCCACCGGCCTCGATGGGGCTGTCATTCAGTGTACCCCACCAAATCTAATCCGCTGGGACGGGTGTGGCCAGGTGACGTGGGCTCCTGGCCGCACAGGCCCCCACAGGGCCACAGTTCAGTGTACCGCATGGAATCAGGCTTGTCCGAAGGAGTGCTGCCAGACCACGTCCGCGACTCGCCTCACTGGTCTCGACAGGCGTTGGTAAGGCAAGCTTGCCTGATTGGGTGGTCCCTGCTGGCTCCCTACCCACTCCACGGCTCCTCTTTTCTTTTTCTGTGGCTGGAGCAGATGAGGGTACGTGTCCTTCAAGTGGGCCTTCCAGGGCCGTGCACTGCACCGCCTGCCGTTTCTGATACTCGGCAGGGTCGCGAAACCTGGGCCCCGGCTCGATATCAGCCCTCTTTGCGGTCCACTACGTTTGGCGGCCTCGAAAGCGCCTGCGTCGTCCGGTCCAGCCACGCAATCTCCGGAACGACTGTCACACCCATTCCGAGACACGCTTCGAGTTTGTGGCGGCGAGTTTGTGATGAATGTACGCGCCTCTGATTGGGCAATGATGAGTTCGAGTCTGAAGCGCCGGCGCCACAAACTCGGATTGTGGCGCGCCGGGCTCTGCCCCAAAGCCATGTGGCGCCACATCACACGGCACCTTCGAGCGCACGATCGATGAGAATTATGCATCAGCACTCTTCAGGCAAGGGAGTTATTGCGCCTCCTGAAGGTCACGGACCCGCCGCGTCGCTGCTCGGTTTGAATCCGGGGTGATCGTGCGGCTGCTTGCTGTTGCCTCGTAAACCGGCGGTTCTCCGTGAGTACGACGAGCTCCGCTAGCGCTACGCGCAGTGCCCCCTATTTCTTCCCTCTTCTGGCGCGGCTTCCAAAGGTACGGTTTTTGAAACCCGGGGCTACCGATGAGGGGAGGGGGAGGGGGGGGAAGGGCGGGGGGGGGCGAGCTGAGAGCGTCGAAACTGATGGCTACCGCCTCAATCACTCTCGCACTGCACCCACCTATTGCACTGCACGCACATACACAGGCAATACTGCGAGCGACAGTGGAAGAGGCACAACGTCGGCGGTCAACCTCGAGTCCGCACGACGTGGCGTTCCGTGGCGGGAAGCAAGGACGGTCAGGGCGGGGGGGGGGGGGGGGGGGACCCGGCGGGGGGGGGGGGGGGGGGGGGGGCGGGCCGGGTGGGGG
>ENA-ORXT01005801-ORXT01005801.1-marine-metagenome-genome-assembly--contig:-NODE-5801-length-11898-cov-3.738347_pt1 | contig 11898 bp, 9 predicted proteins | sample MGYA00237868_ERZ511482 | MGnify/ENA metagenome assembly ERZ511482 | reverse complement strand
GAATCTCAAGATGAGCAATCGATTGCTGAGACTCCCGAAGCTATTAAATCTGATGCCCAGGATGAAATTGAACAATTAGAACGACAAAAAGCCAATTTGCATCAAGAAATTGCCGAGCTAAAAGCAGAAACAGAGCAAATGCGATCGCTGCAAATGCAAGTAATTCAAGAAAGTTTGGCAAAGATGATTGAGTCAGGAACCGAAGAGCTAAGAGAGCGAAAAACGGCGCTGCGAATCGAGATTGAGAAGTTGGAACGACGCCAGGAAAGAATTAATCAGGAAATGCGAAGTAATTTCGCGGGTTCTTCTAAAGAATTGGCAATTAGAGTCCAAGGCTTTAAAGAATATTTGGTTGGTAGTCTGCAAGATTTAGCCTCTGCTGCGGACAAACTGGAATTGGCAAAAACGGAAGCTCCCGCCTCCAGAAATAGAGAACGAATCAGAACTCAAAGACGATAAAGTTAAGCAGAAGAAGCTCAAAAAAATTCTCACCGATATTAGAGAAGAAAGTGAAAATGCCCCAGCAGAAGAAACGGAAGCTGAAAAAGAGCCAAAAACTCTAGCTAAAATTGATGTCGATACCGCATCAGAAATTAATATTCCTATTTTGACCACAGGAACATCTGAGAGTCAGTTAGTAAGTACTTTAGGCAAACCTAGCTCGGAGCGAAAAGGATGGCAGCCTAACAGTAAAGTTTTAGTCTACTATGACGTAGTCCCCGATCGCGTCAATCTCAGCTATCAAGCAGACGATACGGGAAAAATTCGTCAAACCGATATAGCTTTAAATTCATCTGTCAGTTTGGGGGCAATGCAGCAAACTCTAAGCAAAATGCTGGGTGCAGAAGCATCTCCTGATATTAAAGACAAACTGCGGAGTGTTTATAACCGCCAGACAAACTTTAGCTTCTTCAAACTTAGCAATTTGGAAGGAAAAGTACAGCGAGATAGCAAAGATAGGGTCACCATCTCTGTTTGGGAAAGAGGGTTTCAGTAGAATTTCCAAGATTAGAGATATGGCGTATTGAAAGAGATTAAGGAGCGATCGCAACGAACTGTCTCGCAATTTTTAAATTTACCCATTGTCATGCTGACTTCTCGTAGTAATGAAAAGCATCGCAAGCTAGCAATGAATTTAGGTGCTTCGGCATATTTCTCCAAGCCTTACAATGAAAAAGAACTACTAGATGAATTTGCCGAACTTATTAATCAGTAATCAGTAATTACTCATGATTCAATTTTAAGTTCCAAACCAAATTCCAATGGCTCATAACCAATATCTATACCTTCTTTTTCTACTTCTCCCCGAATTTTATTGAACATTTCTAAACCATCGGGACGCAGAATCACAATTAAATACTGTTCATCTTTGTTGGCTTTGAGATTGGCAATAGTTTTTCTTAAGGGCGACTTTTCATCATACAAATCTGCTCTAGGTGCAAATTCTTTACTAGGATGCAGCACAAAACCATCTTTACGACATTCAATATATAGAGGAGTCTTTTTCTTATTTGCTCCTTTGGCATCCTCGTCTGTCTTGGCTACTACAACCGCCTCTTGAGGTTCAAGAGCCTGAGTGGTCATAACAATAATTAATAGAATGAGAGTACCAATGGTACAGGCTAAAACAGAAATGAATGGAAATAGTTCTACTTCCGTTTGCCTTTTTCGATATGTATTCCGCCGAACCATAAATATAAATAGCTGATTAAGAATCTTTACGGTTGTCTTGCTCGACTATAGTAATAGTCCGAGGTTTATTTAATTGTCGGAGAATGGGTTGAAGTTGTGCCAAATTGTCTTTGACAGCGTTCAGAACATTTTCTAGTTGAGCAGTTTTTTCTAAAGAAGTAAAGCTTCGTTCTAAACCCTGCTGTATATGCTGAAAATCAGACATTTTCTGGGTAGCAAGTTCCAAAGAGCCGACTCTATTTTCTAAAACTTTAGCAGCATTCTCTAGCTGTTGACTAATCCCCTGAGTTTGAGCGTTCAGATCCTTTGCTACTGCCATGTTACTGCCTCTAATTTCCTCAATAATAAATTTGATCTGTTCTACTAGCTGTTGATTTGTTCGCTGTTGTTGAGCAAAAAAGCCCAAAAACTCCTCGCGATCGCTATTTGTCTGTCGTCTAATATCGTTGACTTGGGAAATTACCTGGGAGCTAACGTCCTGTACTTTGCTAATCTCTGAGATAAATCCTGTAGATAAACTCTTTGCAGCATGTTCTGCGTAAGTACGGGCTGGCTGTATTAAGTCTTGAGGATTGGGGAAGTTTTCTCGAATTGCCCCCTTGACTGCTTGATTAATTGTGTCTGGATCTAGCTGCTCACTCTTCTTTCTGAGGCGAGGCAACAGTTTGTCGTTGATAAAAACGTCAATACCCAACAGTAGTTTTGATTCATAGCGTTCTACCAACACCAGAGGAATCATAATCAAGACGCTAAGAAACAAAGCAAGCAACGTAGTATCAAAAGCTAAACCCAGATTAGTCGTAACATTACCAATACCTCCTTTAATTGCTTCTACATCTCCCGAAGTTTCCAAAACCTGAGAAAAACCGCTTACTGCTCCACTAATACCAATAACTGTACCCACAAAACCTAATAAGGGAATTGCCCAGATAAAGATGCGGGGAATACTATATGAAGACTCAGAAGCAGATAAATAAAATGCTGAATCGTCTAGGGCAAATTCGTTGGCAGAGGCTCGATCTCTACTTTTAATATAGGCTTTTAGGATACGTCCACAGCGCAAAGCAACTAAATTACCATCTTTCATCAGTCTTTCTTGGAAATAGCTTACCTCATGAGATTCTGGTCTATCCAAGGGAATATGATCGGCAATCCATATTTTGCCTAGAGCATCGTATTCTTGTCTTAAAACCCAAAACTTCAAAGCGGTGAAGGCAATTACCAAAGAAGTAAACGCAACCACTATAATTTGCACAAACTGAGCAGATCCTTGGTCATATAGTAGCTTGCCAATATAAGATTCTCTCAATCCTGGAATTAGTCCCACCACAAGATAAGTCACTAGAAAAATTACTGCTGCGATCGCACTTAGCAGTCGGGAATCTACTTCTAATTCTTGACGTTTAGAATTTCGAGAACGAGGTTTTTTAGGTTTATTAGGTCTAAACTTGCTCATATTGATTTTTAGATGTTCAGTTATGGTTGGCTGCGCGTTTTTTGCTCTTCAGTCTTCTGTCTGTCAGTAATAGCTTATCCATCAGTCTCCAGTCAACTTAGATGTTGCTCATTTACTTTTTATCAAGAGTAGCTTTCAAGTTTGATTTAAACTCTTATTCTACATACCAAACTGAAGTAAAAATACTGAAAACAATATAGGTTTAAAATATAAACAATTAACATTGTAACTACTTAATAAAGCTGCATTACCGAGGTTTGATATAGACTGAATTAGTTTAAATTAAGCCTTTTGCCCCAGACCATAAATTTTGACTTTGCCAACTCAATAGTCGATTTTAAATCTGATTTATATATCTATATAAGCTGTAAATTTAAATTTAAAAACAAATTCACCTAAAAATTGTAAGAATCAGCTTATATATTTAAAAGATAGTTTGTCGAACAAATTAAGCAGGTTTAGGTGAAGTAAGTATTGTAGAGCTTTACCTCACCTGAACTTAGCTGCTTTTCGTCATGAATAATGAATTTAAAATTCTGGAAAATCTCTAGAAAACATGGATATTAAAAATTCTAAAGCTAGCAAAATTTTGATTAGCTTTAGAATTTTTAATATAATAAACGTGGCTAGATTGTAAATTACGTGGTACCATTTGATACATTACAGGAGAAAATTCGGACTATCCTGTATGAGTACCAATTTTTTGGTACATTACAGTTCGTGGGACTCCAAAGGTGTCGGTAATGGTTATTACTTGATGCCTTTTTCTTATGATATGTTATTTATAATCATATGAACATCTTATAGAAAGTAACTATAAATATCATCAGTAATTTAACTGAATTATTCATAATACTTCAGCCATTATGCTTACATTGAGTTGCTTACATTATAACAGCAGTAAAACAGAGCCTGGTCGTTTATATAGTCAGTGCCTCTTTATTTAGTTATATTTGGATACAATAAGCAAAGATCGCATCTATAATAAATAATATTATTTGTGTCTAAAAATTTTTCAGGCAGTCAACCTAGCGAGTCTACTTTTGATAAACAGATTATTGGTTGGCGAGAAAATGTAAGCTTGCCCCAATTAAATATTGACTGTGTTAAAGCAAAAATTGATACGGGAGCTAGGTCTTCTGCTCTCCATGCTTTCAAAATCCAAGAGTTAATTGTTGATAACAAAACAATTATTCGTTTTCAAGTCCATCCAAGACAGCGTGACGATAAAACGATAGTTACTAGCGAAGCGGAATTATTAGAATATCGAAAAGTCAAAAACTCTGGAGGAATAACTCAACTTAGACCTGTGGTCAAAACTGTTGTTCAGCTCAAAGAGCAAAAATGGACAATTGAACTGACCCTGACTAATCGAGACGTAATGGGTTTTCGGATGCTTTTAGGACGACAAGCAGTTCGTAATAAGTTTTTAGTAGATCCTGGACGATCTTTTCTACAAAGCGATCTCAAATAGCACAATTAAGATATAGTCCAAAGCAAAAAAACGCAGTTCGTTACAACACATGAAGATAGCAATTCTTTCTCAAAATCCTGCTCTTTATTCCACTAGACGTTTAATTGAAGCAGGAGAAGAACAGGGACACGAAATAAGAGTAGTAGATTACCTGCGTTGCTATATGAATATTACGTCTAAAAAGCCTACTATAGTTTACAAGGGTAAGCCTTTAGAAAATTTTGATGCCATTATTCCTCGCATCGGCGCATCAAGAACTTTTTATGGCACTGCGGTAGTAAGGCAATTTGAAGTAATGGATGTTTTTAGTCCCAATCAGTCCCAAGCTATTTCTCGCAGTCGAGATAAATTGCGATCGATGCAAATTCTAGCTAGAGAAGGAGTTGGCTTGCCCATTACGGGATTTGCTCATGATGCTCAAGATATTGATGGCTTGATTGAAACAGTTGGTGGTGCGCCTTTGGTGATTAAGCTACTAGAAGGCACACAAGGCATTGGTGTAGTCTTAGCAGAAACCTATCAGGCAGCAAAATCAGTTATTGAGGCGTTTCGTGGTTTAGATGCTAATATCCTAGTCCAGGAATTTATCAAGGAAGCGGGAGGAGCAGATTTACGCTGTTTTGTTATTGGCGATCAGGTGATTGCGGCAATGAAGCGACAGGGTGCAGAGGGGGAATTCCGCTCTAATCTTCATCGTGGAGGGAATGCTCAAAAAATAGATTTATCCCCAGAAGAAACAGATACGGCAGTTAGAGCAGCCAGCGCAATGGGATTAAAAGTGGCGGGAGTCGATTTATTGCGCTCCAATCATGGTCCAGTGGTTATGGAAGTCAATTCCTCTCCTGGGCTAGAAGGAATAGAGAAAGCAACAAAAATTGATGTAGCAGGAAAAATCATTGAATTTGTGGCTCAAAATGCTGTACCCGAAGATGGCAAACCCTCTGCAAGCAAACCTTTTTATTAAATATTAATTAACTAGAAACTTAGTGTCTGACAGTACGATTGAAATTGCCAAAGAAATAATTGCTCCAGGACAATTGCGGCGTTTTGAATTGCCCGTTAGTCGTCTAGCGACTAAGACTTTAGTATCTCTTCCTGTAACGGTAGTTAATGGCGTTGAGCCTGGTCCAAAGCTGTGGCTGAGTGCAGCTATTCATGGTGACGAAATCAACGGGGTAGAAATCATTGCTCAAGTATTAGGACGAATAAATCCTCAAAAATTAAAGGGGACGATTATTGCAGTTTCTATTGTTAATGTGTTTGGTTTCATCGAACAATCTCGCTACCTGCCCGACCGCCGCGATTTAAATCGCTCATTTCCAGGATCAGAAAGCGGTTCTTTAGCTTCTCAGTTAGCTAACCTATTTATGCGAGAAATTGTCGATCGCAGTACTCACGGTATCGATCTCCATACGGCAGCAGTCCACCGCGTCAATTTACCTCAAATTCGCGCTAATTTGTTAGACGAAACCACCTACCGCTGTGCTAAAGCCTTTGGCGCACCATTGATGATTCATGCCAAAACCATATCAGGTTCTCTGCGTCATGCGGCTACGAAAAAAGGTATTCCTGTTTTGCTTTATGAAGCAGGAGAAGCCCTTCGTTTCGATCCTCTGGCTATTGAAGTCGGTATCAAGGGCATTATGCGAGTAATGAATTGTCTGGAGATGTATCAAGACGATTCAATAACCCCTGCTAAATCTTTAAAAAGCAGCAGCAGCAAATGGATGAGAGCGACCTGTGGTGGCATATTTCACTTAGAAGTTAGCTTGGGCGAAAAAGTAGCAAAAAAACAGGAATTAGGCTTTATTACTAATGCTTTTGGTGAAAACAGAGTCTCCGTAAAAGCCAGCGTTAGCGGTATTGTCATTAGCTACACCCAAAATCCATTGGTCAACCAAGGTGACGGCATTATTCACTTGGCGATAATTTAAATTTAATAGAGTTACTAATTAATTTTTTTATATTTGTCTGTAATATATCTGAGACAATGTAATAAATAACAACTCGACAACCCTCGCTCTTCGATGGCAAAAAAAATCTGGCTGCTAGCTATTTCTCTCTTATTAAGCTTTGTAGTAACGACAAATTGGCATAGAATTCCCTCAACTGCATCAAGCTATTCTGGGCAGAATAGAGAGCTTCCGATTGTGCTTGGCTATAGCAACTGGGCTGGTTGGTGGCCTTGGGCGATCGCCGAATCAGAAGGATTATTCGCCAGGCACAATGTTAAAGTTGAGCTTAAGTGGTATGACGATTACTCTAAGTCCTTGGAAGACCTAGCAGCAGGATACATAGATGGTAATTGTCAAACTCTCAATGACACTATCAGTTTTGCGGTGGATGCAGTTAAAGGAGAAGTCGTAGTCTTAGTCAACGATAATTCTGCGGGAAATGACAAAATTATTGCAGCATCAGGAATCAATTGGATTAGGGACTTAAAAAATAAGCAAGTTGCGATCGAAGCAGGGGTAGTAGATGATTTTCTGTTGACTTTGGCATTGGAAAAAGCAGGAATGTCTCGCGACGATGTCAAAATTCTTGATGTGGAGACAGGGGCAGCAGTAGAAGCTTTTGCTGCGGGTCAAGCAGATGCAGTAGGCGCATTTCCGCCATTTTGGTTAAGGGCATTAGATCGAGAAGGCGCACAAGAGATAGCTTCTTCTGCCGATTTTCCTGGGGCAATTCCCGATCTTCTGGTGGTAACTCAAGAATTAGTTCAAAAACAGCCCGAACAAGTCCAAGCCTTGACCGATACTTGGTTTGATATCATTGACTTCATGTCGAATAATCCTGCTAGGGCAGATGAGATTATGGCAAATAGGGCAGGGGTTAGTTATGAACAAATGCAGTTGTTTAAAGCAGGAACAAAAATTTTTAGCCTAGAGGAAAACCTAGAGGCATTTAGTCAAGGCAACAATATGAAGCACATGTCCTACGCTGCTCAAGTAATCACCGATTTTCTGCAAAATAAACTCAAAGTAATTGATAAACAGCCAAATTTAGCTAAAATATTTAATCAAAGTTTTGTAAAAGCTCATGCCACCAAGTAATTCTTCAGAAACAACTTCGGCAATTAAAAATCATAGACATATCTGTCCCAAATGTGGTTTTGAGAATCATATTTCTGCTGTTTATTGTGAGATTTGCTTTTATCCTCTAGACACTGCTAAATCTTTAATTAAACAACCCCCAGATCCAAAACCGCAAAGGGTAGAAAAAGCTGAATCTAGTCCACCTCCTCCCAGCTTGAGTCAAGAATTACGTCAACCAGGCGTAATCAGTGGTTTAGCAGTTTTAGCTTTTGCGATCGCTCTTTGGATTAATTATTTTGTAGATCGCCGACCTAGGTATTTGATTTCTTCTATCAAAGGTAATGAGATCGCCCTCTATAACTCTATGGCTCAGGTGAAAGCAGTCCCTAATGGTTTATTTAGCTATGGTGGTGCGCTGTACTTTGCTTCGTTGGTGTCTCATGGCATGAATGACGCTATTTTAGAGAATCATTCTCACTTTGGTTTGAGATATACCAAGCCGAAAAACCATGATTCAAGCTATGCTAACGGTATCAAAATGCTGTTGGAGGGGGAACTAAGTTTTGCTTTTAACGGTCGTTCTTTGACCGATCTAGAATATTCTCAAGCTAATTTACGAGGAATTAATCTTCAACAAATTCCTCTAGCTATTGACGGCATTGTTTTTTATGGCAATCAAAGTGCGGCGGTTAATGGCTTAAGTCTAAATTCAGTCCAAGATATTTTTACAGGCAAAATTACTAGCTGGCAAGAATTGGGCGGGGCAAATATACCTATTATTCCAGTTATGTTGACTCCTGAAAATATTGAAATTTTGGGTTTAGATAACCCTAATAATATTCCTCAAGCAACTCAATACGTTGATAATTATACTCAAGCTTTGCGTAGAGTAATTGCTACACCAGGAGCGATATCTTTTGGTTCTGCTTCTTTGGTTCAAAAGCAACAGCTAATCAAAGTATTTGGTTTAGCTGAAGAGAATTCAACTAACTATATTGCTCCCTTTTCCGCTGCTGGCGAACCTAATTTAGAACTGTTTAAAAACGGTAGCTATCCTCTGACACGACGTTTATTTTTAGTAGTTCGCCAAGACGGAACACCAGACCAATTAGCAGGAAAAGCTTATGCAGAGATGCTGCTCTCCAATCAAGGTCAAGACATAGTCGAGCAGTCTGGATTTGTTCCCCTATACAAAGATCAATAAATCAATTTTAGTGCGCTTGAGCCATCTGCTTGAGATCTTCGGTCGAAACGCAACGACGTTCAGAACAGTAAGCCATTAAGCTAACGCCGTTGAGCATTTGGACTGTGCTAACTCTAACTCTAAAGTCATCAGTCAAAAACCAACAGCGTTCTTGGTTAAACTAAGCCACCTTGTCACCAAGGCGACTCGTCTTCAAAACCGTGCATGAAACTTTCGCTTCACACGGCTTCTCTCTAACTAGGCACTTGTTATGTGTACCACTCAGACTAAAGTGGGTAGGTCATTATTCCACATCCAATTTAGTTTTTTAAACTGTTCTTGGATGCGTTTGTAATGTCTATCCCAAACTTTGCGGTATTTATAACGAAGAATCGTTTTAAAATCCGTTTTAGTCTTAACATCGTGACAATGTTTGTGGAGCAACTGAAGATTATCTTTTAGTTTATTACCACCCGCTTGACGAGGAATAATATGGTCGCGTTCGATTTTATCTTCAGGCTTGAAAGTTAGTTCGCAGTAGTTACATTTTCCTTTTTGTTTCTTCAGCAATCTTGCTATTGAGTTTTTAACTTCAGGGTGTTTACCTATTCGTGAAGCCCAATAGGTGTTGTTGCCGTCGTAAGGACTGGCATCGCCTTTCACTTTGATGTGTCGGACAATTTTGGTTTCAGGGTGCATTGGTAGGACATAGCTAGTATCTCCTACGTTGCAACTGAAACGCCAGTTGTTCATACCAATTGTGTGCCAGTACTTTTGATTAACCCATTTCTTGCTCTTGTTAGGGTGTCTTCTATATGCCCATCTTTGAAGTTTCCAAAACACCGAGGAATACACTTTGGAGTATGTTTCCTTGCTACAAACTGTTCTGTAATAGTTTGACCATCCTTTAATTACTGGAGCTAGTTTAGCTATCAGTACGTGCTGTGGAGCAGCTTTATGGTTGTCTATTATGTCAGCTAGTTTGCGGTAGTGTTCTAATACTTTTTCTTTTGATGGTTTGATAATAGTTTTGAACCCTAGTGAGTCTCCCTTGGTATTCTTACCTGATTGGTATTTACCAACGGGGTATTGTCGGATGTTGAACCCTAAGAAATCGAACCCTGGTTTTTGACCCTCATGTTCGTTGAGGGTATGTTTTATTTTGGTTTTTTCTTGGTTGAGTTCAAGTCCGATTTCTAAGAGCCATTTCTCAATGATTAGTTGACAGTTTTTAATCACTTCCAAGTCTTCATGGATAATGAGAAAATCGTCTGCGTATCTAATGAGAGATATGGCTTTCATATTATTAGCCTTAGTACCTTTCCAGGTAGCAGCGTATTCTTTTATCCGTGTTTCCATTCCGTGTAAGGCAATGTTGGCTAAAAGTGGTGAACATATTCCGCCCTGTGGTGTCCCTTCTGTTGGGAATAAAGTTTTTTGGCTGTCTATAATTCCTGCTTTTAGCCATGCCTTTACCTGTCTCCTAACCTTGGGGAAAGCTTGACTTTTAGAGAGCAATTTGTCATGATTAATGCGGTCAAAGCACTTGCTAATATCGGCATCTAAAACGTATTTAGATTTGTATCTAATTGCGTTAAAAATGCTTTGTATGGCGTCGTGGCAGCTTCTACCTGGTCGGAATCCGTATGAGTTGGATTCAAAGCGGGATTCCCATTCAGGTTCTAATGCTGCTTTGACTAGGGCTTGTTTGGCTCTATCGTGCATTACAGGTATGCCAAGAGGACGCTCCTTACCATTTGATTTAGGAATCCATACCCGTCGAACGGGCTTGGATTTGTCATTTAGTTTCAAATTGTCCACGAGTTTAAAGCGTTGCTTTGGGGACAGTGATTTAACACCATCCACACCTGCTGTCTTCTTGCCCGCGTTATCTTGTGTTACCCGCCTGACCGCTAATAACTTGGCGTGGTATGAGTTTAAAAGGGTTTTTTGTAACCGTCTAAACTTTCTAACATTGTCATTTTTGCTGGCTTGATAGATTCGCTTTTGGAGCTTGAATACAGATTTTTCGACTTTACGCCAGTTAATCTCGTTCCATTCCACTGTATTCGGTTTTATTGAATCAGTTTTAGACATATACACTCTTACTTGTTCGCTATCTTCCTAATTACAGTCGGTACGTGGGCATATCTTAATCATTACAATTAAGCATTGGCTTTTTACCGAATCCTATTCCCTCTACAACCTCTAATTAGAGATGTTGCATCTTGGTTGATTACTCAGCATTGTTCGACCATTGCTGAGAGTTATAGAGGGGTTACCTCGTTCCGAATATCCGTTGGTTTGAACCTTTAGGGTGTATTATTCCACCGAGACTGTTTTAAGTGTTGAGAAAAAGATGAAATACTCTTTTCCCTATTTTCTTATGTCCATGACCTTTTGGTCACAGCCTGTTAGTCTGAATTTGGCTGTTTTTAGATAACGGTGGTAATATTAATCCTTTATTCCGAAGACGTTAGTGTTGGAAATATGAACGATAAATTATATTTCTATATGTGTCCTGTTGCCTTTTGGCTACAGCCTATCAGTCTGTTTGGCTGTCTTGTACTTACGGAACTTGAGGATACTTCGCTTTTGCTACCCATAGGTGTCTTGCTTGCGGGAAACCAGTTTAGACTACCAGTAAGAACCGCTTTCATTCCCGCTTTACCGATTGATGACCAGTCGCTACAGTAGGGAAAGTGCTTTTACCCCCAACACCTGGGGAGAGAGACTTGAGTTTGTGAGATGACTAATCTCAATCCTTGTTATAGGAGTTCTCGCACTCTCACGGATATTCAGTTATCATGGTTCTGTGTTGGCTTTGCTGTATAGCATTTAGCCGTTTTTACCATGTTAGTAGTCCCCGTACTTAGATAAGTATGTTTATACTAAACGAGTCGCACATTTCAGTTCTAATTATATATAGCTTTAGGGATAGGGAAAAAAGATTAATCTTTTACTCATGCAAGAAGTCTAATAACAGAGAATTAAACCGATCTGGATATTCATCATGGGGACAGTGACCAGCACCTTCTAATTCTATAAGTTTCACTAA
>ENA-ORXT01005800-ORXT01005800.1-marine-metagenome-genome-assembly--contig:-NODE-5800-length-11900-cov-3.670642_pt1 | contig 11900 bp, 8 predicted proteins | sample MGYA00237868_ERZ511482 | MGnify/ENA metagenome assembly ERZ511482 | reverse complement strand
CACCAGTTTGAAGTCATTGTGGGTGCTGAGGCCAGCGGCACGGAGACCATCTTTAGCAAACTTCAGCTTCAGGGGAGGCATGGCGCAGGTGCGGCGGCGGAACTTACCGCGAACGGCCACTTCCAGTTCCAGCTCTTCGCCACCGGCAATAACGGTGGCGGGCATGAAGTCAATCTTCTTACGGTATACTTCAAGGCTGTCGAAGTTAACGTGGAGTTCAATCTCAGTAGCGGCTTCGTTACTCCAGGCGTCGAAGAGGCTGTTACCAGCCTTAGCCTCGCCGCTACCGTTTCCGGCAAACACAGCGCAGCTAAGCAGAAGGCTGTAAACGATGGTAAGGATAAAGCGGGTCATGATCGGGTAATTATATGGGTCTGTGGTAAGAGACTCGGTTTTTGTTAAATGGTTGCACGCTGTTAATGAAGTTGTTATGCTTCCCGTGCTTGATGATACAAATATGGGGGCAGGAACCACGGCCGGCAAGTTTGTTCGTTCGCTCCTTGTTTTTGATCGACGAACGAAGGAAAAAGTCGATAAACGGCCGTTACTTTCGACTAATGTGTTCGTCTCGGGGTGCTTTTCGTTCTTCATGGCGCGGCCGCAGGTGCAGAGTTGGTTAGAGGAGCAATATGCTCACCAGTAAGCATACCAATACTGTGCCAGTAATCATACATACTGAAAATCAAACACTTACAGTTAAAATAAAATAAACACCTGTTCATTTTCGAACATAGGGTGTACGATATTCCACTACTCCTTATACAATAATTGGCCCCTTGACGCTACCTGAAAGGGATACTTTCCGTCGCCGGAGGCTACATTACTACCATATATATACCCCCATCTCTACCAGCGCGAATCAAGATTATGGGTGAACGGGACCCCTTTACGAGCGAAGCGAGTCCCTTTCTTGCGGTAGCCTTTATCAATCCATCATATCCATAAACCTATCAATCTACCTTATTCATGCTCACCGGCCTCCCCCTCCTCCTCGCCATCGCTGCCGCCGTACTATTCCTCATTCTGAGCAGCAGCCGTTTAAAGTGGCATCCTTTTTTTGGTTTACTCCTGGCAGCAATGGGGCTCGGGCTCGTCATCGGACTTGATTTGCCAAAGGTGATCACCCTGCTGAAACAAGGATTTGGGGGGCTTATCGGCTCCGTCGGTCTTTTGATTGTGCTGGGCAGTATTGTTGGCGTCGCGCTGGAGCGGTCGGGGGCGGCACGCCGGCTTGCCGATCTCCTCATTGGCGGTGGCGGCAACATCGGCCTCCGGCTGGTCGTGCTGGGCGCCGTCATTTCGATTCCTGTTTTCTGCGATAGTGGCTTCATTATTCTGGCGGGCCTGCTGCCAGCGCTTGCGCTGCGGGCCGGTGGTAAGGTGGCGCCGCTGGCGCTCAGTCTGGCCGGAGGGCTTTACCTCACGCACACGCTCATCCCCCCCACCCCGGGCCCGCTGGCCGCAGCGGCTAATCTGGGCGCGGATGAATTCATCGGCACCATCATGCTGCTCGGCGCCATCGTCAGCCTGCCCGTCATCTTCGTTACCTGGAAGGCGGCAGGCTGGTTCGGAGATAAGATCACTGCGCTACCGCCCACCTCTCCGGAAGAGGAACACACCGCCCTGCCCTCTCTACTCAAGAGCCTGCTCCCCCTGCTTATTCCCATTGTTTTGATCGCTCTCGGCTCCGTGCTGAAGCTGGCAACTGGCGGGCAAGGCATCGTGACCTATATATTATGGTTATGCGATCCGACGGTAGCCTTAGCCCTGGGCTGCCTCCCGGCCCTGCTTCTCCCCTCCGCCGTCAGCAAGAGTAGCTGGATTGGGGACGGGCTCTCCCTGGCCGGTCCCATCCTGATCATAACGGGCTTGGGCGGCGCCTTCGGCGCCGTGCTCAAGGCCTCCTCCCTGGCCAGCGACGTTGCTGGCTGGGTGGGCAATGCCCCGCTCTCCGGCACTACCCTGCTTTGCCTCGGCTGGGCCTTGGCCGCCCTGATGAAGTCGGCCCAGGGCAGCAGCACCGGTGCGCTGGTGATCAGTTCGGGCATCATCGCGCCACTGCTTCCGCTGGCGGGCTTCGAATCCGCTACCGACCTGGCCCTGATGACCCTCGCCATCGGCGGCGGCGCCATGACGGTCAGCCACGCCAATGATTCCTACTTTTGGGTCGTGACTCGTTTCTCAGGCATCGAAGTGGCGGATGCTTACCGAAGCTATACGCCGCTGACGGCGGTGATGGGGGTAACGGTGTTGGTCACGGTGCTGGTTATTTCGGTGGTGGTGTAGGGTATTGCGCAACCCTAAGGCTACCGAACCTGCCCCTGACTCAACAGATGAATGAGAATCATTTTTACATTGGGCAGCGTCTTTTAAGGCCGCAATGTTTCGATTGATTAGTGCCTCTTTTTTCTTTCTACTCCAATTCTGAATTTGTTTCTCTCTGGCAAATGCTTCATCAATTCGGTCAAACTCTTCCGTATACACTAATTCAATCGGTAGATGCTTACGCCTGAAATTAGCTCCCTCTCCTCTGCGGTGTTGATCGAGTCGAAACGCCAGGTTCTTCGTACTACCGGTGTAATACTGCTTATTCGCACATCTGAGAATATACACATGAGTAATCATAACTACTGAGCTGTTCCGTCGCACGAAGTGCGACGGAGAGATTAGAAGAAGTCAACGATCCCCCAAGCAGCGCCAAGGGGGCCGCAATAAAACCAACGCCGATCCCCAAGCAGAGCCGAGTGGTCGCAGAGATTATATAAACCTGCAGTCCCCAAGCAGCGCCAAGGGGCCAGCCTACTCCACCACCGGAATCCGCACCAAACTAGGATACTCCGCCGAGTGGTGCACCGCATTCCGCGCCACGACGCCTTTGCTTTCATCATAGTTACGGCCGCCGGTATTCAGGTTGCGGTCGAAGCGGGGGAAGTTAGAGCTGGAGACTTCGATACGGATGGAGTGGCCGGGCTTGAAGTGATTGGCCGTTGACATCGGCGTGAGGTCGACTTTGTAGACTTTGCCCTCTTCCATCCAGACCTCCTTGTCGTAGCCTTCGCGGTAGCGAACGCGCTGGATGGTTTCGTCGAGGTTATAGGCGGTGCCGTCAGGGGCAACGTCGATGAGCTTGACGGTGAAATCGGTGTCTTTGGCGTCGGAGCTTACGTAGAGGGTGGTCTCGATGCTGCCGGCGATCTCGACGCCCTTGGCGAAGGGTTCGGTGGTGTAGACGAGGATGTCGTTGCGGGTTTCCATCACGCGCTGATCGAAGGCGCCGCCCTTGACGGCGTTGCCGGTGCAGCAGACGTTGCCGCCATAGCTGGGCACGGGGTTCATGGGGTCGTAGACGAAGGCATCGGGCATATCCCTAGCCGGGGCTTTGGCACTGAGGCGGCCATTGCCGTGGAGGGTGTTTGCGCTGCCGTCGGAGTCAAGGTAGAAGGTCTGCATTTTGGCGGCTGGCGGAGGCCAGGCGGTGCTGCTTTTCCATTCATTGCTTCCCATTACGTAATACTGCACCCGCGGCCGCGCCGTCTGCTTTTCCCCCTTAAGATGCTGCGCAAAAAACGCCTCGATCTGCTCCTGATAATTCAAGCGGGCATCACCTACGGAGCGTTCGCCAACGATCGTATTTTCCGTTGCCCGCGTGTAGGCACAGTGCAGCGTGGGGGCAATGACGAGGAACTGCTCGTCGCGCATCGCCTCCGTGGTTGCGTTCTTACGCACGTGGTTAAACAGCGCCAGGTTGGGGCTGATGGAGACGTCGTACCAACTTGTGAACCAGAAGGCCGGCACGTTGAAGGGCATATCATCGTGGTACAGTCCGCCTTCATACCAGGCCTTACTACTCGGCGTACGGGTGACCATTTCTTCGAAGATCCCCTTCGGCCCGTTTTGCGCCGTGATGATGTCCTGCACGGGTAATTTTTTCAGGCCATCCTCCCAGGCTACCCGGGGATATTCCGGTGCCATATCGTGGAAGCGCTGGATACGCAGTAAATCCTCCCGCGTAGCGCCCTCCGGAATCCGGGGCCGCATCGGGTCGTGCTGTACGGAGTAGAGCCAGGCGATGAACAGCATCTGCGTTGCCCCGCCGCGATACCAGTTACCCTGCTCCTGAAATTTACCGATTTTGCCGACGCCGGCGCCGTAGCCCTGTGGCACGATGGCTTTCAGCGCGGGGTGATTCAGCGCCGCTACCGCCATTTGCCATTCGGCCGTCGAGCTACAGCCCAGCAGGCCGATGTTACCGTTGCTCCAGTCGCGATCCGCCAGCCAGCTGAAGGCATCGTATCCGTCAGTGGTCGGCGTGCCAAGGATGTCCCATTCCCCTTCGCTGTAGTAACGGCCGCGTTCATTTTGCACTACGTAGGCGTAGCCAGCCTTCACCCAGTCTAGGGCACGTTGGTAGGTGCGGGTGCGCTCTTCACCGTCTACCCAACCGTTCATCTGGTAGGGTGTCCGGCTCAGGATGACGGGGACCTTTTTGTCCGTTTTGGGGCGGTAAATATCGGTCGCCAGCCGGATGCCGTCGCGCATCGGAGCCATGTGTTTTTGCTCGACGTGGGCGATTTCGGCGAGTTCGAGGTACTCACGGCTGCTTTGGGCGCAAATGTGGTTACTGAGCTTGCCGAATGTACAGGTGCAAAGGAGGAGTAGGAAGAGCAGGGGGAGGTAGCGCATTGGTTGGGTTCTTTGATCTTCAGGGAAGGTAGGGATTTCGGGGCTATTGCTTCTCACTTAACCTTCACAAGTGTGAATAACCAAATGCACAACCAGGTGCCGTACGAACCATCATCGACAAGAATTTCAGCGGTCAGCATACAGCATTCAGTGCAATACAGCCTGTATGCTGTCCGCTGAATGCTGGTTAAGGAGTTGAGACAGGTTGAATCAGCTCGTCCGTGCATTTGGTTATATACACCTTCACAACCATTCATACGCTAATTATGACCATTCACCAGAATTCAGTAGCATCCGGTGACTTCTGCCTTCATCTTTGGATCAATCAATGACCAAATCCATCCATCATGAAGTCTTTCCTTTTCACTTTCCTACTGGTTTCCGCCATTAGTTTTAGTCTGGACGCACAGATCTACAGTAGCTTCCCAATAACCGCCGAAATCGCCGCCGCTTTTACGCCCGATAAGGGAGCTCCCTGCCAGCTTCCAAGGCATCCGGAAGCCTTTGACTTAGTTGCCTTTTACAAGGCTCACGTTACCTATCCCCCCCTGGCCCGGGAAAACAATATTGAAGGTACCGTCGTAGTGGCCATCAGCGTTGATGATTGCGGCCGGGTGACCGAACGGCAACTTGTTCGCAGCGTCCATTTTTTATTGGACGAAGCGGCGCTGGCAGCTACCGAAAACCTGAAATGGATGCTCCCCGCCATAGAAAACGGCCAGCCGGTAGCCGGCACGATGATGGTGCCGCTGCGTTTTCGGCTGCGGTAGGTCTCCGGAGTTCCTCTCTTCACTAAAAAGAAAATTGCTGGAGGGTGGGCGATCATGAATGTGTGCATATCGATGGTTCGCTACGGTTTGAGAGGTGCTTTCTCTAAGTCTCTGGTCTTCCACCCGCTGCTCTACCGGTGCTGCGCACCTCTTTGTACCGTGTTACACCTACTTTTGCTTGGCCAAAATGGAGTTCTATGGCGGGACGGCCTAAGCGGTGTCCGGGAAATGGGAAGGCAAAAACCGTTAAAAAAACGGAAACTGTCTGAGCACACCCAAAGCTTCCTTTTGACGAAAGATTTCGGTCTCCCATCATTGCTGCGCCAAAGAAAAAACTTGCACCTGCCCCGATAGCTATCGGAGCGCCATCGTATTTTGCGGGATAAATTACACAACCGGAGGTATTGTTGCCTTTGCGTCAGTTACCCGTTACCAATGATCAAAGACTATTTATTAAGCCCCTTCCAGAAGTTCATCAAAATGGAGAGCTTCAGTGGTATCCTGCTGTTCTCCGCCACTATTCTGGCCATGGTCTGGGCCAATTCACCTTACGGGGAGACCTATCAGGCCCTGTGGGAGACCAAGGTCGGCTTCGGCACCGAAGACTTTGGCCTCAACAAGGCCCTGATTCTATGGATCAACGACGGCCTGATGGCCATCTTCTTTTTCCTCATCGGACTGGAGATTAAGCGGGAAATTCTTGTCGGGGAGTTAAACTCGCTACGCAAGGCGACCTTCCCGATTTTTGCCGCCATCGGCGGCATTGTCGTCCCGTACTTCCTGTACCTGATGCTCAACGACCGGCCCGAAACGGCCGGCGGCTGGGGCATCCCAATGGCTACTGACATCGCCTTCACCCTGGCGATCCTGAAGGCGCTCGGTAAGTCCGTCCCCCTCAGTCTCAAGATTTTCCTCACCGCCTTTGCCATCGTAGATGACTTATGTGCCGTGCTCATCATCGCTGTTTTTTACAGCGGCGGCATCAAGTGGAGCCTGGTGGGTATTTCGTTGATCCTGCTGGCCGTTCTCTATTTCCTCTCTTACCGTGGCCGCTACTACAAGTACCTCAACATCACCTTTGGTATTATTGTGTGGGTACTCTTTCTCAAGTCTGGCATCCACCCCACCATTGCGGGCGTACTGCTGGCTTTTGCCATCCCGATCCGGCGCAAGATCAATGCCTCTACGCTTCTCACTGACCTGAAAGCCGCAACGGCTGAACTGGAACGCGCGCCAATGGGGCCCAACCATACCCTTTCTGATCAGCAACTGGAGGAAATTGCCGAAATCGAAGACCTCCTCGACGACTTCCACTCTCCGCTCCAGCACCTGGAACACAAGCTACACGGCTGGGTAGCCTACTTCATCATGCCCGTCTTTGCCCTGGCCAACGCCGGCATCGCCTTCCGCTCGGGCATGGAGCTGGACAATTCGCTCATCCTCACCATCGTCGTGACGCTCTTCGTTGGCAAATGCATCGGTATTTCACTCTTCTCCTTCCTGGCCGTCAAACTTGGCCTGGCCGAGCTTCCTGACCGGGTCCGGGGACTACAGATTCTCGGCGTAGCCATCCTGGCGGGGGTTGGTTTTACGATGTCTATCTTCATCGCTAATCTGGCGTTTGCGGAAAGTGCGATGCTCGTGGATTCTGCGAAAATCGGCATCATCATCGGCTCACTTGTCTCGGGGATCGCTGGTGCGGCTGTTTTAAAAATAGCGGGGAGGAGGGTGTCGGTGGCGGGTCGCTGAGGATATATTTCTATTTAGCCCGTCAAATTGCCCGTATTGCAGGATGAAGTAGACTACTAACGCGAATCAAGAACTAACTATGGGGAGAGATCAGGCAGGTGATTAGGGATTACGGCCCCTCGACTCCGGACTCCACTGCTAACCCTAAACATTAACGTCAACTTCGTTGGTCATGCCCTACTTTTTCACATAAAAACAAAGCCCATGAACACTGACGCACCTTCCCCCCCGCTTCGCTGGGGCATCATTGGCTGCGGCGACGTTACGGAAGTAAAAAGTGGCCCTGCCTACCAGAAAACGCCGGGCTTTCAACTCACTGCCGTGATGCGCCGCGACGAGGCCAAGCTGAAAGACTACGCCCGCCGTCATGGAGTTGAAAAAACCTACACCGATGCCAGCGCCTTAATCAACGACCCGGACATCGATGCCGTCTACATCGCTACCCCGCCCGATACGCACCGATTCTATGCCATCAAGGTCGCCGAAGCCGGCAAGCCCTGCTGCGTGGAAAAACCGCTGTCGCCCAGCTACGCTGACAGTCTGGCCATTTACGAGGCATTTGCTGAACGGGACATCCCTTTGTTCTCGGCTTATTACCGGCGTTCGCTACCCCGTTTTCTTCAGGTAAAAACATGGCTGGACGATCAAGAAATCGGTGACCTGCGTCACATCAACTGGCAACTCAGTAAACCGCCCAGCGCGGAGGATCTTTCCGGAGCGGACAACTGGCGCACGGACGCTGCGGTGGCCCCGGGCGGCTACTTCGATGACCTGGCCAGCCACGGCCTTGATTTGTTTACCTTTTTCCTGGGCGACATCACGCAAGTACACGGCTTCAGTTTGAACCAACAGGGCCTTTATGGAGCAAAGGACGCCTTCGCCGCCTGCTGGCTCCACAACGACAAAATAACCGGTACGGCAAGCTGGAATTTTGGCAGCAGCCGGTCAGCAGACCGGGTAGAAATAATGGGCAGCAGGGGAAGCATCCAGTTCGCTGTTTTCGACGAGCAAGCCGTCGTTTTGATCCAGGGCGATCAGCGGCAGGAGAAATTTATCGAACACCCACATCACGTTCAGCTGCCTCACGTAGAGAATATGAAGCGGCAGCTTTTGGATGGGGGCTCCTTTCACCCGTCGACGGGCAAGACTGCTCTTCATACCAGTTGGGTGATGGATAGGATATTGGGAAAGGTGTGAGGGCGCGGGTATTGCAGGGGAATTGCAAACTCACCTCACGCTCACCGCGCAGCTCCGCAGAGAATGGAACTCGGGTTTTCCGGCCCCGGCTCCAGGACCGAGCACGCTTCGAGGTAGGGTGATTAAAAGATTAGATATCTTATTCGTCAAAAACATGTGGCCTTATCTGGGCTAAAGCCCAGACCTGTGTTACAAAGCTCTTCGAGCTATCACGCTTAAAATGTTAATTCGATGTCCTAATCTTTTAATCACTCTAGTGAAGTGTAAACTAAATTACCGGGCATTTTTTTGTACGGGCGGGGCTTGCCTCCGCCCGTATAAAATGCCTTGATTTTTTTAGGCGTTCGCCCAGCGAACGCGCCAAACGGGACTTTTCACCGCAGAGGGCGGGGGCAAGCCCCGCCCCTGCTCCCCGGCAAACAATAATTTAGTTTACACTGCACTAGCTCACCCCTCTTTCACTATCATCACATCCTCCAGCCCGAAAGCCCGAAATACGATATGGTAACCAGCGAGATGGCTTTTGATCAACAAGCGGCAACCCATTCCTGAAACCCCCATTTCCGAAATACATATTTCAGAAATGGGCGTTTCAGAATCTGCATCTACCCACGCAATTTGCGCTCACCTTCAGCAAAGTCTAACGCTTCCTGGTTACTTTGGTCGTCCAAACCAACGCCGATCCATGTCCACCAGAAGAAAATTCCTCCGTCGCCTCCCCGCCCTGCTGGCCGCTCCCGTGCTAAGTACCCAGGCGGTGGGCGCCGCTACGCTGACTTCCCCTCAACTGGGCTTCGCCGCCAACGACCAAATCAACCTCGCCTGCATCGGCCTGGGCATCCAGGGCTTCAACGATGTTAACGCGGCACTGGAAAACCCGGGCATCAAAATGGTGGCGGCCTGCGATCTCTACAGCGGGCGGTTGGAACGGGCGAAGGAAGTCTACGGCGAAGAACTGTTCGTCACCCGCGATTACCGCGAGCTTTTGCTGCGCAAAGACATCGACGCCGTCATCGTCGCCACGCCGGATCACTGGCACGATACCATCACGATTGCGGCATTGGATGCGGGCAAACATGTTTATTGCGAGAAACCGCTGGTGCAAAGTTTGGATGAAGGCAGGGCGATTCTGGAGGCGGAGAAACGGAACCCCGGCGTACTCATCGTCGGCAGCCAGCGGGTGAGCTCCATTTTGCTCGACAAGGCCCGCGACGTTTACCGCAGCGGAGAGCTCGGTCAGCTCGTCATGATCGAGACCTACAACGATCGCTTCAGCGCCCTCGGTGCCTGGCAGTATTCCATCCCGCGCGACGCTTCGCCGGAAACCGTCGACTGGGACACCTTCCTCAAAGACACCCCGAAACTCCCCTTCGACGCCACCCGCTTCTTCCGCTGGCGGAACTACCGGGACTACGGCACCGGCGTCGGCGGCGATCTCTTCGTCCACCTCTTCTCCGGCGTCCACCGGATACTGGACTCCGTCGGCCCCAACCGCGTCTTCGCCACCGGCGGCCTCCGTTACTGGGAAGACGGCCGCGACGTCCCCGACGTCTTCCTCGCCAACTGCGACTACGCCGAACAGGCTAATCACCCGGCCTTCAACATGCAACTCCGGGTCAACTTCGTCGCCGGTGGCGGTGGCGGTAGCCGCACCCGTTTTGTCGGCACCGAAGGCAGCCTCGACGTCAGCGGCTGGGAACTCACCCTGCGGAGAAACAAACTCCCCGCCGCCCCCGGCTACGGGGGCTGGGACAGCTTCAACACCTTCCCCGAAAGCACCCGCGCCGACTTCGAGAAATGGTACAAAGCCACCTACCCACCCGCTGCGCCGGAGATCGTCGGTCCCGATGAATGGACCTACAATATCCCGGAGGGTTACTCCGATCACGTCCATCACTTCAACAACTGGTTTACGGCTATCCGCACGAGTGGAAAGGTCGTGGAAGACGGGGCGTTTGGTTTCCGGGCGGCAGCGCCTTCCTTACTGGCGAATGAGAGCTATTTTGGGAGGAAGGTGATGGGGTGGGATCCGGTGGCCTGCCGTCGGCGAACGGAGTAGAAATGTTATCGCTGCTATTACGTAAAGTCCCCGGATGAGGAGCTCCGCTCCGAAAATCGTTTGCGCAGCAAACTTGTATGCTTGTTTGGCGGATCTGTAGGTATGACCGGTTTCATTAACGAAAACGTAGGGGTACCCCCCTACGCTGCAAGAAACGGGCCTCCGGCCCTAAAAATCTGCTTGTTTTAATATACCTGAGTCAAAATAGTTTGGGACTTTATCACTTGCTATCGCGGCCCCTGACTTCGTCAAAAAGCCTGCTTACGTGTGTGACCCTTTACCCCCCCCGACGCTAGTTAAGGCTTCGACTACGTTTTTTGCCTTGTCAGATAAGTAGCAATTGAGTTCAGCTATTGCTTCATCGATAGTGGAGGGAGTAATTTTTTGCATTGTTTAACCTTTTAGGCGTTGAAAGGGTGTTTTTCATGAACTTAGGGTAAAAGTATAGCTGACGAGCCAAGCTTCACAAGGTTCGTCCACCGAGCGGCGTGAAAAGCAGATAGTGGGGCAAGAGATTATTATTTTCCTTTCAACTCAACTTTCCGCCCATCCAAATCTTGAACCAAAGCAACCAAGCCCCATTCTGTCTCTTTTGGGAGTGATAATATCTTCCAATCAGCATTCGATAACTCAACAATTTTTGACTCTAGTTTCTCAATGTCAAATCCTAGCCTTGTTGAGTTATCAGCTTTTTGGATTGACTTGGTTAGAGGATAAATTTCAAAAACGAATCCATCTTGTTCTGATGCGTAATGAAATGGCCCTGTACCATGCTGATGGTAGTCAAACACAAAACCCAGTTTTTCATACTGCTGTTTAAGCAACTTAGGGTCATGTGTTCTTATTACGAGAAGATTTATTTTCATCTACCAGTCGATTTGATTGTGCTCTCCAATAGACCTTATTTTTTCTTTGATCTTACGGTCTTTCCCGCAATATCTGATACAGATAAGCTCTTGAACGGCCATTGCGTTCATCATTTTTTCTAATTCTTGGATGCTTTCAGGTTGCTTTTTCACAAAACAATGTTCGTTAGTCATTTTTGAGTTTTCGTCAAATCCACCAAACAGCTCAGGTGCTTCAACATTTGGAGCACCACACATAGTACAACATCCATCTTCTACATAGAAGTCACCTTTTACATTTTCCTCTACTGCTTTATATTTTCTCTTGATCTTCATATTAAATGAGTTTCTCTAATATCTACCGTCGGCGGACAAGACAAGAATTAAGACTCAACTGAGGAAGCCCCCCTCAAACCAATACCTCCTCCCGCCTAACCTTCAACTCCTTCCCCGCCTGGCTCTTCAGGATATTATCCCACAAGAAAGTGAGGGCGCCAACGGATGTCCCCTCCGCCGTCTCCACCGTAAAGAGCGGAAAGATGCGGTGGTGGCTGTAAGCGATGAAGACCATGGCGAGTATCTCCCCCTTGTCATCCT
>ENA-ORXT01005799-ORXT01005799.1-marine-metagenome-genome-assembly--contig:-NODE-5799-length-11901-cov-6.623224_pt1 | contig 11901 bp, 10 predicted proteins | sample MGYA00237868_ERZ511482 | MGnify/ENA metagenome assembly ERZ511482 | reverse complement strand
GTGATCCGCGCCCGGGGGGGCGGCCGACGACAAGGGTCAGCTGATGACCTTCATCGAGGCGTGCCGGGCGTGGCGGGTAGTGACCGGTACCCTGCCGGCGCGCGTCAGCCTGTTCTTCGAAGGCGAGGAGGAATCCGGCTCGCCGCCGGACCTGCACTCGGGCCGCTACGGTGGGCCCGTCATGAACCCGATCCGGGTGCTCGCCCGCATCCTGGCCGACCTGCACGACGAGCACGGCCGGGTCACGCTGGACGGCTTCCACGACGGCGTGGAGGAGGTGCCCGACGCGATGCTGGCGCAGTGGCGCGAACTGGGCCTGGACGAGCGTGCGTGGCTGGGGGCGGTCGGGTTGTCGGCGCCTGCCGGCGAGCGCGGCCGCACGGTGCTCGAACAGGTCTGGGCACGCCCCACCGCCGAGGTCAACGGCATCGAGGGCGGCTACACCGGCGACGGCTTCAAGACCGTGCTGCCGTCCGCGGCTCGCGCCAGGCTCAGCTTCCGGCTGGTGGGTGACCAGGATCCGGACCGCGTGCGCGCCGCCTGGCGCGCTCACGTCGAGGCGCGACTGCCGGTGGATTGCACGGTCGACTACATCGAGGAGGACGGCTCGCCGGCCATCGTCATGGCCACCTCCCGGTCCGAGTACGAGCTCGCCCGCCGGGCCCTGTCCGCCGAGTGGCCGAACGAGGCGGTGTTCGCCGGTGAAGGGGGCTCCATCCCGGTGGTCGGGCACATCAAGCGCCCGCTCGGCATGGACAGCCTGCTGATCGGCTTCGGGCTGGACGATGACGCCATCCACTCGCCGAACGAGAAGTACGCCATGCGCAGCTTCCACCACGGCATCCGCAGCTGGGTGCGCGTGCTCGACGCGCTGGGAGCAATGGATCGGCCGGGTGGGCGCGCAAGGCCCTAGGCCGGGGGGCACCGGTCTCGATCGAGGCAAGGGCGGACACGACCAGAAGATCGGGTCCTGTCGCGAAGGTCCTCCTCGCGCTCATCGAGACACACCTCGTCAAGCTGGAACAGGACGCCAGGAACGGATTCGGCGCCCTGCTTCGCGCGTGTCGGTGGGTCTCCTGCGTGGACAAGGGAGAGACGGTCGGTCGGGACACGACGTTCGGTATCCAGTGGTGTGTCCGGACCCGTCCCGACGCTCTGTCGAACACGACTGCCGAAGCTGTCCGGGAACCCGACATCAAGGTCGGGTGCGCTTCGGCCGACTACCAGTGATCCGAACGGAAAGAGGAGCTGGCATGACATCAAGGAACGACAGGTTGCCTTCCCCCCTGATCGTCTTGTGCGCTGTGACGCTCGGTCTGTCCGCCGGTTGCGACAGCGGATCATCGGAGCCTGCAACGGGTGCGGCCCTCCCGGCAGCCGTGGCCGTTCGGACCACGACGCTGGCGCAGGCGGCCTGGGACGCCGGATGCCCCGCGAACATCGGGGGCATGGCGGTTCGCTACGCCGACACCGAAGTCGATGTCGACGCGTTGAACGCGAGCGGCGGTGTGTGTCAACTCGCGCAATCGGCCCACGGCGCGGCCCTTCGATCCACTCGTGACGTCTTCGCCGAGCAGAGCTGCAACATCGCACAGGATGTAGCCGACCGCTACGGCGATGGTGATCACATGGCCGCACACGCGCGGCTGCAGGAACTGGTCGACGCCGGAGAGGTGACCGAATCCAGCTCGAGGCGGATGATGTTCCTGGTTTCAAGCTGCGCATCGGACCAGGCGATAGACTCGACCGTGGCCTTGATGGTGGCCCTCACGACGGCCAACATGCATTCGATCGGCAACTTTCAACAAGCCGGCCGAACCTGTGAAGGGGTGCTCTGGGCGCAGAGCAAGGCATCCGTCGGAGACCACTATCGATTGACCGGCCTGCACGGCTGCGATTCGATCAGCCCGACGTTCGACGAGGCGTACCACCCGGACGACCATCCCGACGGACGCCTGCTGGGCGACCTGATGCGGGACGACGTCGGCTACACCGGAAGGATTCCGGTGGATTTCGAGTACAAGGGCAACCGCTACCCCTTCGCTTCGCAGACGACACGCCGCGGTGAGACGGGAGTTGGCGACAGCCTCGTGCGGACCCGGCCGGACGGTGCGGGACCGGACCGCACGCTGTTCGGCGAACCCGAAGGCCTGGTGTTCTGGTCGGACGGCGAGCGATCGCCCGCCGGTGACGCCGGCACGGTACACGGTACCGAAGAGCTGCTCGCGATCGAGTACTGGGCCGAGCCGATCAGATCCCGGCCGTTGGCGGAGCGCACCCTGACAGCGGTGCAACGGACGTACGGGGCGCCCCGATTCGTCAACGCGTTCATCGGCGGCAGTGACGCTCGCCCCACGCTCGAGGTGCAGGTCGGTACCACCTCCGGGGACAGCTTCGGTCCGCTGCTGGTGGTCGACGTTCCGGAAGATCGCACGCGCGAGCAGCTGAAGGAATGGTTGGCGGACACCCGGGTCGAGTTCGTGCTCGCGGACACCCGAAGGAGTGCCCGCTACCAGGGCCACGTCGATGTGAGCCCGGACCCGCACATCGCACTCGAAGGCGCACTCTTCACGGACGGCGAGACGACCCTCGCGGCAAAGACCCAGGAGGGTGTGGAGGTGCTCGCCCACGTCTCGGAAGACGACGCCACTCGTGCACGCAAGAACGGCCGGGAACGCTCGAGCTACCTTGCCCGAACGAGGACGACGGACACCCTGAGGGACTGGACGTTCAGCAATCGAGAGGATCCGGTCGCGGTCGCGTACGTGCCGTCACGCCGCTCGAACCGGCAGGACGACGGTGGTGCCGGCTACGTGCTGATGGCCGGCACGCCCGTTCAGCAACTGTTCGTCCGGACCGCCTCGACCTGCCAGGACGACGACCTCCTCTGGTACTCCATCGGCGACACGACCGGTTCGGTACGCCCGCAGTGCCGCGAGGTCGAGGGGCAAGGAATCGTGTACTCGGCGAGCCGCATCGACGGTCTGGATGAAGGACTCCGTGCCGCCATGGTGGCGGGCGTGTCGATGGATGTCGGCCTGTACAAGGAGGGCGACGACCGGACGCGCGAGCAGTTCACCTTCAGCCTGCTCGGCCATTCCGCCGCGAGCCGCAAGCTGGAAGCGGATCTGGCCGTGCTCGGGGCCGAAGCCAGGCGCCTGTACGAGCAACACGGCACCACCGGGGATACCGACTTGATGATCTTCGAGAAACTCGACCAGCCGCCGCCGCTGGCAGCGGCAGCGCCCGTTCGACGATCGAACCCCTCATCGGCCGACGTGGCGACACGCTACGGCAGCACCCCGGCCTCGCAGGTGGAACAGGCATGGCATCCGGCCTGCTCGGCCATGGCGTCGCACATCCGCACTGTGGCAAACTCGGGTTCGCCGGCCGCCCTTCGCATGCGGCAGATCGGCAGCATGGTCGACCGGGCTCCGTCGATCTGCTTCTGATGCCGGTGCGGTGCCGGCCGTTCCCGGACGTTTGAAGAGGCTGGATGAACGTGCCCACCCTGCCCTTCTCGCCCGCGGCCGAACGCAATCGCGGCCCCATCGGCGACGCCCTGCAGCCGCACCTGATCCGCGGTGCCCGGGTGCTCGAGTTCGGCGCCGGTGCCGGCCAGCACGCCTGCCACGTCGCAGCCCTCCGGCCCGACGTGTCGTGGCTCGTCACCGAGCGCGCCGAAGCGCTGCCCGGACTGAGCGCGTGCATCGAGGCCGCGGCACTCGACAACCTGGAGACCCCGCTGGCGCTCGACCTGCTCGATCCGGCCACGCAGCGGTTCGTCGCACCCTGCAGCCGCGACCTGTGCTTCGCCGCCAACGTGCTGCACATCGCACCGATCGATGCAGTGGCCGCCCTGTTCGGTATCGCGGCGCACGCGCTCGGTGAGCGCGGTGCGCTGTGCCTCTACGGCCCGGTCACGCTCGATGGGCGCTACACCAGCGATGGCAACGAGGCGTTCGACGACTTCCTGCGCGAGCGTGACGCACGCCAGGGCATTCGCGACATCATCGATCTGAACCGCTGGGCCGAGGCCACCGGGTTCGGCCCGGCCGCCCTCGAGCCCCTGCCGTCCGACAACCACCTGATGGTGTGGCAGCGCGGCACGCCGCCTGCCTGAGCCGCCCACCTCGGCCGCACGGTGGATCGGCCCGACAGAGCATGCCGCCTCTCGCTCAGGGACAGCGCCTCAACGCCTCGGCCACCGCCGCCACATACGAGCCGCCGAACTTGATCGCGTGCACCACCAGCGGTGCCAGCTGGTGCAACCGCACCCGCTCGCGCCAGTCCGGTTCGAGCGGCGTCGCCTCGTCATAGGCGTCGAACACCGCCGGGGCGAACCCGCCGAACAGCTGCATCATCGCCAGATCGAACTCGCGGTGCCCGCCGTGGGCGGCCGGATCGATCAGCCAGCTCCGCCCGTGCGTGTCGATCACCCGATTGCCGGCCCACAGGTCGCCGTGCAGCCGCGCGGCCGGCTCGTCGCTCGCACCCGCCAGGCACAGCCGTCCGGCCGCGCGTTCCAGCGCACCGATGGTACGCGCCGGCAATGCCCGCCGCTCGGCCGCCAGCCGGGCCAGCGGCAGCAGGCGACGCTCGGCGTAGAAGCTCGTCCAGTCCCCGCACGGCTCGTTCGGCACCGCCAGGCTGCCGGTGGTGCGCGCATCCTCGCGGCCGAAGCACGGCGCACCGCTGGCGTGCAGCGCCGCCAGGGCACGCCCGAACCCGGCCTCGTCACCCGCATCGCCGCGCCCGACCTCCACCCAGTCCAGCGCCAGCCAGGGCGGATCGTCGCTCACGCCCAGCACCCGCGGCACGTTCACGTGCGGGCACTCGCGCAGCCACGACAGCCCGGTCGCCTCGGTACCGAAGAACCCGGGCGGCGGGTCGGCGTGGGTCTTGACGAACACCGCCCGCCCGCCGTCCAGCATGACGCGCCAGGCCGAGGCGAAGTCGCCACCGGACACGCGCCGCCGCTCCAGGATCGTCGTGCCGAGCGTGCGCTCGACAGCTTGTACCCAGGGTTCGGAGACGACGTCGCGGTTCATGGGCATGATGTTAGCCCGCTCGAACCCGCGACACCGAACGATCCCCATGCGACTGCACCTGATCCGCCACGGCCAGACCGACTGGAACGCCATCCGCCGCATCCAGGGCCAGTCCGAGTCCCACCTCGATACCATCGGCGTACGGCAGGCGGTGGCGCTGGGCAAACGCCTGGCCGACGTGCCGCTGCACGCCGCCTGGGTCAGCTCCGCGCAACGCACCCGCGAGACGGCCGAACGCGTGCTGGCCGGGCGCGACCTGCCGGTGCACTTTCGTGATGACCTGCGCGAGATGCGACTCGGTCGCTGGGAGACGCTGCAGTGGCCGGACATCGAGATGGACGAACCGGACGAGGTCGCCCGCTACCAGGCGTTCGACGACCGGTTCGAGGTCGAGGGGGCGGAACGGTTGTCGCAGATGCAGCGACGCGGGGTCGAGGCCATCGCCGACATCGTCGCGATCGAGCGCCGGGACGGCGCCGATGACGGTATCGACGACGGCGATCACGGTGATGGGCACGGCCGGCAGATCGCGATCGTCTCGCACGGCTTCCTGCTGCGCGCGATCCTGGCCGACATGCTCGATCGCCCGCTGCCCGACTTCGCAGGACTGGGCGGGCTGCCCAACTGCGCGCACAGCATCGTCGATGTCGATGCGGCGGGCGGCGGGCGGGTACGCACCATCGATTCCCTGCCGCCGCACGAGGGGCTGTGGGCCGCGCTGTTCGCACCGCCCGCGATGACCGGGGCTACGACCGAAGCGACGACCGGGGCGGCAACCGATGCAGCGGCCGAGCGGCGCGCCACGCGCTGATACCATCCGAACGGCGCCCGCCGTGCCACGCCACCCGAGTCGATAGCGATGAGCCGATCACCCCGTGTCATCACCTACCCAGGCGAAGTCGTCAGCGTCGCCTGGGACAAGAACCTGTGCATCCATGCCGCGGAGTGCGGGCGAGCGAAGAACGATCTGTTCGAGACCGGGCGCGACCCGTGGTGCGATCCGTCGCTGGTCGACGAGGCCGCGGTGCGCGAGGTGGTCGCGCGCTGTCCGAGCGGAGCGCTGTCGGTGTCGGCGGGCCAGGTCGACACGGCTGGCGCGGCTGGCGGCACCGATGCATCCGATCGCACGGCGCGCAACACCATCACCGTGTCCAGCGACGGCCCGCTGTTTCTGGCGGGGCAACTGGACATCGCCGATGCGCCGGAACGCGCACCGGGCCTGGCCGAGCGTGCCGCCCTGTGCCGCTGCGGGCTGTCGGGCAACAAGCCCTACTGCGACAACGGTCATCGCGCCGGCAACTGGCGCGAGCACGGCGCGATCGGCGAGACCGGTGACGCGGACCCGTCGGACGAAGGCGGTACGCTGAGCGTCGAGGTCATGAAGGACGGACCGCTGCGCGTGTCCGGACCGATGACGATGTTCAGCGGCGCCGCCCGCGAGGCCTGGCACGGCGACAGGACGGTGCTGTGCCGGTGCGGCCTGTCGGGGCGCAAGCCGTTCTGCGACGGCTCGCACCGCAAGCAGGGCTGGTCGGACGAGAGCTGAGCCGTCAGTCGTCCTCGTCGCCCGCCCGCCAGGCGTTCAACGCCCGCCCGGCATACATCAAGGCCGGCCCACCACCCATCTCGATCGCCACCTCCAGCATTTCCAGCAGCTGCGCCTCTTCGGCACCGGCGCGTCGGGCGGCATCGACGTGGTACAGCACGCAATCGTCGCAACGCTGCACGCAGGCGATGGCGATGGCCGCGAGTTCCTTGTGGGCGGTCGACAGCGCGCCGTCCTTCATGGCGGCCTTCGACATCGCGCTGAATCCCTTGAACACGTCCGGGCTGGCCTTGGCCAGCACGCCGAGACGCTCCTTGCCGTCGATCAGGTCCTGATGGATGTCGTTCATTGCGAGTGCTCCCGAGAGGAAAGGACGAGTGGAACGGTACGAGCCCGACGGTACCCGAGCGCACCGCCACCGCCGGCGGCACGAAAATCTTGCCCCGCCCCGATCCGCTCCGGCGCACTCTGTCAGCGTATCGCTGCCAGGTCACCGGCGGATCGCCGCCGTGCCGATCGCCCCCACCACGGCGCCACCGAACCGCGCCACCAGCCACGAGCCACCCCTGCCGACGTGTCCACCGACCTGCCCGACGACCCCTTCGACGCCGACCTGCGAGCCACCCTGCTCGACGGGCTGCGCCGCCTCGCCGAAGCCGACATCGATGCCCTGCCCGGCGTGCTGGGCGAGATCGCCGCACCGACCCTGTCGTTCCGCGGCTCGCACCCGATCGACGCGCACGAGGGCATCGATGCGGTGGTGCGCGAGGTGCTCGCGCCGCTCAAGCGCGCCCTGCCGGACCTGGAACGGCGCGACGACCTGTTCCTGGCCGGCCGCTACGAGGGGCGCGACTACATCGCCACCCTCGGCCACTACTGCGGCCGCTTCGAGAACGCCTGGCTGGGCATCCCGCCGACCGGCCACCCGCTGTTCCTGCGCTACGGCGAGGTGCACCGCATCGAGAACGGGCTCATCGTCCAGAGCACGTGCCTGTGGGACGTGCTGGACACGATGCACCAGGCGGGGTTCCAGCCGATCGCCGCCAGTCTCGGGCTGGAGGGGCGCTGGCCGGGACCGATGGTCGCCGACGGCATCCGTCTGGCCCCGGTCGCGGCCGACCTGGGACGCGCAAGCCTTGCGCAGACGCTGGCCATGCACGACGCCCTGGGGGCGCACGACGACCGTGCCCGCCTGTCGCGCGAGGCGTTGCTGGCGATGCCGCAGAAGGACTTCTGGCACCCGAGGATGATGTGGTACGGACCGGCCGGCATCGGCACGGCGCGCGCCCTGTCCGGGTTCGTCGATCACCACCAGCTGCCGTTCCGCATCGCGTTCCCGGGCCGCAAGGGCGGAGGCCAGTGGGACGACATCGCCGACAAGAAGGCGAGCCTGGACGGCGGACACTACATCCGCATCGGTGACGGTCCGTACTCGGTGACCGGTGGCTGGCCGAGCGTGTACGCCGTGCACGAGGGCGATGGATTCCTGGGCCTGCCGGCCACCGGTCGCGAGGTCGGCATGCGGGTCATGGACTTCTACCGCCACGACGAGGGGCTGATCCGCGAGAACTGGGTGCCGCTGGACATCATCGACGTGCTGCGACAGCTCGGTGTGGACGTGTTCGACCGGATGCAGGCCGCCTTCGCCCGCGGTGCCCGCTGAGGCGCGTCTCAGCGCGTGCCCAGGAACCGACCGACCTCGGCCGGCCGATCGGTCACCAGCACCACCCGCTCCAGCGGTGCGACCAGCTCCCAGAACCATGGGGCGTCCGGGGATGCCCAGAAGCGCATCAGGTGATCGCGTTCCGCGCCGAGCCGGTTCACCTCGGCCAGCGTGCCCTCCAGATAGCCGGAGGGTCGCGCCACGCCATCGTCGATCAAGCGGGTGACCAGCGCCCAGCCGTCCTCGGCGAGCGCGTCCGCGAACGCCTCGGTCTCCAGCACCGGGAAGTCGGTCGCGTAGCGCGCGACGATGTCGGCCTCGCCGATATCGAACTCGAACATCCGTGCCGCATCGATGTACGCGCGCAGGTTGCTGCTCACGATCGGCATGCGCCAGGAACGCTCGCGGTAGAGTTCGGACTGCCAGCTGGACGCATCGAGCACGTCTCCGAAACGGCCGTCGGCGGTCGAGTGCACGGTGCCGAACGGCGCAAGGATCGCCGCGTCCGGCTCCTCGTTGGTGTAGACGGTCACCGGCCCGGCCGTGACCTTGCCGGTCTCCAGGTCGAATCGCGTGAACAGGCCCGGGTAGTTCCGGAGCGTGTTCTCCAGCACCGCCCAGGTGCGCTCGGTCGCGGTCTTCATGTCGGCGTGCAGCAGGAGCGTGGCGTCCGGGTAGACGTGCCCGTCGCGCCGGTAGATCTCCCACAACGGATCGAGGTAGAGCTCGGCGAGCGTGCCCTTGCTGCGCGAGAAGCCCGCCACGTTGCCTTCGATCTCCTCCCAGTCGTGCGCGACGTGGAGCTCGCGCAGCGCCCTGGCCTGCCCCCGGTCGTCGACGAACGGCACCTCGATGCCGAACAGGTCGGCCTCGATGCTGACCATGCCGGCCTCCAGCGCGTCGAGCAGCGGGCGGTCCCGGTAGTAGTCGTTGTGGGAATGGGTGGCGGGCGTCGCCGAGAGCTCGTCCGGCAGGGTGTCGGCAACGCCTGCCACCGGCAGGGACAGCGCGAGCGCGAGCGCGAGGCGGGTACCCGACCGGACGGTGCCGGAGCGGGTGCGGGAGGGACAGGTCTTGTTCATGGATCGAGGATCTTTCGGCAGGAGGGGCTTGCGTGTTCGGGTGAATGGTACCGCATGGGTGACCGGCGGCGACCGGTACGTCCGTGGCGCCACGTCGCCCGGTCGAGATCGACGGTAGGGCCGTCCCGTTACCACCGTGTGACCCGACCACCGTACGACCCGTCCGATCGACGGGACGGTGGCCCGGTCGGCAACCGTTCGACCGACCTCGTCGCTCCCGGTCAGACCGCCTCGTCCAGGTAGCGCCGGCGCAGGTGCGACAGCAGCGCCTGCGTACCGGGCACCCCGCCGGTCGCACCGCTCATCAGGGTCGATGCGTCCACCGTGCTGGCCCGTGACCAGACGCGTGCGCCCAGCCATTCTCGCAGCGGCTCGATCGCCCCGTCCCGCCCGGTCGCCACACCGTCGCGCCAGCCGGGCAGGTCGCGATCGATCGCCGCGGCGATGGAGGCCGCGTTGATCGCGCCGAGGGTGTACGAGGGGAAGTAGCCGAACGAGCCGTCGCTCCAGTGGATGTCCTGCAGGCAGCCGTCGGTGTGGTTGCCACGCGTGTCCAGCCCCAGCAACGCCTGCATGCGCTCGTCCCACGCGCCGGGCACATCCTGCGCCTCCAGCTCGCCGTCGATCAGCGCCCGCTCGATGCCGTGGCGCAGCAGCACGTGCAGCGGGTAGGTCACCTCGTCCGCCTCGACCCGGATCAGGCTGGGACCGACGCCCAGCTGGCTGCGCCACAGCGCGTGCGCGTCGGCATCGGCCAGACCGGGCAACGCGACGTGCACCTCGGGCGTGAACGCCTGCAGGAACGCGCGCGACAGGAACAGGTGCTTTTCGAAGAACAGGCTCTGGCTCTCGTGCACGCTCATGCTGCGCGATTGCCCGACCGGCTCGTCGGCGAACGTCTCCGGCAACCCGCCCTCGTAGCTGGCATGCCCGATCTCGTGGGCGGTGGCCTGCAGCGCATCGAAGCAGTCCTGCTCGCGGTAGCGGGTGGTGATGCGCAGGTCCCCCCGGGAGCCGGTGCTGAACGGGTGCAGGCTGGTGTCCAGCCGGCCGCGCTCGAAGTCGAACCCGAGCCGCCCGGCCAGCCGGCGTCCGAGGGCGATCTGGCCTGACACCGGGAACGGACCGTCGAGGCGCGGCACCGGTGAGGATGCCTGATGCTCCATGATCTCCTGCAGCAGCGGCGGCAGCGCGCGTTCGAGCTCGCCGAACAGGGTCGCGGTGCGGGTCGGATCGTCACCGGCGCAGTACAGCGCCATCATCGCCTCGTAGCGCGACGCGTGGCCACCGGCCTCGCGGTAGGCCTGGGCCGCCTCGCGCGACAGCTCGACCACCGGCGCGAAGTTCTTCAGGAACCCGGCCCAGTCGTTGGCCGGGCGCTGCACCCGCCAGCCGGCCTCGCAGCGCGAGCCCGCCACCACCCGCGCGCGCACCAGCTCGGTCGGCAACGCGACCGCCTCGCGCCGCTCGCGACGCATCTCCATCAACCGGGCGCGCTGCAGGCGCGTGTGCGCCGCGTCCGGATCGGCCTCGGCCAGCCGCTGTTCGGCCGCGTCGAGCCACTCGCCGACCTCGTCGGCGATCAGGGTACGGTGCGACAGCGTGGCGAGTTCCGCCAGCGATGCACTGCGCGCCTCGTTGCCGCCCGGCGGCATCATCACCATCTGGTCCCACCCCAGGTAGGTCTGTGCGTGCGACAGGCGGGCGCGGCTGGCGAAGCATGCCGCCAGGCGCTCGAACGGATCGTTCGGTGTCGTCGCTGTCATCGTCTCAATCGTCTTCGTCGTGAATCAGCCGGGCCGCGAACCCGTCAGAGCGCCACACCCCGAACCCGTCACCGGCACGGCGTACCAGCTGCACGTCCAGCCCGTGGCGCCGCGCCAGCGGAGCGGCCTCGTCGGCACCGAGCGCGAGCAGAGCGGTGGCCCAGGCATCGGCGCGCGCGGTGCTGTCGGCCAGCACCGTCACCGCGACCAGGTCGTGCCGCAGCGGCTGCCCGTCGCGCGCATCGATCACGTGCGAGACGCGCACCCCGTCCAGTTCGCGCCACTGGCGGTAGCTGCCGGACGAGGCCAGGTGCGCATCGTGAAGCGCAAGCCCGGCATCGGCGCGACCGTCCGGCGTCTCGATGCCGACCCGCCAGCCCCGGCCGTCCGGTGCGCGCCCGCGGGTGCGCACCTCGCCACCGATCTCGACCAGGTAGTCGGCGACGCCGGCCGCCTCCAGGATCCGGCCGAGCCGGTCCACCGCGTGGCCCTTGGCGATCGACGACAGGTCGATGCGCAACCGTGCATCGCGCTTTCTCAACCGATCGCCGAGCCGTACCAGCTGCACCGCGCCGGTACGCCCCAGGGCATCGTCCAGCACTGCGGAATCGGGCAACGTGCGCGATTGTCCGGCTCGCGCCCCGCCACCGCCGTACAGCGCGAGCACCTCGCCCGCCGTGACGTCGTAGGCACCGCCGCTGGCCCGCGAGACGGCGTGGGCCGTGTCCAGCAGGTCGAGCAGTTCCGGGGACACCGTGCGGAACCCGGTCTCACCCGAGGCATTGAACCGGGA
>ENA-ORXT01005798-ORXT01005798.1-marine-metagenome-genome-assembly--contig:-NODE-5798-length-11901-cov-20.359523_pt1 | contig 11901 bp, 15 predicted proteins | sample MGYA00237868_ERZ511482 | MGnify/ENA metagenome assembly ERZ511482 | reverse complement strand
GTGGGGGTTCCCCGAAGGCATCTGTAAACGCTGTTGGAGGTATCTGTAATCGCTTGCATGTGTAATACATCTGGACAAGAGCGATCGTGAGCCATGCAATGACTGAGGGACCAATTTTCCTCGTGCGCACACGCGCGGCGACAGGGCGGGGGGGCGCTGGTGCGGGTGCCCTACTGGCGCAGGGCGGACGGCGCACTAGCCCTTATAAAGCGAGTAGTCTAGCTAAGGCTGACGCGGGCGGTACTGTAGCGGTTCTAGGCACCACCACGTTGGTTCGTCGTCTTGCCGAAGTGACCTCTTGATCAGCTCGTTGCGTCGACGGTGCCGGTCGGCACGTCAGCGTCCAGTAAAACCCGCGTTGGTCATTTGCATATCCCTCAAGAGAGCGCCCCTTGTACCCCGAACCGAGTCCCGATCCGACCTTGCGATCCGCCCCCTGACAAATCCGCACGGGCCAGCCGTCACGAACCGCCCCCCGCCGAACACGTCCACGGTGCCCAGTTTATTTGGCCCGACTCCACGGCCACGGGGAGGGCCACCATCCCGCCGCGCGACAGTGATAATCACCACCACGGCCACGTGGCCCTCACTGCAACACGTGGCGTTGTCCGAAATCCTTCCACGAGTCGAAACTTGAAGACCACGTGTCCCCGCACGGGACTTCCCTTAGGTGAGAAAGTCGACGACCGTCCCGGCTTCTTCGACTCCTAGACCCACACGCCGCATGTACTGGTGTACCTTGCGTAGGTCGAACCGACTGGCCAACTCGAAGGTGTCCTCCTCGGGGTGGTACTCCCACCAGCGGGTCCACAGGCGTAGCGTACCATCGTCGGCGACTTCATGGCCCACGAAGGCCTCCCAGACAAACTCCTTGCCCTTCTGTTGATGCCCCTCGGGGACCACGATGTCTTGGGGAACCCCGAGGTTCTGAAGGAGCCTCTGCGGATCCCCCGGTGGTCCCGGCGCCGCCGTCCCGTGGTCGCCGCTCACTGTGTCGTGGTACTCACCGATGTCCAGCGAGAACGTGCCTTCTCCGCGGGACAACACCCTGTACGGTCCGGCTGGCGGGTCCCGAGCTTGTTCTTGGTCCGCGTGTGACCATCGACGAGCAACCAGTCCCCCGAGTGGACGTCCTTGTTGACCGGCCGCACGCGGGCGTCGTAGTTTCTCTTGTACCACCGCTGTGCCAGCGTGAGGGACCGCCGTACCTTGTGGATCAGGTTCCGCAGCCGCGCCCGGATGACCTCGCGGATGGCTCGTGGGCTGCCGTTCGTCTCCTCGGGTTTCGCGGAGCCCGTCATTCGTTCCACGGAGAGACTCCGTACCCGCTCGGATGTGGCGAAGTTGAGGGGCGCCACCCCGGTACTCTTCTGCGGCCGACTGTTGTATGCAAACGTCAGCATAGACACCAGCTCGTCCCATCGGTCTTGGTGGTCCTCGAAGACCGTCCGCAGCTTCCTCACGATGGTCCGGTTGTACCGTTCCACTTGGCAGTTCGTCTGCGGGTGGTACGTAGTGCAGTATCCGTTGGAGATTCCGAGGAGCGAGCAGACCCCTTGGAAGAACGTGAAGCGGAACTGGGGGCCATTGTCGGAAAACACTGTCGCCGGGGGTCCGTATGCCGCCACCCAGTTGTCCACGAAGGCTGCCGCGATGGTCTCCGCGTCAATCCTCTGGACGGGGATGACCCGCGTCATCTTGGAGAAGGGATCCACGATGACAAACAGGTGCTTGTTCCCCGCCGCCGTCCGGGGGAGGGGGCCGAGCAGGGCCATGCACAGATCTGTCAGCGGTTATATTGGGGGGAAGTTCTTGAGGTAGTTTGTCTTGCGTCGCTTGCCGTCGCGGTTCCTTGCGCACTGAGTGCAGTTGGCCACGAAGGCATAGACGTCCACCACCATCGATTCCCAATAAAACCACCGTCGCATCGACGTGTACATCTTGTTCGGCCCCGGGTGCCCGGCTTGCGCAGGGGAGTGCTTCCGCATCATCACCCCGTAGCGCATGTGGGTCGGCACGTTGACTTGCGCGGCCCCGTCCAACGGCGCCGTGCGCACCAACAGGCCATTCGGGTCCTCGCGGAACCGAGACTTGTCGTTGCCGTACATCGCCGCGCGGACCTCCTTGCACCGTCCGTCCTCCGACTGCCCCTCGAGGAGCTCGGCGAGCGTCAGGGGGGCTGGGAGTCCCCCCTTGGTCTCCGGCGGTAACTGTCACGCGGCCGACGAGTTGGGCAGAGCCAGACAGGGTACCGCGTCGGGTATCGCCCCCTCGTCTCCCGCGGGTATTGAGATCCGCAACATCGTGTCCACCGCGTGGGGTGACGCCCCTGGCCACGTCTGCACCACGTCGTCAAACTCCGCCAGCCGCAACCGCCACCGCGCCAGCCTCCCGTGGGCCCCGTCCATGTGTAGGATCCACTTGAGCGCCGCGTTGTCCGTGCGTACCGTGAAGCGAGTCACTTCGACGTAGGGGCGGAGAAGGAGGGTCGCCCACACTACCGCGAGGCACTCCCGCTCCGTAGTGCTGTAATTCCTCTGCGCCGCGTTGAGGGAGCGGCTCCAATAGCCCACGGGCCGCGTGGATTGGTCGGGTTGCTCTTGCAGTCGGACCGCGCCGACTTGTCCCGCACTTGCGTCCGTGTCCAACGTGTAGGTACCTTGGCGTCGCGGCAGGGCGAGGATGGGTGCCTCCGTGGGTCGCCTCTTGAGCTCCTCGAATGCCCCCAAGGCCTCGTCGGACAACGTCCCCCACCGGTTGGGCCTCTTGGAGCTCGTCATGGCGGCCAACGGCCGCGCCACTCGGGCGTAGTCCTTGAAGAACCTTCGGTAGACGTTACACATCCCGAGGAAGCTACGTTGGTCCTCCTTGGACTACGGGGGAGACGCCTCCTTGGGTCCGCGGATGTTCTTGTCTTGTACCTTCAGCTCCCTCCGTCCTACGATATGGCCCAAATACTCTTCTTCCTTTTGGAACAAGTGGCACTTCATGGCCTTCAGGGAGACACCTGCACCACGCAGCTCCGTGAAGATCTCCCGGAGGTGTTGCACGTGCTCCCCCGCTGACTGCGAGAAGACGATGATGTCGCAGAGGTACACGAGGCCGCTTTTCCACTTGAGTCCCCCGAGGATCATGTCGATGGCCCGTTGGAAGGTCGCCGGGGCATGAGACAGACCGAAAGGAAGGCGGACATAACGATAAGCCCTCTCGTGGCAAACGAAGGTCGTCTTGTCCCGGTACTAGTCCGCCACGGGGATCTGCCAATACCCCGAGCTGCATTCGAGCGTCTAAAACACCTTGGCGTCCCCGAGGAAGTCAATACAATCGTCCATACGTGGCAACGGGTACACGTTCCGCACCGTTACCTCGCTGAGTTGGCGGTAATCCGCGCAGAACCGCATCGTTCCGTCGGGTTTCGGGACAAGGACCACAGGGAAGGCCCACTCGGCACTCGAGGGCTCGATAACCCCGAGGTCCCGTTGTCTTTACACCTCCTTGGCGATGATGTCCCTGGAAGCATGGCTCGCCCGATTGGGTTTGACCCGCCGTGGCCGTGCCCCGGGGGTCACCTCGATCCGGTACGGGGTGACGTCGACCTTGCCAAGCTGCCCCACCCACAGCGCCTTGTACTCCTTCGGGAGGTCGTCCACGGCATCGCAAAGCGTACCGGGGACACCTTCCCAGTGGAACTCCGGCTTGGGACACGTCTTGTCCGGCGGGTGAGGCGGATGTTGTCCCTCGTCAATCCCCTCCTCGGCTTGCCGGCCCGTCTTGGCATCCTCGTCGGGCTTGTCACGTGGGTCCCACCCCATCGCTAGGACCACCCCCGGCTCCTCTTCCTTCTTGACGACGTGCAGCGGTCCATTGTAGGCCGTCGCGGTTCCCACGACATACCCCCTGGTTAGGTGCACAGGCACATCCCCGATGTTCGTCAGGTAGAAGGACCGCGGGGTGTTGGGGGAGAACTCCGCGACGGCGTTGTGCAACAGTACCTTTCGTCGGCTCATTTTGACGGTGCGTTCCCGTACCAGGTGGACCCCCTTGACGTTGCAGCACACTTGGACCGCCTGGATGCACCGCGGGCCCACAGTTACCCCTTGCCGAAGCCAGATAGCCCCGGCTTGGGCCTTCGGCTTGTTTCCTCTACGTGAGGGCGCGGGCCGCGTGTTCCCCGTCCAGCTCCGCATCGCCACCGTGGATGTGCCATCGTCCCACTTGATCGTCTGCGTCTTGAGGGCGATGGTGTCCACGTAGTTGAGTTGGAAGTCCCATACGAGGATGAGCGGTACCGAAAGTGCCTTGAACACGACGAACTCAAAATCCATGGCGGTCCTCCCGACGTAGATGGTCAGCGACACCTCCGCGTTCACCTTGAGCAGCTGCCCCGAGGCGTCACTCACTTGGGATCGGGGCAGCGCCCGCGATGCATACTCGGCCCACCCCTCGGGCAACATATCCGCGCCGATCACGCTTCGTCCCGCGCCAGTGTCGACCACCGCCCTCGTGGGGATGGGGGTCTGCCACGGCGCCAACTGGTACGACGCGCTAGTCTCAACATTCTCTTTCCGTAACAGCAACAGCGTCTTCTTGAATCGCGGGCAGTATCGCCCACGACGGCAGGGGCATCGGGTCGGGACAGGCCACGTCGCGGTTACCCCCTGAAAGGCAAACGTGACGTGACGGGGAACGACCGGGGAGTTGGGGCGGACAGGGGAGATTGAGGGGGATGGCGACGCCACCCCCCCCAAGCGTTTCTCGCCCCGCGGCGCCCCTTGGCCGGCGTTGTTACGAGCAAGGTGTCCCCCTCTCTCGTCTTCGTTGACTCCGCGCCGCCCAACAGGTCGTCCCACACCAGGGCCACGACGGAGGTGCAATCCGAGGCGGCGCCCGCCCCCGCGTTCCTCTGTCGAAGGAAGGTGCTCCGCGCGGCCTTCACGAGTTCCCGCTGCTTGTGCGTCAGAATCTTGCAATCAGGGACCCGGTGTCCGCGCATCCAACACATAAAGCACAACGGGGGGCCCGTCGGGGCCTCCCGCCGAGCGTAGGGCGCGGCTCCGGCCGTGCAGAACCTCGAGGTACCCGACGGCAGCACCGCGACCGTGTCGTACGTCGAAGTGTCGTCCTCCCCCCACGGGGTGTGGAGCTGGTTGACCGAGAGGCCTTGGGGCCCTGTCGACGTCTGTCCGTTCCGCGATGATCCCCCGGGTGATCCCCGGATAGCTAACGCCACGGTGTCTTTGGCGGCCCGATCCTTCCCCGCCACGTTGGTCGACAACTCCTGGTAGCTTCGTTCCGACGAGTTGTACACGAAGGCATCCGTCCGTAGGTACTCCGGTATACCTTGGATCAGCTGCTGTTTCATCGTCCCCACGGAGTGGATGTTTCCGCAAAGCTCGGCGAAGCTCCGTAGGCGTGCCGCGAAGTCGTACACCCCCTCGTTGTCCACGAGCGCCGCCCGGCTAAACTTGTCCTGCTCCAGCTTCAAAGAGTGCGGCTCCGTGTAGGTCGAAAAGAACCAATTGACCGCCGCGGGAAATGATCCAAGCGAGCCCCGCCCACCCGCGATATCCGACCCCGGTAGGTTCCGAGTGAACCGCGCCTCAGTGTCGCCCGCGAGGAAGTTGGGAATTAGGTACAAACCCATCCCCTCGGACACATCTTTTTCATCGCAGGCCTTGAAGAACTTCCGGGTCCACGAGAAGACCTCGAGGGGTTCCTTTCCGCTGAACATTGGGGTACCCCCGAAGGAGAACTTCATGTTCTTGGCCGTCGTCCCATCTTGCGGGCCTGCGACGCCCCGTAGGTCAAGTGACGGTTCCGTAGGCGGTACGATCGGTAGTCAAGGACGCCCGCAAAGCGACCGTTCGGGCATTCGAGGACCGCCAACTTTCCGGACCCCACCTTGCGCCACACGCGGTCGTCCTCGTTGTCGGTTGTCGCCGGTGACGGCGAGGAATGTGTAGAAGACGATGAAGACGAGGGACTACAGTGACGCCGTGACTTCCTCTTGCTGCGGCTCTTCCGCGTGTCCACGGGGGAATCTCGGCGGGGGGCATCTTGAGCAGAGCCCTCAGGGCTCGCCGCGATGGCCCGAGAAGCAACGGCCAATAAAGACTCGCGGAACGTCGTCAGCGCCGTGTCCAGATCTGCCATCGCCAGAGGCGTCGTCGAACCACGATCATGATCCACCAATCTCTTCTGTTAGTCGTGACGTCGAGGGAATAAGGCATCAGCCCCCGGCGGGACCCGCCGCACCGTTTCGCCCACGAGGTCCACCAATAGCCGTTGCAAAGTGAAGGGAATCCCTGATCCAGCCGCGGATCCCCCTGTTGAGGCGACCGCTAGGGTCACCGCGGAATTACCCGCCGGCATACCGCTAGCGATCGCGTCCAACTTGGGGATGTCGGGCGGCGACGCCATCCTAGTGGCCGGGCGGTAATCAACGACAGACCGACGCCGAGATCCACGTCGCATTGAATCCACAAACCAACAGACGATCGGGGAACCGGCTACCCGGTACGGGCGTGGCAACGGCCGATATCTCCTGCTGCTCCACCACAAAGTTTAGCGGTTCTAGGCACCACCACGTTGGCTCGTCGTCTTGCCGAAGTGACCTCTTGATCAGCTCTTTCCGTCGAAGGAACTGCCCCGGAAATCGACCCACAGCCCAGCCTTCCCCCAACGGGAGGACAGGATCACGGCAAAGCCCAGGGCGGAATCGTAGTCCAAAGCACAGTTGGTTTTATCAAACGGCGACGGGGACGGCGTCCCCGCTGTCAATAAACCCCTCCCAAACCGAACGCCGGTGGCCAAAGTAGCCACCCCAAATGCGCCAAACAGATAAATCCCTCCAAAGCGAAAAGTTCAAACAAGTAGTAGGGGGGTTGGGAAAACCACTGGGGAAAAGCCCCGCCCCCGACCGAATCCGATCTCCCCGAGATCTGGACAGATCATTCCCTTGCTGCCCCGGATCGGGATATTTTGGGACGGCCCCCCGGGGGTGTGCTGTCCACAGCTGAGGGGCCACGCCCCTTCCAACTGTAGGACCCCCGACCGCCACATTTATGACGGGCGAGATCCGGCGGCAGCTCGACCTGGAATACGTCTTGGAGGTGACGGACCCGGCGGAGCTGGCCCGTATCAAGGTCGTGTCTCCGGCCTTCGTCGTGCGCTCGAGCAGCGGCGCCGCGCGGACGGTGATCGATTACCGCTACCCCAACAGCTACATGGCGCAGCGGGCCTGCCTGTACGAGACGCTGGCGGACCTCGCCCAGGTCCTCCGGCCCGAGGACGCCATACTTGTGTGGGACGTCACCGACGCCTACCATCACCTGCTCCTCCGCCCGGAGGACGCCCTTTACCTGGCGTTCGAGCTGGAAGTCCGCGTCTTCATCCCTTTGACGATGCCCTTTGGGCTGCGCGTGGCACCGTACACGTGGACCAAAGTCTGCCGACCCGTCGTCCAGGCGCTACGTGGCAAGGGTTTTCGCATAATCGCCTACGTGGACGCTTTCGGCGGGGCCCCCCCGGCGGGACGTGGCCAACCAGCGACGCAGTCAGAGGCGATCGCGGCGTTCGACACAGTCCAGCGCCTGTTCACGCGGCTCGGGCTGCGGGTGCACCCGAACAAGGGCGTGCGGACCCGCCCGACGGCCGTCCGCCTCCTTGGGCACCCCGTCGACACGGAGCGTCGACTGTTCCTCCAGCCCCCCGACCGCGCCCTCTCCACCAAGCAGACGGCGGCCGCCCTCTACCGCTGGGCCACCGCCCACCGCCGGTACGTCAAGTTTTCCCCGCTCCGCTCGTTCTTGGGCAAGGCGGTGAGCACGCACCTCAGTGTGCTAACCGCCCACTTCCACCTCGCCGCCCTCTACGTGGCGCTCAGCGCGAGGCGGACGGGCGACGCCCTCCTGACGCACCAGGGCTTGCGGGACCTGACCGGGTGGTCCGAATTGCGGCGACACTCGTCGACGGGACGGGCCATCTGGCGCGCCCCACCCACCGTGACGATGGAGACGGACGCAAGCACGGTCGGGTTGGGGGCGGTCTTTGTGAAGTGTACTTCCGCAGTCCCCCAGGGACAATTGGCCCTTGCGTAAGTCGTAAGTCTTTGTATTTGTGTGGTGACACTGCATGTACTTGATTGTAGATCTTTCAGCGGGGAACCCATTAGGGGTTGAGCTCCGGGGGAGATTTGTGTGGGGAGCGGCGCCTGGAGTGTGAGGCTGTGGGCGCCCTCCGCAGGTGCGGGAGCTGCCCTGGGAGGTGCCGTGCGGGCCTTGTCGGCTGCGCCATCCGGGGTACCTGGGAAGGCCCTGCGGCTGAGGTGGCCTGGAAGATATCAGGCACGCCTTCGCAGGCCTGGGAACGCCGTGCCTAGTAAAATAACGCACCCACTCAACATCATCGACTTCACACAGCGGCGCTGCCAACACTACGGACGATCAGAGCGTGGACCCGGATGACTCGTCGGACGAGGACGCCGACAGCGGCAGAACGAGCAGCCCCAGTATGCGCAACAAGGGCTACCAGCGCCGACCGTGTGGCATTAAGGCCGCCAAGCTGTTGAGGTCCGAGGACGCGGGCATGGAGAGGGAAGTCAAGGCGAGCACAACGGCTGTTGACAAGCTGACGGCGGCGCAGCAGAGCGCACCGCGCTGTGCTTTTTCGACTCCCCTGCAATGCGCAACACCCCGGAGGCGGCCAAGTATCGCCGAGCTGTGATGCAGAAGATGATGGCAAGTGCCGGCCTGCCGGAGAAACCTGCGCCGCCTACCCCACCAAAGCATACCCCACCAAAGCTTGCCAAGACCAAGCCTGTGACGGATGTGCTCGTTGTCGAGGTTGACGACAGCGTGGCCGCCCTGGAAGTCTCCGCAATCCCTGCTGATGCGACGTCGTCGGCGCCGCCGGCGCCCGCCTCAGCGGCCGGTGCCAACTCGCCGCCGGGGGAGGAGCCACCGGCGGCGTCTGTGGCAGCAGATACCACTGCAGCTGCCACGGCTCTGGCGGACATGGCGGCGACGCAGGCGGCGCCCGCGACGCAGCGCAGCGGGGGGGGCGACAACCAGCGCGGCCGAAAAACCCAAGCCGCAAAGCAGCTGGCCGCCTCTGCGGCTCTGAACAAACCACTCGAGACCACCCGCGGTCTCGAGCACAGCAGCGAGTCAGATACGACGACGACGACCATCACGGACACTGAGTAGAGTATCGAGTGTGTTGCTTTGTTCTCTGTGCCGCAACTCCATGTGACAGCAGTTCGATGACAACGAAAGGTATTTTTTTCATCTCTCTTCGGTTTTTTTTTTTCCTACACTTGTGTCCAAACCCATGTCGGTGCATACCGTTACTAGCGACTTAGTGCGCGCAGGGGGCCGGTCGATGTCAGAGCCGTCCGCAGTCGCCTTCCCCACTACCTCCACGCTGGGCGCGCCGCGGAGTTTCCCCCTGAGCTTCACCATAACCCACAATTGTCCGCCTCTCTCCCCTCTGCACGTCGCACCCTGTCCGCCCTGCCGCCGACAGCGACATACAGGAATGCCTGACACGGCGGGAAAAAAAGCTGTCCGGCAGAACGGAAGACTAAGGACCTCCACCCCCCCCGCCCGTCCGCCCGACGAGCGGCGTCCGGCGGCCACGGCCGCTCCACCCGGCGGCAGAGTGGCCACATCGGCCCCCCGTGGCGCCCGCATTGGGGAGCTGCCTCAGGGCACCAAGGGAACCCCCGCAGCCGTGGCGCCGGGGGCGCGCCTCCAAATGAGGGTGCCCGCCGCGCGGAGGCGCGCCGCCCAGCCAGTACACGCGCCATTCAAAGGGCATGCCGCCCAGCCAGGCTACCCGCCGCGGGGACGCGGCCCCCAACGAGGGTGCCCGCCGCGCGGGGGCGCGCCGCCCAGCCAGTCTGCGCGCCGTTCCGAGGGCACGCCGCCCAGCTAGGCTGCCCGCCGCGGGGGCGCGTCGCCCAGCCAGGATGCCCGCCGCGGGGGCGCGCCGCCCAGCCAGGCTGCCCGCCGTGCCGGGGGCGCGCTGCCCAAGGAGGCTGCCCGCTGTGCCAGGGCACGCAGCCCAACGAAGCTGTCCACCGTGTCTGGCCTCGCCCCCCACCGGGGCTGCAGTACGCGTGGGGGCGCGCCGGCCATCCAGGCTGCCCGCTGTGGCGGGGGCGCGCTGCCCAGCCAGGCCGCCCGCCGTGCGGAACGCCACTGCCGCCGAAGGCCACTGAAGCTGTCGCCGCGGGCGCGGCCGTGCGCCGCGCCGACAGCGCCATCCCCTCCCGGACTCGCGCGCAATGCGCACACTCCCAACCCGCCAACAGCACGCCTGCCGCATCGGAACGCGTTTTGTTTGGCCAACCTAGAATCCCAGAGATCGAACACCCTTTGCCAGCGTGGCCTTCCGACTGGGAAACAAACTGAATCCGCATTCTTCGAGCACACTCGTTCTTGTTTTGCTAGAATCGGGCTGAGTCGAACGATCTGTTTATTGATTGGCCCCGCATGAGTCTTGCCAGGCCTGTATCGTGTGCACAGATTTCGATGTACCAGAAAACATACATGTCTTATATCCCTCTTTTCAAGCTGTGGGACACCCAGCAAGCATGTCGATCGTGCCCAGAATGGCCACTTTCATCCATCATTTACCGAAACGAAATACATCCCAACAATACTCGTTTCTAAACTTTGTGAGTTCGTTCTAGCTTGCCCTGGGTTCATGTCACGTGCCTGTCGCATGCTCATTTCTTGAGTCTCGTATGGATCTGGGCATGAGAGCATTGTCAACAACTCAGGCTCTATCTACAGGCTATTCTATTCTAGAACCAAGTCCGCGTCCTTAGACAGCCACATGTACGTCAGCGGTTGGCTGCTTTGCTGTCATGAGTCTAAGTACCTGCAGGATCCCTTACACCACGTCCTTTCTTGGCCCGATCAAGACGATATTTTCCGCCAGGACTTGATTCACTGCAGCGGCAGTTGACAACTGTGATCACCTGTCAGTGCCCGTGAACTCCACGTGGCGCTCCGTGAAGTCCACGTTTCTACAGTGAAGTCCACGTGGCCTAACTTGAAGCCAAGTCCAATTGCTCTCGCTAAGTTCAATGCCCTACTTGGCTTTTCAGGTGAAAATGCTCACTCAAGGAAACGCAGCAAGCTCGAAAATCCTAGATCTATGGATGAAATTGAGGAAGCTAAAGAAAAAACACCGCAAGCAAACAAGAACGCATGTGAGAGCTAAGGGATGCGTCACCCGGGCAGAAACGATGAGCGGCTGGTTGGGCTCCTCCAGTATGCTCTGACGCCAAGGGAACCCTATCGCAGCCGCGTACACAACGAAACATGCCCAGGATTCCTGTTCGTTTCGTTCGAGGCTGGGTGGCGCGTACAACGTGTATCACATCAACGGGCGGTGCAGCCAGTTTGTAAGAGGCCCAGCCTCGTTCGCCGGCCTTGCTCGTCCCCCCGGAAGAAAAAAAGAAGAAATCCGTCACAGCGCGAAACGCAAGACTCGTGCAAGGCCGTATGAGGCACCCGGTTCTCGTCGACCCAACTCCCCCGCACCCCCTCGCCCCGATCGGCCTCATAGCCACGTCCCTCGCCACCTCTGCCTCCGCCAGCGCCACGCACGCCTTTAGGTGTCCCACAAACCCCCGCACGACCGACCACCGCCAGAGGCCCCAATTTGGGCCCCCAACACAGCTCTCTATCGGCCAACCAAGCAAGCCCACGTACCGCTCACGTGCGACGGGCGCGGTTGGACAGACAGTGGCGGGCGTGCAAAGCGCAGCGATACTTGCACCATCGCGAGGTGGGTCGACGCCCTTTGCGAAAGGGTTGCACACGACGCCCCTATTTGGGGGGCGCCAGGGGCGCGCGACGGATAAGACGCCTTACTGACGCCCCATTA
>ENA-ORXT01005797-ORXT01005797.1-marine-metagenome-genome-assembly--contig:-NODE-5797-length-11902-cov-4.117801_pt1 | contig 11902 bp, 11 predicted proteins | sample MGYA00237868_ERZ511482 | MGnify/ENA metagenome assembly ERZ511482 | reverse complement strand
GATCATAAAAATAGTAAAAACTTCGAGGAGCGCTTGGATATTTACATAGCACCTCCGGGGACGTCCCAGCACTTGTTATCAATGATCAAGCAGTTAGACTACTCGATTCTGAGGCAACCGGAAAATCATTGGTTGACAGACCACTAGGAGCTAGGAGCTTGGAAACAGGGCTACCGACGATTTGTCGGCGACTCTTTTTGCATAGGGGGGGCAACAAAGCCCCCGATCCTCCCTTTTGCATTCCCGCGTCCGCGCCCAGAGCAAGTGAAAAGTGGGAATGTCAATTGCAAGACTGACTACTCCAACCCTCCAACGTTATGCTCCGCGATACTCTGCGTAGTCCTCCGTGAGACTCTGTGGGCTAAAAAGCGCGAAGCGCATACCTCCGCAACTACCTCACCTCCAAAGCTGTTCGTACTTTTGCACGCAATTAGCCTATGGTCAAAATAGCCGATATCGAACTTGGGGAATTTCCCCTCCTGCTCGCCCCCATGGAGGACGTGAGCGACCCGCCCTTCCGCGCCCTGTGCAAAGAGCAGGGCTGCGACATGATGTATACCGAGTTCATCAGCGTCGAGGGCCTCATCCGCGACGCATCGAAGAGCGTGGAGAAGCTGGACATTTACGACTACGAGCGGCCCATCGGCATCCAGATCTTCGGGGCCAACATCGAGAGCATGGTCAAGGCCGCCGACATCGTCGAGGAGGCCCAGCCCGAACTACTCGACATCAACTTCGGCTGCCCGGTCAAAAAGGTAACCTGTAAAGGCGCCGGCGCGGGCATCCTGCAGGATATTCCGAAGATGGTGAAGCTGACCAAAGCCATCGTCGACCGCACCAGCCTGCCCGTCACCGTCAAGACCCGCCTGGGTTGGGACGATAACACGAAGTACATCGAGGCCGTCGCCGAGCAGCTGCAGGACGTCGGCATCAAGGCCCTCTCCATCCACGGCCGCACCCGCAAGCAGATGTACAAAGGCGAGGCCGACTGGACGCTGATCGGGGCCATCAAAGACAACCCGCGCATCACGATGCCGATCTTCGGCAACGGCGACATCGACCACCCGCATAAGGCGGAGGCTTACCGCAACCGCTACGGCGTGGACGGCATCATGATCGGCCGCGCCGCCATCGGCAACCCGTGGATCTTCCGCGAGATCAAGCATTACTTCGCCACCGGCGAGCTCCTCCCCCCGCCCAACATCGACGAGCGGGTCGACGCCGCCCGCGACCACCTGCGCCGCAGCGTGGAGTGGAAGGGGCCGAAACTCGGCATCCTGGAGATGCGCCGGCATTACACGAACTACTTCCGGGGGCTGCCCGGCGTGAAGGAGTACCGCAAGACGCTGGTGTCCGTATACGAGCCGGAGATGCTTTATGCTACGCTGGAGGAGATGAGAAATGTTTATGCGGGGGCGGAAGTAATGATGTGATTGGGGGAGGGCCTCCCAGCCCGATAAACGAACATCTGACCGGAGGCGTCACGTACTACCTACCTAATCAAATCCCAACCCGCCATGCCCATCCTGCAAAAGACCCACTACGCCACTCTGACCGACGCCATCGCCAAAATGCGCGAAGAAGGTTTCATCCACGACTTCGACCAGCACGCCGATCACCTGGAGTGCAAGAAGCTGGAAAAGAATTTTAAGCCGGAAGATTTCACCATTACCCGCGTCTATCGCTTCGAAGGCATGAGCAGTACCGGTGATAACTCGGTGCTCTACACCGTAGAGGCGAACGACGGCACCAAAGGCCTGATCGTCGATGCTTATGGCACCTACGCCGAGGCGATCAGCCCGGAGATGATCGAGAAGTTTCGGGTGGAGTATGATTTGAAGTAATTGAAGATCAACCATCGCGACATTTTATCGCATCATAAAAAAATCACCGGTTAAAGCCGGAGCCAGAAATCAGAAGAGCCCGGCTTCACATACGTGAAACCGGGCTTTCTGTTGCGAGGTCGGTAGCGGACTTGAACCGCTGTAGCAGGTTTTGCAGACCTGTGCCTAGCCGCTCGGCCAACCGACCCTGTTTGAAGGGAACGCAAAAGTAAACCCCAGCGGGCCGTTACGCCAAACTTTAGCGGGCTTTTTTGCGCGGTGTAGGGGTAACGCGTTGAGCGGCAGGGAAGTTGCTTCTGGTATTGTCGGGCTTCAGCCCGACGACTTCCAACGCGGGGCGGTAAAAACCTACCTCAACAAATTCACCGTCCCCGCCAGCCGCCGCTCCCGCCCCTCCTCCACGAGAAAGCGCAGCGTATACAGGTAAGTCCCCGGTGGTACCGGTTGCATTTTATCCGTCCCATCCCAGAAGAAGTCGGGGTCGGCGGTTTCGAAGATGAGGCTGCCCCAGCGGTCCCATATCTCCAGGAAATAACCTTCCGCTGCGGGCGGGGAGGAAAAGAAGGGGCGGAACTCATCGTTGGTGCCGTCCCCGTTCGGGCTGAAGGCGTTGGGCACGAAGACCTCCCGCGGGGGCGTGATGCAATCACGGTTGGAGTTGAAAACGAAAGGGGTTCCGGTTGCCCCCTCGGGTTGAAAGAAGGCGATGATGCGGTAACACACCTCCCCGCCGGCCGGCGAGATGAAATTGTCGGTGAAGGTGAGCTCCGTCAGGCCCGTGGCCACGGAGGTCGGCGTCGAGCCGTCTTCGATGCGGATAACGCTGTAGGTCGTCTCCCCGTCCAGGCCGTTGATCAGCGGCGTCCACCGCAGGTCGTTGCGGCCGGGCGCGAAGGAAGAGGCCGTCAGGTAAACCGGCTCCACGGCGTTGGTGGTCACCTCCCGCATGCAATCGTCGGTGAGGCGGAAGCGGAAGGTCTCGCCGGGCACGGTCGGCTCGGCGAGCGGGTCCCCGAACAACAGACCACCGCCGCCGCCGAAGATGGGCCCGTCCAGCGTCGCCGATGCCAGCAGGTTGCCCGTACGCGTCAGCAGCAACTCGGCGTCGATGGGTTCGGGCTGGCCGGGCGCGGCTTCGTATTGGAAGCGGGGTCCCCCGGTCGTTTCGTCGATATCCACGCCGTAGAGCGGGAAGTCACGGATGGGCTGGTTGATGCTTACCGTCTGGCAGTAGACGGCGGAGCGGGCGCGTCCCTGGTCGTTGGTCAGCACCGCCTCGACGTAAAAACAGACGGTTTCCCCGTCGTTCGCCTCGCGGAAACTGATCGTCGTGGCCGCCGGGCCGGTGGTGCCCGCGCTCACGAACGGGCCACCGTTGACCGAGGCGAAAAGCTCCAGCGCGGTGGCGGGCGGGAAACGCCCGAAGCTGGCCTGATCTATGATCAGTTCGATGTCGCTAGTACAGCCCGAGCCGCCGGTCGCCGTCAGGTCCGGCGCGTTAACGACCGGCCCCTGCGGGCTGTCGTTGCCGCAGCCGTCGATGGCGACAAGGCGGAAACGGCGTTCTTGCGGCGGCGTATCGGCGGCGGTGAAGGGCAGGCGAAATTCGGTGCCCGTGAACACCGTATCCAGCGGTACGAAAACGGTCGGGAATACTTCCAGGATGATGTAGCCGATCACCTCCGGCGAGACCGAGGTGTTCCAGGCGATCACCAGTTCGTCGTCCTCCACGCCGACGTAGCGGATGACCGGCGTGACCGGGATCAGGTTGTCCAGCGTATCGCTGTTCATCGCCAGGACGCCTGGGCAGTCGTAACGGTAGCGGAGATAATAATAGCGCAGGCTACCGGCCGGGTTGGGGTCGGAGTAGGAGGTGGCGTTCCCGTCGGTCAGCTCGTCGAGCAGGCGGAAGGGGCCGTCGGCGGCATCAGCCGTCCAGATTTCGATGGCCTCGAAGGAGCCGCAGGATGCGGCGGCGTTGGCCCAGTTGAGCATCACCGCCCCGGCTTCGGAACGGGTACACTGAAGGTCGGGCGCGGCGATCTGCGCCGTCAGACCGACGGAGCACAACAGGCACGAGAAGAGCAAGGGTAGAAAACGCAAGTCGGTTTGATTCTGGGATTACGGATTAAAGCACTTGCTCTACAACGCAAGGCGGCGATAGACGTTGTGCTGGGAGTCGTGATTTAAGGCTTGGGCGGATAACGAGGTTTATGCCCCCTGGCTTGCACCGGCGGCCCCGCCCGAATCAAGCATCGTGTTAATGAGCGTCTGGTGGCGGGATACGGCTGCCTTACGCTTACTATTACCGCTACTATCCTGCTATCTTCGCCCCGAAAACCCATCCCGCATTGGCTACTTCCACCCCCCCGCTGCTTACGCTGACCACCGATTTCGGTCGGGAAGACTTCCATCTTCCGCGCCTCAAGGCCCACCTCTACGCCGCCCACGGCGCGCTGAAGATCGTTGACGTCAGTCACGACGTACCGACCTACGACATCGTGCGCGCCGCCTTCATTTTTAACCGCGTCTGGCGGCACTACCCCGAAGGCACCATTCACCTGATCAGCGTCAATGATTACTACCAGCCGCGCGGTCGTTTCCTGGCCATTCGCCACGAACGGCAGTATTTCATCGGGCCGGACAACGGCATTTTCAGCCTGATCTTCGGCAAAATGCCCGCCGAAACCTTCGTGCTCGACGGCTATACGCGCGAGGATTCCCTGTCGGCGATCTACGCCCGCGCCGTTGCCCACATCGCCCGCGAGAAGCCTTTCCTGGAGATCGGTTTGCCCGCCACGCGCTTCTCCGAGCGGCTGGCGTTTCAGCCGGTCATCGGCCCGGATTATATTCGCGGGGCCGTCGTTTTCATCGACCGCTTCGATAACGTGACGACCAACATTACGCGCGATCGCTTCGAGGAGATCGGGCGCGGCCGGGGCTTCAAACTGCTCATTAAGCGCATGGAACCCATCGACGGGCTCAGCTTCCGCTACCACGACGTGCCGGAGGGCGAGCCGCTCTGCCGCTTCAATTCCGACGGGCTGCTGGAAGTGGCGATCAACCTCGGGCGCGCGTCCACGCTGCTCGGCATCCAGGTGGAGGATATGGTGCAGGTGGAGTTTGGGTAGTACTGTAGTTCGGTAGTAATGTAGTGCTCCACGTATGGTGCGGCTGAGACGCCTGTGACATGCGGAGCACTACAGAACTACATTACTACAAAACTACACTACTAAATAAGCGACGCGTAATGCGGCAGCATCTCCAGCCACAGCGGCCAGTCGTGCTCCACGTCTCCGCGCACGTCGAGCCAGTGTTTGATGTCTTTCTTTTTCAGCAGTTCGCTGAACTTGAGGTTGTTGTCCAGGCAGATGTCCCAATTGCTGGTGCCGAGTACGATCTTCATGTTCCACAAGTGCGGGTTATTAGATCCGGGCATGAAGTCGACGGGGTTGTTGAAGTAGACGTTGTCGTCGTAGTAGCCGTGCATGAACGACTTGATGTCAAACGCGCCGCTGAGGCAAAACAGGTGGCTCACCATCTCCGGATGGCGGAAGGCAAAGTTACTCGCGCTGAAACCGCCGAAGCTGATGCCGCAGCAGGCGATCCGGTTCGTGCCGGCATTATCCCTGATCTGCGGTATCCATTCCTCGGCTAAAAAGCGATCGTACTGGATGTGGCGCAGTACCCGGTCACGGGGGTGGATGTTGCCGTACCAGCTGGCGTTGTTGATGCTGTCCGGGCAGAACACCTGAATGAAGCCGCGCTCCACGAACCACCTGATGGATTCGACCATGCCCCGGTCCTTGGCCTCGTAATAACTGCCGAGCGTGGTGGGGAAGATGACCAGGGGGTAGCCCTTCGTCCCAAAAACGAGGATGCGGACGTCGTGCCCGAGGTGGTGGCTGTAGAAATCTACTACGGATTCTTGCATAGTGGTTGGTTAGTCTGCGTGGGTGTGGCGGGGTAAGGTAGGTTAAGCCGCCATAAAACCTTCCCCTTGTTTTACGAATTCTTCCGTTGGGAGTGAAACTTTTCTTCCCGTCCGCTACCTTTGTGCATTATTAAGAGGGGCCCGTAGCTCAGCGGTTAGAGCGCCGGACTCATAACCCGTCGGTCCTCGGTTCAAATCCGAGCGGGCCCACCCACAGCAAAACCCGCCGCGATCCAGTTTGGATCGGGCGGGTTTTCGCGTTTCATGGGAATTATTCGTTTTTCCTGGAGGTGTTTGTCTAAAAGCCGACCGACTGGATGGCGATGCCCGTTGTATCCAGAATGGAACGGTCGATGTCATTCCCCTTCCGGATATTGCGGTAGTACTGCTCGGTGGTCGTGCCTTTATCTTTTGTGATCGTATAGATCGGGAAGCCTTCGATGTCCACATCCTGCATGGAGGAGTTCTTCATATTCATCTTCTTGGCGTTAGATCCCATGGCGGACATCATCCCCTGGTACAGTTCCTGATTAGTGATGCCTACCTCGTCGGTAAACCACGTGGTGGTGACGGTCCCTTTTTTGGTGTCGGTGATGATCATTTCCCGGCAGTTGTATCCTTCGATGGTTTTGCGTTTTCCGGTCACGTCAAAAGTGAAACGATCTACCGTTTCCTGGCTCTCTTCGTGGCTGACCGCGCCACCTATGTTGGGCATTTTCATGCGGAAGCCGGTCGTCTGGCCTTTTTTATCGGTGGAGATCATCGTGGTTTTACCCGTTTGGGTATCGAAAATGATGCGGGTATCCTCGTTCCCTTCGGCGGACATTTTCATGCCATACTTGGTTTCCGTAATGGCGAAGTTCACCTGAGAAACCGTCCGCTTACCGTTCTTCTTCGTTTCGATGAGTTCCATCTCCATGCTGAAGGTGACGTCGTTGGTAAACGGCTCGTATGGTTCGCCGCCGCCCAAGAGGTTACTGAGCGCCCCCATGGTTTCCTCGTCACTTTCGTATTCTTCCCCGTTGTTGGGTGCGGCACCGCCGTCTTTCACTTTAGCACCGGCGTTGCCCGTAGCGGTGGTGGATGGATTACCGGCCGGTGCGTTTGCGTTGGGCTGTTCTTTATTCTTCTTTTTCTTCTTCTTGAACAGGTTACCGACGGCGTTGAAGGCGTCGTCGACGGCCTTATCGACCGAACGGTCTACTTTATTCTGGGTCTTGTATTCAGCGCGCTTCTTGGCGCGCTTGCCCGCCTTTTCGGCGGTAGTCTGGGCACCGAGGCTGAAGCAAAGCAGGAAAGCGAGAAAGGTAATGCAGGAACGGAGGTTCATGATAAAGGGGAGTTGTGGTGGGTTGAGGGCCCCGGCGAACAGGTCACCGGGCGGTTGTTATACTTCTTTATGTTTCCTCAATATTAAACGTTACACCCACCGGCGAAAAACCCGAACCTTTTATCTTTTACGTACGTCTAGACAACGGACGAGCAATCGTCCGTTTCCCCAAACCGACCAATTCAAAGCAAATTTTAAATCCCAATGGAACTCCGTGAAAACATCGGCCGCATCACTTTTCTGGCCGTCCTCATGCTCATTTACTTATGCCTGTTCATGCTGCCCCAGCTGAGCGCGCTGTTTTAAGCGAGACCAAATAAGACCAAAGCTGACCATGAGCCCTTTCCGAACTTGCGTTTGGGGAGGGCTTTTTTGGTCTTTTGGTCTTTTGGTCATATTAACGTTCGGAAGGGAACGCTGGGCTTCACGCATGTTTGTATTTACTTTTCAACGAAAACTGATGCTATAAGATGGCATTTATATCTTCATTGTTGGATTTCCAATAGACCAATAAACCAACAGACCAATAGACCAATACCCTACCTACTTATTCATCGGGTGAAAGCTCATGATCGTCTCCCGCAAAAAGTCCGTATCCAGGTGGGTGTAGATTTCCGTGGTCAGGATGGACTCGTGGCCCAGCATTTCCTGCACCGCGCGCAGGTCGGCCCCGCCCTCGATCAGGTGGGTGGCGAAGGAATGGCGAAAGGTGTGCGGGCTGACGTTCTTCGTGATGCCCGCCGCGGCGGCGTATTTCTTCACGGCCGTGAATACGCTGATGCGGCTCAGACCACCGCCGCGCCGGTTGAGGAAAACGATATTCTCGGCGTCTTCCTTGATCGGCAGGGCGGGCCGGACGTACTCCAGGTAGATTTCCAGGTGGCGGATCGCCTCGCCGCCGATGGGCACCACGCGCTCCTTATTGCCCTTACCGGTCACGCGCACGAAACCATCCGCCAGGTGCAGGCTGGTCAGGCGCAGACCGGTCGCTTCGCTGACGCGGAGGCCGCAGGCGTAAAGTGTTTCGAGCAGGGCGCGGTCGCGCAGGCCGTGGTCGAGGCTCAGGTCGATCTGGCCCAACAATTCACGGATTTCGTGGTAGGTGAGCACCTCGGGAATTTTGCGGCCCATCTTCGGTGCCTTGATCAACTCGGTCGGGTCGGCGATGATCGTTCCCTCGTCCAGCAGGAAGGCGAAGAAGGTCTTGAGGGCGGAGATCAGGCGCGCCTGCGAGCGGGTCGCCAGCCCCAGTTCGGCCAGGTAGCGGATAAAGGCGTCGAGGTGAAACCGCTCGATGGCCCCGGCGGTCAGCTGCCATTCGCGCAGTTCCAGGTAGGCGGGCAGTTTGCTTATGTCTGATCGGTAAGCGGCCAGGGTGTGATCGCTGTAGCCCCGGTTCAGCTTGAGGTGGGCGGTGAAGGCGGTGAGGTGATTTTTCCAGCTCGGGTCCATACGCGCAAGATAGGGAGATGGGCGGGGAACGCGGGTGCGGGGAAAAGATCAACAAAACCTTCCCGGCAAACCATCACCCGTCGATCATTCTCCCCTTTCCGTCGAAGGCGAACGGCCAAACTCCCCGTTCTCCTTATTTTTACGCCATACTTATTAACACAACACACCCTATCAACAATGCGAATTCTATTCCTACTCCTGCTGGTCCTCCCGGCAACTTACTCCTCGTTTGCCCAAACGGCCTCCGTCCTCGTCGGTGACATCGAAGAAACCCGCGATGCCGATGCGACCAAAAGCAAGCTCGTCATTGACCTGAAAATAATGGGCCTCGACGTCAGCGCCGAACGCCAGGTCCGCCTCGGCGCGGTGACCGCCACTACCGACAGCGGCATAACGCTGGACCGGATCGAAAGCCCGTTCGGCGAAGGCTATGAAAAGCGCCCCAAGCTGGAGCTCACCCTCAAAGCCGCCCCGCGCGGCGTCAGTAAAATCACCAGCCTGCGCGGCACCCTGCTCGTCCACGCGCCTACCGAAGCCAACGGCGGTCTCGTTGTTATCCGTAAGCCCATCACCCACCTCGGCAAAAATTTGCTGCCGGCCAGTTATACCGACCTGAAGATCATCTACCACACCACCGCTAGCCGTAAAGCCATGATCGAAGCCGAGCGGGCCGCCGAGCAAAAACGGGACGAAGCCCGCCTCGATTCCCTCCGCCAGTCCGGAGCCGTCGGTGAAGAACTCGCCGATATGGCCATACAATTGAAGCAGGGCTTTCAGGCCCTGGGCGATGCCTTCACGGGCGGCGGCGACGGCAAAAAAGCCTGGTTCAAAGTCGAGGGCGACTACGACCGCATCGTCCACATCGTCGTCAAGGACACCGACGGGAAAGCCCTCACCGGCTTCGTCGGCCGCGGCGGCAACTGGGCCAACCTCCGCCTCAAGGAACCGATGCAAGACGACTGGCGCATCGAGCTGTACCTGGAAAACGACGCCGCGGTCGAAAAAATCCCGTTCAGCCTTACCGACATCGTACTTCCCTGACCCTGCCCCTCCTTCTCCCTTTGCTCCCTCTCCCCTTTAACAACCCACTATGCGCTTTCTAATCCTTTCCCTCTTCCTATCCCTCACCGGTTTTCTTGTCGCGCAAGACGCGAGCGTTCGCCTGAAGAGCATCAAAGACGTCCGCAGCACCTCGGACATGAAACACAAACTGACGCTGGAGCTTTCCGTCGTCGGCCTTGACATCAACGAGCAACAACAGATCAAGATCGAGGAGATCGCGCCGCTGGTCGACGATACGGGGCGGAAGCTTCGACAGGCCAATGATTTTTTCTCCGCTCAGGATTTTTCCGATGAGTCTACGATAAAGCTCATCCTATCGTCTCCGGCGCGCGGCGCGCTCACCATTCCCGAAATCACCGGCTCGCTGTCCTACCTCAACCCGACGGTGGAAAACAAGGGTCTTGTGGTGGTCAAGCAGCCGCTTCAGCAATACAACCGGGACATTCTGGCCGGGGCATACCCCGACGTTCAGCTGTACTGGATCAACGAACCAGTGGCCGATTCCCTGGCCGGTAAACGGGGGGATGATCTGACCCGGGTTACCGCGCAACTGAAAGCCGGTGGCTTGCTCAGCGATGAACTGGACGGCGAACTGAACGTACGAGGCATTGGCGGCGGCGGTACGCTACTGTCCGGCATCGCGGCCCAACTCTACCCGTCTTCCAGGAAGTGGAACAAATTTAATGGTCAGTTTTTGGCCTTCGATCCCTTTGATCGCATCATCAGCATCACGATGACGGACGCGGAAGGTAAGGACATGAAGCGCGGCGACATCTCCATGAACAATCATTTCATCTTCCCCTTCAACCAACCGATTCAGGACGATTGGGTAATTACCGTAGTGATCAAGAACGATGATTCGGTACGCAAGATTCCGTTTACGTTGCAGGAGGTGAAGTTACCGTAGTTTTTTTTCGGGCGGGGAACGCGGGTGCAAGGGAAAGTGGAAAACCCTGGATGGTCGTCTGACGAATTCTTTTCCGCATCAGAAGCGCGAAGCAAGCTTCTGATTCAGAAAAGTTCGTCCGACGACTCGCGCAGTGCCTCCACCAGCGCAAACCCACCCGCCGTCTTCCGCACCCCTAACCCCCGGAAATCCGCCCGAAAGTTCGCCACCGTCTGCGCGCCGAACTCATTTTCCGCGTGCGTCGTGGTCAGCACCACCACCGGGCAGCCGGCGTTATTAGCCGCCTGGGCACCGGTCACCGAGTCCTCGAAGATGATGCAATCGGTCAGGGCAACGCCGAGCGCGTCGGCCCCCTGCCGAAAGACTTCGGGATCGGGCTTGCCCTTGCTCACCATGCCGGAGTGGACGACGTGGCCCATCAGTTCCCCGATGCCGAGGTTCTCCACGACGAATTCCGCGTTCTCCTTCGGCCCGGCGGTACCGATGGCCATGGGGATGCCCGCCGCGTGCGCCTGGCGGATGAAGTCCAGCGCGCCGGGTACGATATTGGCCGCGAAGTCGGCGGCGAAGATCTCGCGGTAAGCGGCCTCCTTATCCCAGGCGATCTGCTTGCGCTCTTCCGGCGTAAAGCGGTCGCCGAATAACCGCTCCAGAATTTCGAGGTTGACGCCGTGAATTTCTTCCTTGACGCGCTCCAGGCTATAGTCGAGGCCGAGTTCCCTGAGCTTGCGCCGCCAGGCGCGGTGGTGTACCATCATATTATCGACGAGGGTACCGTCGAGGTCGAAGAGGAGGGCTTGGCAGGGGATGTTCATGGTAGGTTTTTGAAGCAAGAAGTAGCAAAAAAATAAGATTTGAAGCTTAATCTCTACGTTACATGGCGTAAAGTAAACCCCAAAGTTATGATTTGAGTAGAAGACGTTTTTATGTTTGGTGTTATTCAATATCAACACCTGAATCGAATTTGATCATAAAAGTAATTCATCCTATATCCTTGACTAGTTGATTTTATTCTAAGGCGAAAATTAACCTCACTTCTGATTCTAAATAAACAGCTTAATGGATCTGCAAAAAATTTTAACGGACCTTGAACACCGTGCAGTCGGCCTTGAGCCTGGAACTAACAAACTACAGAAAGGCTACTTCGTGTCTTTCCGCCAGATGGGTCTACCCGTTCGCGAACGTGACTACATTAATCCAGCCGAGCCTTTTCTGGATTCCGATGACTTGATGGAGGAGGAACTGGATCCCCTACCGGAAGATATAGGAGGGGTGGACGGATTAACCGAAGCACAGGCCAGCGAGGTACCCGTCAAACATTCGGAGGATATGAATTACCTACGCACCTTCTTCCTGTCTAACGAGAAGGCGAG
>ENA-ORXT01005796-ORXT01005796.1-marine-metagenome-genome-assembly--contig:-NODE-5796-length-11904-cov-2.862603_pt1 | contig 11904 bp, 8 predicted proteins | sample MGYA00237868_ERZ511482 | MGnify/ENA metagenome assembly ERZ511482 | reverse complement strand
TAGCGACGGTAGCGAAGAAATTGCGCCTTCCGGCCAACTCACCAAGCGCTTTAACCAGATCGGGGTGAATACCTACGGGGTAACCATTGTAGCGTCCGGCACTGCCGGTGTCAGCACCACGCTGAACGCCGAAGTGACGGTGGAGAGTAACTTTAACGATCCCGAAGTAGTGGGCTTTCTGGCCGGTGCAGGCAACAAAACCTGGTACTGGGCCGCTGATGAACCCGGCCACCTCGGGGTCGGGCAAAACGACGATAATGCCGAACTGAACTTTTACGCCAATTACTATCAGGCGGCTCCCTTCGAGAAAGATGGCTCCGACGAAAGCCTCTGCCTTTACCAGGACGAACTCGTCTTTTCCACGGAGGATGGCGCGCTGTTCTTTCAGCTTATTAACTTCGGGCAGACCTACTTCAACACCGGTTACCAGGACGTTGCCGGTGGCTCCGCCGGATTTGATTTCTGTTACGACTTCACCGTAGAAGAAGCCGCCCAACGGGTACAGCTTGCTCCGGCAGAAAGCTTTGTGTTGGGTAACGACGTTGCGGGGCAGACACGGGGAACGAACCTGGTCTTCAGCGGAGACGGCTTTATGAGCTACTACATCGGGGCTACCACCTACGAAATCATGTCCGTTACGGATAACCGGCTCGTGGTACGCGCAGTGCAGGGAAACAACGCTGACCTCGCCTGGTACCATATTTTCAGCTCTACCCGCCCTACCGCCGGCGGGGGAGATGACACGGACTACGATAACCTTGTTTGGTCGGATGAATTCGACGCTGACGGTGCCCCTGACCCGACGAAATGGAGTTATAATATTGGCCGCGGTAACAATGGCTGGGGTAATGGCGAAGAACAGACGTATACAGACCGGGCTGACAACGTCAGGGTAGAAGACGGCAAGCTGAAAATCACGGCTAAACGGGAAGCATTTGGCGGGGCCAACTATACCTCCGCCCGCTTGGTAACGGAGGATAAATTCGAGTTCGCCTACGGCCGCGTTGATATTAACGCCAAACTGACCATTGGCGGAGGCACCTGGCCCGCTCTGTGGATGTTGGGTGCGGATTATGCGACTAATACCTGGCCGGGCTGCGGAGAGATCGACATTATGGAGCACGTGGGCAACCAGCAGAACCGAATCTTCTCCTCGCTGCACTTCCCCGGGAACTCCGGAGGAAATGCCGTAACCCGTGAAACCAACCAGGAAGACGTAGCGGGTACGTTCCACAAATACTCCGTCGTCTGGTCACCAGAAAGCATCCGCTTCTTTGTGGATGATGAGGAGTACCACACCTTCACTAACAGTAGTAGCCTGCCTTTCGACAGCGACTTCTTCCTGATTTTCAATGTGGCCATGGGCGGCAACTTCGGTGGCACCATCGCCTCTGACTTCTCGGAGTCAACGATGGAGGTTGATTGGGTCCGGGTTTACCAGTAGGAGTCTGCTGATGCTCCGGTTCTATGCAGCCCGATACCCCTCTGGAATATACTAAAATTAGGTAATGAAACCTTTCTTCTTTTTCTTACTGCCGCTGCTGGCGGTGCTTCAAGATTGCTCTTCCGCTGAAGCGGCCGAGGAGCGCTCCATTGTAGGGGCTACGATGGAGCGCACGATGGTTTGGTCGGATGAATTTGACGGCGAGGAGCTGGACACTTCCGTATGGAACTATGAGCTGGGGGATGGCTGCCCTAATCTATGTGGTTGGGGAAATAACGAGCAACAAACCTATACGCGAAAAAACCACCACCTTGCGGATGGCTTTCTGACTATTACCGCAAGAAAAGAAATAGAGGGCTATACTTCGACGAGGATAACGACAAAGAATAAGCATCATTTCCGTTACGGCCGTATTGAGGCGAGGGCTAAGTTGCCGGTAGGAGAGGGACTTTGGCCTGCTTTCTGGATGCTGGGCCAAAACATTGATATAGTGAAGTGGCCTACCTGCGGAGAGATTGACATTCTGGAATACCTGGGTAAGGAAAAAGGGAAAGTGTTTACTTCTCTGCACACTAAAGCTAAGCACGGAAACAATGCCAATACCAGGAAAACATCTTTTGCAGATATTGAAAAGGGTTTTCATCGTTACTCGGCAGAATGGACACCGGAGAGCATTGCTTTTTTCGTGGACAACCAATGGGTGTACACCTTTGAACCAAAAGACAGAAGTGTGGAGGTATGGCCATTTGACAAGCCATTTTACGTGCTGCTGAACCTGGCCATCGGCGGGAACTTTGGTGGCCCTGGAATAGACGAGTCCGTTTTCCCACAAGAATATATTATTGATTACGTCCGGGTCTATGCACCCGAATAGAAAACCGGAGAGGCAATACCTGCTTCACCGGTTTTCTAACGTCTTGAAGAAATACTATTAACGATTGCTTTTGGACGGCAACCGATTTTTTTAACCGCTCTACAAATCAAAATAATACTTTTTATGCGATTATGCTACACATTTTTACTGGCCATGTTACTCTCGGTAACGGCTATGGCGCAGGTTACTATCCTTGACTTTGAGGGAGCTGCGCCCACCTTCGAGGATTTCAACGGCTCCACCTCGACTATCATCGCTAACCCCGATGCAACTGAGCCCAACACCAGCGCTACCGTGGTAGAGAACGTGATTCCTACTGCGCAAAACTTTGCTGGCATCAAGGTTACCCAAACCATTGATTTGAGTGCCGGTAAAACTTTTACCATGAAGGTTTGGTCCCCCATCGAAAATGCGCCGGTTCTCCTCAAGTTTGAGGGATCTACCACTTCAGGGGACATTGAGCGTCCGGTCAACTTTACCGGTGCTGCCAACAGCTGGCAGGAGTTAACGTTTGACTTCGAATCCGAAGGTGACAACGTCTTTGACTTTGTCGTTGTCTTCATGAACTTCAACGTTAATACCAACGCAGAACCTATTACTTTCTACTGGGATGAGCTGGTACAGATTGATGTGCCTGCTCCGGAAGGAGACCAAATGGACCTTCCCGTCACCTTTGACGATGCGGACGTAAACTACGGGATAGTAGGTTTCGAAGGTGCAGATGCTGCAATCGTAGCCGATCCTACTGACGCAGCCAACCAGGTTGGCCAGGTCACCAAAGGTCCTGATTCCGGGACTTCTGCCGGCGCAACGGTTACTTCCCTGCCCGGTGGACCAGCTGGTTTCGCCAATGCCATTCCCTTTTCGGCTACTGCTACGACAATGTCCGTCCGCGTTTGGTCGCCAACGGCCAACATTCCCGTTCGCCTGAAGGTGGAGAACGCGGGTGACGCTGGTGTCAGCGTTGAAACCGAGGCCATGGTCACGGTGGCTGCTGCCTGGGACACGCTGGTATTTGATTTTGCCCAGCAAGCAACGGGAACTGCAGCAATTAACCTTGGCTCCGTTTACAATAAGGCTTCTATTTTCTTCGACTTCGGCAGCGTTCCTGCTGCAACGACGAACTACTTCTTTGATGATATGATGTTCGGCGGTGCCGGCGGCGGTACCGGCGTGCTCCCGGTAGCACTGCCCATTGATTTTGAAAGCACGGAACTCACGTACGATTTCGGAGGCTTCGAAGGTGCAGACTCCGCTATTGAAACTAACCCCGACCAAACGGGTGAAAACACCAGCGCGACGGTATTGCGTACCACCAAAACCGAGGGTGCTCAATTCTTTGCCGGTACCTTCCTGAACCTCGACGAAGCGATTGATTTTTCCACCGATAAGGGCATCTCTATTCAGTCCTGGTCTCCAAAAGCGGGTATTCCCGTCAGAATCCGCCTGGAAGACGCTGGCAATACTGCAGCAAGTATCGAGCTTGACGTAATGACGACGACAGCAAGTGCCTGGGAGACGCTGGAAGCGGACTTCACGTTTCTGATTAACCCCGCCGTCGAGTACGTCCGGGTGGTAGTCTTCTATGAATTTATCGTAGACCTGGCCGGCGACGGTACAACTTACTACTTCGACAATATTGAGGTAGCCGATGTTTCGGACGGTTCAGCAGCCGTAGCCTTACCCGTCGGATTTGAAGACACGATGACCTTACCCTACGATTTCGGAGGTTTTGAGGGGGCTGATTCCGCCATCGAAATGAATCCTGACCAGTCTGGTGAAAACACCACTGGTATGGTAATGCGGACCACCAAAACCGAGGGTGCCCAATTCTTTGCCGGTACTTTCCTTAACCTTGATGTGCCAATTGATTTTTCCGTAGACAAGGGCATTTCTATTCAGTCCTGGTCTCCTAAAGCCGATATTCCGGTCAGGATTCGTTTGGAAGACTCTGGCAATACTGCAGGTATTGAAGTCGACGTAAATACGACGGTTGCGAATGGTTGGGAAACCCTGACCGCTGACTTCTCGAGCTTGATCAATCCGGCCGTCAATTATGTCCGGGTCGTCGTCTTCTACGAATTTGTAGCGGACCTGGCAGGCGATGGAACAACTTACTACTTTGACAATATTGAAGTCGCTGAAGTAGGCGACGGAGGCGGTGGTGCCCAGATGGATCTGCCCGTCACCTTTGACGAAGAAGGTGTTGATTATGGCCTGGCCGGATTTGGCAACGCCGACGGTGCAGTTGTAGTGGACCCTACTGATGCGACGAACACGGTTGGTGAAGTAATCAAAAACGCCGGTGCCGAAGTATGGGCTGGTGTGACAATCACGTCCACTTCTGGTGGCCCAGACGGATTTGCCAGCAGAGTTCCGTTTGCTGCTGACGCAACGACCATTACGGTTCGGACATGGTCGCCAGCTGCCGGCGTCAACGTTCTGCTGAAAGCAGAAAAAACTGACGATGCTACCGTAAGTGTAGAGACAAATGCTATGACGACTGTAGCTGGTGGCTGGGAAACCCTCACCTTCGATTTTTCCAACGAAGCTGCCGGAACGGCAGCCCTTGACCTCAATGCCGTTTACGGGAAAGTGTCAATTTTCTTCGACTTTGGCAACCAGCCTGCTGAAGCAGCGACCTACTACTTTGACGATGTCATCTTCGTCGGTGACGGCGGCGGTGGCGGCGATGATGTTCAGATGGACCTGCCCGTAACCTTTGATGAAGCAGATGTGGATTACGGCTTAGCTGGGTTCGGCAATTCCAACGGTGCAGTCGTGGTAGACCCTACTGATGCGACTAACATGGTTGGTGAGGTAATCAAAAGCGCCGGTGCTGAAGTATGGGCTGGTGTGACAATGACCTCAACTGATGGTGGCCCTGACGGCTTCGCCAGCAGCATTCCATTTGCTGCTGACGCAACGACCATTACCCTTCGTACCTGGTCTCCGGCTGCTGGCATCAACGTTCTGCTGAAAGCGGAGCAAACCGATGACGCAACAGTAAGTGTAGAGACCAGTGCCGTGACGACTGTAGCTGGTGAATGGGAAACCATCACGTTTGACTTCGCCAACGAAGCTGCCGGAACGGCAGCGCTTGACCTCAATGCGGTTTACGCCAAACTGTCTATTTTCTTCGATTTTGGCAACCAGCCAGCGGAAGAAGCAACCTACTACTTCGACGATGTATACTTCGGTGACGTTGTCAGCACTAACGAACCAATTGTTGGTCTGTTAAAAGCTTACCCGAATCCTATCTTCAACCAGTTCCGCATCACTGCTCCGGAGCGGATGGAATCACTGACGTTGTACAATGTTAGTGGTCAGATCGTAGGACAATGGCAGCCGAATGCTGATCAGGTCACCCTTGAAGCAGGTCACCTCGCCCCTGGAATGTATGTCGCTATGGCACGCTCTCAGCAGGGTCTGATGACCATCAAGCTGGTGAAGAAATAGTGTAAAATTTAGTGTTTTATGTTAGAAAGCTTTTCTTGCCCCCGGAGCATTTTCCTGATTGTTGGGAAATGGTTCCGGGGGCTTTTTTTGTCCTCCTAATAATACTTCCCACCCCACCACTTCTTCAACCGCTCCAGAATGGTTTTCTCCGTTGGGTTATTGGGCTTTGGTTGGAAGAAGGCCGTTCCGCTTAGCTCCTCGGGCAGGTATTCCTGTGCTTTGAAGTTGCCGGGGTTTTCGTGACTGTAGTTGTAATTTTTGCCGTAGTCGAGCTGTTTCATCAGCTTAGTGGGCGCATTGCGCAGGTGCAGGGGAACGGGTAGGGTGCCGGTCTTACGCACGGCGGCCTGAGCGTTGCCGATGGCCATGTAGCTGGAGTTGCTCTTTGGGGAAGTGGCCAGGTAAACGACGGCCTGACTGAGGATGATCCGGGCCTCCGGGTAGCCGACCATCTGGGCGGCCTGGGCGGCGGTCGTTGCCATGAGGAGGGCGTTGGGTGCGCCGAGGCCGATGTCTTCGGAGGCGGAGATGATGAGCCGCCGGCAGATGAATTTGACGTCTTCGCCGCCCTCAATCATGCGGGCGAGCCAGTAGACCGCGCCGTTGGGGTCCGAGCCGCGGATGGACTTGATCATGGCCGAGGCGATGTCGTAATGCTGTTCGCCGGTCTTGTCGTAGCGGGTCATGTTTTCCTGCACGCGGGCGGAGACCCATTCGGCGGTCAGGGTGATCTCATCGCCGGCTTCGGCTTCGTTGGTGACGAGTTCGAGGAGGTTGTAGAGGCGGCGGCCATCGCCGCCGGAATAGCGCAGGAGGGTGTCGTAGTCTTCGACCTTCACGGCTCTTTTACTTAACACTGCATCCTGCGTCAGCGCCCTGTCCACCATGCCTTTGAGCTCTTCCTTGCCCAGTGATTCCAGCACGTAGACCTGGCAACGACTCAGCAGGGCGGGGATGACCTCGAAGCTCGGGTTTTCGGTTGTCGCCCCGATCAGCGTCACCGTTCCGGCCTCCACAGCTCCCAGCAAGCTGTCTTGCTGGCTCTTGCTGAAACGGTGTATTTCGTCAATAAAAAGGATGGGGCTGGCCCGGTCAAAGAAAGTGCCGCGCTTGGCCTTGCTGATCGTATCGCGCACGTCTTTTACCCCGGAATTGATGGCCGATAGCATGAAAAACGGAACCTCCAGCTGACCGGCGATGATGCGCGCCAGGGTTGTTTTGCCTACTCCCGGCGGCCCCCAAAGGATGAAGCTTGGCAGCCGCTTGGTCTCCACCGCCTGGCGCAGCACCGCTCCCGGCCCGACGAGGTGGGTCTGGCCGACGTAATCGTCGAGGGTCTTGGGGCGCATGCGTTCGGCCAGGGGTTGCATAGGTAGTCTGGTGGTCTTGTGGTCTGGTAAGCTGCCGCACTTTGGAGGCGGGATAGGCGGGACAGATTTTACTGGATGGCAAAGCTAGTGAAATACTGATAACTATACTACTTGGCAAATTGACCGGGGCGACGGAGCGCAGGTGCAGGGAGGGGTAGAGGAGCAGGGGGAAATGGCAGCGGATTTACGCTGTGTCTCGTTTTATGCAATGAATGGAGATATAACATTTTGGGTGATTTCATTTTTATCTTTTCCGGTGTTGTTTCTGCTTGAGTAGAAGCGTTTTGAGCTGGGAATAATAATGACCTATCTTAGCTACCATGCACCTCCCCGCCACCACCATAGATGAAGTGCTTAGCCGCCTTGATAAAATCATTGATGCCGCTCTTGCGGACAATGACCCCGGTGGCTATTTTGCCTATGTCTACCGGCGAACAACCCGCGCGGTAAAAGAAGCCATCGATGCCGGGCGCTTTGCGGATAATGTCCGGATGGAGGTCTTCGACGTTGCCTTTGCTAATCTGTATCTGGAGGCTTACGAACAGCATCAGTGCGGGGAAGAATGTTCGGCCTCCTGGGCGCTTGCCTTTGCGGCGGCCCGGGAGCAAAAGGCCCTGCTGCAGCATGTGTTGCTGGGAATGAATGCGCACATTAACCTGGACCTTGGCGTCGCTGCGGGCAGGTTAATGCACGGAAAAAACCTGGAAGACCTGGAAGATGATTTTCGCCGGGTAAATGATATTCTGCAGGAGATCATTGAAGAGTTGCAGGAGCGGGTGTCCCGCGTTAGCCCCTTGTTTTACCTGGCCGACCGCTTCGGTCGGCAGCGGGACGAACACCTGCTTGACTTCAGTATGCGTGCTGCGCGGGAACAGGCCTGGGTGGTGGCGCATCAGGTTTGGTCTGCGGGGGAGGAGATGGAAGAAAGGGTGCGTAAGATTGACCGTAATGTGGCCAAATTCGGCGCTTTTCTGAACCGACCCAAGATGCGGATGGGGCGCTGGGTTTGGGGGGCTTTGGCGATGGCGGAGGGGAGAAATGTGCGTAAGAATATTGGGGGGCTGCGGATGTGATTTGTACTTTATCCAGTACCTTACGGATGATTAACCTATTGACAAGTATGCGCTTTTACCTAGCTCTAATTTTCCTTGCCTTTTCTTTCTTGGTTTCAGGGCAAGACACCTTGCTGATAAGCCAGGTGGATACATTGCCTCGTCTTAACCCGGATGATATCCGCGGTGCGAAAGGCAACACTGACCAGAAAGTTCTCTTTCTGCATGGCGTTTATAGTACCGTGAAATATCCCCGGATCGCCCGTGAGAATGGCGTGCGTGCTGCCGTTGGGGTTACTTTCTTAATCGACCTTGAAGGAAAGGTGTCGGTAGAAAAGACTAAGGCATTCAGTGCGGATGAGGCAAAGAACATCAGAGCCGTCAAAGATGAGCTAATTACGATTACCGGATACGGATCAGTACGTATTAACGGAGGACCGTCTACTCCCGCCCCGACTCCCCGGCAAACAACGAATGAAAAGCGCCTGGCAAAATCGTACGCTGCACTGGAAAAAGCTTCCGCTGATGCCATTCTCTCTCTGCCAGTATTTACACCGGGAATGAAGGATGGTCAGCCAGTCGTCGTCCGGGCCACGAGGTTTTTCGTTTTTAGACTTGAATAAAGGCATTAGGGTGCCGGATACACCATCCCCCAATGCGGAATCCCATCCTCATCATAGCCCTCACCGACGGGGGTAAAGCCGACGCTTCCGTAGTAGTCTTGTAAGTGCGCCTGAGCGCTGATCTTCACGGCCTGTTTGCCGTAAGCTGCGAAAAGCACCCTTAGAGATTCTGTCATCAATGGCCGCCCAAGGCTTTTGCCCCGCGCGAAGGGCGCGGTGATGACGCGGCCGATGCTGGCGTATTCCGGGTAGGAGACGCCCTTATTGACAATCCGGGTATAGGCCGCCAGGCGACCGTCAGTCGTCATACCCATTAGGTGGATGGCGGACTGGTCCTTGTCATCCAGGTCCTGATACACACAATCCTGCTCTACGACGAAGACCTCCGCACGGAGGCGGAGGATGGCGTATAGCTGGTCGAGGGTAAGCTCGGAGAAGGGTAGGGAGTGGTAGGTTATGGTCATGTTTGTACCGCCGGTTTGTACCGCCGACTTCAGTCGGCGGAATAATAAGTCCGCCAACTGAAGTCGGCGGTACAAACAAACGGAAAATTATGGAGATGGCGTATAAAACATTATTTGTTTATTTTATTGATTTGGTGTATACTTGTGTTTTAAAACAGCAGAAAATGTCAAGATCTAAAGGAGTTTTGTTTGAGAGGGATGAGCAGTTAGCTGGTCGACTATGTCATGGTATGGCTCATCCGGCCGGGGTTCGTCTAATCAGTAGGTTAGTAAACGGAAATGCTATACCCTTTGCCGACTTAATTGCAGGTATGCCGATTGACCGAAGTACCAGCATGCAGCATATCTCGATTTTGGAGAGGCTTGGTTTTCTTGAACGAGCCTTATTGCATACTAAGCGAGGCGGCTATCGCCTGAATCTTAAGTTGTTCCGTGAATGCAGTATGGCTAGCAGAAGGTTACTTCGGGTTGATGGAACTGTTCGGCAGATGATTGAGGACGGAGTCGAATTGGATGTGGGATAGTTTTGGGGTATATCTGTAGATTTACCCGGGCGGACTAAAACAGTTTGGGGTAGATCTACAGATATACCCCAAAACTTCTTTCTAACATTCTGGGGTAGATCTACAGATATACCCGAAAAGCAGCCGCCGATTGAAGTCGGCGGTACAAAACCACCCCATGGCCAAAACCAAAATCGCCTTCTTCTGCCGCTCCTGTGGTGCCGAGTCTCCTAAATGGATGGGCCAATGCCCATCCTGCCGGGAGTGGAACACCCTCATCGAAGAGAAGGTCGTCAAGACGAAGAACGAACGGCTGGACAACAAGACCGACTGGCGGAGTGTCAATGACACCCCTCCCGGAGGAAGTAAGCCGGGCGTATTGATGGGCAAAGGCCCGCGCCCCATCCAACTGGAGGAGGTAGTGGCTGGAGACGTTAAGCGGCTCGAGTCTCCGGATCGGGAGCTGAACCGGGTGCTCGGCGGCGGCATCGTCCCGGGCAGTATTGTGCTTTTTGGCGGCCAGCCAGGGATTGGTAAATCAACGCTGCTGCTGCAACTGGCGCTGAAAATCGGTAAAAAGGTGCTCTATGTCTCCGGCGAAGAATCCGAGCAACAGATCAAAATGCGGGCGGACCGACTGGGCGGAGATAAGCGACAGTGCTACTTGCTTACGGAGACCAACACCAGTAAAGTCCTTCAGCATGCAGCTGACGTTAAGCCGGAGTTGCTCATTATTGACTCCATCCAGACGCTGGCCAGTCCGCACGTAGACAGTATGGCGGGCACCGTGAGCCAGGTCCGGGAATGTGCGGCGGAGCTGCAGCGCTTCGCTAAGGAGTCGGGCATCCCGACCTTCATCATCGGTCACATTACCAAGGAAGGTTCCATTGCCGGCCCGAAACTGCTGGAGCACATCGTCGATGCCGTTCTTCAGTTCGAAGGCGACCGCAACTACACTTACCGCATTTTGCGGACGCTGAAAAATCGCTTTGGTAGTACCGATGAACTAGGAATCTACCAAATGGACAGTAATGGCCTTCGCGAGGTCTCCAACCCCAGCGAACTCCTGCTTAGTGAACGCGACGAAGACCTCTCCGGCTCCGCCGTCTGCGCCACCGTGGAGGGCATGCGGCCGATGTTAGTGGAAGTCCAGGGCTTGGTTAGTGCCGCCGTGTACGGCAATCCTCAGCGTACTTCTACGGGCTACGACTCGAAGCGACTAAGCATGATCCTGGCGGTGTTAGAAAAGCGGGCGGGCTTACCGCTGGGCACCCAGGATGTTTTTCTCAACATTGCCGGCGGCCTGAAGGTGGATGATCCGGCGATTGACCTGTCCATCGTCTCCGCGCTGCTTTCCAGTGCGATGGACGTGACCGTGCCGCCGGATGTCTGCTTCGCCGGAGAAATAGGACTCAGTGGCGAAATCCGAGCCGTCACCCGCATCGAGCAGCGAATTGCGGAGGCGGATCGGCTGGGCTTCAAACGGATTTACGTCAGTAAATACAACACTAAAGGCCTGGACCCCGATCGCTACGGGATTCGGATTATTACGTTGGCTACGGTAAGGGAGCTGTATGAGGCTTTGTTTGCCTGATTTTTAAAAGTTGCCTAGTCAGATAACTTTATGCCGACTTTTTACGTTATTGAGGGTGTTAAGATTTAACTGTTCTTTCGGGACCATAACCCTCCACATTTTCATACTGAATTTGCTGAACATAAAGCATTGATTCGTATTGATGATCGACAGATACTTGAGGGAGAGATGCCGAAAAACAAACGGTAGAAAATCCTCACCTGGGCCAAAGACCATCAGGAAGAACTGATGGAAATTTGGTTGGAATTACAAATGACTGATGAAGACTAATAAAATTCCGAGAATTATTAAGGTCAACAACGTTGATGACTTCGTAATTTCCTGCGTCTTTAATAATGGTGAATACCGGATAATTGACTTCAGGAAACTCTTCGAAAAGTGGAGCGGAGAAGATATTGATCAGTTGAAAAAAGCGGAGGTTTTTCAAAAGGTGATACTGGAAAATGGTACGCTCACCTGGCCAGAGATCAGAAAAAAAATTGCGCTTAAGAGTGGGAAAATATTCGATGTCGCCTACGATT
>ENA-ORXT01005795-ORXT01005795.1-marine-metagenome-genome-assembly--contig:-NODE-5795-length-11911-cov-5.334545_pt1 | contig 11911 bp, 8 predicted proteins | sample MGYA00237868_ERZ511482 | MGnify/ENA metagenome assembly ERZ511482 | reverse complement strand
ACCGGGTCGAATACCCCATGCCCGAATCGCCCGGCGGTTCTTAATCAAGCGCCATTCGGGCTAGAGCTTGGTCCTTCTCGATATCGGTCAGCATCGGCGTGGGGTCCACCGTCGTCATTCCACCACGACCTCGACGGGGCAGTGGTCTGAACCCATGACTTCAGGGAGGATCGCGGCGCTCTTTACCTGCGGCATGAGGTTTTCCGAGGCGAGCCAGTAGTCGAGTCTCCAGCCGACGTTCCGGGCGCGGGCGCCCGCGCGATAGCTCCACCAGGAGTAATGCTCCGGTCCAGACTCGAAATGCCGGAAGGTATCGACCAGACCCGACTGGAGGTGGGCGCCGAAACTGGCGCGTTCGTCATCGGTGAAACCAGCCGTCCTCCGATTCGCCGAGGGCCGTGCGATATCGATGTCTTCATGGGCGACGTTGAAGTCGGCGCACGCGAGGACCGGGGCATCAGCCCCGAGTTTTTTCAGATAGCCGCGAAAGTGCTTGTCCCATTTCAGCCGGTAATCGAGACGGCGGAGCTCGTTCTGAGCGTTAGGCACGTAGGCGTTCACGACCCAGAAATCGGGCAGGCGAACGGCGATGACACGCCCTTCTCCATCGTAGGTTTTCGAATCCATCTCGATGCGTACCTCGGAGGGTTCGGTCTTGGTGAGGATCGCGGTGCCGGAGTAGCCCTTCTTGCAGGTGGCATGATTCCAGAAAACCTGGTACCCGGCCTCGCGGAGCGACGTCAGGTCCACCTGAGCCTCCTCCGCCTTGACCTCCTGCAGGCAGATCACCTCGGCACCGCTCGAGAGCGCCCATTGGTCGAAGCCCTTCTTCTGACAGGCTCGAATTCCGTTCACGTTCCAGGAAATCAATCGCATGCGCCGACCCTAGCAGGAGCTTCGGGTTCCTCTACCCCGATGGCGCGATATTGCACGAAATCCTCTTGTTGCCTAATTTGATCGTGGCAGACTGCTTGATGAGAACGCCGCTCCTTTCTCTCCTGGTTCTGCTTGTCTCCGTGCTGTCGAGCGGAGTTCTGCCCGCACGCACGCTCACCTCCACCGACGGCAAGACCATCGAGGCCGAGGTCGTCGGCATTGCCGCCGGCAAAGTCACTCTTTTGATGAACGGCAAGCAGATGATGGTGCCGATCGACCGCTTCAGCGAGGCCGACAAGGAGTACTTCCGCGAGTGGCTCGCCGAGAATATCAACTATCAGTTCCAGTTCTTTGTGAAGGTCAGCGACGGTCAGGAAAAAAGGGGGAAGGCCGTGGACGCTTTCAAATACACCGGTGGCGGGACGGGGAAGGGCGACACCACCGTTCGCACCAAGAGCCACGCCTACTTGATCGAGGTGAGCAACCTTTCGGGGCAGAAGATCGAGGACCTCGAAGTCCACTACCGCTTTTATATCAACCAGCGCCTCAATTTTCAGGGCAACTGGCAAGGCGGAGGCGATCTCAGGCGAGGCTATCGCATTGTCGGCGGAGAGGATGGAGGAGCCGTCGAAAACCGAAAGAAGCTCTCCTTCACCACCGGCACCACCGACATGGTCACCTCGCAGACTAAAGTCGGTGACGGTCAATACGCGGCCCGCCGAAACTACACCGAGACCGCAGGGGGCGTCTGGATCCGTGTCATGCACAAGGGCAAGATCGTCGGCGAATATTCGAAGTGGGAGGGCGAGCTGCAGAAGATCGAGCCGGACGCCTGGCCCGAACTCGAGGACTAAGCGGGAGCGCGCAGGCAGGGCACTGTCTCGTTTTGTGAGAACGCGGTCGCGTGACAGGCACGCCTACGCGTCACGCGATCTGCTGAGAAACCAGCGGAAAACCCGTGTTCGCTAAAAAAATTTCTTGAACTAGCGTCGGTCGTCTTCAATTTTTCGCATCCGAAAACAGACTCTCAAACAACCAAGTTGAGGCAGGAATGATCAAAGTCACCAATCTCAGCAAGCGCTTCGGCTCCAAACTCGCCGTCGACGATCTCTCATTCGAAGTGGGCAAAGGCGAGGTCCTCGGCTTTCTCGGACCCAACGGTGCCGGGAAATCCACCACCATGCGGATGATCACAGGCTTCATCGAGCCCAGCGCCGGAAGCATCAGCGTCGGAGGCATCGACATCCTCAAGGATCCCATCCGTGCGAAGGCAAAAATCGGCTACCTACCCGAGAACGCCCCGCTCTATCGCGACATGACCGTCGTCGGCTTTCTCAAGTTCGTCGCTGATCTCCGCGGCCTCACTGGGGGCGCCAAATCCCAGGCGGTCGACAAGGCTCTGGAGACCTGCTTTCTCGAACCCGTCCGCCACCAGAGCGTCGACACTCTTTCCAAAGGCTACCGGCACCGCACCTGCCTCGCCCAGTCGATCCTCCACGACCCGGAGATTCTCATTCTCGACGAGCCCACCGACGGTCTCGATCCAAACCAGAAGCGCGAGGTCCGCAACCTCATCAAGCGTCTCGGGGAAACCCGCACCGTGATCTTCTCGACCCATATCCTCGAGGAAGTCGAGGCCGCCTGCACCCGCGCCATCGTGATCGACCACGGGCACCTCGTCGCCGACGGCACCCCCACCGAACTTAAGAGCACCGGCCAGTCCGGTCGCAGCCTCCGCGTCCGCATCGCCGGTCGCCACGGCGGCGAACTCGTCCGTGAACTGAAGTCCGTCGAAGGCATCTCCGCCGTCGAAAGCGTCGAGGAAGGCACCGACTACCTCGTCGGGCGGATCCGACCCGGTCGGAACGTCGGCCCCTACGCCCTCGCCGAAGCCGTGAGCGACTACTGCCACGTCAACGGCCTCCGGATTCAGGAGATCAGCCGGGAAGAAGGCCGACTCGACGAAGTCTTCGAAGGACTCACTTCCTAGCACCCTCTTTTCAACTGGGCCGAAGTCCGATCCGCCGGCTCGGCGACGCCTCCACCCACCACTCCATTTCGACCCAACATCGAAACCCAAACCGCACCATGCTCGCACTCCGCAACATCTGGTCCATCTACAAGCGGGAGATGAAGGCCTTCTTCCTCTCCCCGATCGCCTACGTCATCGTCATCGCCTTCGTGTTCCTCGCGATGCTGCTCTGCTTCTGGCTCGGCAACATCCTCGACTCGGGTGATTCCTCGCTCAGCTACTCCTTCTTCCCCTACGCGCTCATCATCATGAGCATGCTCGCCCCCGCCGTGGCCATGCGCCTCTGGTCCGACGAGCACCGCGACGGCACCATCGAGCTGCTCCTCACCATGCCGGCCGAGCCCTGGCACGCCATCTTCGGCAAGTTCCTCGCCGCCTGCAGCGTCTGGATCCTCGCCCTCGCCCTCTGCTTCCCGATCGTCATGACGATCTCCTACCTCGGCGACCCCGATCCCGGTCCCATCTGGGGCGGATTCCTCGGCGCCTTCTTCCACGCGGCCGCCTGCATCGCCATCACCATGGCCGTGTCCGCCTTCACCCGAAGCCAGGTGACCTGCCTGATCATCGCCTGGGCGATCTGCCTGCCCCTCACCTTCCTCGGCTTCCCGCCGCTCATTCCCGGAATGAAGGACATCCTTGGCGAGACCGGCACGACCCTGCTGCAGAGCATCAGCCCGATGAAATACGCCCTCGAAATGGGCAAGGGCTTCATCCGCTTCTCGGACGTCCTCCTGTTCGTCAGCATCTGCACCGTGGGACTGCTCATCACGAGCATCGCCATCCGCGCCCGCCGCGCCTAGCACACCCAACTTTTCTCCTTCCTCTCCAACCATCGAACTGACCACGCCATGAGCGAATCAAACGATACCCAGACTCCCGCCACTTCCTCCGTTCGCGGAGAAGAGACCCGCAAGGCCCCGGACCGCTCCCTCGGAGTCGCTCTGACCTCCCTGCTCGGCATCCTCGCGATCATTGTCATCGCTTTCCTCGTCAACTGGCTCGTCCGCCAGGTCCCCGCCTTGAACCGCGGCACCGACCTCACCGAGCACAAGATCTTCACCCTCTCCGAAGGCACCAAGACCATCCTCGACAAGATCCCCGCCATCGAAGGACCCGAAGGCGACCCGATTCCCGTCGAGATCCGCTACTACTTCACTCACGACCTGCCCAGCGTCACCGAGGAAGACCGCCGCTACGACCGCGTCGTCGAGGACCTGCTCAACCGCTATCGCCGCGCCAGCAATGGACGCATCACCGTGAAGACGCTGAATCCGAAGATGGATTCGGACGAGGAAGACGCCGCCGTCACCGACGGCATCATCGCCGACATGGAAGGCAAGCGTCAGGGCATCGCCATCTCTTTTCTCGAGAAGCAGATCGAAATCCCCCGCCTCACCCCGGCTCGCGAGACCCTTCTCGAGTACGACATTTCCCGCGCCATCACCGAAGTCTCGCACGACGAGAAATCCGTGATCGGTCTCATCTCCGGCCTACCCATCGCGGGATCACCGATGGCGATGATGCCCCCGCAGTTCGGCGGCGGCGGACCTCCCGCGTGGATCGCCTACAACGAACTCGGACGCAGTTACGAGGTGCAGGACCTCGGCACCAGCGTCGAGGCCATTGATCCTGAGGAAGTCGACACCCTTCTCGTCATCCACCCGACCAACCTCAGCGACGCCACCCTGTTTGCGATCGACCAGTACCTGCTCAAGGGCGGCAACCTGCTCATCTGCCTCGACCCCATGTCCGTCGTGGCCCAGATGTCGCAGCCGCAGCCCAACCCGATGATGCCGCAGCAGGCGCCCCCGGCCGAGACCGCCTCCAACCTCGAGCGACTCCTCACCGCATGGGGCGTTGGCTTCAGCAGCGAAGTCGTCGCCGACCGCACCAATATGACCCCGCTCCGCGACGGGCGCAGCATGCTCGGCCTGCTCACCCTCGGGCCCGATGCCGTCAACGCCGACGACACCCTCACCAGCCAGATCAGCGATCTGCTCATGGTGCTCGCCGGTTCTTTCACCGGAGAAGGAGGCGAAGGCCTCGAGTACTCCGCCCTGATCAACAGCTCGGACAATTCGATGATGGTCAACGCGATGGACGCGGAGCAGAACAGCGACTCAATGGTCAACACCTTCGTCTCCGACGACACCGCCAAGCCTCTTGCGATCCGCCTCCGGGGTATCTTCCCGACCGCCTTCGCGGCAGGCAACCCCACGCTTCCCGCACCCGAAGCGCTCGAAGCACCCGAGGCCCCCGAAGCAGCGGAGGAAGGCGAAGACGCCACCGACAGTGCCGACGAAGTGCCTGCTGAAGACACAGCGTCGGCCCAGACCGAAGCCCTCGCCAGGTCAGCGATCCCAGGCAACGTCATCCTCATCGGCGACGTCGACTGGCTCCACGACCAGTTCACCGTCCAGCAGCTCAACATGGGCGGCCAAACCGTGGCGATCCCCGTGAACGGCAACCTCGGCTTCTTCCTCAACGCCGTCGATCAGATGGCCGGCGACGACAGCCTCATCGAAGTCCGCAGCCGTGCCTCCTCGCGACGTCCCTTCGGCAAGATCAACGAACTCGAGGCCGAGGCCGACCAGGCCATGCGCGCCGAGATGGAGGAGTTCGAGACCAAGCGTCAGGAAGCTCAGGCCCGCATCACCGAGATCCAGTCCCAGCGCAGCGACGACCCCAGCGCCACCTTCTTCACCGCCGAGCAGGAAGAAGAACTCGAGAAGTTCGAACAAGAGTACGCCGAGACCGGCAAGCAGCTCCGCGAGACCCGCAAGGAACTCCGCAAGGACATCGACTCCCTGCGCCAGAGGATCGCCGTGGCCAACATCGCCATCGTACCCCTCCTCGTCGCCTTCCTCGGGCTTGGCGTCGCCGCCTACCGCAAGGCCAAGACCGGCGCCAGCAACTAGAACGCAGCCTCCTAAGAACCACTCCCTCCCAGACACCCATGACTACCTCCCAGTTGGTCCGACTCCTCATCGCCTGCGCCGTGCTTCTTGTCCTCGCCGGCCTCGTCTACTTCATGAAACGCCCCGCCGGCAGCGGTGGCGGTGGCGGCTCCTCGAAAGCCTCGCGGGTCTTCGCCGACCTCGACGTCAATGAGATCCAGGGCCTCCGCATCGGCACCGGCGAACAGCAGACCGAAATCGTCCGCAAGGAAGACGGCGTCTGGGCCGTCAGCAACCGCGGCGACTACCCCGCCAACGACAAGGAAATCAAAGAGTTCGTCGTCCAGCTGCGCAACCTCGAGAAGCAGCAGAGCATGAGCGTCCCCGACGCGGAACTGGGTCGCTTCGGCCTTGCCACCTCCGAGGATGGCGAGAACGCCGAAGACGGCGAAGATCAGCCCTTACAGGTCGAGCTGCTCAAGGGAGACGGCTCCGTGCTCGAGACCTTCCTGCTCGGCGGATCCCGCCAGAGCGGCGACAGCAAGCAGGGACGCTACGTCCGCGTCGGCGACGGCAAGGTGCATCTCGTGAGCGAGCGCTTCTCCGGTCTCAAGCCGGAAGCGGGGGAGTGGCTCTCCAAGGACTTCTTCAAGGTCGAGAAAATCAAGAGTGTCTCGCTCGTCGATCCCAACCCCGCCGAGTCGTGGAAGGTCGATCGCGCCGACGCCAACGGCGAGTTCTCCCTCGCCGACGCCAAGCCCGACGAGAGTGCCGACCCCGCCAAGACCTCGAGCTTCAAGTGGATGATGGGCAGCCCCAGCTTCGACGACGTTCTGACAGCCGAGGATGCCAAGAAGATCAACTTCGGCATGGGTGCCTACGGCGCCGAGATCACCACCTTTGACGGCTTCAAGTACGTCATGTCGATCGCCAAGGTCACCCCCAAGGCCGAGGAAGGCGCTGAAGAGGGTGCCAAGGCCCCCGACCCCGAGTACTACCTCAAGGTCGACGTCACCGGCTCGCTTCCCGAGAAGCGCACGCCCGGTGCCGACGAAGACGAGGAAACCGCCAAGGCCCTCGACGAGCAGTGGGCGGCCGAGCAGGACACCCTCAAGAAGAAACTCGCCCAAGAGCAGAAGCTCAGTGGGCGAGTCTACCGGATCGCCGAGTACACCGTCAGTAGTCTGCTGAAGAAGCGCAGCGACATTCTCAAGGTCGACGAGACGTCCGTGCCCGGTGTGCCCGGTGCAGGCAATCCAGGCAACGCACCAGGAGCTCCCGGTGCACGGCCGGGAGCCCTTCGCCCTCAAGTCGTGACCCCACCGGTGGAGATGAAAATCCCCGCAGCCCCAGGCAACCCCGTCGCCCCCAAGCCCGCCCCTAAGCCGGAGATGAACGCCCCCACGAAGCCCGAGCCCACGAAGCCCGAGCCCACGAAGCCCGAGCCCGCGAAGCCCGAGCCCGCGAAGCCCGAGCCCGCGACGCCCAAGCCCGCGACGCCCAAGCCCGCGACGCCCGAGCCCGCGAAGCCTGGAATGGCCAAGCCAAAAGCAACTCCCCAGAATACCGAGAAGGGCTCCACAGAAAAGGCTCACCCAAAACCCGAACCCGAGCCCGAAGTCGCCAAACCGCAGATGAACAAGCCGGAGTCGGCTCCACCGAACGCTGTAGAAGGCGCGAATGGAGCAGCCAAGGGAAAGTCGCAACCGCAAAACGCCGGCAAGGGAAAAGACACCGGTTCACCAAAGCCCGCCAAGCCAGCGATGCCAAAGGAAAAGCCTGCTCCCGCCCCCGCAGAGAAACCTGCCGAAAGCACCTCGGAATCCGAACTTCTCAAAGCACTGGAGGACCTCGAGGAAACCCTCGAAGAAAGCAAGAAGCCTTAGCCACTGCGAGGTCCTGAGGCGAAGCTAGTTTAGAATGAATGGCGCTTGGTAAGCGGCCCTCTTCGGAAAAACGGCAAGCTTTGGCACCCCCGAATCAAATGCGCAGGTAGAGGCGCTTCCGACCCGCAGACGTCGCCTGCGTGCCTGAGCCCTGAACGGGCGTCTGATCATAGCCCGGGGCAACGCCCCGGGAACTCCCGCCACACGCGACCAGAGCCCTGCAGGGGCGACCTAAGGAAACGAGGTCACGGGTCACTAGTGGCGACGATTTAGGACGCCCCTTCAGGGCTCGATTCTGCCGGGCCAAAGTCCCAGGGCGACGCCCGGGCGATGCCGTGGGCTAGAGTGCAGCGCCCCTTCAGGGCTTTCTACTTGCACGGGCACAGAACCGGACCACGCAGTGTTTCACCCCGCGAGCACCGCTCTTGACCAAGTGCCACTGCAGATAGGGCCGCTTCCGACCCGCGGACGTCGCCTGCGTGCCTGAGCCCTGAAGGGGCGCCTTATCATAGCCCGGGACAACGCCCCGGGAACTCCGGCCACACGCGACCAGAGCCCTGTAGGGGCGACCTAAGGAGGGGAGGGCACGGGTCGCTGGTGGCGACGGATTCTGACGCCCCTTCATGGCTCGATTCTGCCGGGCCCAAGACCCAGCGCGACGCCCGGGCGATGCCGTGGGCTAGAGTGCAGCGCCCCTTCAGGACTTTCTTTTGGACGGCAACAGAACTGCATCACGGCCGTGCTCTCGCGATGGTCAGTTTGTCGCCAAAAGGCCGGTCCTGCACCGGGTCGCCGGGTCAGGGCATCCCGCACCGTCGAAACAATCAAATCGGGATTTGCCAGCCCTCGCCCGGAATACCCAGCGATGCGGGGCGCGTCTCACTGTCCCGCTGACTCGCGATCAGCTTGAAATCAGCGCCACTTCCATTTGGTCCAAGGAAGGCCGGGTTCTCAGACAAAAAAAACCGCCCGACCGCTGGGAACATCGTTCCTAGCGGGGGCGGCATCCCGCGCGCCACGCGGTGAGACGGTGCGCGCAAGATTCGTGATTTAGCTCGCGGAGTCGCTGCTGCCAACGAACTTGTAGGCGAACGCGCCAATCGCTGCACCGATGATCGGTGCCACGAAGAACATCCAGACCTGCGTGAGGTATCCGCCGCCGGCGAACACCGCCGTACCAAGGCTACGGGCTGGGTTCACCGAGGTGTTGGACACGGGGATGCTGATCAGGTGAATCAGCGTAAGTCCAAGACCGATCGCGATCGGAGCGAAGCCGGCAGGAGCACGGCCATCGGTCGCACCGAGAATGATGAAGAGGAACATCGCGGTCATCACGATCTCGCAGATCAGCACGGCCGTCATGCCGTAGCCGCCGGGCGAGAGTTCGCCAAAGCCGTTGGAGGCAAAGCCACCCTTGGCAAAATCAGCCGTTCCAGAGGCGATCATGTAGAGGATACCAGCGCCGGCAATGCCGCCGAGAAGCTGAGCACCAATGTAGGGCCCGAGTTCCTTCGCGGAGAAGCGGCCACCAAGCATCAGGCCGATCGAGACAGCCGGGTTGAGGTGGCAGCCCGAGATGTGGCCGATCGCAAAGGCCATGGTGAGGACGGTGAGACCGAAGGCGAAGGAGACGCCGACGAATCCGATGCCCAATTCAGGGTAGCCGGCGGCAAGGACGGCACTGCCGCAACCTCCGAGGACAAGCCAGAGAGTTCCAATGAACTCAGCAATGAGTTTCTTGATCATGTTGTTTTATTAGTTTTTGGTTTGAAACATGGGAGAGAATTGACCCCAGTTCTAATCTAAGAGTGCCTGAAGAGGTGGATTTGTCACAATCCACCACATTTAAGAGCCCTTACCCGAGCAGGTTACACAGATGAAGGAGTTTCTTTCCACCCTGTCATCTTGGTTCTCAAGCCGCTCTCCCATCGCCCCCGCCGCCCTCACCCATTCCGACGAGTTCGACCACAGGACGGTTCCTTCCTCTCGAAAATACTCGCACCGACAGTAGACAAACGCTTCTCTAGTCCTCGATCCCCGTAGCAAACATGAGTAGCGAAATTCCCATCTACGCCCCCCACCCCGACTTTTCCAAAGACGCACACATCGGGTCCCTCGAGGAGTACGAGAAGCTCTACGCCGAATCGATCGCCGACCCCGAAGCCTTCTGGGCCAAGGAAGCCGGTCGTCTGAGCTGGTCGCGCACCTGGGATACCGTCCGCGAGTCGGACTACCACAAGGCCGAAATCAAGTGGTTCGAGGGTGGGCAGCTCAATGCCTGCTACAACTGCGTCGATCGCCACGTCGAAAACGGCCACGGCGACGAGGTCGCTCTCATCTGGGAAGGCAACGATCCCAGCGAGACACGTTCCTTTAGCTTCGCCGAACTGCAGTCCGAGATCGAGAAAGCCGCCAACGCCCTCAAGGACGTCGGCATCGTAAAGGGCGACCGCGTCTGCCTCTACCTGCAGATGATCCCCGAACTGACCATCGCGATGCTCGCCTGCGCGCGGATCGGCGCAGTCCACAACATCGTCTTCGGTGCCTTCACCGCCGACAGCCTCATCACCCGGATCAACGACTCCCAATGCCGCCTCGTGGTCACCCAGGACACCGGAGTCCGAGGCACAAAGACCGACATCGCGATGAAGGCCAACGTCGACAAGGCACTCCCCAGCACGCCTTCCATCGAGAAGATCGTCGTCGTCAAGCGCACCGGCACTGAAGTCGCCATGGAAGACGGCCGCGACTTCTGGTGGGACGAACTCTGCGCCGCTGCCGATGACAAATGCGAGCCCGAGGTCATGGAGGCCGAGGATCCGCTGTTCATCCTCTACACCTCTGGTTCCACCGGCACTCCCAAGGGGGTGCTCCACACGACGGGCGGCTACCTCACCTACGTGGCGAGCACCTTCCACTACGTCATGGACTACCATCCGGGCCAGATCTACTGGTGCACCGCCGACATCGGCTGGGTGACGGGCCACAGCTACATTGTCTACGGCCCCCTCGCGAATCGTGCCACCACGATGATGTTCGAGGGCGTCCCGAACTTCCCCGACCACGGCCGCTTCTGGGAGATCGTCGAGAAGCACACGGTGAATATCTTCTACACCGCACCCACCGCTCTTCGGGCCCTGATGAAGGAAGGCAACGACTGGCCTGCGAAGTACGACCTTAGCACCCTGCGCCTCCTCGGCACGGTCGGTGAACCCATCAAGGCACCCGAGTGGACTTGGTACCACGAAGTCATCGGCGGTGGGAAATGCCCGATCGTCGACACCTGGTGGCAGACCGAGACCGGCGGCATTCTCATGAGCCCGCTTCCCGGCGCCACCCCCCTCAAGCCCGGCTCCGCCACTCTGCCGCTGCTGGGAGTTCAGCCGGCTCTGGTGGATGCGGAAGGCAACGTCCTCGAGGGCAACGGAGTCCGCGGGGCGCTCTGCATGCTCCAGACCTGGCCCGGCCAGATGCGCACGGTCCATGGCGATCATCAGCGCTTTTTCGACACCTACTTCTCCCAGTTCCCCGGCAAGTACTTCTCCGGCGACGGCTGCCAGCGCGACGAAGACGGCTACTACTGGATCACCGGCCGGATGGATGACGTGCTCATCGTCTCGGGCCACAATATCGGCAGCGCCGAACTGGAAGGAGCCATCGGCGCCCATCCGCAGGTCGCGGAGGCCGCCGTGGTCGGATTCCCACACGACATCAAAGGCGAGGCCATCTATGCCTTCGTCACGCTCAAGACCGGGGCGGAAGTCACCGATGCCACCTCGGGAGAGATCGTGAAAGCGGTCCGCGGTGAGATCGGCCCCCATGCTTCTCCCGACAAGATCCAGTTCACCGAGGGCCTACCCAAGACCCGCTCCGGCAAGATCATGCGCCGCATCCTCCGAAAAATCGCCGAAGGAGACGTCCACGACCTCGGCGACGTCTCGACCCTCGCCGACCCCGACGTCGTCGCCTCCCTCGTCGAGGGTCGGGTCTAGGCGCGATGGCGCTTGGTTCGTGGGGGGGGTCGATGATTTTCGACTGTAGTGACGCCCCAAAGGGGCATCCTAAGCTAGCCCCGGGCATCGCCCGGGGTTCGTGGACGGAAAAAGACATGAGCCCTGAAGGGGCGGCCTAACTTCAATGGCGCTTGGTTAAGAACCCCCGGGCGATTCGGGTATGGGGTTGGCGAAAGGTAGGGAGGTGCGTCCCTGCGCCTCCGCAGG
>ENA-ORXT01005794-ORXT01005794.1-marine-metagenome-genome-assembly--contig:-NODE-5794-length-11915-cov-8.145126_pt1 | contig 11915 bp, 7 predicted proteins | sample MGYA00237868_ERZ511482 | MGnify/ENA metagenome assembly ERZ511482 | reverse complement strand
CGGCTCGTCACAACTTTCAGAATGCAATTTCGAGCGACCGAGAACGGGCCCATGATCTCGACCGTCGGGCCATTGTTCAGGGATCAAAGCAGGATCAAGATATGCTGCGATTCCCGATGATTTCGCAATGGACTTGCCATCGTCCCAAAATAGCGCGCAAGAGGAGATCTGCTGGTCTCTGTCCACCTCGCACTGGGCCGTCAGCCAAATTGGACGACGGGGCCGCCTCTGCCCTCTGAATATTCAAGCGGCACATGTGACTTCTGGCACGCCCCACAGGGGGATACCAGCCAGAATGGCCGATGGGCCCGGCTCCACGATGTGGAGAGCCAGAAATAGCGATGGAGGGCTCATTGCTGTTATGTGCTGCCTCGTGTGTCTGAGCACTCGAAGTCTTTGAGCAAAAAAGCGGCTTTAAGATTTTTTCGTTGACACGTCATTGGTTCTCAGCCACGTTTACGCGAAACGAGGAACATATGGGTGGTACTTTTGATCTCGGCTGAAAGCTACGTTTTTTGTGGAACGACTCTATAAGTCATTTCTCTGCTGCAATGTTCTCGGCAGCGACCAGTCGATTCGAAGACTGAGAGTGTGAGGACTTGACCGCCAACCTGACCTTAGGGCATTCCATAATGATACGAAAGGCATGCAAATGCGTGCAACTATCTGGCCATCCGCAACAACTGTGTCGGCTGGAATTCTCCGATCCCGTTAGTACATCATTTCAACTGCATTTCAAGCGTTAGGGTGGGTCCTCAATCCACCCCAGTGCGTCCAGTGGCACAAGTGAGCGTCGCCATGCCTGTAAACAAACACGAAGAACGTTTTTTTACCACGTGCTGGGGGACTACAGGAAGTAAACCGAGTCCGTGCAGGACTGATTGCAGATGATTCATTGGACTTGTAGTCCAACAATCGCCAATCACGCAGGTGTGCCTTCTCGACGCCACCAGAGAGACCCACAGCGAGGACGGGCGTCTCTAACGCGACCACGATTCTGGGTTGAACAGCTCTCACGGCCAAGACACTCCCGAATGACTGAGCCTGTGCGCGAACCTCCGGAAAAGGGCCTTTGAGGCCGTCTGAGGGCACATCCATCACACGCTTGGCAGTGATTCAGGATTTTGGTGTGGCGAGGACCCGAAGAGCTTCCACTGGTAAAAGAGGTCTGACGGGTGAGATGTCATCCAATGTCATCCAATGCAGAACAGCTTCAGAAAAAACATGTAGATTCTCACAGAGGTTTCACGGCCAAGACACTCCCGAATGACTTGGGCTGTGCGAGCTTAAGAAAAAGGGCCTTTGAGGCCGTCTCAGAGCATATCTATCACACGTTTGGCAGTGATTCAGGCTCTGATTTCGGCGCCGTCAAGGGCGACGCCGTCGGGGCCCGCGTCGCCGTCGGCGGCGCCGCCCCCCCCGCCGGCGGCGGTGGGACCCCCCTCCAGCGGAACCTCCCTGCAGCACGTAAGTGTGTACTCGAAGGACCGCGTCTGCAGGGCGCACCAACCGCGGCACCCCTCCCCCCCCCGCCCCTTTCCCCCACCTGAACACCCCACCTGGTCATTCTCGTCCGCAATGTCGCCCATGCGCACGGTGGCGACGTGCGACACCAGGTGCGCGTCGGCGGCGGCCACGTCCAGCCGCCCCCTCCAGACGAAAGGGGCGGCGGGGGGGGAAGGGAGGCGCCGCCAACGGTGCCGCCGCCGCCGCTCATGGTGCGTTGGGGGGCCGGGGGGAAAGGGGGTTGAAGGGCACCGCGCCGCCAAAACCGGAGGGAGACGGAGGGATGAAAAGAGGCGATGTGAGGGGGGAGGGCCGGCCAGGGCGGCGGCGCCTGTAGGGCAGCGGCGGGTTAGGAGGGGGATTATGCGGGAGCGGGGAGGCGCGGCGGGATGGGACGGTGCGGAAAGTGGGGCGAAGGGATGGCGGACAGTCGGGCGGGGGGATGGCGGACAGTGGGGTGGACTGTCGCGACCGTCGCGGCCACACGTGTGTCGTCTCGCCCACAAGAGTCGCCGTGCCTGACAAACTGTTTGCGACCGCGTCCGTTGCCGCCGCCACAGTCTAAACGGCCGCCGCTGCAGCGGTCAACCACGAGCACGCCACAAAGAACTACCGCAGAACATTCATAGAACTGATCACAAGAATAGTCAGGTGCCCAAAAACTTTCCTGAGAATACTTCAATTATTAAGCAATCTTGATTAAGTCGTTCATCACTTTGTACATCTTCGTGTAACTGTTCCCTATGAGCATTGTGATTGGCCGTAGAATCCCGAAATTGCACTACCCGAATATTTCTTCACATCTTTGGCGGCTATTTCTCGTTTTCGATTTCCGATTTCTTGTTCTTGAATGGAAATCGTTTGTCATTTGTACATCAGTGCTCGATGTTGTTTCCTAAATAAGCCTGTCAACTCCGTGGCGAACTGGAGATCGGAATAAATATATATGTCTTGAGGGAGCTCGCGGGATCTTCCCCTCGATCACGGCGAGGAAATGGGGGGTTGAGCACAGGCCGCCCCCGATTCTGGCCCTGCACGTGTCGTGGCAGCGCTGAGAGGACGGCGGCGGTGGCTGGCGACTCGGTAGGCGGCCCCGGCGGCGATCTGGTGTTCGTCACGGTAGGGGAGGCGGCCCGCGACTGGGTGGGCGGCGCCGACGGCGATCTGGTGGTGGCCGTGGCCTGGGAGGCCGCGAGCGACTCGACAGGCGGGGCCGGCGGCGATCCGGTGGTGGTCGCGGCGGGGGAGGCGAGTGACTCGGTGGGCGGCGCCGACGGCGATCCGGTGGTGGCCGTGGCCGGGGAGGCCGCGAGCGACTCGACAGGCTGGGCCGGCGGCGATCCGGCGGTAGCCGCGGCGGGGGAGGCGGCGGGTGACTCGGCGGGTGGCGCCGGCGGTGCCGGCGACGATCCAGTGGTGGTCGCGCCGGAAAGGGCGGCAGGTGACTCGCCGGGCGGCGCAAGCGGGGTCGGCTGTGATCCGGCGCTGGTCGCGGCGGCGGAGGTGGCGGGTGACTGGTGGGCGTTGGCGGCCGGCGCCGGCGGCGATCCGGTGGTGGTCACGGAGGGGGTGAAGCAGTGTCAAGCAGGGACTCGGTACGTTCGCGCGGCTGGTGTGGCCCAGTTTCATTGCCTTACTGTGGCGAATGTGGCATTCCGGTGCCATCTCGACTGCATCTGAGTCTTCTGATGTCATATGGACCGCAACTCACATGCATTGGGGCTCCGTCATGAAGCCCATATCAGTCCACAATCCATGTGTCTCCCGATTTTACTTCTTCATTGCTGACTGCTTGCAACCGCGCAGGGGGTTTCACGATTGGATGTGTGTGCGGCCGCTGCCGCCGCTGCCGCCGCCGTCGCCGCCGCCGCCTGGGCGTCGGTGTAAGGGGAGGTGAAGGCCGCCCGCGGGTGCGCGTGTGGATTTGGGGGCGGGAGGAGGGGCGGGGCGTGAGGCCACGGCCTGCCGAGGCCGGGGGGGGGGATCGCGACCTGGTGATTCTCGTGATCGCACGAACAGAAGCCTACCCTGCTCCCTTTTCTTTTCCTGCTACTCTTGGCTGCCTGTGATGGTCCCGTTTGTGTGCACGCGATCGGGAAATGACGCCCGCGCCTGTGGCGGATGTGTTGACGGAGATGCAGTGCAGAGGCACTATAAATGCAGTTTGAACTATTCGACTTGGCCCGTTGCCGGCCCCAACTTGCCCGGAGCCCCAGCACCGCAGTTCAGAAGCAGAAACGGCTGCGCTCCCGGACACGACAGTGTCAGGGCGGTGGGCCCGGTGTCTGTGACGGTGTTTCTGACCACCCGATACGGGTGCCGGACAAAGCCGGCCGCTGATGTCATGCTGTCAAGTGGCCTGCCTGGAAGGCAACCCAAGTCAAGTGGCGATAACATTATGCAAGTGACAGTATGTGGCGGTAAGCTCCATCCGTGACGAGATATCCGGCGGATGGCAGAACAAGAATAAGCCAACCGTCAAGGCTTAAATGAAGTAGAAAATAAATGAATCATATCATACATCCCCCCGCCGCAGCCGGGCAAACGGATGACATTGCTTTGCAAAGATTCCATGCATCTGGACTCACTTCGGCTGCATTTCGCAGACCATCGCATATTCTCAAGCTTCGCACGACAGGCCTGCAGATGTCGTCATATGTGCAGTGAGATGCGCCTGAGCTGGGGTGGGCGCGGCTGCCGACGATGGCCCATGGTGAGGGATTCATATCCTTCGCATCTGTTGATGAAAGAACCTCGTAATCAAAACATGCGCGCATGGCGGTTGCATACCAACTGGTGTGGGTCCATTGTGAGATGACCACAGTTGCTTCCTCAGTGGAGGTCACCAGGCGACGAAGGATTGAATCCAAAGGCTGTACCGGTGGTATGGCGGTCGGGGGTCCCACAGTTGAAATGGGCGTGGCCCCTCAGCTGTAGACAGCACACCCCCGGGGGCCGTCCCGAAATATCCCGATCCGGGCCAGCAAGGGAATGGCCTGTCCAGATCTCGAGGAGATTGGATTCGGTCGGGGGCGGGGCTTTTCCCCAGAGGTTTTCCCAGCCCCTCTACAACTTGTTTGAAGTTTTCACTTTGAAGGGATTCATCTGTTTGGCGCATTTAGGGCGGCTACTTTGGCCGCCGGCGTTCGGGTTCGGGAGGGTTTTATTGAGAGCAGGGACGCCATCCCCGGCGCCGTTTGATAAAAGCAACTGTGCTTTGGACTACGATTTCCCCGTGGGCTTTGCCGTGGTCCCCTCCTCCTGTTGGGGGAAGGCTGGGCAGCGGTTCGATTTCCGGGTCAGTTCCTTCGACGGACCGAGCTGTTCAAGAGGTCACTTCAGCAAGACGACGAACCAACGTGGTGGTGCCTAGAACCGCTTCAGGTGGTCCGAGGAATCCGTCGGGGAGCACTGGTACCGAGAGATCGGCTCCGATCAGTGTCGCTTGCGCGGAGTTTGGCCACACGTAGGTGTACGGACCGTACTTACGGTTCAGCCGAGGGAAGTGCCAAAAGGCAATTTCAGGGTCATACGCAAAGTTGCGCGTCATGAACGGCAAGGCTGACTTAAACCATGCTACAGGAATAACTTCCTTGATTGCGGCGGCGGTGCTTAAATCTGTTCACGAGACATTGGCATGGATAACTCCGTCACCGGTAACATGGACATGTTGGATATTGGGTATCCATGTGGAGTCCATGAAGACCAACCATGTGCCCCACCCTACGACAAGCGGCCTCGCTTGTCGTAGGGTGGGGCACATGGTTGGTCGCGGGCGTCCGCTCAGAGACGGCGGCGGCAATGCGCGACAGCGCCCCGTCCATCAGCTCCTCCTTGGCAGGCCGGCCGTCACCAGCAGTGGCCGGTTTGTGCCGAAAGTCTGGCAGCGCCCCCTCTGTCCGCCGCAGCTCAGTAAAGGCTGCCTCGACGCGCGCGTTCGCTTCAGCAATGTCCGCTGCAGCTGCAGCGTTCGCCGCCGCCAGCGCCTCGTCCAAGGCCTCGACTTGGCTCTTGGCGCGCGCCAGCCCAAAGCGCCAGTTGTGGATTTCCTGGGACAGGCTGCGACGGCCGCTCATGGCCGACTGGCTGTGGTCGACTGCGGTCGCCCTCGTGCTCAGGCACCTGTGACTACACACGTACCCTTATCACTGCTCGTCCCTCCTCTCCGCTGCGGGCTCTCTGCCCACCGACGGTCCCTACTCCCCGCTCTGTGGGCGAGAATATCGCCACGCCACCACGACTGAAAACCGCCTTCCCGGCGGAACCCCTCTCCCCCACCGTGCAGGTTCATCTTACCGCAGGTGGCCGCCCGCGGACAGGAACAGCCCCCCAGAAGAGGTGACACCGCCGCCTGCCCGGTGTAACCCCTCTATCCCGCCCTGCAGGTTCTCCTTGCCGTACGTGGCCGCCCGCCGATAGGAACAGCGCCTTAGAAGAGGGAACACGTGCCCAAGACCTCTTTTGGTTCTAGGGACAGGAAGGAGCAGCACCGGGCAGGTTCGGTGTCACGGGGGCGGACCTCGCCTGGTCGGGGCGAGGGATGAAATAATCACGGTCCACTGTCTTCATTAGTCAGGTCTTTATAGATCTGAAGGCGGGTTCGCGAAAACACCCAGGCCTGGGACCTTCAAAATGACCACACTGCCCTTCGGCCGATCACAGCGCCGCACGGGTTCACGCGAGGCTGCCGCACCCCAACCAGCTACAGCGACCGCAGGGGACCGCGGTCGCGGCGCCGTCGGCTGCGCCCCAACCGGCCGCCGTCGCGGCCCCCCACATTCCGAGCGTCCGGCGCCGTCGGCTGAGGGCGCTGCCGACGCGGCCAGCCTGCCGAGCGAGCCCCCCACGTCCGCCGCGCAGGCGGGTGCGGTCCACACCGGGCAGCCTGCGCGCCGAGGCCCCCTCGCCCACCGCCGCCCCCCCCGCAGGCGCGATGGACGATGGCGATCGGCGAAGTGGCGTGCACCCGGCGGTGCGGCTGGTGTCGCGCGGCGCGCAGGGACGGTCAACGGCCGGCACGACGCCCGGCGGGTGTGCGTTTCGGGACCGAGGACGGCACTGGGGGCGGGTGGGAGGGGGTGGGAGGGGGTGGGGTCGGTGTGCGCGGGTGGTCTCCCGCCCGCGACTAGGAGTTTCTGTTTGTCCCGTGCGTGCCGGCGGCGGTGCGGGGCCCGCCCACCCGCCGACGGCACTGCGTGGTTGCCTGCCCCCTGCTGGGGGGGCGGCTTGTCTCGCCGCTGGCGCACGCCAGCGGCGGGGGAAGTCGACCGTTTTTTTCTCTCTCTGCTCTGGGTGCGTGCCGCATGTCGTCCGCTCGTCGTTTTGTTTTGTCGCGTTTTGCTAGGCCGCTTTGCAACTGCCTGTACTGCTTTTGTCTATTTTTGATTTTTTTTGGCTTTCCCTCTCCGTGCTGCTGCTCTGGTCTGGCTTGGTTGAACGCCACGCTGGTTGCGGTGGCTGTGTTTGGCCCTTGAGCGCCAGTACTGGTCCCTCCGGCGATACCCACACAGGTCCTTCTTCTCCGTCTGGGTGCTAGGCGTAGCCGCTGACGCCGACCTGTCGCGGCGGTGGCCGGCCCTCGGTCTCGATTGTTTCTGCTTGTGTCTCGGCCGCCCGTACGTGCTTCTTGGCTGCTCCCGCTCCTGTTGGGGCGTTAGGTTCATCCACGGGGTAGCTGTAGGCTCTGTGTCTGCTTGTCCTGTCGTGGAACAGACGGGCAAGCGCTTCGGGACAGCTGCGGGGTGACTGTGGGGTGCCGCGCGGCCAACGGTCAGCGGCGGTGGTGGGACACGCCGTGCCCTTCGTCTGTCCCCAGTGGCCGTTGCGTGTACGTTGTCGGGCATGCATGTCTTATGCTGCTGGAACGCTTGCACGCGAGCATGTGGGAAGACAAGGTCACACCACAGGCCGACGGGGACGAGAATAGAATAGCCACACGACCCGTTGTGTTGTGATGAGAAATCAGTCATTTTTGCCCCAGGCGACGGCAAAAGGGTTGCGCGCTCGTTGCAAGTCTGAAGAAGAACAACAGTCTGGTCGTTAACAGGCGCGGGAAGAGAAAAACACGGCACCTCCAGAGACATGGAAAAAAAAATGGGTTTCTGACAGAACTCCGGTCGAGTGATCCACCCGGGAGCTCAAGGCCGTGTTCTCCAGTCCGCTCGGCGTTGCCACTTTCCTCTACTCCATTGCTGGCCTCGAGTGGTTCGCAACTACTTAGCGGCCAGGACCCCTCCGCTTCCGCCGAGAGACCGCTTGCCGACGCTGGTGCTACTGAAGGCTACCTGTCAACACTCCTGTCCTTGCGGCAGCAGGTGGGCTCGGATCCGGTGTTCAACAAATCCCCAAGGGTTAACGCCCCCACTCGGGTGACAGGTGGTCGCGACACCACCCGGCGATGAGGAGCGAATGTGAGCGGTTTAAGAAGCGAAGCGGGAGCCCACGTGCTGCGCTCCCAGGTCAATTTGTCAGATTGGCGGATCAACGCAGGTTTACGTTTTGACCGCCATGGCGCTGCCGTCAGCGTCGGCCCTCCACGGCAGCAGCTCCGCGGCCGACAGTCGCACGGCACGGCCGCTGTCCAGAGAGCAGCCATCCGTAGACCCTTTTGCCCTTTCCCCGCCATGCTCTGTTGGTCATGTTGTCCTGCCGCCTCACCCGCCTAGCTACCTCGCTTGGCCGGTCGGCGGCCAGCTGCCGGTCGGCCACTCTACGTCTCCGCCCTCATCAGCCTCCACTGTCCGTCTTGCCGCCGCCGCGGGCCCCCGGACGACCAATGTCAACTGTTGCTGCTCTGGGCCACGGCTTTGGCTGGACGCCTCCCAGCTTGTCGTTAGCTCTACAACCCCCCCCCCCTTCCTCGTGGACGCGCTTTGGGGGCTTGCAACGAAGTGCGCTTGCTCCGCCTCTGGGTGGCACACGCCCGCTCTCCGGCACCCCATCTGGTGTCGGCGCCAAGGCTGCCAGAAACGCTGTGCATATCGACGGCGATGACAACGTCACCGTCGACGATGCTGGTGTCGACCTGTCGACCCCCCCCACGCTCGCCGAAGCGGACCTCGTCGAAAAGTTTGTCCGCGGCAGCGGCAGCGGCGGGCAGAAAATCAACAAGACCTCCTCCTGCGTGCAGCTGACGCACACCCCCACCGGCCTCTCCGTGTCGGTGCAAGCGTCCCGCTCCCAGTCGCGCAACCGGGTGCTGGCGCGGCGGGCGCTGGCCGCCAAACTCGACGACGTCGTCCGCGGTGCCGCGTCCGCGGCGGCAACCGAGGCAGCGGCGGCGCGGGCACGCAAGGCGCGGCGGCGTCGAAAGTGCATCAAGAAGCACTTTAAAAGCCGCGGTGATCGAGCGGCGATGGACTTTTAAGGGGGGGGGGGGGGGGGCGGGGGGGGCGGGCCGGGGGGGGGGGGGGGGGGGGGGGGGGTGGAGGGGGCAGTGGCGGTGGAGGGGGCGGCGGGGACCTGGCACAACGATGCACTGCGAAGAAGCCAGCCATGTCACAGTGTGTACGGCATGCAAAGGGCCCTGTTGTCGTCGCGGTGCGATCACGCTTATGTTGTTGTGGTCCTTTCTCGTTGCCATGCATCGACGCAGACTTCCTTGGCCTACACCCGCCTCCCCTCCCGAGTCTCCCCCCTCTCAAAAAAACAAAAAAGGCACTCGGCACACAGTGTCCGTCCCGACCTCGCACCCTACTTGGCAATCACCAGGTTGACGAGCTTGCCCGGCACGTAGATTTGCTTCTTGACTGCCGCACCTCCCACCCACTTGCCGACGGCATCCCCCGCCGCCGCCAACACCGCCTCCTTCTCCGCGCCGACATCCACAGTCACCTTGGCGCGCACCTTGCCATTAACTTGCACGACGATGATCTTGGTCGCGACCGCCATGTAGGCGTCGACGGCTTGGGGCCACGGCGCGTCCGACAGGCTCCCCGCCGGGTGGCCGAGGCGCTCCCACAACTCCTCCCCCACGTGTGGCGCGTACACGCCGAGCATCGACACAAACGGTTCGAGGCACTCGCGGGGGCGGGTCTCCCACTTGGTCGCCGCGTTGACAAACTCCATCAGCGCCGCCAGCGCCGTGTTGAACCGCATCCCCGCCGTGTCGTCTGACACGCGCGTGATCATGGTGTGGGTGACGCGCCGCTGGTCGGCCGACGCGGCGCCGTCGGTGAAGGCCGGCGCCAGCTCCGCCGACGCCACATCGTCGCCGGCCATCACCAGCCGCCACGCGCGGGCGAGGAAGCGGGCCATCCCCCCGACGGCGGTGGTGCCCCACGGCTTGACCGCCTCGAGGGGGCCCATGAACATGAGGTAGCAGCGGAGCGCGTCGGCGCCGTACGTGGCAACGACCGCGTCGGGGTTGACCACGTTGCCGCGGCTCTTGGACATTTTGTGGGAGCGGGACAGCACGCGGACGGTCGGGTCGGCCGCCAAAACGAGCGCGTCGCCGGCGGCGCCGTCCTTGGCCGTCTCCTCCGCGGTAACGGCGACGGGCACGACCGGCGCGCCCGTCTTGGCCACCGTATTGGACGCCGTGTCCACGTCCGTGACCGACACCCAGGCGGGCGCTTCCGACGCGTCGACGGGCACGGTGCGGTAGGCGGTGAGTTCGACCTCCCCAAGGATCATCCCCTGGTTGACGAGCCGCCCAAACGGCTCCTTGGTCGACACCACCCCACAATCGTAGAGCACCTTGTGCCAAAAGCGGGCGTACAGCAGGTGCAACACCGCGTGCTCGACGCCGCCCACGTACAGGTCGACGGGCATCCAATACTTTTCGAGCGCGGGGTCGACCGGCCGCCCGTCGTTGGTCGGGTCAATGTACCGCAGGTAGTACCAGCAGCTGCCCGCCCACTGGGGCATGGTGTTGGTCTCCCGCACTGCCGGCCGGCCGTCGGCCGTTTCGGTCGCCACCCAGTCGGGCACCCCCGCCAGCGGCGACGCGCCGTCGCCCGTCGGCGCGTACGACTCGACGGGGGGCAGGACGACCGGCAGGGACGCCTCGTCGACGGCCTCGGGTTGGCCGTCGACAAACACAATCGGGAAGGGTTCCCCCCAGTAGCGCTGGCGCGAAAAGAGCCAATCGCGGAGCTTGTAGTTGGTTTGTGGGGTGCCGAGCGCGGACCCGCCGGGGGTGGTTAGGTGCTCGAGGAGCGCCGCCTTGGCCGCCGACGCGGCCATGCCATTGAGGTCCACCCCCGACGACCCCGCGTCCCAATTGACGACCGTCCCGTCGCCCGTGAAGGCGGCCTTGGCAACGTCCCCGCCGGCGACCACCTCGACGATCGGCAGGTGGTGGACGCGCGCAAACTCCCAATCCCGCGCGTCGTGGCCCGGGACCGCCATGACCGCCCCCGTGCCGACGCCGCCGAGCACGTAGTCGGCCACCCACACGGGCACGGCGGCGCCCGTGTACGGGTTGACCGCCGACGCGCCCGTCCACACGCCCGACTTGGTGCGGGCGCCCTCCCCCGTGCGCTCCCGGTCGCTCTTGGCCGCCGCCGCGTCGACATACGCGGCGACGGCCGACCGCTGGGCGGGCGTCACGAGGGCGTTGAGGCCCGCGTATTCGGGGGCGACGCACAGGTAGGTGACGCCACAAACCGTCTCGGGGCGGGTTGTGTAGACGGCAATGCCGACGCCGGTCGGCGGCGCGGCGACGGCGGCGGCGGCGGCGCCGTCATCGTCGCCGCCGTCGGGCGCGGCCGGCGAGCCAACGACCGGAAAGACCAGCTCGGCGCCGACCGACTTGCCAATCCAGTTGCGCTGCATGTCCTTAATGCTGTCGGGCCAGTCGAGGAGGTCGAGGTCCGCCAACAGCCGCTCCGCATAGGCCGTGATGCGGAGCACCCACTGGCGCATCGGTTTGCGCACGACCGGGTAGCTGCCGCGCTCCGACAGCCCGTCAATCACCTCCTCATTGGCGAGGACGGTGCCGAGCTCCGGACACCAGTTGACGGCCACGTCTGCCTGGTAGGCGAGCCCCCGCTTGAACAGCTGCAAGAAAATCCACTGCGTGTGCTTGTAATACGACGCCTCGGACGTGTTGACTTCCCGCCCCCAATCGTAGGAGAGCCCCAGGGAGCGGAGCTGCTCCCGAAAGCGCCCAATATTCTTGGCCGTCGTCACCGCCGGGTGCGTGCCCGTCTGCAACGCATACTGCTCGGCGGGGAGGCCAAAGGCGTCCCAGCCCATCGGGTGCAACACCGAGTAGCCACACTTGCGCTTGTAGCGCGCCATAATGTCGGTGGCGGTGTAGCCCTCGGGGTGGCCGACGTGGAGGCCCGACCCAGACGGGTAGGGGAACATGTCGAGGGCGTAGAATTTGGGCTTGCCAGACGCCGCCGCCGCCGCCGTGTCGACCGCGTACGTGCCGGCCGCCTCCCACCGCGCCTGCCACTTGG